>Ga0180432_10000181_pt1 | contig 101134 bp, 85 predicted proteins | sample SS_ome_10_FD_132414 | JGI IMG/M metagenome (GOLD analysis project Ga0180432, IMG submission 132414) | Hypersaline lake sediment archaeal communities from the Salton Sea, California, USA - SS_1_MS_2 metaG | ecosystem: Environmental > Aquatic > Non-marine Saline and Alkaline > Hypersaline >... | reverse complement strand
TTTCTACAGCCCCCATTCTCCGAAAAATCGACATGGGCAGGCCTGGCTAGGTGCGTCTCTGTTTCAGTTGCTAAGGTTCGTTTCCCACCCTGAATTCGGGTTTGACTTTTACCGCACTCTAATAGATAAGATCACTGTGACTACTCAGGCGGGACGCACTTCCTGGCTCGAAAACAGCGTTTGTAAATCCTGGAAGTCGAACTCTCGAACGAAAACCAAGTGCGTCCCACCTTGGCTGAGTAGCAACAGATCACCAGTCAAATCACACGGAACGTCGCAGTCACCGGGGCGGGCGCGCCCAACTCTCGGCCGCGCTTGCCCGGCGAGCAACCGCCCACTTCCAGGCGGAACGCCCCTACTTCCAGCTTCAGGTTGCCGTGCTCGTCGAAGAACGACATCATCTCCGGCGTCAGAGTGAATTGCAACCTGCGGCTCTCATCCGGATCCAATAGAACCCGCTCGAAACCCACTAAGTGCTGCACCGGGACAGGCGACGAGGCCTCCAGATCGCTCAAGTAGAACTGGGCAACTTCAGCCGCGGCACGCTCCCCCGTATTGCTCACTGTGACGCTCACGCTCAGGCTTTCCCCGGCGCTCACTTCTGCCTTCTCCAGAGATAGATCGGCATACTCGAAGCGGCTGTAGCTCAAACCAAAGCCGAAGGGATACAGCGGCTCCTGGGTCATATAGCGGTAAGTGCGCCCCTGCATCCGGTAGTCCTCAAAGAGCGGGAGCTGGTCAAGCGACTTGGGGAAGGTCAGCGGTAACTTGCCCGCGGGGGAGACATCGCCGAACAGCACGTCTGCCACGGCCTTCCCACCTTCCTGCCCCGGATACCACACAAAGACGATGGCTTCCACCAGATCTTCAACCTCTCCCAGTGCGAGCGGACTCCCGCCGGTTACCACCAAGACGATCTTGGCCCCACGAAGGGCAAGCTGCTTGATGAATTCCACCTGACTGGCGGGGAGAGAGATGCCGTCGCGGTCACCGTTGTTGGGTGTGAGCAGGGACTCGCCCTCTTCGCCTTCCAGCAGCGGCGAAGACCCCACGCAGGCAATCGTCAGGTCGGCACGTTGGGCCATCCTCGGCGCCCAGGTTTCGTCAATCGCATTAGGATGTTGCAGCAGCGCGCCGGGATGATATTCCATCCCCATGCCCTCTGGCACCCGCCCGGCAACGCCTTCCAGAATCGTGCTCATCTCATTGTTGAAGCCGTAGTAGTTGCCCAGCAGCACTTCCAGACTGGTCACACTCGGGCCGGTGAGGAAGATCTTGCGCGTGCTAGGCTTGATCGGCAGGATATTGTCCCTATTCTTGAGCAGCACCACCGATTCCGCCGCCGTCTGATAAGCCAACTGGCGGTGTTCAGGACAAGCGACCACATCCATCGAAATCGACGTGTAGGGCACTGCTTCCGGTGAATCGAACATCCCCAGCTTGAAACGCGTGCCTAGTGTGCGCTCCAGGGCGCGGTCGACATCCGCCTCCGTGATCAAGCCGCGTTGGATAGCCTCGGGGATTTCGTCGAAGACCGTGTCGCAGCCCAGGTCACAGCCGCGCTGCAACGCCAGTGCCGCTGATTCCGCCGCGTCCTTGGTGATCTTGTGGTTCTTATGGATGTCTCCCAGTGCCCCACAATCTGAGACCACGTGCCCCTGGAAACCCCATTCGCCGCGCAGGATGTCGACCAGCAGGAGTTGGCTGGCGCAGCAGGGCTCGTCCAACGTGCGGTTGTACGCCCCCATCACCGCTTCCACCTTCGCATCCACGACCAGCTTCTTGAAGGCTGGCAGGTAGGTGTCATAGAGCTCGCGACAGGAGACAACGGCGTTGAAGGTGTGACGCTCGCTTTCCGGGCCGGAATGCACAGCGTAGTGCTTAGCGCAGGCAGCCGCCTTGAGATACTTGGGATGATCACCTTGCAGCCCGCGGACGAAGGCTGAGGCCATTTCTCCAGCGAAGTAGGGGTCTTCACCCCAGGTTTCCTGGCCCCGCCCCCAGCGCGGGTCGCGAAAGATGTTGACGTTGGGCGACCAGAAAGTCAGTCCCTGGTATTGATCCGTGTGGCCATTCCGGCGCAAAGCCTCGTGGTACTTGGCGCGCGCCTCGTCGCCGATAGCGGAGGCGACGCGCTGGATCAGCTCGCGATCCCAGGTTGCCGCCATGCCGATCGCCTGCGGAAACACGGTGGCGCGCCCGTTGCGGGCCACGCCGTGCAGCGCCTCGCTCCAATAGTTGTAAGCGGGGATGCCCAGGCGTGGCACGCCCTTGGCCGGGTGGCTCATCAGGCCCACCTTCTCATCCAGGGTCAGGCAGGCGATCAAATCCTTGACTCGCTCGTGGAATGGGCGAGATGGATCCAGGTATACAGGCTGGTCGGGGTTCGTGGACTGGCTCATGAAAGACTCCTATGTGTTGGGTGGACTTATTCCGAGGAAAAGCTATGACAGACGGTTCTTGGCGGACCTTTGGCCTTCACTTCGCTTCATTGCGGCGGTCGCGCCGGGTTCAACCTGGCGGAGCAATCTCCCCTAGTTCAAGGGTACTTTCCAGAGTACCTGTGACACTTGACGAGCACGTCGTCAACGTAGGTATCTGTGGGCACCTCGGTTCTGCATATCTCCCGTGCGTTGGGGCACCTTCCCGCGAACCTGCAACCCTCTCTCAGATATTCTTCGTGTTCCAGGTTAGTAAGCGTGATCGCCTCGCGCCAGCGCTTTGAGGGATCTGCCTCGGGGATCGACTCTCGAAGAAGGCGTGTGTATGGGTGTTTTGGCTCCATCAGCACCTTCTCCACAGGCCCCATTTCGACGATATGTCCCCTGAACATGACGGCGATGCGATCGCTCACATAATAGGCGGTGGCCAGGTCGTGGGTGATGTACAGCACGCTCATACCATACTCTTCCTTGAGCGTCTTGAACAGGTTTACGATCGACATCCTCAAGGAAGCATCGACCATGGAGACGGGTTCGTCTGCGATCAGGAGCGTTGGGTCAGTGAGCAAAGCCCTGGCTATCGAGATCCGCTGCAGTTGCCCGCCCGAGAACTCGCTCGGATACTTGCCAGAGAACTCTTCATAGGAAAGACCGACGGCGTGCAGTTTCTCGTCGATCAGTCCGATTGCCTCTTCATTGTTTGCTGCTAACGCGTAATTCTGGACCGTCTCAAAGAAATACCGGTCGACCCTGCGGAGTGGGTTGAACGTCTCAAATGGGTCCTGGAAGATCGCCTGCATGCCTTCTGTGAACCAGACCTTCTTGTTCTTCGTTTCCCCGCCCCGCTTGCCGCTGTGTACGATGGCGCCTGAGGTCGGCTTCTCAAATCCCAGGATCATCCTGGCAGCCGTTGTCTTTCCGCATCCACTCTCCCCAGCCAGGGCAAAGATCTCGGCCGGTTTGATGTGAAAGGAGATATTCTCGGTAGCCGTGATTCTGATCCTGGAGATCATGCTCCCCAGGGAAAAAACCTTGGTCAACTGATCGACTTCAAGAAGCTTTTCCATCATTTCCCTCTCCTGCCAACCAGCAGGCGACCTTGTGTCCGGAATCCGACTCGATCAAGCTAGGTGTCTGTTTTGTGCAGATATCGAGAACGTAGGGGCACCTAGGGTGGAAGGCGCAACCGCTGGGGAGGTCGATGAGAGAGGGTGGACTCCCGGGTACGCTCTTGCGGGTCGTCTTGTCCCCAAACCTCGGCAGCGAGTCTATCAGATACTGGGTGTACGGGTGGCGTGGATCGCCAAAGATCGCCTCGGTCGTCGCCTCTTCGACGATCTTGCCGGCGTACATGATACCGATGCGGTCGGCAATATTGGCGTGAACGCCCATGTCGTGGGTTACCAGGATTATGGTGTTTCTCAGTCTTTCTTGGATATCTTTCAAGAGCTGGACAACGCCCCTTTGGACGACGACATCAAGTGCCGTCGTGGGCTCATCACAGATAATGATCCTTGGCTCCAGAAGTGCTGCCAGGGCGATCGTAACCCGTTGCCTCATACCACCGGACAACTGGTGTGGATAGGCGTCCAAGATTTTACGCGGCAGCCCCAACTCCGCAATCTGTCTCCTGGCAGTTTCGAAGATTTCGTCCTTCGTCTGTCCACTCACATGGCTTCCGATGAAATCTCGGTAGGTCTCTTTAACCTTGATCACAGGATTGAGAACGCTCATCGAACCCTGCGGAACGTAGGAGACATATTCCCAGCGCAGCTTTCGCTTGGCCTCCGCACTGAGAGCAAAGACATCGATCTCATCCCCAGTCTCCCACCTGTCTTCCTCGGCGTCGAGCGAGGAAGGGGGGCGGATAGCAGCGGCGTCGATGTCCTCGGGATTTGTCATGCGGTAGTAGACCTTCCCTTCGATCAGTCTCAGCGGTGGCTCGATGGCGACGACGAGCGCTTTCAGAAGCGTCGTCTTTCCGCAGCCGCTTTCGCCGGCGATCCCATAGACTTCGTTCTCCTGTATCTCGAGATCCACCCCGTTGACAGCTTTCACCACTTTTTGGGTCCCGTGAAAATCGAGTATATAGAATGATTTCAATCCTTCAGCTTTGAGTATGGTGTGGCTCATGGTTAGCTCCTACAACCCAACCCGCTGAATGCGCGTTCTAGGATCCAGGTATTCGCTGATACTCACAGATAGCCAGTACAGCGCGATGAATAGGAAAATCGCCAGAACCACGGGAGTTGCGATCCACCACCAGTGGTTCAACAAGATGGCCTGATACGTAATTGCCCAGTTGAGTAGGGTGCCAAGGGTGGGAATATTCATGTCTACCAGGCCAAGAATGGCCAGTGTCATTTCCAGGCCAATCGCCCAGGACATATTGTTGATCAGGGTGGAGAAGATCAAGGGCGCGGCAAAAGGCATATACTCTTTCAATACCAGCTTCACGGTTCCTGTACCGGAGAGTATTGCGGTTTGTGTGAAACCTCGTTCCCGCAAACTTAGTATCAGTGAACGGATCACGCGCGCATCCCAAGCCCAGCCGAAGACCGACAAGAGCAATCCCAACACGAACAAGTTCATGAATTCACGCACCAGCATAGACAGCATCACCATGATCAGGAACAGCGGGATCACCAGCAGGCTGTCGCCGATGAACATCAGCACTCTATCGGTCATGCCACCCCGATAGCCGGCGACCATACCGACCAGCACAGCCACAACCCGGGAAACGATGCCGGCGATCAGGGCGATGATCAAGGAGTTGCGGACTGCGAAGGTGGCCTGCCAGAAAACATCCCGACCGGTGGTATCGGTGCCGAACCAGTATTCAGAAGAGGGCGGCAGATCGCGTGGGACTTCTCCCCATAGGGATGGATCATAAGGGGAGAAATATGATAACAGTGCGAAAGCCACCAGCACGGCCAGCACACAAAAACTGAGTGCGAAGCGGTAATCCCTAAGAAGGTCTCGGAGTACGTTCACAGTGAATTGCCCCTTAGTTGTGCCGGATCCTGGGATCAAACAGCGGATACAGCAGATCCAGGATCAGGATGGCAGTGGTGATCGCAAGGATCGAGAATATCGTAATACCCATAATCAGGTTGTAATCACCGTTGACGATGGCGTGGTAGAGCAGGGTGCCAATGCCTGGATAGGAGAAGACGATCTCGGTGATCAGCGCCCCACTGAAGATCTGCCCAAACGAGAGCGCTAACCCGGTGATCTGTGGAAGGATGGCGTTGCGTGTGACATACTTGGACAGAATCCGGTTCTCGGTAATTCCGCCAAGTTTGGCATATTGCACGTAACTTTCGGCGTTGACGTTCTGCACGATCAGCTTCATGGTTTGGAAATTCACCGCGGATCCCAGGACCACCAGTGAAATGGCAGGTAGTGCAGAGTGCCAGATGACATCCTTGATGAACCCCCAGTTGAATGCCACCTTGCGGCCAAGCGAGTATCCGCCGGAAACCGGGAACACCTGGACCACATAAGCAAATATCAGCAGCAGGGCAAAAGCAAAGATGTAATAAGGTAATGGGCGAATGATCATCGCAACTGTATCCAGGACGCGAGACCAACGTTTGCGAGAATAATACCCTGATAGGGCACCGACTATATTGCCAATCGTCCAGGAAAGTATGGTAGTTGTCAGCAGCAAACCCAGGGTCCAGGGTAAGGAGTTCCGAATTAGCTCATTGACCCGGGTAGGAAACTGGAAGAAGGAAACACCAAAATCGCCATGCAGCAATCTTCCCCAGAAGGCGATGTACTGCTCCCCCCATGATCCACTCAAACCATACATCTCGGTCAGGTCTTCGATGATTTCATCCATGGTTCCTGGGTCCAGGTATGAACCGCGCGCCTGCATTTCCGTTATGGTCCGCCGGACGGGATCTTTGGGGGTCAGCCTGGGGATGAAGAACACCGCCGTGACCCCTAGGAAGATCACCAAAAAATACTGTATGAGGCGCGGGATCAAGTATCTTTTTACGAAATTCAAATCGGCCTCCTCATTTTCGATAACCTGTGGATGATGTGAGCATCGCGTACTTTGCACGCGATACTCACACCATTCGACTGGCTTTTTGCTATGAAATCTATCAAAGAACGAGAATAATTGCACTGTCCCCTGGGCAGATGACAGAGCAACTGCCCAGGGGCTTTGTACAGAACGATATGTCTGACTACCTTCCAGTTGGCTCGAGGAAAGGTGTCATGTACTTGAGGGGACCCCAGTGGGTATAGGGCTGTGTGTAGGGATTTTCACTACCAGGCCAGTTGGTCCAGTAGTACTCATCCCAGGCGATGAAACCAATATACCCGAAGGTTGGGGTGCCTGGCATCTCTTCAACCAGTATCTTCAGGCCATCCATGCCGACGTCGACAGTCGCCTGGTAATCGGATGGATCCGTCTCGCGCAGTTGTGCAAGCACAGCGTCCATTTCGGGGCTGGACCAGCGCGATGCGTGACCATTGTTGGTATCGCCAAGCGGCATCTGATACTCAGAATTGAAGTTGTTGAGCGTGCGGTAGAGGTCAGGACCCGCGCCCCAGGGCTCCGTAGCAGGCCAGGATTGGGCAACGTCGAAATCGCCAACGGAGATCAGGTCAGCCTGGGCTTCGGTGGCATACACTTCGGCATCAATGCCAAACCTCTTCCACTGCGCCACCGCGGCGTGGCCGTTGCGCACACCAGGGTGAGTCAGATCCGTCTCGGTCATGAAGGCGATCTTCCAGGGGGTGCCATCAGGCAGCAGCCACATGCCATCTTCGTCTCTGGAGAAGCCGTTCTTGATCAAGAGCTTTTCTGCCGCTTCAGGGGCGTACTTGTACCACCCCAGACCGAAAGCCTGTTCGATATACTCCGGATCCTCCGGGAAGGTGTAGCCGCGGCTCTTGGCAAACTCGACCACCCGGGCAGGTGCATCCGGATCATAGACCTTGAACATCTCGCCATCGCCCAGGTCGATTTCCAGACCCATCAACCATTCCTGCATCGGCTCAATGTAGTCGTTCGGATAGGGTCCCAGGTGTGGTACGTGAACGGGGCTCATTGTACCGGTGCCATCCACCGCGATCGCCAGGTAGTCGACGATATCAATCGCCAGGGTCAATGCCCACCGCACATCTGGATTATCGTAGGGGGATCGGACAGTATTGTAAGAAATGCCAGTGATGCAGGGATCGTTGTTGACCACCCAGGGGAAAGACGGCTGGTAGGCACGGGAAGTATCTGACTGCGCTAGAACGGCCTTTAGCCCTTCAGCCGAGAGGTTGATCACATCAGACTGGTGGGTCAGTTGGGCCAGGATCTTAGCGCCTTCGTTGGCGAAGTTCTGGAACACGACGTATTTTGGTTTGGGTTCTCCGTAGAGGATACCGGTTGGGCTCTTATCCCAGTCTTCGCGTTTCTCCCAGATCGTCCAGAACCCGGCCTCGTCATAGCTGTGCAGCTTATAGGGACCGGTACCCACAAAGGGGTTGAACTCAAAGGTAACGGGATCTTCTACGCTCTCGAAGATATGCTTGGGCATAATCCAGGTGCAGCCCCAGCGATCGAGGAACTTGGTGTGGAAGCGAGAATTCGGAATCTTCAGCTCGAATACGACCGTGAAATCATCGGGAGCCGATACGGTGGCTACGTTTTCATTGAAGAAGCTGTAGTCGTTAAAGCCTTCATAGGCCATCAGCGTTTCGACCGTGAAGACCACATCTTCAGCCGTGAATGGTTCGCCATCGTGCCAGGCAACGCCCTCCCGGAGGGGGACCGTTAGTTCAGTGAAATCCTCGTTGTACACGGGATCGCCCGCGGCCGAGCCGTTGATGATCTCACCAGTGGCAAAGTCAACAGTCCACAGCGGCTCGTTGGCCAGGTTCTGCATACCGCGATCACGCCATTTCCATCCGACCCATTCGTTGAAGTTGCCAGGTGAACCAACGCGGCCGGTCAAGATATCCGCGATCAGCGTCTCGCTGCGAGGCAGCACGCCGAGGACGGCCTCGGCCTCTTCTTTTTCCATCGGAACGGGCGTGGCCGTCACGACGACCTCCTCGATGACGGTCTCGACCACGCTCTCGCCCTCGACCTCGACGACGCGCGTGACCTCCACCTGCTCCGTGATGACCTCGGGCGTCGGCGCTGCACAGGCGGCAGCTAGGCTCACGATCACCAACAGGCTCAACGTGAATAGGATTGACTTACGCATGGCTCTCTTACCTCCTTAGTTGTGTGTAACCGGCTTCGTGTAGCTTGACTTTGTGCATACGTCTGGTAGACTACCCAGCGTGGGGTTCTGCTCCACACAGGGTTTGGTACAGGTCTTCCTTCCGTCGGGCTGGCAGGCGAAGGCGGGAGCGAAGGCCTGTACGCATGGCACAACGTTTCTTTCCAGATGCCTCATCACCTCCTTGTCTCAACTATCCTGGGTACTGTTTCCGGTAACGATACCGGAGCGGATAAACGAGAGTCGACCTGCCTGCTGCCAGACCTGGCTATCTGCGTAAGGGAGCACACAGACTTGCGCGCTATTATCCCCCTTCAATCAATCAGTTGCCTAGTCCGATGGAGTGCGGCCCGCGATAGCTCGGCAGGAGTCCCTGACGATGAGCCGGGTGGCCACCTTGTACAAATTGCTGTCCAGGGAATCGCCCTCGATCAGGCTGATCAACATCTCCGTAGCGATATACCCCATCTCGTCAATAGATTGGTCAATCGTTGTCAAACCAGGGTGAGTGTGAGCTACCTCGGGAATGTTATCGAATCCGACCACAGAAATATCACCCGGAACGCGCAATCCAGCTTCATGGATAGCCTTGATAGCGCCGGTGGCGGACTGGTCGTTGGACGCGAATATGGCTGTCGGCGAATCGGACAGGTCCAGCAGGTTCTGGGTGCAGGCGAAACCCATCTGTTGGGAATAGTCGCCCGTCTGGATCAGGTCTGGATCGGGGGGGATGCCGGCCCGCGCCAGGCCGTCCTTGTAGCCCTGGAGACGGCGGACGGCGCTCTGCAACTCGAGGCGACCGCTGATGAAACCGATTCGCCGGTGGCCCAGGCTGCTCAGGTACTCCACCGCCGTGAGCGCCCCGTCTCGGTTGGTAGCGACCACGGCGGGACAATCGTGGGTTTCGACGTTGGGGTCAACGACTACGACTGGGGAAGCTGTGGGGAAACTGGTTGCGGTGGGCATTACGACTATGACACCGTCGGTGATACCGCCGCCGAGCAGCGAAACGAATCGTCGTTCCCGATCAGCAGACGATTCTTTTGTGAACTCTCCGCCGGTGTATACGATGAGATCGAAGTCGAGTTCTGAGATCGCCCGATTGACCCCCTTCATCACCTGAATGGCGAAAGCTTCTCCCAGGTCGGGCACGATCAGGCCAATCACGTTCATCCTGCGGCTGCGCATACCCCTAGCCGCCAGGCTTGACGTGTAGCCCAGCTCATCAATGACCCTCTGAACTCTCTTGTACGTGTCTGGGGCGACATCGTCCTTGTCGTTTAACACGCGCGATACGGTTGAGACAGACACACCGGCAGCCTTAGCCACGTCCACAATGGTGACGTTTGTCTGGGTACGAGCCATGATTCTATCTCACCGAACTCGCTTCTCTGTGGCGGTAACAATACCGGCATCCTTACCGGTAACGTTACCAACAGTATACCATGAACGTGTCGACTTGTCAAGCAAAAGCCTGCCTTTTTGCCCAACCAAGCACCTTGACTGGGCTCAGGTGCCAACCGGCAGCGGAATTGCGTTCCGCGGCTACTCATAATACAATGCCTCCGCGGTGTACGTGACGAAACTCAGAGGGTTCTCCGTGGACGCAGCGGACCATATGTCCGGATCCATGTCCAGCCAAACCGTGGAGACACCCCTTGAACGGGAACAGCAGGAGACGATGAATCGAAGGCTTTTGCTCATCAATCCGTTTGCCAAACGCTGGCAATTGGAGACGCTCCAGGTCGAGACGCTGGAGAAAGACCCCCGCGAGGATTACTTCGTCCTCAGCGGCGAGACGCTGTGCCAGTATCTCTTGCGCCGTGACCGCGAGGCTCTGATTATCGCCCGCGGGCCGATGCCCTTTCTCTCTGGAAACAAGTCCACCGTGGGATACATCTCTCCACTGACAGGGATGCCCCACTACAGCTTCGTCGGTGGACGTGCGGCGGCGCGCCTTCTCTATCTAGGGCTTGACGCGATCTGCTTCCAAGGCGAGGGGGCCGGTCTGCCATGGTCACACTATCTTGTAGTGAGTGGTCGCGCGCCAAATCTGACAGTTGAGTTCAAACCCGCCGCTGACCTGCCTGCTGGTCAGCGAAGCGCGTATTACTGGCTGTTGGAGCGAGAACTGGGCGGCGACGCGTATGCCGGCAGCATTTTGACGCTGGGAGAGGGCGCGCGTCTGGGCTACCGCTCGGCCAACCTGGCGGTCGAGGCGATCTACCACGCCGGGCGGGGTGGGGCGGGCCACGTGTTCTCCCGTTTCGCCGCAGCCCTGGTGCTGCGCGGCGACGCGATGGAGTCACCCCAGTACTTCGCCGGTGACGATTCACCTTTTGCGCGCAATCCGAACGCCCTGATCGCGGAGCCCCTGGACAGGCACTGCGCCCGCCTTTCGAGCAAGACCGGTGGCACGATCTCCAAACTGCTCACGACCGGGGCAGACCCAGACGGCCAAGACACGCTTCCCGCCTGGAACGCACAGCGGATGGGAACCCCATTGGCCGACCTCGGGAGCCAGAGAGTGCTGAAAGCGACACGCGACGCCCAGACCGGATGCCACTGGTGCCAGGTGGACTGTCGCCATTACCACTGGGTGCCCGCAGACTACGCCCCCGACGGTCGCGACGTGCTCCTCGACGACTTCGAGCCGACCTACGCCATCTTCGCCATGCTCGGATTGATGCCGCCGGAGGATACTTTCCAGGCCCGGCTCGACCTGCGGGCCGAGGTGGACCGCCGGCTGATCCTGCCCATCGAGGAGATGGGCTGCGACGTCCTGAACGTGGGCCTGGCCCTGGCCGCTCTGTTCGAGGGCACCGAGCGGGGCATCATCCCGAGCGAGCAGGTGCCGGACTTCATCGCCCGGGGGACCGGCTTCTCCCCTCCCACGCCGGCGACGGCAGACCGGCGCAGCCTGGAGGCCGCGGTGCAGGCAGTCGCGATGCTGCGCTCCGGCCAAGCTACGGACGCAGCCGACCGCAGACGGTCGGGGGCAATGTCCGCGGACGCACGACCACTCTCCGCGGCGTACCCGGCCTTGCGGGCCGTCGCCGACGGTCCGCAGGCGCTGGCCGAGCGGTACCGGGGAATGCAGGACCTCGTCTTCACCGGCGGGCCAGGGACACTGGGTAACGCCGGCCATTGCAACGCCCTCTGGACGTTCTTGATGCCTTTCTCCCGCTTCTTCGGCCACTACGTGGGGCAGATCTACAAGATCGACGAGGCGTTGCCCCCGCCCGGCGCAGATGAAGCCGCCTACCGCGCCTGCTTCCGACGCGTCGTACAGCGCATGCTGCAGAAGGAGTTCTTCTGGATTCTGTGCAACGCCCTTTCGATGTGCGCCTTCACCTTCGTCATATTCAGCCAGGACGGCGAGGCGGACATTGGTCGTGCGTCCGGCGAGCGTTTGAGCGACGACGGCCTGCTGGTCCACATCCTGCGCCACTACGGCATCCACACCACCCGCGCCGACCTGGAATGGTTCAGCCAGGCGTTCTGGGCCCAATCCACAGACCTCAAGCGCCAGTTCGGCTGGCATCCCCCGTCCGCGGATGAGTTCCCCCACCGCGTATACGAGGCGCTATCGCTGGCGCTGGACCGCCCGCCAGAGACGTTGCAGTCGCTGATGCACATGCTCATCGAGGAATGGAGGCGGCAGGCAGGGGAGACCATGCGGCGGTTTGGGTATGAGGCGGGGTGGCCAATCTGAGATTTGCCAGATTGGCGCTCCAGGGTATACTGAAACTGTCGGAGACAGCTTTGTTACCTGCGGGTTGGAGGAACCGTGTACATAGCACAGACTTGAGCTGCCAACTCACCCTCTGTTTCCAGATAAGGTCGTTATGAAATCGTCAAGAGCACTCGTCGTGCTATCGGTTGTGGTCGCTGTGCTAGCGCTGGTCGCCGCCAGCGCCGGCCTGTTCTGGCAGGGCGGCAGCGGGCCCTTACCCTTCACCACGCTCCACGGCCACACAATCGAGCTATACGGACGGGGCCTGTACCGCTACGACTGGGCCTTCAGAGCGTCCATCCTGCGGGGGGGCGACGCAATCATGCTTGTTGTGGGCGTGCCCCTGCTCGCGGTCTCCATTCTGCTCTACCGTCGTGGCTCGTTGAGAGGTGGATTTCTGCTCACTGGCACACTGGCCTGCTTTCTGTACAACGCAGCCTCGCTGGCCTTCGGGGCGGCCTACAACGACCTGTTCCTGCTCTATCTCGTGTACTTCTCAGCCAGCCTGTATGCCTTCGTACTGGCCTTCACGTCGATCGACCTCCACGCCCTTTCCGACCACGTTGGCCCGCGCATGCCACGTCGCGGGGTCGCCGCGTTCATATTCATAGCCGGCCTGTCTCCGTGCGTGTGGCTCATCGACATCGTGAACGCACTGGCGCAGGGGCAGGTGCCAGAAGGGCTGGCCAGTTATACGACCGACGTCACGACATTGCTCGACGTGGGAATCATCACACCGGCCGCGTTCCTTGCCGGCGTGTTGCTCCTCCGTCGGAAGCCGCTGGGCTATCTGCTCACCTCCACGCTGCTGATCCTGCTCGTCCTCGTCGGCTTGCTGGTTGTCGGGCAAACAGTGATGCAGACACTTGACGGGATCGTCCTCAGCGCTGGCGAAGTGGCGGCGTACGTAGCGCCATTTGTGCTCCTGAGCCTGTTCGCCATCTGGTTGGAGGCTCTCACCTTGCGTAACCTCTCGGACGTGGCGGCAGAGCCGATGGGCTGAGCCCCAAGAAGGCCAAAACCAGCCTACCCTCGGCGTATGCCGCTTCAAGTCAAGCCCCTTCCACACTGGTATTCTGTCAGAACTCCGAACACCCCATCGGGTGAGCGATTTCTTGGCCGGGCCTACACGGCTTGCCCCACCAGAACCCGATTTCCCCCTATGTTGGTAGCACTGTGCTCTACGATCCACGCTGACAGGCCGTTTGCGCCTGGATTTCAGCCGTGACTGTTCGAAACATGGGAGAGAAGTGATAAAACTAGGTCAGGAGGGATCTCGTGCGCATTGAGGTGCGATTGCCCAGAGTAGAGCCAGAGGTATACAGGGAGCCCAGGGAGTGTCCAAAGTGCGATGGTCAGCATTTCAAGCCCCACGGGGTGCAAGGAGAGCAGAAGACAATCCGTGACCTGGAGTACGAGGAAGTCAAGAGCTTTCGGCAGACGTGTTTGAGATGCATGTATGGGACGCGTGTATCCGCGCTGGGTGCATTTCGGTTTTGGGGCAGATTTCCAAAAGGCCCTCGTGGCGTGTCGAACCGGCATTTTCTGGCTCCTCAAGCAGGTTTTGAGCGTTTTCCGGCCTGTCTGGAGGCTCGCTGGCAAGGTAGACACCAAGGTCGCCCCCAAACCGAAATACACCCTCTCCGCGCTACAGCATTTGACAGTATCTCTGAGTTGCACTATAATCAAGAACTGTGCCAACTGTAGGCACACCTGATTTGTACTATGAGGCGAAATTGTGCTATACTATGGGTGCATGTGGACTCGTGCGCCAATGCTATAGTTGCGCTACCTTACTGTTCTCCTGGAAGTGCTATTGGTACTCTCGGCAGTCTCGCTGAGAATCGAAGGCAGGGAAATGATGTTTAGCAACGACTCCCCGTTTTCTGTCCGCACGGCTAGGAAGCACGTTCTATTTGGTGCCAAACGCAGGGCATTGTCTGCCATCGTCAGCGCGGCAAGTGATGGCAGCATTACGGCTGAAGAGGCCGAACTACTCAAGCGATATGTGGCAGCAACCTTTGTGGCCGGCAGGCTTCAAGTTGATCTTGAGCGTCCCATCGCGGGTGTCTGTCGAAAAGCCCAGCGGTTAGAGCAGAAGATCTCCCATACGTTGCGCGAAAGCAAGGAGTGAGCCAATGGGCACAAATGACTCAGAGGTCGTGGAGGAAGAGGAAAGACTTCCTGCCCGGGTGAGCTCAGGATCCGCACAGAAGGAGATCGAAAGAGACTCAGCAATTCTGGAAGAAGAGTCTGTTGTTCCTGCTATCCTCGAAAAGGCTCCTCCGGAAGTGCGCCGTTCCATGGAAGCCTTCATTGCAATGATGTCACAGGGTCCTATTCCCAATCCAGTCATAGCGAAGTTGGTTGAGAAGTTCACGCCTGACCACATAGCCTATCTCCTAGAAACTCAAGACCGAGATACAGAGCGCGAATACAAGGCCCTTGCCAGCGGGCGCAGATACCAAATCGCCTGCTTGCTCATTGGGGTAGGCCTTTTTGTATTTCTGGTAGTGTATTTCTCAAGTTCTAATCCCGATCTGCTTGAGAAACTGGTTGCTCTCCTAGTGGGCCTCATAGGTGGATTTGGTGGGGGCTTCGCTCTTGCGTCAAGAGGCGAGAAAACCTGAAGAATCGCTCTGCAACCGATGCCTGACCACTGCTCTCGTCCCATATATGAAGATTGCCAATCTCTGAGCTCTGCTTCTCTTGACCTCGACACCGCTCCCTTGCTCCCAAGCCCCTGTATTCCATATCCGAGAGCGTCCCGATAGCCTCTCCCAAGGGCAAGGACCACAGTTGGAATTCACTCTCCAGCCCTCAGTCGCCAGAACGCCCACATCTGGCGACGCCTGGACTGCTGACAGGTTCTTCTCACTCGCCCTGATCCATGCCACTCCCCCCATCAGCGTCCATGTTTGCCTGCCTCCGTATGAACCTGCTGGGCCCTTCTTTCCGTCCCGCGTATCTCCACTGCGGCAATCAGCTTCTTCCGGTCACGGAGCGTATGCCGCTGCACACCATCTGGAAACAACCATAGTCAGATGGTGTCGTCCATCGAACCAGTCGCCAGCGGCTTCTCGTCGGGGAGAGGCGAAGACCACTGACGCTGTAGGCGTGTACCCCAAGCGCTTGCGACAGTTCCCTATCTGGGACCAATCATATCTTGACCACATCGTCTGCACCGGCAGAGACCAACGTCCCGCCGTCGCGCGTGAACAGCAGGTCCATCGCCTAGATTGAGTATGACTTACGGACTGCGGTGGGTTCTCTCGTTTTGACCTCCCTGCTGAAGGGCCTCCAACGTCCACGGGCTTGGCCTTCAGCCAAGTTGCCGACACAACCCAGCCTCCAGAACGCCAACTATGCCTCAGATCTCGCAATCCTGTCCGCCGGCACCCAACCGCTCTGCCCGTTCTGATTCGTGCACCATATCCAACCGCTTTCTTCCTGCCCCAGGGCCAGTTCTTCGCCCACACTCACCGAGAGCTCTGTCGCCTCGTAGTCGCGAAGGGCTATACCGGTGTCGCCTCTGAGCTCCACGTACTGCTCGGGCACCCAGCGACTCTCTCCATCACGGTTCGTGCACCACACCCAACCACTCCACTCGCTCTCCTTCTCGCCAACCGCCAGTTTCTCGCCAGCGCTGATGATCAGTGGAGCGGTGTAGGGGGACTGATATTCGGAGATCACTCGCCCGATCTGGCGTCCGTCCATTGCCTACCTCCGTCTTGGATCTGAGGTCTTCCTCCTTCACAGGGATTCCCCAATACCCGCAGACTTGCCGCACCAGCAGCCATACACACGCTACCAGACGCCGGGCAGCAGCCGATATCGCACGCGCTGCGCGTACTCCCGGTAACCAGGCAGCTTATCCATCAGCGTGCGGTCCTCGCGCGCCGTCCGGTACACAAACAGGCCGACGATCAAGCAGCCTGGAATCAGCCCCCAGAACGATCCCAGCAGCAACGGGACACACGTGATGAGGACCATGATGGCCACGTACATCGGATGGCGCACGTACCGGTACAAACCCTTGCTGACCACTTCCTGCCCCCGATCCTCCTGTATGCGCACCATGCTCGATAGGTAGGCGTTCACCGCCATTACGTGCCATACCACCGCCCCCGCCAGCACCATCCCCGCCCACGCCCCCGCTTGCAGAGCGACCGGTACCTCTGACCACCTGTATCGCCCGGCGTCCAGGGCCGACGTCGCGAAGAGGACGAGCAACAGAACCGTGTAGACCCGCATAACCACCTTGTCCCAGCCCTCGACGTTCTGGCCCGTCCGTCTCCGCTCCTGGAAAAGGTCCGGATTGGACCGGGCCAGCCACCCCAGCACGACGGCTGAGTAAACGATGAACACAGCGAAGAAGGCCCACGCCTGGACCCAATCGAGCCGCCCCGCGATAGCGAAACACGCGCCGACGAAAGCGACAAACAGAACAATTCCCCAGGCAATCCGCACCCATTCCCTTGGCTCAGTAGTCTTATGTCCAGCCATCCATCCCTCCTCCCCCAGCGTGCCGATCTGATTGCGCGCCCGATTGCCACGCCGGTCCCAGTCATCGCTCAGACGCCTGACCGCCGAAACTCGCGCTCCAGCATGCCCAAGACATACACGCTCCAGTACTCATCGCCGTGCCTTCGCGCCTCCCGCAACAGCCCCTCCCGCTTGAAGCCCACCCGCTCGTAGCAGCGAATGGCCGCCTCGTTGAAGTCGAAGACGTTGAGCGCCACGCGATGAAGCCCCAGTTCGTCGAAGGCCACTCGAAGCAACTGCTCGACAATCTGCTGGCCAATCCCCTGCCCTCGAAGCTCGGGAGGGCCAACCAACACCCGCGCGATCCAGGCCGAGAGGTTCTTGCGATCAATCCTCGCCAATTCCCCATGCCCGACCGTCGTACCTGTCTCCGAATCGACCGCCTTGAATATGAGACAATCAGATGCCGGCCTGTGGCTGTGAGCCAGATGCCGCGGACCCCATAGGGTCCGCATCAATTGCTCCCGGTCCAGTGGGTGCTGGAAGGCCGGCCCAGCCCACTGCAGCAAGAACTCAGCCGAGGGGACCCAGGCAATGAGTCGGTCAATGTCGGACTCATCGAACGGCTCCAACGTGATCATGTCTCGAGCCTCCAACTCGCGCTGACTGTACGGTATGTCATGAATCAGGTTCTTTGCGAGAAGCCCGGCCACTTCCTCTACGCGATGCCCCGGCGATCATAGGCTCGAACACATGCTCCAGATCGAGTTCCCGCAGACACTCCCGGGTGGGCCACCCGTTTTCGACGTCCCAGCCGTGCAGGGCATAGAACTCGTCCATCACACGCCCGAACTGCTCACGGTCCAGCCCATAGCGCCGGTCCAGGTACGGGCTCTGGTACAACTCTGGCTGCTCGAAGTAAGGCAGGACCATCTCATCTACCGCGCGATCGCGCGCCCAGTAGCGGACCTGCAAGGCGCGCTCCAGGGCACAGACGCGCTCCGCAGCACGCACAAACTCCTCCTCAGACCAGGGCACGCCGGTGCCGGCGGTGAAGAGGTGGTGCTCGATGGCGGGTCCCTCAACGTCGCCGAGGCCCGCGACGTCGTGCAGTCGCCAGCAGCCATCCGGTGCGCTCTCACGGTAGATCAGCGGGAAATGCGCGTCCGCGGGCACGCAATCCTTGATCACCGCGCGCAAGGTCTGGTAATACCCGGGATAGGCCTTGCCGCCATAGCCGCTGCACGGATCCACAGCCTCGGAGCTGCCATAGACGCGCTGCCCAACCGCGCGGAGCCGGTCCAGGGCAGCAGAGCGCTCTGCGTCGTTCCTCATCCCCGCAGCGCTCCCGGCGACTCCGGCCGCCCACAGGTAACCATGCCCACTGCCGAAGGGATCGCGCGTATCGGACAACCACTGTAGCGCCGAAACCAGCCAATAGGGAAACGTCAGCTCTCCCCCCTCGCGGCCATCACAGTGCGCGTTGTGGCCCCAGCCCGGATAGCGCCGCCGCGCCAGGTCCTCCCCCAGGTGGAGGGCTCGCGCGGCAGCCCAGCCGCCCTCGGCCAGGACGTCGCCCAGGCCCTCGCGATAGGCAATCGCGCGCAGGAACTCGGCCCAGAACGCCGGCGAGTCCCAGTCGATGGGGCGGCCGTTGACCTCTGATATCAGACCGCCCTCCTGACAGATAATCAGCCAGGGCACCATACCCACGATGATGTCGGACTGATTCAGGCCATAGCGATTGGAGAGGACGTTCAACTCAAAGGCCGCACGACGGGGCAGGTGCCAGTCGTAGATCGCCCGCAACGGTGACGCATCATCGGGGTCGAAGCCCACGAACCGCGTTCCGACACAGACCCAGCTCCCGCTCCACGTGCGATCGTACACCACGCCGGGCACGTCCCGGAGGTACGCCGCGCAGGGCGTGATACACGATTCGGTGCAGGCGCGGCATACCGCGCTGCCGTCCCCCGCCGCCGCCAGATCTTCGTTGAATGCCTTGATGTCGCCATAGAAGTTGAGCGGACCGGTCAGCCCGTCCTCGGCGAACATCCGGACCAGTGTCCTGGCGATGGATGCGACCGTCTCCGGCGCGGCCAAGGACACTGGCATCGACCCGGCGACCGAGACGGCTTTCAGTTTCTTCGATCCCATAACCGCGCCGAAGCCCCCCTGGCCGCAGGCGGAGGCGCCGGCAGTGTGGATTGTGGCGATGCAGCTCAGCCGCTCGCCGGCGGGTCCGATGACCAGCGAACGCACCCCCTTGCCATCGCGTCGGGCGATGGCAGCCAGTGCGTCTACCGTGGCCAATCCCCACAGTTCGCCGGCAGGCAAGATGCTCACCTCGTCGTCGCGGATGCTGATGCGCACGGGCGACTCGGCGGTGCCGGTCACGACGATGCCGTCGTACCCAGCGCGCTTGAGCTCGCCGCCGAAATAGCCGCCGACGCTGGAGCGCGTGAACCACGGATGTGGATAGGCCTGAGGACTGAACGCGCACACGCTGGTACGCCCTGAGTAGGGTGAGCGCGACCCGGTCAACGCCCCGGGGAAAACCATCAGCGGATTGGCGGGATCGAATGGCCTGGCAGGTTCGGTGTACTCGTCCCAGCATATCGCGGCCGCAATCCCACGCCCCCCGAGGAACCCCGGCACGTAGGGCGCAGTCTCCTGGACGCCAACGCGCATGTTGCTCAGGTCAACGCGGAGAATACGGTTGGTCCAGCCATGCATGGGGCCAAAGCGCCCGATGCGTTCCACGACCGGTTTCATCAGCCCTCCCGGTCCAATGCCTCCCGGCGCGAGGCGACTCACTGATGACGCAAGACCTTGTCGCCGCAGCCCGCACACACGGTTCGGACGCGGGAACCGCGCCCCTACACGTCGCCTGGTCCCATTCGACGGTTTTCACAACGTTTCATCGTCCAAGTTGCTCCGCCTCTTCCACTGTAGGGGCAAGGGGACCTCGCCCAACGAGACCGAGAAAACGCAGTGAGATCCCCCACGCAGGATGGACGACTCGATTGTGACCGCCACCGGTGTGCCCAGGGCCCTTTCAAAGTTCTCCCGAAGGTTATGCACCGAGCACTCACACAGCAAGGGAGACTTGACCAACCCACACGTCACCAGGTCGCACTCACAGCGGTGGTAGCTCACCCTTATGGTATGCGGGCCGATTCGCTCATACGCCGCCTCCGGGAAACTGACGCCCAGTCGCGCGAGAAAAGCGTCCATATCCGCGCTGTGCTGCCTGGCGTCTTGAAAGACCTGAGCGGTGTAGGAGCGCGCACAGGCTTTCCCGCACTCGCGCAGTATGGTTTCCCTAGCCCTCTCCTCCACCCCTTCCAGGCCAATCATCAGTCCAGAAAACCAATACGTCATGAAATGTCGCAAGCTTTCATCCATCTGCGCGTTTTCTCTTTCTCCATGGCACTGCAAAGTGAAGCGAAGCAACTCCATCCCCTAAGAGCGTAGCGAAGCGGCTCTGAATCATGCATCTCGCGATTCGCTCTCGTCAGATTCTAGCACGATTACAGCTCAAAGGGAAGAGGGCATTTGGCTCTTGCATATTCCGCACAAGTGTGGTAAAATGTTACCGGAAGACGAAGTAGGTTTTGGCTGTACATCTAGAACTGCCCAGACTTGCGGAGACTGGGCAGTTTTTGTTTTCTGCCCATACTGCTTCGGCAACAAGTACACACAAATCAAGGAGTACAGAAAGTGACCGAAAGGGAAACCGGAACCGTTAAGTGGTTCAACGATTCCAAAGGATATGGATTCATCTCTCGTGACTCCGGGCAGGACGTATTCGTCCATTACTCGGCTATCGAGGAGGAAGGTTTCCGCTCGCTTCGTGAGAACCAGCGGGTTGAGTTCTCCGTCGAGCAGGGACCCAAGGGGCTACAGGCCACCCATGTGAGGAGCGTGTAATGGCGAAGAAACTGTATGTGGGCAACCTAAGCTACGCGACTACCGATGCCACCCTATCTGAGCTCTTCGGAGCAATTGGGGAGGTCGTCTCCGTAACTCTCATCACAGATCGTATGACCGGGCGATCCAAGGGCTTTGCCTTCGTCGAGATGGCGGATCACAGCACAGCTCTCGCGGCCATAAACCAACTCAACGGCAAAGAGCTGGATGGGCGAGCGATCAAGGTAGCAGAAGCACGTCCGAAGAGGGACGACCGAGGCGGCGGCGATCGCCGTCGCCGTTGGTAGAGCCAGTTCAACTGGTCAAGTACAGCCGCACGGTTTCTCCGCAGACCGTGCGGTTTTTCTTTATCCGCTGTGCCCCGGAGGATGTTCGCACTCATTTGCCGCCCTCCTGGAAGACGCCAAGAACGAGCAGGCCCACGCTGATCGAGGCCTCCATCAACGCAAACGCGCGCCGGGATTTGTCTCTAGCCCTTCCGCGTATGGATCCCTAGACAGACACGACGCGGACCTGCGGCAGGAGCGCATCCACCTGCCGCCGACGACACACTGCCGTGCCTTCGTTCATCACCACCGAGGCAGCGGCGGCCGTGCCCAGGGCAAGCGCCTCCGGCCAGCCGGTCCCCCGGCTGCGGGCCAGCATGATACCGGCGGTCAGGGCATCACCCGCGCCGGCGGTGTTGGCCACGGCAACCTGCGGCGGCTGCGCGTGGTACCGCCCCCCATGTACTACGGCCAGCGTGCCGCGCTCCCCCAGCGTGACGATGAGCGCTTCACTGGCCCACTCGCCGAGCCGAGCCGCGAGCCGCTCGGCCATATGAGCCACGTCGCCCACGTCCCCCGATCCTCGGCCCGTATCGGGATCCAGCGACGCCAGCTCCTGCCGGTTGATCTTGAGGATGTAGGGCAATCCGACCACCCCCTGACGCAGCGACTCGCCGGAGGAGTCCAACAGCGTGACCAGCCCTCGTTGCCGGGCGCGGCGCAGCAGACGAGCGTGGCTGTCGAGCGGCAACCCAGGCGGCAGGCTGCCGCCGCAGACCACACCCCAGGCATGACCCGCGTGGAGATCCAGCAGGGCAAGCAGGCGTGAAAGATGCTCCTCGGTCGCTGTCATTGTTGGCGTCAGGATAGTGGATTGCTGCCCCGTGGCCAGGTCCACCAACACCACAGCTATGCGCGTCTCGCCGTGAGCCGGCACCAGATCGTAGGGCACGCCGATCTCGTCGAGCATACTCGTGAGCAGATTCCCCGCGAAACCGGCTTTCAGCCCCACCGCCAGCGTATCCCCGCCCAGCTCATGGACCACCAGCGAGACATCGACTCCCTTGCCACTCGGGGTGATCACCTCCCGCTCTCCCCGCACGACCGCTCCCATGCGGAATTCGCGCACGAGCATCACCCGGTCGAGGGTGGGATTGGGAGTTATGGTGAGGATGATGCTCACTCCCCTCCCACCACCGGCTTTGTCACACCGCCGAATCCGCACCCGCTGGCCAGGATCGTGTGCGCGCTCCACTCCAGCCGCTCCAGCGTATCGTAGGCGTCGGCCAGGTCCCGGCCCACAGTGACGACGCCGTGCCAGGCCAGGATCAACCCCAGACCGTGTGTCCGCACCTCGTGCCGCCGCGGGGCCAGCTTCTCGACCACGGCGTCCGCCAGTGCCTGGCTGTGGCTGTGCAACGGGGGCACTACGTCGACTGTGCCGAACTTCTCCGTGTACTCGCTGGTCGGGGTGACCGGTTTGCCCATCGCGGCGAACACGTTCAGATAGCGCGGATGAGCGTGCAGCACGGCATTGACCTCGGGGAAGTGACGATAGCAGGCGAAGTGTAGCTTGCTCTCCCGGCTGACCATCTCCAGGTCCCCTTCAATGGGATTGAAGTCGGCGTCGAGGACCAACACCATCTCCTCCCGCAACTGCCAGCGGTGCCTGGCGCCCAGACCACGGGGCGTGACGTAGATGCGGTCTCCCACACGGCAGCTCATGTTGCCCCCCGCGCTGTTGGTCAGATAACGATCGTAAAGCAGATGTGCGATCTCCACCATCAGAGGGCGGGGATCAGGATGCGAAGCCATAGAATTACCTCCACGGATGTCGAAACTCACTCTAGCAGGACCAGCCGCACACCTTCGAAGCCGAAGGGGACCAAGATGACGTCGTCCGTCCAGCGGCGCTTGTCGCGGAACTCCTCAGGCCCCGTCCAGCTCAGGTCACCGCCGGCCAAGTGGTGCGGCCCCAACAGGTTGCGCAGCGTGCCCACCAACTCGATCTCGATGACGTTCTCGCCCGAGCGCAGGCCCGGCGTGACGTCCACGCGATGCGGCGGCCAGGCCACAGTACCCACGTCTCGCCCGTTCACGCGCACGTGAGCAAGTGCGGCGCGCAGCCCCTCTATCTCCAGCACACCCCGCCCGCCAAGCGGGGGCAGCGTGACAGTCTGGCGAAGCGTGGCCCGCCCAGCGAAGAAGGGAAGTCCTTGGGCCGTCAGGTCAACGGACAACCCGCCGCTATCCCGCTTCGACCGGACGCGTTCGGGCAACGCCGTCACCCAGAAGGCAGAGATGTAGCGGTCGAAGACCTGACCGTTGTGCCGGTTCTCCGGCCCCAGCCGCTCCCCGCTCACGCCGAAGTCGCCGATCAAGTACACGCTTTCCAGCTCCGTATCTCGGCCAAAGACGCCGCTGAGCACTGCCTCGTTCTGTCCAGCACGCACGGCGGCGCTGACGTCCACCTTGCGGAACGAGACGTCGGTCCACCATCCGTCATCTTGAACTGTCTCGACCGGCTGCCCGTTCACGGCGACGTCAAAACACCCGGGTGATTCCACCACCAGGTAGACAGGATCGGGAAGACGAACAGTCGCATCGAAACTGAAACGCAGCGCGAAGGGGGTGCCCACGCCAGCCTCGGCGACAGCCACGTGCGCGTCCAGGACGTGCATAGGCTTGCTCCACGCCTCCACACGATCACCGATGCGTAGTTGCGGCGTGTCCAGCGTCAGCGCGTTCGGACCACCCAGCGCCAGGTGCCAGTCGCCGCCCAGCGGGATCTCTGCCACGACCGTTCGCAGTAGGGCACGCCCTTCTGATGGCGCGCCATCATCCACACAAGGGCGCCATTCTGATGGCGCGGGTTCCTGGCCTGAGAAACCAGGTTTTGCGGAAAAAACCTGGTTTCGTGTAGGGGTGTGGTTTTCGCACCCAATGTCAGTCTCCGTGGCCTGGCGGACTTCGGGAGCCTGGTCCCGGTGCAACACCAGCAGGTGGGAGCCCACCGCCGGGAAATCGAGCACGACCTCCGTGATCCCATCTGCCTGGCGGCTCGGCAACAGGCACACGTCGCCCTCCGCCGGGTCCCAGGCCTCCAAGCGGCCGGTACCCCGCAGTCGCACCGTAGCGACGCCACCTCTGTCGCGGTCGGTGTTGGCCAGGAAATAACAATCGGCCTCCCCGATGCGCCGGTGGTGGGCCCAGATCGCGGGCCTGCCCGGCACGCGCACGTCGAAGGGCAACAGCGCATCGAGCGCATCCGTCAAGGCGTCACACGTAAACACACGCACCGTCTCCGACAGCACGGGGTCCCCGGTGGACCGGCCGTCTACCCGCGTGGGGAGCGGCTCCAGCGCCAACACCGGGCCGCCGGCCGCGGCGAACTCCCGCAGCAGCCGCACCGTGTCCCCTGCCAGCGTCACTCCCGGCGGCACGATCACCACCCGGTACGCCATCTGCCCCACCACCAGCCTCGGCCCCGCCGCGTCCGCCGTGACGCGGGCCTCGGCCGGCGCTCCGGGCGCCATCAGCATCTCGTCCCCCAGGTGGAAATCGCGCTGGCCCTCCAGGAGCGCCGTCAGCAATTCGTCCAGCGCGCGGTCGAGCTCGTCCACTGCACGGCGCGCGCCGGGCCGGTAGAGCGTCCAGGCACTGCCGACAGGGTGAATCACCAGGATGTCCACCACACGCTGGCCCTGGCTGAGGACGTAGCTCAAGCGTGCGAAATAGTCGGCGATCAGGCGATTCTCCGGCCACCAGGGCTGCTGGTAAAACACGTTCTGCGGGAAGTCACGCTTGCGCTCGCCGCGCATGCTGTAGAGCGACAGGTGTGGGTTGTTCAGATTGACGCCCAGCACATAGGCCCAATCGCCGATCCACTTCCGCCCCGTGTGGGCGAAATCCTGCCCTGAGCAGCCATAGTTCTCGCACAGCGTGCGTGGCTTGCCGAGCTGACAGGCAACGCTGTCCAGTTGCTTGACCGTCAGCACGGTGCCTGCGTGGGCGTTGATCTGCCGGCCCAGCTTGTCTATGCCGGGGATGTGCATGTAGGCGTAGTGGGGCATGGCCGCGCCCAGCCACGGAATCTGGGAGAGCAACGTGTCCTCGGCGTTGTAGTGACCGGTGTAGGCCAGGCCGTGGGCCGTGCACCATTCGTACACCTGCCGGGTGTAGCTATCGAGAAAGCGCTCGGTGACGGTGCGCCAGTAATCGTAGCGCACGGCGCACGTATCCAGGCGGGCGTCGCAGTCACCGGCATCCAACCCGTCGAAGAACAGCGCGGGCAGGTGTGGCAGCAGATCGTAACCATTGCGCGCGCGGAAATAGGCCAGGAATCCGTCCGTCCACGGGATGACCGGCTGCCCCCTTGCTTCGCGGCCCCCGTACAGCAGCCCGGGCTCGTCGGTGAAAATACCCGGTACCGTTGCGCCGAAATCCTGCCCCACGGCTCGAGCGTAGACCACGTGGGTGGATTCCAGGAAAGCACGCACGGCGTCGGGATTCAGCACGTCGAGGTAGGCGTAGCCGTTGAACCACTCGAATCCCAGCGGCATAGCCTGGGGATAGAACTGGATCACGCGATCGGCCTCGCCGGCCAGGTCGGGCGCACCAGCGGGGCGCACGTCCACCAGCCGTCCCCCAACCTGGCGGGCCGCGAACGTGGCGATGCGCTCAGCCGCGAGCGCCGGACGGTCGTCCACCTTGCACACCAGGTACTGTGACCGGTAGGCGGGGTGGCCCGCGACGCTCAGCCCACCGGCGAAGCCGCTAGGCCACTTGTCCTCATCATACAGCCAGGCCCTCAGGCCCCGCTCCCGGGCCGCATCCACACAGGCGCGCACGCACGCCATCCACTGCGGCCCCATGTACGCGGTGAGCAGCCCCACGCGCGCGTGCATGAAAAAGCCGCCCCATCCCGCCTCGTCCATCAGGGCGACCTGCCGCACCAACTCCTCGGGGTCCAGATACTCGTTCCACGACCAGAAAGGGACCTCGCGGTACTCATTGGGCGGCTCTCGAAAGCGCTCTACGTCCATCCGGCATCTCCTCGAAGGCCTGATCTACCTGCGCTAGATAAGGTGGAGCCGCTAGCCCTGCCGAAGCAGGGCGTCCAGAACGGGACGCGCCGCTGCCCCCGCTGAAGCAGGGCGTCCGGGATGGCGGTGCGGGATTAAGGGCAAAGTCGCATCCACGATGGGGACGCGTCAGTCGCCCCCCCGATCCAGGATCATCCGCCGGAAGGCCTCGGCGCAGGGGAGACCAACCTGCTCCCCAGTCTCGGCGGCCCACTGGCGAATCATATCACCGGGGTCCCACCCGCCGGGGAACTGGCTGGCGTGCTGGCGCAGCGCCTCAATCTTGAGATCGATCATGTCGCTGATGTCTATCCAGGTATCGGGCTCTGTCGCGGAGGCGACAAGGACTTCCTTCACTCGGTATGGCTCCAGGCCCTCCTCGCTCAGCTCAGCGAAGACCAGGGGCATGGCAGCCGCCGGAAAGACGGCGTCCAGCGCGGCCTGGCCCACGGCGCGATGGTCGGGGTGGTTGATGTACCGGTTGCCGACGAAGAGGCGCGTCGGATCGTAGCAGAAGACGGTATCTGGCCTGAAGCGACGGATTTCGCGCACCAGGTCCCGGCGCAGCGCCAACGTCGGCTGGACTTCGCCGTCGCGGTAGCCCAGAAACACCACCTCTCGCACGCCGACGACACGGGCGGCGGCGCGCTGTTCTGCCTCGCGGGTGCGCCCGACTTCCTCACGCGTGATGCCCGACTCGTGACTGCCAGCATCGCCGCTGGTAGCCACGACATATACCACCTCGGTCCCGGCCCGGACCCACTTGGCCACGGTGCCCGCCAGGACGAAATCCACGTCATCGGGGTGAGCGGCGATAACCATCGCGCGCTCGGGGGGTAGGGGTTCTACGTTGGTATGTATCATAGCAAACTCCGTATCGCTCCGCGGCCGATTAAACCACAAAAGCGCGAAGAGCACAAGAGGCCAGGTCCAGTGATGGTGCACATCTCGCAGCTTCTCAGTGGTTCAATGATCCACCGGTTGCTCCGTGCCGGAAAATGTGATAAGATGCACTCGATCGGCTGCTGGCGGGAGGGGCGTTGATTGCGCACCGATAGATTGTCACGTTGAGCGCCACGTGTGGTATACTATTGCCGTAGGGAGAAAGACCAGATGAAACCACAGTTATCCATGGATAACCTGATCAAGGAAGCGGGCTTGTTCGCTCAGGTGGAGTCTAGTCACTTCGATCGTGCCATTTACGGCATCACCGACGGCAAGGCCATCGGAACCTACTTCGAGCACAAATTCCAAACCCACCTCGCCGCGAGATACAACTACGAGCAGGGCAGCTCAGCAAGTGGCATAGATTTCCCTGGCCTGGGTTATTCCCTGTTGGTGTTTGTCTACGAGAAGACCGATGATCCAGCAACTGAAATGGGAAGACTCAGCATAGTCAACACGGTCTTTGTGGATCAGTGCCGAACGGCTGATTTCCAAACGACTGTTGGAATCCAACAAATCCTACAGAATGATGGCAACACAGATGACCTTGTGGGTTTCATGGAAGACAGACGCTTGCCTGTGGATGACATTCAAGCTCAAAAGCTTGCTCAAGAGATTCTCCAGAATCCCCCCGAGACGGGATACTTGACCATCTCCAACGCACTTCAATGGAGGCTTCAATATCGTCGGGTAATCGAGAACGCTGGCAACGTGGACGGTATCCTGCGAATCCGATAAGCAAGATGAACGCGAGAAACTCCACCCACAGAATAGAGTTTGGAGATTTCCAAACCCCAACCGATCTGGCAAGTGAGATCTGTGAGTTTTTGTTCGCAGAAGGGGTGAGACCCAGTTCCATTGTTGAGCCTACCTGCGGCGAGGGAAATCTGCTATTGTCCGCTCTTGACCGATTTCCGTCTGTAGTAAGGGCAGTCGGCGTTGACATTAGTTCTAAGCATGTTGAGCGCGCCAGGAACAGGTTGAGAACACGCCCATACGCTGAAAGAGCGGTCGTCTTCCGAGACACCTTCTTTGACGTAGATTGGGGGAAGCTTCTCACGGATCTACCTGATCCGATACTCGTTATTGGGAATCCTCCTTGGGTAACGAGCTCGGAGTTAGCAGGTCTAGACAGCGCCAATCTGCCAAAGAAGACCAACTTCCAAGGACTCTCTGGCCTCGATGCCAAAACGGGCAAGAGCAATTTCGACATATCGGAATGGATGTTGGTCCACATTCTGGAGTCCCTCGACCATCACGACGCGACCATGGCAATGCTATGCAAGACAAGCGTTGCACGCAAAGTGCTTGTTCATGCTTGGAAGCGAAATCTCCCATTGGGATCGTCACGAATTCACCTCATTGATGCCAAGGAAGCATTTGGTGCCTCGGTAGATGCTTGTCTTCTATTCTGCGGTATTTCGAAAAGTGAGAGACAAGACCAGATTTGCCATGTCTATAGGGGGATTTCCGACGACGTACTCGCAACATCGTTCGGCTACAGGAATAACGATCTAGTTGCAGACATCGGCTGCTATGAGCAATGGAGACATCTTGAGGGTGGAAACCCATACAGATGGCGCTCAGGCATAAAGCACGATTGTTCGAAGGTCATGGAACTCGAAAGGGAGGATCAGGGTTTCAGGAATAAGCTGGGAGAGCTGTACAATCTGGAGGCCACGTACATATACCCGATGCTTAAGAGCTCCGACGTTGCGAGGGAACGCGTTCCTGTGCCATCACGATGGATGCTGGTCACACAGAAAACCATCGGAGAAGACACTGCTCCCATCAAGTTCATAGCCCCCAAGACGTGGGCGTACCTGATGCACCACAGCGAGCTTCTTGACAAAAGACGCAGCTCTGTCTACAAGGGACGACCTCGCTTCTCTGTTTTTGGCGTGGGTGTGTATTCCTTCTCGCCTTGGAAGGTAGCCATATCTGGCCTGTACAAGAGACTACACTTCGCTGTAGTCGGTCCACACGCTGGAAAACCCGTTGTGCTAGACGATACGTGCTATTCCATCCCATGCCAAAGTGAGAATGAGGCTCACTACCTGGGCAGACTACTGAACTCGAAAGTGGCAGAAGAGTTCTTCAGAGCATTCATTTTCTGGGATGCGAAGAGGCCTATCACGGTCAGTATACTCAACAGACTGAATCTAATTGCGCTTGCCAGAGAACTGGGCTCTGAAGATGCAATACTGGTATTCCTGGCCTCTAGCGGGTCTCTTCTATCTCACAGGCAGTTAGCTTTGTTTGAGATGGAGAAGGCCATCTAAGCGGCGTTTCTGCAAGCCCTATTGGTCAGTCACCAGGTAGCCTGAGCGGGTCAAAGGGGAAGGACAGCTACCAGGAAGCGATGGGCCAACAGTGTCAAGCCCCAATCAAACGTTCGGCGACCTGGCGTGAAGCCCCCACCCGGAGGTAGTCGTGGCTCGTGCTGGCAATAGCCCCAACCAAACGAGTAAGTGGGTGCGTTGGATCGCGAGAGCCTGGAGCGTGGTGGTTATTGGCGTCACCGCCTTTATGATCATCGCCCACGCCGTGATCCCAGAGCCAGGTGAGGCCGACTATCCCCCGATCGAGAATCTACTTCCCGTGCTCATGTGCGTGAGCGTCGCCGGGCTGGGTGTCGCCTGGCGCTGGGAGGGACTGGGTGGGGCCATCAACGTGGTCTTTTTCCTGGCGAACCTTGGACTGTACTGGGCCATTCGAGGGTACTTCATGCCGCTCAGAGCAGTTGCGGTCTTGTCGCTCGCCCTCGCTCCCGGGATACTGTTCTTGCTGTGCTGGTGGAGGACAAGACCAAAGCAAGCTCTGAAAGACGCCTGACCCCTCCATGTACAATCCGCCTGGCCGAAACCACACAACGCGACTCGTTCGCCCGCTGCGCGGGGGATAGGTGAGTGATCGGCACTCTGAGATCCTTGCAGGAGAGTTTCAGGCACAGGTGGCTCGCCAACATCTTGACCCCATATCTCAAGAGCTGTCGTACTGTGCTGGATATAGGCGCGGCGTCAGGCAGGCTGGCCGAGAGGCTTGGGCGCAAACAGCCACGCCTGAACCTGATAGGCGTGGAGGTACTACCCAGTTCGCAGCCCTGTATCCCCATGGTACAGGCCAATGGAAAGCGCCTGCCTTTTGCCAGCGGAACCTTCGACTGCGTGATGATGGTGGATGTCCTGCATCACGACAGTTGCCCGCGGGGATTACTGGAAGAGGCGGGAAGGATTGCTAGAGATCGCGTTCTGATCAAGGATCACTATTGGACGACCAAGCTGGACCTCGCTTTCCTACGCTGTGCCGACTACATCGGCAACAGGCTGTACGGGGTCAAGCTGCCCTACGTCTTTCTGAAGCTGGAGTCGTGGCATAGCCTGTTCAAGAGCACCGGCTTGAGGATAGCGCGATCTTCGAGGTTTCGCTTCAATGCCATGGATCCGTGCAAGCACGTGATTTTCGACCTGCGGACATAGCCAAGCGACAGGTCCAGCAGGCCGATCATCTTTACAAAGGCGCCATTCTGATGGCGCGCGCGATCATCCATACGAAGGCGCCATTCTGATGGCGCGCGATCATCCGTACAAAGGCGCCAAAATCGGCGCTGTCACCGTGGAGGATATGCTGTCATGGAGCATACTGAGGTTGCACCGGTCAAACCCACGATCTCTTTCGACGCGCTCGACCAGGTCGACATCCGGGTCGGGACAATCGAACTGGTGGAGGACGTGCCCAAGTCGGACAAGCTGGTGAAACTCACCGTCGACTTCGGCGACCACAGGAGGGTGATCCTGGTAGGGATGAAGCAGGAGCGCGAGAATCCGAAGGAGATCGAGGGGAAGCAGGCGCTATTCGTGGTCAACCTCGAACCCAAGAAGATGATGGGCGAGGTCTCTGAGGGGATGTTGTTCGACATCGGATATGCCGATGGCATCACGCCTGTGTTGGCCACACCTGAGAAACCGGTGCCCAACGGCGTAAGAGCAGGGTGAAGGAAGGAAGGGAACCAGGTTCTTCAAGCGAGGGCACAGCGCTGAGCACCTGGTTTCTCTCGTCCAGGAGCGTTCAATCATTCAGGCAGGAAGGCAGCTATGGAAACGAAGATCGTAGAAAAAGGCCCGATTCTGCTGGTGGGGCTCAGCTTCTTCGGGGACCCGTTCCAGATGAGCGGCGCGTGGACCGAGGAGAACGAGATCGGCAGGCTCTGGACGCGGTTGATGAACTACCTGACCCACAATAGCGACCGCATCAGGCACGTCAAGAGCTACGAGACTAGCTACGAACTGCACATCGAGCACGAGGAGACGGCACTGATTGGGGAGTTCGAGGTATTCGTGGGAATAGAGGTGGACAAGCTAGAGGACGTGCCCGTGCAACTCGTCGTCAAGATACTGCCGCCCTCCAGGTACGCCGTGTTCACGATCACAGGCCAGATGATCGCATCCGACTGGTCGCGCATGGTCTACGGTGAGTGGCTGCCTGAATCCGGTCACGAGGCGATTCCCGGGTATTCTTTCCAACTGTACGACCAACGCTTCAAGGGCACGCAGAATCTGGACGAATCGGCGCTGGACGTCTACATCCCCATCGCGTAGCGCCTTCGCCCTGCGCGGACGTCTTGAGCACTCATCCCCCGCACTCAGCCGGGACAGACGCTCGCTTCACGAGAGCAGCAGATGCCGAATATCACGCCCATCTACCAGGCAATCGAATTCATTGAGGATCACCTGAGGCAGGCGATCACCGTCGCCAACATCGCCGATGCCGCCTCGTATTCGCTCTATCACTTCTGCCGGATGTTCAACCAGGCCACCCACCACTCCCCCTACGACTACCTGATGCGCCGCAGGCTCTCCGAATCCGCCCGCGACCTGCTCGCGACCGACAAAAAGATCATCGAGATCGCGCTGGACTACCAGTTCAACAGCCCAGAGGCGTACTCGCGCGCCTTCAAGCGTATGTTCAACGTGCAGCCCACGCGCTGGAAAAGGCAAGGCAGCCCGGACCGGCGGTTCCTGATGTCCCGGCTGACGCGCGAGCACATCGCGCACAGAAGCCGGGGCGGCTACCGGCGCCCCGCGCTGGAGAACCGGAACGCCCTGCAACTCGCCGGGCTCATGACGCTGGTCCAGGATGATCCGGCGGACATTGTGCAACTCTGGAAAGTGTTCGTTCAGGAGCTGAAGCGGGCCGGCGGGGTGCCTGACCCAGCGGACTACTACGGCATCGTCTGGCATCCTCGGGGCTGGGAGCGGAGTGGGTTTCTCTACATGGCGGCAGTGGAAGTGGAAACCCTGGACCTCACGGAATCCGCACTAATCAGCAAGACGCTTCCCCCGCTGCGGTGTGCCCGCTTCATCCACAAAGGTCCCCACAATGATCGCTATCTCACGCTCGACTATATGTACCAAACGTGGCTGCCCCAATCGGGCCAGAAGCTATCCTACCCGCTGGAGATCGAGTGCTACGGGCACGACCTCCGAGGCCTGGATGCCGAAGACACGGAATGGGCAATTCTCATTCCCGTCGAAGCGTGACGTCGCCCCGCAAGAATTGTCAAGTCTCGCCCCACACGGGCGAGTTTCCCCCCAAAATCGAGCAAGCCATATCAAGACAGATCCCAGGCTTGGGCGTATACTGTCCTTGTAGCAACCACTTCAAGAGCAAAGGAGATGAACGATGAGTAACGAACCCAGCCAAGGACAGACGTACCAGATGCAGCCCATCGGAACTGTGCACAGCTCGGACGGCGGCAACTACCTGGAGATATTCGAGCCCTTCCGGCCTGCGCTGAAGCAACTCGACCAGTTCAGCCACGTCGTCGTCGTGTGGTGGGCCGACCAACACGACAACGCGGAGAGCCGGGGCATGATGCAGACCCGGCCACCGTACGCCGACGACAAGCTGACCGGCGTCTTCGCCTGCCGGGCGGAGTACCGCCCTAACCCGATCGCCATCACGACGACCCGCATCCTGGCGGTGGACGAGGAGCAGGGAACAGTCCAGGTCACCTACATGGATGCGTACGACGGGACGCCGATCGTGGATCTGAAGGCATACTTCCCAGTGTGCGACCGGGTGAAGGAGGCACACATCCCTGAGTGGCTGTCCGAGTGGCCGGAGTGGCTGCCCGAGCAAGAGGACTTCTCAGTGGAAGACTGACGGGCAACCGTACACTCGCGGCACAACCTCGACTGATCACGGGTTCCCGGTTTCGCTTCGCCCCGACCTCACGGGGCGGGCGGGGCCGGGAACCTGTGCTTGTCCGCGTTGACTCCGACCGTCTGCGGTCGGCACCGTCTGCGACTATGCAGCAGCGAAGCGCTTCCTATGACTCAGGAGCAATCAGTGGGCATGGACAGCCAGATGGCGATGCGACCGCCCCATCCCATGGTCATCCCGAGCACACGCCTGGCTCTCCGGGCAGAGACGGTGAGACGCCAAGAGAAGCAGGCAGGGGATGGGAGTTCTTTGCCTACACGCCCCCGATTCCTCGGGAAGTTGACTCATCATCCAGGAATCTCTGCGCTTGTGCCTCGTTGCGGCTCTGCGCTAGACCCGATTCCCGACAAACGCGACCAAGGATCAGGAGGACAAGCGCGAATGGGCATTAGGGACCATCGCGCGCGCCCTGAATTGCATCCTGGTGAGCTGTCTATATAATGGTTGGCACGGACCCACGCCGCTGTGGGCGGGTTCAGGCGGGTGTGAGGGCGGTATAACGGGCACCGGGCGTGGCATTCGACCCAGGAGGGATGAGACGTGGATACGGATGGAATCGCAGCGGCTTACGAGCAACTGATAGGCCGATTCGTCCAATGGGCTCAGACAGAGGACAACGTCCGCGCCGCGATTGTCATCGGCTCCCGAGCGCGGGTCGATCACCCGGCCGACGAATGGTCCGATCTGGATGTGCTCATCTTCGCAGAGGACCCAGAGCCCTATTGGGCGACGACCGGCTGGCTTCACAACGTGGGCAACCCGTGGCTGACCTTCGTTGAGCCGACGCCGGATGGAAATGGGTTCGAGCGGAGGGTGCTGTTTGAGGGGGGATTGGACGTAGATTTCGCACCCGACCCCGTCGCAGGTCTGCGGCACATGCTGGATCATGGCTTTCCACCAGACGTCGCAGACATGGTTCACCGTGGCGTGCGGTTCCTGGTGGATAAGGAGGGTTTTGCGGAGCGACTTCAGGGTGTCAAGGTTGATCTGCCCACCTATTGCCCACCGACCGAATCCGAGTTTCTCAACCTGGTGCACGATTTCTGGTATCACACGGTTTGGACTGGGAAGCACCTGCGCCGCGGGGAACTATGGTGGGCGAAATCCTGTTGTGATAGCTACCTCAAGCATCTCCTGCGCCAGATGCTTGAGTGGCATGCCCGGGCATCCAGGGGCGAGGGGGTGGATACCTGGATGCGCGGGCGGTGGCATCCTTGCCGCTGGTCTTCGCCCACTACGACGCGGAAGACGCATGGCGGGCGTTGATGGCAACGATGGACCTCTTCCGGTGGGTGGCGGTCGAGACCGCGGATCAATGGGGATACGCGTATCCCCGATCTGGCGAAGCGCGCGCAGTGGAACTCGTACAGGGACTGTATTCGGGCAGAACGCATCCGTAGCACCCCGCACCAAGGGGTATCCGGAGAGGCACGCGCTACCCTCGTTACTGGATTTCGTGGCAACATGCAGCTCGAACTACAGGAGGCAAGCAACCATGAAGCAGGAAGTCTCATCTCCTCCCCTATGTTTGCTACTGGTGGTATGGGCCGGCCAGCTTCTGGCCTGCGGCACCGATTCCTTCCTTGCCGGCAGGGACATCTCGGCGTCCCCACCGGCTTCAACCGCTGAGCGGACAGAATGGCCAACCGAGGCCATCCAGTCCCCACCATTCACCGCGCAGGCGGTCACTGCGGACGCTGCCTGCACCTACTACGTGGCCCCTGATGGCAACGACGACCACCCTGGCACCCAGCCTCAGCCCTGGGCCACCTTCCAGCACGCCGCCGACACCGCCGGGCCTGGCAACACCGTCTGCTTCCGGGGCGGCACGTACGCCCTGGACGAGGACACCCACCTGACTCATTCCGGTGCGAGTGGCTCCGCCATCACTTTCATCGCCTGTCCGGGCGAGACTCCCATCCTGGATCGGGGGAACAGCGCGGGCAGTGGGCTGTTGATCCTGGATCAGTACGTCTCCTACGTGCGCGTCAGCGGCTTCACGCTGCGCAACTTCGAGATCTGGGGGATAGAACTGACCGGGGAAAACCGCCACGTGAACCTGGATCACCTGGAGATCGTGGGCGGCGAGACCAGCATCAACTTCACCGTCGGCGAGACCGAGTCGCCGCCGCAATACGGGCCGGTAGAACACATCACGCTGGAGGATAGCGTCATCCACGGCAGCCAATACTCGGCGGTGAGCTGTAGCCCGGGGCCGTGCAACCACATGGCCCTGCGCCGGTTGGAGGTGTACGACACGGGAATAGCAGGCGAATCCTTCTTCGGCTCGGACGGCATCGAGTTCGCGCACGGCTACCCCGTCCTGGTGGAGGATTGCTACGTGCACGACAACGGCGGCGACGGAATTGACCTCAACTCCCGCGACCGGCAGGGCAACGCCAGCGACGTGATTGTGCAGCGCAATCGGGTCGTGCGCAACCACCTCAACGGCATCAAGCTGTGGGCCGGGGGACGGATGGAGAACAACGTCGTCTGGGGCCAGGGAAACAGCGCGGTGTGGGTAGGCACGTTCACCAGCACGCTAGAGGTGTTCAACAACACCGTCGCCTACAACATGTGGGACGACACGTACAGCGAGCGCAACTGGGCCTTCGTCGCCGGCTATCCGGAGGAGATTCAGCCCTATCCACCGGTGACGCTGACACTGGTCAACAACGTCTTTGCCTTCAACGCCGGCCCGCGCGAGGGTGGCTCCACGGGCATCTACCTGGGCGGGGGCGTGCAGTTGACCGAGCACCATAACCTCTACTACAGCCGGACGGACGGGGAGATCACGGCCGAGTTTGTGACCGGGCGCGACTCCGACTTCACCCGCGCCGAGATCGCCGACGGCACCTGGACCACGTTCAGCGGACAGGGCCAGGACGACGTGACAAGCGACCCGCTGCTGGTGTCTGGCTGGCCAAGTGTAGATCTGCACTTGCAGGAAAGCAGCCCGGCCGTGAATAGCGGGACGACCGCCGGCGCGCCGCTGGACGACGCCGAGGGCCGTCCCCGCGACGCCCAGCCGGATATGGGAGCTTATGAACGATGGGTGCCATCGTCGTGGCTCTACGTGCCTGTCGCCATCAGAGGGAGTTGATGGAGAGGGAGGGAGAAGAGGACTGTATGAGCATCCAAGACGAAATCGGAGCCGTCAACAGGCAGCATTGGGAGCGGATGGTCGCGGAGGGATGCGGGTTCACGCGCCCGTGGTTGGACCTGGATCGCACGCTGGTGTGCCAATATGCGCACGGCCAACTGGATCCCGTGCCCGCGCCGCTGCTCGAAGTCTATCCTGCCAGCGTGTTGGCCGACGTCGAAGATAGGGACGTCCTGTGCCTGGCATCGGGTGGTGGGCAACAGTCGGCCGTGTTCGGGCTGCTTGGGGCACGCGTGACAGTCGTGGACCTGGCCGAGGGACAGTTGGAAGCAGACAAGCGCGCGGCAGCGCATCACGGATACGAGGTGACCACCATTCACGCGGACATGCGGGACCTCTCGTGCCTGGACGATGCGTCCTTTGACCTGGTGTATCAAGCGCCCTCCACGGCATACGTCCCGGACGTCGGGCAGGTCTATGCGGGGGTAGCACGGATACTGAAAGGCGGCGGCGTGTACCGCGTGTGCTTCAGCAATCCGGCCACGGAGTTCGTGGACTGGAACTCCTGGGATGGCGAGGGCTACCGAATCTGCATGCCGTACGCTGAGAAAGTCGAGCGTCCACCAGCGGGCGCGGAGGGCTCGATTCAGTTTCGGCACTACATGGCCGACATCTTCAACGGGCTCGTCGCCGTGGGGTTGTCCATTCAGCACGTCCAGGATGATCCTCAGTACTTCGTGCGGCAGAACGCCCAGGCTGAACCGGGGACCTGGGCGCACTGGCAGACGTACGTGGGTGAATTCGCCATTGTGGCCAGGAAGGAATCGGGTTAGAATAAGCCGTGCATCCGGGGATGCTCACGGTCCAAGGAGGAGTTGAGATGTACACTACCCAATTGATCGTCGCAGGCGCAGGGCTGTTTTTCCTCTTCATCTTTCTCTCTGGCATCTGGCTGAGCCGTTCTGGAAAGCCGTACAGTGGGATCGTGCTGACGATCCACAAACTCATCTCGCTGGCGGCGCTCGTGTTCCTCGGCATAAGCATGTACCAGATGAACCAGGCGGCTGGGCTAAGCACGCCTGAATTGGCTGCGGGCGTGGTCAGCGGATTGTTCTTTGTCGACGCCATCGTGAGCGGCGGTCTGTTGAGCATGGATAAGCCGATGCCGGCGGCCATCTCGGTGATGCATCGCATCGCGCCGGTTCTGAGCGTGCTCTCCACCGCCGCAACCCTATACCTTGTGCTGAGCCGCAGGTAGCCAGATGTCGCACGCGTGGGAGGCCTCACAACCATGCACAATCCCACGAGGCGGTCTGTATGTCTATAGTCCAAGCCCATGACCAGCCAGCCTTGAGCCGGGAGCAGAGCGCTTTCTTGCAGGCTGATGGAACGACAAAGGAAGAATAGCCTGTGGACCAGGTAAAGAGACTGACCTCACCAGCGCACAGGGAACCTGGTAGCAAGGTGGTGTGGGCTCTCGTGGCAGGGCTTTTCCTCCTGCGAGTGCCCTTTCTAGGCGGAATGCGATACTTCACCTGGACGCGTACATCCGCCTGGGTGATGCCTATCTTCGAGGTTGGCACGTACCTCTTGACGGCCATCCTGATCTGGTTCGAGAGGGATCGCCTGTCAGATAGCCACGTTGACAGGTTAGCCTTGATCATTCTCGTGATAGGCAAGCCCATCGAGCTGTTGTTATCCAGGTTGCGGAGCCCATTGTGGCGCCCCTTGGGAAGCAGTGCCTACCTATTGTATCTGCCGGTGGCAATTGGCCTCCTGGTGGGTTTGAGGCGTTCTCATCCGAGACTGGGCAAAGCAGGAGCAAAGAAGTGGCTGTGGGTGGCGGTAGGTGTGGCGACAGGGGTTACCGTCGGAGCTATGTCAGGCTGGTTGGCGAAGATGGAAGTGGGGTTACCTTCAAGAGAAAGCTTGACGTGGCGCGTGCTGGCGTTTCTGCCAGTCCAGCAAATGCTGTACGCGGGGATCGCCGAGGAGCCGTTCTTCAGAGGGTTCCTGTGGGGAGCACTGCGGAGAGCGGGTTGGAAGGATGTGTGGGTGTGGGCGACGCAAGCGGGGTTATTCTGGCTGGCACATATCTACTGGTTGGGACATTCGCCGATGTCATTCTGGGTGATCGTGCCGGTAGGAGGGCTGGTTTTCGGGTTGCTGGCGTGGGGTTCGCGTTCCATCGGTGTGAGCATGGTGGCCCACGGGCTGGCGAATGGGATACTGAACGTGATGATTTCTTATCGGATATCGTAGTTGGGTCACCCGCCAATCCGGCGGGGCCAGGTTGGCCCTCGGTTGCCAGGGAAGGAGAGAGAAATGCACATTGTCACAGATAGCGGAACGGATCTGCTGCTTCCTCCGGAGCAGATGGCTGAATTGAATATACACGTCGTGCCGCTCGCGGTCACGCTCGAAGGCAAATCATATCGAGAAGGTGTGGACATCCAGCCGGATGAATTCTATGGCTTGCTGGCAGAGACACACAGTCTGCCCGCAACGTCGCAGCCTTCTGCCGGGGAATTCGCCGAGGTCTACCGGGAGCTGGGGGCCACAGATCGCGACATCCTGTCAATTCACATGTCGTCCGGTTTGAGCGGCACGGTCAATGCCGCCCAGGCGGGAGCGGCTCTGGTGCCGGAGGTGAACGTCGACGTCATCGACACGAAGACACTGTCGGCGGCGTCGGGATGGCAGGTGGAGGCAGCAGCTCGAGGGGTCAGGGCAGGATGGGCAAAGGAGAGGATCCTGGCGCTGATGGACAGGATAGGCAGAGCCAGTGATAGCCTATACACGTTGAAGGAGCTGAGATACCTGATTCACGGCGGCCGGATCAGCCACATGAAGGGTCTCATCGCGTCGGTGCTCAACATCAAGCCACTGATCGGGGTGGAAAAGGAACGAGGCACCTACGTGCAGATGGGCCATGCCCGTTCATTCAGGCGGGCGGTGAGAGAGCTGGTTCATCTGATGGCGCGACGGCACGAGCCGGAGAGTGCATTGAGGGTCCAGGTGCTTCACTCGTATAATCCGGAAGGGGCAGCGCTGTTGCGTGAAGCAGTGGACCAACGCTTCGACTGTACGTGGCTACCCATGGGGTGCATATCGCTGGTGCTGGGTGCACACACAGGCCCCAGCATGGTAGGAGTAGCCTATGCGCCGCTTGCGACCTTCGCCGATATGCCCTAAGATCGCATAATCGCTAAGCAGCCCGCCCAGGCGCACACCAGCCAGACTTGCGCCCCGGGGGCGCTGGAGATGACAACGATAGGTCACCCGCAGTTCCGGCGCGGCCCGGTGAGCCACCTCGTCAGGGTGGCCTCTGTGCAGCACCATGGGCTCGCCTGTAGACGTCGCGGATCCAAGCACCTGACAGAATCCGGAGGGAAGTGAAACATGGAAGAGCCTGTGACGTTTGAGGCTCATTCGAGCTACGTGCTGGGGCTGCAATTCACGCACGATAGCCAGGGGCTGATCTCCGCGGGGATGGACAACCTGGTCAAGCTGTGGTCGGTCCCGGCATGGGAGTGGGTGAGGACGTTCGAGGGACACGCCAACAGCGTGAACAGCATCGCGCTTTCGCCGGACGGGCAAACGCTGGCGACGGGTTCGACGGACAAGACGGTGAAACTGTGGGCGTTTCCGGCCGGCCAGGAACTCCACACAATGCAGGACCGGAAGAAGGTCGTGGCAGCGGTGGCCATATCGCCAGATGGGGCGTGGGTTGCGGCGGGGTCGTATGGGGGACGGGTGCAGGTATGGACGCTATCAGGACAGGAAGTGGTCGGCTTCGGGGCCGGCAAGAAGAACCTGGCGTCTATCGCCTTCTCGCCAGAGGGAAGGGCTCTGGCGACGTGCGGATTGGGAGATGTAATCAGGGTATGGGCGCTTCCGTCCGGGGAGCAAATCGCCACACTGACGGGACACACGGTGGCGGTGATTGCACTGCGGTTCATACAAGGGAGCAGGCAAGCGGTCTCCCTGGGGTACGATCACACGCTCAGGTTCTGGGATACGTCAACGTGGCGCGAGAAGCGGGTGATCAAGCTGGCAGGGGCCGGTGCGCGCGGGATGGCGTTCTCGCCGGACGAGCAGAGGGTCGCCCTGGGCGTGGAGGGCGGGGTGCAGGTGTGGTCGGTGGCAGATTGGCAACTGCTGGAAGAACTGCCGGTCGGCACCAAGGTGGTGAGCAGCCTGGCGTTCTCGCCTGATGGTCGGTGGCTGGCTGCCGGGGCAGCCGATAGGAAGATCCGGGTATGGCGAGCCTAGGCCCCGCGGGGAGCAGACCGCCCAGGCTGCGGCCGATGTGGATGCGGAAGCGTATCGTTCCGATCCGGCGTATCGTTCCGATCCGTGGGAGGGGCAGATGCATACGGATGAGCGCAAGGTGCTGTGCGAGACCCTAACGCCCGGCAAGCAGCCAACGCGGATACCCAGGTGGAAGTACGACCTGGTACGGACGGCGATCCTGTCCGTAGTGCCGGCAGACGAACAAGGCATCGAGTTCAGGCAACTCCCGGAACTGGTGGAGCAGCGGATTTCTGGGCAAGACAGGGAGCGGCTGGGATCGGTATCGTGGTACACGACGACAGTCAAGCTAGACCTGGAAGTCAAGGGAGAGATTGAGAGGATCCCAGGCTCCAAGCCGCAGCGTCTTCGCAGACGCATTGAGGCGAAATGAGCGTCTGGGCTACAGGAATGAGCAACCAACTGACCACATCCAAGGGCACGATCACGATCCGCGTGGCCGCCGCAGATGACGCCGCCCAATTGCGTGGACTTCGCCTCGAAGCGCTTGCCAGCCATCCGCAAGCCTTTGCAGCCGATCACGCGTCCACGGCGGCAGAATCCGTTGAAGTATGGGCGGAGCACATAGCCAGGGAGGCATCGGAAAGCAAGGGGGTCATCCTCGTCGCCTCAGCAGAAGGCCAGTTGATCGGGATGACCGGTCTCGCCCGCGGGCATTGGCCCAAGACCCAACGCGGCGGCACGATATGGGGCGTGTACGTCAAAGCGGATTGGCGGGGATTGCGCGTGGCTGAAGCGCTGTTGGAGGCGTGCATCGCCTGGGCACAGACACACGGGCTGGTGGTCGTGAAACTGGGCGTGGTAACGAGCAATACGTCGGCGATTCGCTGCTATGCCCGCTGTGGCTTCGCAGTCTATGGGATTGATCCGCAGGCCATCTATTACGACGAGGTCTTCTACGACGAGTTGCTTATGGCGCGGGCGGTGTGATGGGCAAATCAGCAAGACAATTACCTCGGATGGGAGAAATACACGATAAGGCGCCGCCAGTAGGCACGCTCTGCGGGGTATCGGAAAGGGGGCAGATATGCAGGCTATAGCGACGTTCTCGATTGTCGCGTATGATGCTGGCCGCCAGGAGTGGGGCGTAGCGGTGCAGTCCAAGTTCCTGGCAGCGGCGGCACTCGTTTCGTGGGCGCAAGCGGCGGCGGGCGCGGTTGCCACGCAGGCGCACGCCAATCTGACGTACGGCCCCAAGGCGCTGGAGATGATGACACAGGGGGTGCCAGCGCAGGAGGCCGTGGAAGCGCTCGTCCGGGAAGACGAGGGGCGGGCAAAACGCCAGGTGGGCGTGGTGGATCGAGCGGGGCAGGCATTTGCCTTCACCGGGGACGAATGCATGGAGTGGGCCGGGCACGTCACGGGTGAGGGATACGCCTGCCAGGGCAACATCCTGGTTCCGGGAACCGTCGAGGCCATAGCGGAGCGATTCGAGGCGGTGCGCGGCGGGGAAGGCGAGCTGGCAGACTGGCTGGTGGAGGCACTGCGGGCCGGGCAGGCGGCCGGGGGCGACAGGCGGGGCAGGCAGTCGGCCGGTGTTCTGGTGGTGCGAGAGAATGGGGGCTACGGCGGCGACAATGATCGCTACCTGGACCTGCGCGTGGATGATGACCCGGAGCCCATCCGCAAGCTGCACGCGCTGGTGGACATGCACCACCTGTACTTCGGGGAAGTGGACCCCGATGATCTCGTCCCTGTGGCAGACATCGCGGGCCGTATGCAGCATCTGCTGCGAAAGACCGGCTATTACGACGGTCCGATCACGGGCGTCTTCGACGAGCGTACCCGCCAGGCATTGCAGGCGTTGGTCAGCGTGGAGAACCTCGAGGAACGGTGGAGTGGCGAGGGCGACCAGATAGATCGCTGTGTGGTCGAGTATCTGCAGGAAAAGTTTGCCTGATCCGAGCGGGGCCTGATTGAAGGAGGCAAGTTATGAGCGTGAGAACGGCTCGCAGGGCTTATGATCCAGACACGGATTATCTGAGAATCCGCGACTTCCTGGTTGATACCTTTGCGCTGTACCAGAGGCCGTTCAACTGGCTGATCGATCGCTGGAACTTCTGCCGGTACTGCGTCATCCCGATCCACTCATACTACAACGTGCGCTATTTCGGCGTGCCCACACGGCCGCACCATCAGTGGCGGGACGAGCTGCCCTTGTGGGAAAAGAGCATCGGCGTCTGGGAGAACGACGACGGCGACATCGTGGGCGTGGTGCACTCCGAGAACGAGGAAGCCGGGGAAGCATGGCTCCAGATTCACCCGGACTACACCTTCCTCTACGCGGAAATGGTGAGCTACGCGGAGGCGCATCTGGCGGACCGCGTGGACGGGCTGGGATACGTGAAGCTCTACGTGAACGATGGCAGCGAGTTGGAGTCGATCGCCCGCGCCCGGGGGTACAACCAGCTCAAGTATCGTACGCCCTTCCTGGAGTACACGTTCGACGAACTGCCGGAGCCGCAACTCCCCGACGGCTTCGTGATCAAGAGCGTGATGGAGGAAGATGACGTGGACAAGCGGCGCATGGCCAAAGCCATCGCCTTCGGCGGCGGCTACGCGCCGTCGGACTGGGCGCCCGCGACTGCGTACTGGGAAATCCAGCAAGCGCCCGATTACCGCAAGGGTCTGGATCTGTTCATCGTCGCGCCGAACGGCGAGTACGTCTCGTTCGCCACGGTCTGGATGGATGCGAAGAACAAGTACGGCAAGTTCGAGCCCGTGGGGACGCACGCGGAATACCAGGGTCAGGGATTAGGGCGGGCGCTGCTGATGGAAGGGTTCCGGCGGATGGCGCGCCACGGTGCCACCCGTTCCTTCATGGACTCCACGAACGAATTCTATCGCAAGGTCGGCTTCAAAGAGACACCCTATTCCTATACCCCGTGGATCCGGTACTTCCCGGTTTGAGCGACAAGCGTGGAACGCGAAGGCTTGCCATAGCCGGATACATGTGGGAGAATTGGGCACGCCCCGAGCGGGGCGGCTGGCATACAAGTTCATACGGCGGGCGCGGCGGTTGGCCAGTGAGCAAAGGAGGCGGTCGCCGCGCCGTTGGGTTCTTGAGCCACCGTATGCACGTATCTCAGTCAAAATCGATCTAGAAGGGGACAGCATCTTGAACAAAACTCGTATTGCCATCATTGGCGCAGGCAACATCGGCACCGCGATCGCCAACGGTCTGGTGGAATCCGGACGGTTCCGGGCCGAGGATATCACGCTGACGAGAAGAAGAATCCACCTGCTGGATGAGATGAAGGCGCGGGGCTTCATCGTCGGGAGAGACAATGGCGAGGCCGTCAGGAAGTCCGAAGTAGTCATCGTCGCGGTCGAGCCACAGCAGATTGATCGGGCACTGGAAGAGATCACTCCCGGGTTGAAGCCCGGCCATCACATCGTGATCTCCGTTGTCACCGGTGTCAGCACGAAGCAGATCACCCGGCAGGTCGGCGAGGGCGTGGCTGTGGTCCGCGCTATGCCCAACACCGCGATCGCCGTGCGCGAGTCCATGACCTGCATCGCGTCAGACATGGTGGACGGCCCCGCCATCGAGGCAGCCAGGGCGATCTTCGACACCGTCGGCAAGACACTGGTGATCGATGAGAATCGGATGATCGCTGCCACGGCGCTAGGAGCCTGCGGAATCGCTTTCTTCCTGCGCGCCATCAGGGCCGCTTCCCAGGGCGGGATAGAGATCGGGTTTCATTCCCGGGACGCGCTGGCCATCGCGTCCCAAACGGCGCGGGGAGCAGCGACGCTGCTGCTGGCCACGGACAACCACCCCGAACACGAGATCGACCGGGTCACGACTCCCAGGGGCTGCACGATTGCAGGGCTGAACCAGATGGAGCACGAGGGGTTTAGCGCGGCCATGGTCACGGGGATCACGGTCTCTGCCGCCAAGGCGGCAAAGCTATATACGAGTGGCGAAGGCGACGAGTGACAGTGGCCCGGCGGAACAGTCGACAATTTGGCGTTATCGCGCTCGTACCCTACCCGGGCCTGGCCAGGCTGTTTGCCAGGAAAGAGCAGGACACTACAACGAATTAGGAAACCAACGAAGTAGGAAACCAACGAAGTAGGAAACCAACGAAGTAGGAAACCAACGAATTGGAAAACCAATGAATTGGGAGAGACGCGGCGAATCAGCAAGGGAACAAATGGGCAGGCAGCCGAGCAAGTAAGCGGCGGCAGGCAGGAAATGCGCAGAGAGTCTGAAGCGCCTGGAATGTGTGTAGTAGGAGACCAGCGACCGGCGCAATCGACCACGCAAAGGCAGTAGGGTGGTAGGAGGGCATTGAACCATGCGACCCCAATGCAGTCCCAGATGGCTGATAGGCGCGGTGGTATTGCTCCCCCTGCTCTGGGGCGGGCGCGACGCCCTGGCAAGAGCGACCAATAGGCAAGGGCCGCCAACATCCAGCGGAACCGTCTACTACGTGGCCCCCACGGGCAGCGACTCGAACCCAGGTACGGAGGCCAAGCCCTGGCGGACCGTCCAGAAAGCCGCCGATACCCTGGTGGCTGGCGACACCGTCTACGTCAAGGCCGGGACATACCACGAAAGGGTCCAACCTCAGAATTCAGGCAGCGCCGATAACACCATCACGTACGCCGCCTATCCCGGCGACACGGTGACCATCGACGGGACGGGCGTCAATGTGCCTGACTGGGGCGGGCTGTTCTACGTAGCCGACCGGAGCTACATCCGGGTCTCTGGGCTGAGAATAGTGAACGCCGGGCCTGGCCCACACAATCCGGGCATCCTGGTGGAACTGTCGAGCTACGTCATCATTGAGAACAACACCGTCTACAACTCCAGCGACTCCGGGATCGGCGTGTGGGACAGCGAGCAGGTCGTCGTCGCCCATAACGAGGTCGTGGGAGCCTGCTACGACGGGTACAATGAGAGCATCTCAATCGGTGGCACGGATGGCTTCGAAGTCAGGTATAACCACGTTCACGACGGCCAGAAGGAGGGCATAGACGCCAAGGACGGCTCCCGCAACGGCAAGGTGTACGGGAATCACGTGCACAGCATGGACGCGGTAGGCATCTACGTGGACGCCTGGGACAAGCATACCTACAACATTGAGGTCTTCGGAAATGTGGTACACGACATCGCCAGCAACGACGGTTTCGCCTTGGCCGCGGAGACCGGAGGAGTGCTTGAGAACGTCCGCATTTACAACAACATCGCCTACCATAATCGCTACTGCGGTCTCTCCATCACAGCCAACGGCCCCGGTGGCCCAGGAGGGGAGCGTCCGATGAACGGCATCTACGTGATCAACAACACCTTCTACGACAATGGATGGGAGACCTGGGGGGGAGGTATCGCGATGGACAACCCGGACGCGCAGTCCGTCGTCATCCGAAACAACATCTGCAGCCAGAACCTCTACTTCCAGATCGCCGTGGGGCCGAGTGTTCCGGCGCAGAACCTCACGATAGACCACAACCTGATCGACGGCTACCAGGGGACCGAGGGCGAGACCCGTGGTGACGCGTACGTAGAGGGCGATCCGAAGTTCGCCCATGCTGCCGGGGCCAACTTCCATCTGCAGGAGGGCTCGCCGGCCATCGATCAAGGCTCTGCTACGGACGCGCCCGCACTGGATTTCGACGGACAGTCTCGCCCCCAGGCAGAAGGCTACGACATCGGGGCCGACGAGCGCATTGAGCTCACCGAATTCGTCTACCTGCCCATCGTGTTCAGAGACTACGTTCCTTAGCGTTCTGCCAATGGGCGTAGAGAAAGGCAGGCAATGAGCACTCAGTTCGTCGCCTCCAAAGACGGTACACGTATCGCCTACGACGTGACCGGCCACGGGCCCGCGCTCATGCTGCTGCACGGCGCTGGCAAGACGAGGAAGGATTGGCACAAGGCCGGCTACGTGGAGCGGTTACAGGACGACTTCACGGTCATAAGCGTCGACATCCGGGGAACCGGCGAGAGCGACTTCCTGACAGAGATCGCCGACTACGCCATCGAGACGATATGCGCGGATCTGGACGCCGTTGCAGACGCTGTGGATGCAGAACACTCGTGTGATGCTCAACGGTTCGCTGTGTGGGGCTTCAGCCTCGGGGGCAACATCGCCCGATACCTTGGCGCGTGGTCCGAGCGGATCACGGCCGCAGTCATCGTCGGCGTGCCGTTTGGTCCGGCGGTGGATGAGGCGTTCGACCGGTACATCGACGAGTTTGTGAAGAAGTACGGGGACCTGGCGCAGGCGTACAAAGAGGGCACGCTGGCCGAGAAGAAGCGCAAGTCGGCGATCAAGGGGCGTATCCCTGTGTGGATCGCCTGCTTCCAGGCCATGCGCGATTGGCCGAGCGTGCACCCAGGTGACATGCGCTGTCCAGCGCTGCTGCTGGCCGGGACGAGGAACAAGGGAGCGATGAGCTGGGTGAGGTCAAATCGCGAGGCCCTCGACAGCGCCGGGGTGGTCGTCGAGATCATCGAAGGGTTGAACCACCAGCAGGAGTTCAGCCAGATAGACCGGGTATTCCCGGCGGTCAGCGCGTTTCTGAAACGCCACTCAGCCTAGCAGAGCCCCATAGCAGACGCAGGCGTCGCGAACGCAAGCGTCCGGGGGGCTTTGCCTCGGTCCAGAAACACAGGAGCCACGCCGGAGGCGGCGTGGCTCGGGTCGTTGTAGGACAGACAGAACGAGCGCCCTGTTGGCCGCCACCAAAGGATTCGAACCCTTGGCTTCCGGCTACCTGCCCAGCGGCCAACAAGGCGCCCGGGAAAACGGACTATGAGAAGGCACCCTGTTTCAACAATAGTATACCACAAAACGCAACTGCTCGGGTTAAGGCAGCGTTTTCTCCACGTTAAGGATTTGTTAAGAAGTAGCCGCTAACCACACTACAAGGGAGATCTTCTTCAGATCTCCCCAGCCAGGATCAGAATGCGTCGCTGGATATCGTCCGAGAGCCACATACCAGACCTCACCAGCTGGTCTATGCACGGTCTGACATCCTCGATCAATCCGCTGCCCTTGGCTTCAAGCAAGACCTTGAGCGTTCCCCAGACTTCCAGTCCAGCAGCCTGTGCAACACGACGGGCCAGCGCGTCATCTAGCAGAACGACTCGTTCCGGATTCTCTAGAGCCAGTGCCATAGCAGCTAGTTCACCCGGTCCCAAGTCGAGAGCAAGCCACTCCGATGGAACGGAACGTGACTCCATCCGACAAATCCAGTCGTATTCGTCTAGGTCGGGGACATCGTACCCTCTGAGACGGCCCTCCTCCAACTCGGATGCCACAGCGCCAGGAGCCCACACTTCGTCAAACAAGTGCCGCAACCAATCCAAAGCACCGATTCTGTGTAAGTAGAGCAGCGGAGAGGTGTTACTGATAGCATCAGGCATTGCCACTCTCCAGGTCACTCAGTTCGGCCTCGAATGGAAACACCTTGTAGCGCCCCAATGCCAGCAAGAACTCCACTCGCGACATGCCTGCGAGCTCAGCCGCTCTGCCAGACGACAGCCGTCCAAGTTCATACAGCTTCACAGCAACCAGGATGGGCACTTCACGTGCAAAGGCTATCTCATCGGTCTTCTCAGCCAATAGTACCTTCTCTGGCACGTTGATCACAATCTGACGGGTCTCCATCATAACGCCTCCTGAACTGTCGCATACACTCTGGCAACAATATACAGCAGGTTACCCCAAAAGACAAACGCAACGAACCGTCCGACCGCCGCACTGTGTGCGACGCTGGACGCGGAAATCGCGGACGTTGCCACCGACCATCTGCCCCCGACTGTCCGCGGTCGACGTCAGCTGCGTCCGCGCCCCTACCGGCCACACCGCCCCGCGTAGGGGTGGGGTTTCCCTGCCCTTGACCGCTCAGACGCGGGCGGCCAGGTCGCTGCAGCCGGGAGCGTCGGCCTCGTTCCGGGCCAGATCTACGAGCCACTCCGGGAAACCTCCCTCGGCGTCGTCGAGCGCCTGGGCAAAGAGGGCGTTCACGACCTCGGGGTAGCCGTCGGCCACGTTCTGCTCGAAGGGGGCGTCGGACGCCAGGTTATGGAGCAGGACGCCGGTACCGTCCACCTTGCAGTTCAACCACCATCGATCCGTGATCACCGTCACGGCAGACCCCCAGCCCACGGTCACGTGATCTCGGGGGCCCGGCTGGCCCGCGAGGGCGCTCTCCAGAAACGACCGGCCGGCTATCTCCTCGGGGGGCTCGACGCCAGCGAAGTCCAGGATGGCCGCGGTGATGTCGTGGTGCTGCACGAACGCGTCGCTACGCGCGCCGGCGTGCTCGGCCTGCGGAAAGCGGATCATGAGCGGGATGTCGAACACCTCGGGTGCGGATGGGTATCCCCGCTTGCCCATGTAGTTCCGGTCACCGATGGAATGGCCGTGATCGGAGGTGAAGATCAGCAAGGTGTCGTCCAGCAGCCCCTGAACGCGCAGCGACTCCACGAAGTAGCCAAACCAGCGATCGCACATGGAGACCTCGGCGCTGTAATTGGCCTGGGTACGGGCGAGAAGAGAGCGGTCCAGGTCGCTTACGTCAGAATACGCCGAGACCACCTGCTCGGGGCCGGACTGCCGGAGATACATATCCCGATAGTGCGCCGGGGCGAGCCACGGCTCGTGGGGATCGAAGGACTCGACGGTCAGGAAGAACTTGCCGGCATCGCGGTTCTGCTGTAGCCAGCGGGTCGCCTCCTGGAGGACGCGTGGCGCGAAGTAATCCTCCTCCAACTTGCGATCGTGGATGTTCATGATGCACTGCTGGACAAACTCGGCCTGCCCTTGCCTTTTGCCCCACATCTCCTCTGGAAGCCAGGCGTCGAGCTCTGCCTGCGTCAGGCGTGGCCCAGAGCGCGCCGGGTCCGTCTCCTGGCCACGGAGAAACGTCCATTGGTCAAAGCCGCGCCAGAAGTTCTTGGAGGGCTTGAACATGTGGTAGACGTCCGCGATCAAGCCGGTGCGGTAGCCCGCTGACCTCAGGATCTCGGCCAGCGTGTGCTGCTCCTCCGGGATGGGTCCCCAGCCGGGAGCGCCCACGAAGTCCCCTTTCAGGCGGAAGTCACCGTTGTGGAAGGGATACACACGCCGGCCCGTATAGATCGCGCGCCGGGCGGGCAAGGTGGGCAGGCTTTCGGGATATGCCTGGGTCATGACGAGCGATTGTTGGGCCAGGGCCTCGAAGTGGGGCGTCTGAAGCGCGCCCCATGGAGGCGATCCGTGCACGCCCACACAGTCCTTGCGCAGTGAGTCGAAGATCACCAATATGATGTTCATCGCGTATGCCTCCCAGAGTCTCTGGCGGACGAAGCCGTGTTCGTCCGCCTGTGAATTGGTTACGATTGGAGCATCTCACAATACGCACGCTGGAGTGATCGGGTTATCGGACCCGGCCTTCCATCGCCGACCAACCAGTTGTCCACCTGAACCACGGGTACGATCTCCGTAACCGTGCCCAGGATCATCATCTCGTCCGCTTGTCTCATCCTGGATTCGAGAATCGGGTACTCTCTGAAGGGAATGTCCAGGTCTCGACATAGCTCCAGGACGACCCGCCTGGTGATCCCGGGCAGGATATAGTGGGTCCGGGGATACGTCACCACCTGGCCATCGAACACGGCACAGAAGCTGGTGTGAGCGCCCTCGGTGATGGCCCCATCGCGGACGAACACAGCCTCGTCCGCCCCTGCATCCCGGGCACGCTGGCTGGCCAACACGCCGGGTAAGAGGGCGATGGATTTGATATCGCAGCGCGTCCACCGGATGTCGGGGACCAGGATGACCTTGACCCCATTGTCCCACTTCTCCTGGGAGCGCTGAACGGGGTAGGCAAAGGCATAGACCGTTGGGGGGATGTCTGGCTCAGGGAACGCGTGCCGCCGCGGCGCAGCGCCGCGCGTGACCTGGATGTAGATAACAGCGTCGCCGCCTGCAAGGTCGTTGACGTGTATCAAGCGCGCAGCGATCTCTCCGAGGGTCTCTGCATCAGGCCCGACGATGCGGACCTCCCGGAGGCTGCGCGCCATGCGCGCCAGATGATCCTCAGCCCTGAACAGCTTGCCCCCATAGGAGTGGAGCACCTCATAGACCCCGTCGGCAAACAGAAAGCCCCGATCGTCAGGCGACAGGCGCACCTCTTCCTTGGGCATGAAACGCCCGTTGAAGTATACGAGCATCGAGCCTCCCTTCATCTACCTATCTACTCTATGTGTCTGAGAGGAGCCTGGAGGTCTCCACGCCCCCTCCCCGGTCACCCTTCCAGCCACACGCGTGCGCTCGTGAACTCGACCGCCACACGCCCCTCACCGAAGGCGCGCAACCACAGCCCTACGTCGCCGGCCGGCCAGGCGTCGTCCTCGACGGTGGCCGCGTACTCGTCGTTGATGTACAAGCTGCACGCCGGGCCGGCACAGGTGACACGCAGCCGGTTGGGCTGCCGGCCACGGTGAACGTGAGGGAACTGCTGCCAGTCCACGAGCGGTCGTTGCTCGTCCCCGGCCACGCGCAGTACTGCATAATAACCATCGGCACCGACGGCGAAGACATAGTAGTGAGCGGCATCCTGGGCGCGGTAGACCAGGCCATAGCCGTTGAAGTCGGGACCCGAGAGGAGGATGGCCTCACTCTCGAACGTGAAGTCGCCCACAGGCTGGCCCAGCAGCGTCACCACGGGTGCGTCCGAGGTCGCATCCAGGCGCAGGGGGAGGCCGGCAGCCTCCCAGTCGGGCGGGCGGTTGGGGCGCGGCGTGTTCCAACCGAACGCCAGGGCGATGATGAGCCCCAGCGCGCCCACCAGAACCAGCGCCAGGAGGCCCAGCAGACCACGCCACACCTGGGGGTCCACGGACTCATTCACGTCAACTCCTCAAGCGTCAAGCTCAGTCTGCTGGTTCACAGACTCGCAGGTGCGCTGCCGTGGCATCAAGCGTGCCAGGATGGACTTCAGCCGCCAGCCGCGTTTGGCCATGATCGCCGTCTTGGTCGTCTCCCGCACAACCCGCTCAGAGATGGAGCCGAAGAGGCGCTGCTCGAACAGGCGTTCAGTGCTAGCGCCGATGACGAGCAGGTTGCAGGTCTCGGCCTCCCGCAGGATACCGGCCACGACGTCCGGCGCACACACTACGCGTTGCTCCAGGGGATAATCGTACTGGCTGGCGACGTCCGCGAGCAAGCGCCTGGCCCGGGCCATTTGCACGTCGTCGGTATCCGTCACGACGTCCAGGAGGACGATGGTGGCCTGCTCGCCCGTTTCTGCGCCGAACTGGCGGGCCTGGGAGATCGCGAGTTCAATCGCCAGCCTGGAGTTCGGGCCACCCGCGGTGGGGACCAGGATACGGCGCGGATCCTCCCGCTTGCGGAAACGCACGACTGCCAGGTCGCAAGGCGGATTCTGGGCGATGAGGTCAATCACGCTGCCGAAGGCCGCGTCAGGAGTCTTGGTGTATCCCGGCCAGGCCAACATCATCAGATCAGTTCCCCGCTCGCGCGCCGTCTTCAGGATAGTCGAGCCTACGCTGCGGCCCAGCCGAATCATGGTGTTCACAAGCACGTCCCGCTTCTGGGCCTCCTCAATCACGGCCTCGAGAATAGGTTTGCCCTGCTTGAGGAAGAAACGACCGTCGGAGATGCCCAACTGCGGCGGCACGCGCACGACGTGCAGAGCGAAGACCTCACCGCCGCGGTCCTTGGCCACGGCGGAGCCAAGGATGCCGAGGAGATGGGCCTGAAGCGCGTCGGCGACAGGTACGAGAACCGAATACCCCGTGACCGCGACGATCTCGGCGTGGATGACGTGCACCGGCTCCGGCATGGCCTCGGCACGCCCGGCGTAGACGACGTAGAACAGGATGCCCAGCCCAATCCAGATCAACGCCGCGTACCAGGCCGCCGGGCTGAGGTTGAACAGGTACACGGCCAGCACTACCTGCGAGACGATGCCCAGAATGGGGAGCAAGGGCATCAACGGGATCTTGAATGGGCGGTCGAGCTCAGGCAACCGCCGGCGCAGGTTGATGGCAGCCACGTTGACCATGGTGAAGAGCAGCATGAACATGATGTCAGCCGCGCTGGCGACGTCCTCGATAGGCAACAGCACAGCCATGATGATGACCAACGCGCCGGAGAACAGGATGGCCCAGTGGGGCGTGTGGCGGGCCGGGTGGACCAGGCCGAAGAACCAAGGCAGGTCCCGATTGCGCCCCATGGCGAAGCAGACCCGCGACGAGGAATACAGCGTCGCGTTGAGGGCAGAGAGCGTGGACATCAACCCGCCGAAGAGCAGCAAAATCGTGCCATACGGCATGAGGCGGTCCGCGGCCTGTACCACCGCTTGCTCGGCGTGCTGGCCCAGGAAGCGCCACGTGGGAGAGCCGTCGGGGGTCTGCATGGCTCCCAGGAGGGCGAAGGCGACGGCAAAGTAGATGGTGACGGCGATGGCGATGGAGAGGAAGATAGCACGGGGGACGTTGCGACCCGGGTCCACTACCTCCTCGCCGGATTGGGCGACGATCTCGTATCCCTCGAAGGCGATAGCGGTCAGTCCCATAGCCGCGAGCACGCCGCCAATCCCGTTGGGCAAGAAAGGCACGAACTCCGAACCCCAGTCCGGGCGATTGACCAGCGCATACAGGCCGAAGACGACCAGGGCAACGAGAATGGCGATCTTGGTCAAGGTGAGGACGTTGCCAACCTTGCCCGTCTCCGAAGCGCCCCGGGAGTTGATGGCAGTGAAGAGGAACGCAGCCACGACGGCAAGACCGATGCCCAGGGTGTGCTCAGGCAGATCGAACAGCGAGACGCGCGCCATCGCCAGGAGCCGGGCGGCGAAGGAGCCAAAGCCAAGCGAATAAAGGCTGCAGGCGACGGCCTGGGCAAACCAAGACATCCACCCGGCGAGGAAGCCGAGAAAGGGCGAGAGACCATCCCGCGCCCACATGTAGCCGCCGCCGGCCCCGGGGAGGGCCGCGCCCAACTCGGCGTAGCTGGCAGCGGTGAGTACCGCGACCAGGCCGTTGAGGAAGAAGGCGAGCAACAAGGCCGGCCCGGCGTGGCCCGCCGCAATACCGGTCAGCACGAAGATACCGGCGCCGATCATCGCACCGACGCCGATCATCGTGATATCGAAGAGGCCCAGGTCACGGGTCAGGGTGACCTCAAGAGTAGAGTCGTCGCGGTTGTTCATCGTGACCCCAAGATTATGCCATCAAGAAAGGAGTTTGTCCAGCGGGGTGGCCCGTGGGGAAAGCGCGTCGGGAGAGCGTCCAGCCTGCAAGCGACGGTGTTGGCAGGTCTGTCAGTTCGGCAGATCCACACGTGGAGGGAGGCATACAGCTCTTGACAAGAATTAAGTTATATATTATAATTCTCAATATACGAGTTAATTTTCTTTAGGAGGGAGCAATGTACCCGGTACCGACGGAGTGTCCGGTCTGCCACGATGATCTGCTAGTCACCCGGCTGGTGTGCCGGAACTGCGGCACAGCGCTGGAGGGTCGTTTCACCATGGGGCGCCTATCTCAACTGACCCCCGAGCAACTGCACTTCGTGGAGGTCTTCCTGCGCTGCGAGGGGAAGATCAACCGCGTGCAAGAGGAACTGGGCATCTCCTACCCCACCGTCCGCAGTCGCCTGGTCGAGGTCATCCAGGCGCTGGGCTACGAGGTGGGAGATGCACGAGAGGTCGCAGACGAGCGCCGGCAGGAGATACTGGGGCAACTGGCTCGCCGGGAGATCTCCTCGGAAGAGGCGTTCCAATTGCTGGAAGGAAAATGAACGCACGCGGATGCACGGGAAAGACCATCCGGAGGAGGGCAGCGAGGGATGTTTGAACAGACTATCGAGACGTCGGCAACCCCACACGTCACCGTCAGCGAGTGCACGGGCAACCTGGTGGTACGGGGCTCAGAGGAGCGACGGATCGCGCTGTACGTGCAGGGCGACGCCGACGACGTGAGCTTGAAGCACGAGGGGGACACACTCACACTCGCGACGCGCACCGACTGCCTGCTGGCGTGCCCTCCGGGGACCACGGTCAGTTTGGGCACGGTGCGGGGGAACCTGCGGGTCGAGCGAGTGGATGGCCCCGTCACCGGGGACACCGTCCATGGCAACGTGAAACTGCGCGGGGCCGGCCCCACGGCGCTGAAGGAGGTGTTCGGCAACCTGAGCGCACGAAACGTGGCGGGAGACCTGATTGCAGAGGTGGCGCGCGGGAACGCGCAAGTCCGCCAGGTGGACGGCATCCTCTCCCTGACCCGGGTAGGAGGCAACCTGGTATGCGAGGGCCTCGACGGAGGTCTGGCCACGGAGCAGGTCCGGGGCAACGCCCGGCTGGGGCCACCGTTTTCCCGAGGCCAGAGCTACCGGCTGACGGTCAGTGGCAACCTGACATTGCGCCTGCCAGTAGATGCCAGCCTGCGACTGAGCGTCCGCGCCGGCGGGCGACTTCGCTCGTACATTCCCGGCCTGATCCTGGAACGGACCGATGGCGAGTCGCAGGGCGTGCTCGGTGCTGGCGAGGCCAGCCTGGAGGCACGTGCAAGCGGAAACGTCACGTTGCGCCCCCTCGAGCGAACCGAGGGGCCGGCAGAGGGGCCGCCGCTTGAGTTCGTGACCGACATGGAGGAGTTGAGCGCCCGGATCGAGGCGCAAATCGCGGAAGAGATGGCACAAATGGAGACCCGTTTGGCGGAGAGCCTGAGCCACGTAGACAGCGAAGACGTCCGCCGCCGCCTCGAGCGGGCAGCGGAGAGAACTCGCCGAGCGACAGAACGGGCAGCGGAGCGCGCACGCCACGAGGCAGATCGGGCCGCAGAACAGGCACGGATGCGAGCAGAGCGGGCGGAGCGACGCTGGAAGCGGGCCAGCGGCCGGCGGCCACGGCCCAGCCGGGAGGCAGTGACGGACGAGGAGCGGATGCGCGTGCTACACATGGTGGAAGAGGGAACAATCACCCCCGAACAGGCCGCCGATCTGCTGGCGGCGATGGAGGGACAATAGACATGACCGAGACGAGTACAAAGCGCGCGGTACCACGGCGCTCGAAGTGGACGATACCGTTCTTCACGATCTGGACGGGGCAAGCCTTCTCACTGATCGGCAGCCAGATCCTGCAGTTCGCACTGGTGTGGTGGCTGACGCAGTTGACCGGCTCCGCGACGGTGCTGGCGACCGCTACACTGATGGCCGTGTTGCCACAGGTTTTCCTGGGCCCCATCGCGGGGGCGTACGTGGACCGCTGGAACCGGCGGGTGGTGATGATCGCCGCCGACGGCCTGGTGGCGCTCGTGGCCCTATGGCTGGCGTATCTGTTCTGGACCGACCAGATGCAAGTGTGGCACGTGTACGTAGGGATGCTGGTGCGCGCGGTCGGCGGCTGCTTCCACTGGCCGGCCATGCAGGCCTCGACCTCGCTGATGGTGCCCGAGGAGCATCTGACACGCGTCGCGGGCCTGAACCAGTCCATGCAGGGGGCGTTGACCGTAATTGGACCGCCGCTGGGCGCGCTCTTCCTGGGCATGATACCGCTGCACGGTATCATGTTGATGGACGTGGCGACGGCGATCCTGGCAATCGTACCGCTGTTCTTCGTGCACATCCCGCAACCCGAGAAGCACGAAGAAAAGCGGAAGCTATCCGTCTGGTCAGACCTGCGCGAGGGGCTGCGCTACGTGAAGGGGTGGCCGGGATTGCTGGCCGTCATCGTCATGGCGACGGTCATCAACTTCATCACGAACCCAGCCTTCTCGCTCATGCCACTGTTGGTGACAGAGCATTTCCAAGGGGACGCCCTGCAGTTGGGCTGGTTGGAGTCGAGCTGGGGCGTAGGACTCGTGCTAGGCGGGTTGATCCTGAGCGCGTGGGGCGGGTTCCGCCAGCGCGTCTATACCTCGCTGACGGCATTGATGGTGGAGGGAGCAGCGGTCGCGCTGGTTGGCCTGGCACCGGCGAACGGGTTCTGGCTGGCAGTGGCCGGCATGTTCGTGGCAGGCAGCATGAACGCATTTGTCAACGGGCCGCTGTTCGCCCTGCTCCAGGGAAGCGTCGCCGCGGATATGCAGGGGCGCGTGTTCACGGTGATGCAGAGCCTGTCCTGGGCCGCGTGGCCGCTCAGCCTGGCGGCAGCAGGTCCGATCGCGGACGCAGTGGGTGTGCGACCATGGTACGTGGTCGGCGGCATCGTGAGCTCACTGATGGGTCTGGGGGCCCTTTTTGTCCCCGTGATCGTGAACATAGAGAACAACCACGGCGGGCACGACGCTGTCAAGAGCGAAAGGGTGGCAGCAACAGCGGTGCCCGTCCAGGTAGAGATCGAGTAAGGCTGCCGCCGGTATAGGAGGGCAAGAATGATGAGGCGGACTGTCCGGGCCATCGTCGGCGTGATCCTGTTCATTCTGGTGACCGGCTTGTGGGCCTGTTGCTGGGTGCCACCAAAGCCCATCTTCTAGCAGGAAGTGCCGATACGGGCTGCTAGCGTGAATCTGCGGAGACTCGGGCATATCCGTGCCCATCCCAGGAGGGAGCTATGAGCGAAGCGAAGGCAGACGTCGTCAATGCAGACGTTGCGAATGCGGACATTGCGAATGCGGACATTCGGTTGGGGATTCTGGCGTTGATCGAGGAAGGGAAGATCAGCGTCGAGGAGGGAGCGCGACGGCTAGAGACCCTGGCAGATGCCGGGGGCACAGCGAACGCGCCCGCCGACCCGGTGGCCCGTCCGGGCCTGGTACGGTGGGTGTGGCAGGTCGTGTTCTGGACAGGGGCCGGGCTGGTGGCCGGGGGCGGATTGCTGCTGGCACCCACCTATACACGAGACATCGCCATCGGGCAAGCTGCCTGGGGCTGGGTTCTCTTCGTCCTGGGTGTGATGGGACTCCTGCTGGGCTGGTGGATGCAGCGGGGGCAGTGGGTCTCGGTGCGCATACGCCAGACTGACGGGCCCAGTTTCGCCTTCGCGCTGCCATTGCCGCTGGGTCTCATCGCCTGGATCGCGCGGATCGCCACGCACTTCGTCCCCGAACTCGAGGGCACAGGGGTGGACGAGGTGATCCTGGCCTTGCGGGATGAAGCGCGGGAGGGCCGTCACCTCTTCGTCGAGGTAGATGAAGGAACCGGCGGAGAGCACGTGCAAGTGTACGTTGGTTAGGAGGATACGGATGCCGACATCTAGTAACGCGACAACAGGCCAAGAGCGAATGAAGATCCTGCAGATGCTGGAGGATGGGAAGATCACCGCGGACGAGGCGAGCACGCTGCTGCGCGCGATGGGCACAGGGCAGCGACCTCGTGCGCGCGTGCCCGCCGCTGAAGGCGACCGGCGCTACCTCCGCGTCCAGGTGACCGACACGATCTCAGGATCGCCCAAGGTGAACGTGACAGTCCCGATGGCGCTGGTGAGCGCGGGGTTGCGCATCGCCCAGCGGTTCGCACCGGAGTTCGATGGCTTTGATATGGAGGAACTGGAGGAACTGCTCGCCAGCGGTGCAGACGGGAAGATCGTCGAAGTGTTGGACGAAAACGACAACGAGCGAGTGGAAGTCTACGTGGAGTAGAGGGCGGTCACTGCGCCGCCATCTCCACGTAGACGTCAAGAACGCGTCAACTCGGCGCGCAGGACGGCCAGGAAACGATCGAACAGCCCCCACTTGCCACTGATGACGTTGGCGTGGGTCCCCCGGGCTCTCATCGCCTGATAGAGCGGGTCAACTGCCGGCGGAGGGTTCTGACCGACGTACCAGATAGCCCCACCCTCTCTCTCGATGGCACGGTTCAGGTCGTAGTCGCGAGGGCCGTGCCCAATCACGATCAAGTCGCCGCTCAGGTGACGGCGCAGGATGCGCTCGCTTTCGCTGCCGAAGACGGATATCTCGCTGGGGGTGAAGGCGAAGGAACGGGAGGCGACGTCGCCGTGCAGCTTGACGATCTTGACGCGCGGACGCGAGCTCTCCAGGGCGTCCGCGGTCTGCGCGGCTTCCTGCTTTCCACAGACGAGTACCTGGAAATCCGCCGTGTGCTGGAGACCCTCGGCCTGTAGCGCCTTCTCCAGAAACGAGTCCAGGTTCGTGGTGAAGACCACGTTGAAGACACCCATCTTGATCAGCTCCGCCAGGTGACGATAGCCCTGCGAGTCCCCTGCCTCGGAGAAGTGCTTCCTCAACATGACGTAGCGCTCCAGCGGGCTGAGGCCATCCAGCGTCTCGTAGAAGGACTCCAGAGCCGAGGCACCGTTACCTCGGCCAGCGATAGCCTTCACGACGTCCTTCATCGCTCCGCAGCCCAACGTCACGGAGCTGCCGCTACCCAGGACGAGCGTGTAGGGCAGCTCTTCGCTCTCTCGGCGCGAGTGCATCAACTCGGCCAATAGCTTGATCTTCTCGGGCACGGCCCTGCGCCGCCTGCGGACCAGCATCCACACCAGGGCGAGGAGAACCAGCATCAGGATGAGCGCCGCGGCAGCCGGCACGCAAAGGGGCGACCCGGTGACTGAGGCCAATAGGGATGCCAGCGACGGCGCCCCATCAGAATGGAGCCTCTGCAAGAATGAAGGTGTGGGGGTCGGGGCTTCGGGCGGCAAAGCAGTGGGCACGGACGTGGGGGAGGCAGTGGGCACGGGTGTGGGCGATGGGGAAGGGCTGGGCGTTGGGTCTGGGGGCACGAGGATGGACAGCGGGATGGGGGCGACCTCGTGATAGAAGACGCGCCCGCCAGGCAGGACGACCATCATCTCGGCCCGGACCTCATACGCCCCACCCTGCTCGACCGCCTGGAAATCCCCATCGTAGGCCACGACGTTCTCCCCGGCCCGGTCTGAGACGTCGCCGCTCCTCATCTCGACAGTCTGCACCGGCTCGCCGTCCCTCAGCAGGTCGGCGATCAGCCTGATGTTCTCGTAGGAGGCCGCGCCGGCCAGATGCACGCTGGCCTGCAAGGGGATGGACTCGCCCAGCGTGTACGACGCGCTGCGGGCGGGCTCGGTCAGTTCCACCCAGGGCGCGGAGATGAGCGTGACCCACTGGTGTTCATACAGCGGCGTGCCATCGGGCAGCAATGCGTGGAGAACCAAGGAGTACTCGCCGGTCTGCTTGAGCGGGTCGAGCCGCGCGACGTAGGTGTCGCCCTCTCTCTCCAGGGCCAGTTGCTGCCTGAAGCCCTCCTCGCCTGAGAGCTCGACCTGGAAATCCCGCACCGGCACGTCGACGAGCTGGCCGGCCTCATCCAGGATGCCGGCCCGGATGGTGAAAGGTTCGTCGGCAGAGACGAAGCCACCGCTGGGCTCAACTAGCTTAAGCGTGACGTCGGGGAAGAAGACGTAGCTGAAGTCAGCCGCGCCATCCCCCTCGAGGACGACCTGCCAGGTACCCGTCCAGGGCTCGGTGTAGCTAACCCCCCACACCTCGTAGTCTATGTCGTTGCTCTGCCAGGTGACGCCCTCGTCATCCCGGGCCAGTGCCGCACCGCCCGGCTCGCCACCGGGCCGGGGCCGGTAGATGCTGGCCACCACCTCGGCGCTCTGCTTGCCCGATATGGTGAACAGGATCTGGAAATAGCTGTCGTAGACCTGGTACTCGAGGACCTGGGGAGAGCGCACGGACACAGAGGGAGTCGCCGGCGCACAGAGCAACTCGGAGAAGATATAGGTGCCAATGCCCTGCATCTCCTGCACCTGCCCGGCCTCCTTGTAGTATCCGCCCGCCCGGCCCGAGACCCCCTGCCAGAACTCCCGATAGAGGGCGATGAACTCGGGGCTCGACGACTCCTGCAGGTTGTCCACGCCCAGGCCGATCATGTGCAGCGGCGCTCCGTTGGGGCTGGGGCAGATGTCGTCCATATAGGGGTAGTCCTGCAACTGTTCCAGGAGGCCGCGCGTTTCCTCCAGGTAGGCGCTGACCGCGTCCCGGCCCCGTGCCTCGCTTACCTGTGGGGCGGTGGGCTGGCCGTCGGTGACGAGAACGAGCGCAGGCTTTCGATCCGGATCGTGCCCCTGCTCCATCATGTCTAACGCCGCACGCAACGCCTTGTTGATGTCGGTATACTGCGTATTCTTGCGCGGGGCGATGCGCTGGTGGACAGCGGCGTACTGCTCCTTCAAGTCCTCGGCGGCGGCCCGGCTATCGAGCAGCGTGTACGGGATGACGACGGGCTCGGTGCCGAAGGCGACGATACCCAGGCGGTGGAGAGCGCCGGATTGCTCCGAGGCCAGCATATCGATGAAGAAATCGACGGTGTTGACCCGCACCCCCTGGATGTCCGTCTGATTCCACATCGTCTCTGACTCATCCACCACCATGATGACGTCAAGGCCGGGCACCTCCCTGTGTTCGTCACCTCCGCCCTCCTGAGCGAGGGCTGGCTGAGGGAACAGGGTATGCACGGTGACCTGAACAACGAGGATGAAGATCATCCAGACAACCCTGGAGGGCCAACGCATTGTAGACATGCTCGTCGCTCCTACTGGCTGACGCAGCGGAAGCCCGCGAAATCGTAGGTGTAATCGGGCTTGACGTTGTAGCGGAAAGCGATACGGGCGTACACCTCATCGAAGGGCCACGAGCCGCCCCGCAGCACTTTCGAGGTCCCCGTGGCGGGTCCCGGCGGATTGGCCGATGGCGACTGGGCGTAGTAATCGCTGCCATACCAGTCGGCCACCCACTCCCAGACGTTGCCGGCCATATCGGAAGCGCCACAGGGGCTGTCGCCCTGGGGAGAGAAACTACCCACGGGCGCGGTATCGCCCCGCCCCGACTCGCGGGTGTTGGCGCGGGCGCTATCGAACGCGTCGCCCCAGGGATAGCGCTGGCCAGACCCATCCGTCGCAACCCCCCGCGCCGCCTTCTCCCACTGGGCCTCGCTGGGCAGCCGCTTCCCGGCCCAGCGGCAGTAGGCATCGGCGTCGTCCCAGCTCACCAGGACGACGGGGTGATCCATCCGGCCCTCGATGGTGCTATCCGGGCCACGCGGGTGGCGCCAATCGGAGCCCTCGACGTCCTCCCACCGCGTCCCCTCCCAGACCCAGCCCCCCCCACGTTCCTCGGCCTGGGTCCGGTAGCCGGTGGCGGCCACGAAGCGGGCAAAGCGCTCGTTGCTCACCTCGTGCCGGTCTATCCAGAACGCGTCCAGGTGAACCTGATGGGCCGGCGCCTCGTCGTCGCCCAGTTCCTCGCTCCCCATGACGAAGTCCCCCGCCGGCACGAGGACCATCTCCGCGCCATCAGCCTCCCACAGCCGGGACTCCACCACCTGGGGCACAGGCGGCACAGGCGACGCAGGCACCTCGGTGGCGGCAGCGGGCGAGGCGACGGACGAGGCGACGAGCGAAGGTTCCTGCGGCACAGGGCTGGACGCAGCCGTCTGTGTCGCCAGGACAGCTTGCGGACCGGAGGCCCGGGCCTGCCGCAGGGCGAGGGCGACCTTGAACAGCATAAAGGCCACCATGACCATCACCAAGAGGGCCACACCTCCGAGCGCGTAGGTCCGCAGAGAGAATCGTCTGCGGGATTGGGCCGACAGCAGCGTGGAGGGGCCGGCCGGGATCGCCCGTGGCCCGTGCCGCAGTACCGGGTTGCGGCCAGTGGGGAGGGGATGCGCCATCCTCAGATCCGCCAGGAACTCCTCCATGTGCTGGTAACGGTCCCTGGGAGACTTGGCCAGGGCCTTGGCTATGACGCGCCCGAGCGCCGGCGGCAGATCGGAGCGCAGCAGATGGGGCGGGGTGACGGGCTCGTTGATGTGCCTGAGAATGACGGCCACGGGACTGTCGGTGCCAAAAGGCGGCCGGCCCGCGACTGACTCGTATAGCACGGCCCCCAGGGAATAGATGTCGCTGCGCTGATCCACCGTGTAGCCCTGGGCCTGCTCGGGCGACATGTACTGAGGGGTGCCGACGCTGGCCCCGCTGGCCGTCACGTGGCGGCTGTCGCCCACGATCTTCACCAGTCCGAAGTCGGCCAGCAGCGGCCAGTTCTCGTCCACCATCAGGATGTTGCCGGGCTTGACGTCGCGATGGATGAGGCCCTGACTGTGGGCATAGGCCAGCGCGTCGCCCACCTGCGAGACCACGTTCACGGCGTAGGTCAGGTCCAGGGGCCACCCCATGCGCCCCGCGAGGGTGCCACCGCTGACGTATTCGGTGACCAGGTAGAACAGGTCGCCCTGTCGCCCGTACTCAAAGACGGTCAGGATGTTGCGATGGCGCAGCCTGGCCGCGGCTCTGGCCTCGCGCTCGAAACGAACGACGAAATCGGCGCTCCCAACCAGGTCGGACGCCAGCACCTTGATCGCGACGTAACGGTCGAGGCTGGGTTGGAAGGCCTTGTACACGGTGGCCATGCCACCTCTGCCGATCTGTTCGATGATGTGGTATTGCCCGATACGTGAGTCGTCCAATTCCATCAGTGCCTCAGATGACCCAACTACAAGAAGACCGCAAATGGCTTGCGGCCATATCGCTATAGGAATTTTTTAGGATTTTGTTTACCACAAATTCCATTGCCTATCTATAGCATAGCACATCCGCACGGCGAGGTCAATAGGAAAAATGTACCTATGGGGAGGAATTACAAATGAAGACAAATGAGCGAATGGCGAATGGCGAATAGCGAATAGCGAATAGCGGATGGAGGACTGGCGCGGGGCTAGACGCGCAGGTGCTTCCAGGCGCCACCGCGGAAGCGGAGGGCGAGGAAGGCGGCCCGGCCCGTCATGTCCACGATCATCGCGGCCCACACGCCGGGGAGCGCCAGGCCCAGGGCGAGGGCCAGGCGATGTGCCAGGGGCAGGCGGACCAGCCAGATACAGACCGCCTGGACGAGGAGGACGAAGCGGGTATCGCCAGCGCCGCGCAATGCGCCGGAGAGGACGAAGTACCAGGCCAGAGGGAACTGCATGAAGGCACAGGCATGCACGGCGTGGAGTCCCTGGGCGACGACCCGGGGATCCGAGGTGAAGGCACGCAGCAGGGGCTCGGCTGCCACGAAGGCCACCGCGCCGACACTGCACATCAGCGCCAGGGCAATCCAGCACGCGGTTTGGACACACGCCTCCGCGCGCCGAGGCGCTCCGCGCCCCAGCTCCTGCCCGACCAGCGTGGTCGAGGCTACGGAGAAGGCAAAACCCGGCATGAAGGCCACCGAGAGCAGCTGGATGCCCAGTTGATGACCCGCGTAGGCGGCCGTCCCCAGGTGAGTCACGACCGTCGCCATCACCATCTGCGCCAGGCGCATGGCCGTCTGCTCAGCGCCGCTGGGGATACCGATGCGGAGCAGTCGCCAGACACGCCGGGGATGAGGGCGCAGCCAAGCCCACGGCACACGCAGCCCAGCGGTGGAGCGCCCGCGCAGCATAGCCAGCGCGACGAGGCAGCCTCCGACCCCGACACCGGCCGCCGATCCGATCCCTGCCCCCGCCATGCCCAGCGCCGGCAGCGGGCCGAGCCCGTAGACGAAGCTCCCGGAGACGGTGACGTTGATCAGGTTGACCAGCGCCATGACCCGCATCGGGGTACGGGTGTCGCCCGCGCCCCGCAGGACGGCGTTACCGACGAACAGGATCGCCATGAGCGGCATGGTGGTACCCACGGCCAAGAGGTAAGCGCGCCCCAGTTCCACGACGTCCTCCTCACCGCCCAACGCGACCAGCACCGGGCGCCCCCCCACGAGACACGGAAGCGCGGCCAGGAGGCCCAAACCCAGCGCCAGGAGGAGGGATTGCCCGGCGATGCGCCCGGCCTCCTCCTGCTCACCCGCGCCGACGTGGCGAGCCACCAGCGCGGTGCTGCCCACGCCCACGGCGCTGAACAGGGCCATCAGGAGGTTGCTCAGTTGGAGGCTGAGCCCCATGGCGGCCAGCGCCGCCGCCCCCAGGTGGCTGACGATGTAGGTGTTGACCAGGCCGACCGCCGTGCCCAGCAGTTGCTCGACGACGACAGGCCAGGCCAGGCCGAGGACTTGGGATACGATGGCGCGGCGCGAGGGGGTCGCGACCGCTCCTGGGTGTTGGGGTTTCACGGAGAGAAGTATACCGCAAGTTGGCAGGTCGGCAAATCGGCGAGTGTGCAAGGGTGCAAATCGGCAAATCAGCAAATCGGCAGAGTGGTGAATCGGGAGGCGGAGGTGCTTGGCAATGGGGCGGGGGTGGTGTATACTGAGGTTGCAGGGGAAGAAAGCGATCCGGTACGCCGGCGAGATGCTGGGATTCGTCTCCGCCCGTATGGCCTGACCGCGCGCGGGGGCCGGGGCGTGGGCAGCGGCCTGGATGTGGTGGCCATCGTCGAGGAGGCGACTGAACCATTTGAGCGGCGTTCCCTGCGCTGGGATGTGAGCGGTTTGCCCGTGCCGGCGGAGTTGTTGGTCTACACCAAGGCGGAGTGGTCACGACTGGAGGCAGAAGGGGGACGGTTCGCGCGCACGCTGGCGAGGGAGACAGTGTGGGTGTTTGATCACGCACTTCGTGACTGACGCGTCCGATGGCGCCCCTGCTCGCGACTATAATAAACAGACTATAATAGTCTGATCATTATTAATCAAGATAGGGTGTACAAACTATGTTTGTGAATCGCGAACGTGAACTGGCGCAGTTGGGCCAATTCGTCGAGCAGCCGGGCGCGCATTTCGTCATCGTATACGGACGCCGGCGCGTGGGAAAGACCACGCTGCTCACAACCTGGGCCGACCAGACCGGCCTACCGACCCTCTATTGGGTCGCCAAACGTGATCCAAAAGAGGCGTTGATGGCGAATCTGGCCCGAACCATCTATGCGTGGGAACGCGATCTGGATTACGCCGACGTAGACATCAGGCCGCAGAGTTGGGAGGCCGTACTGCGCATGATGGCCCAGGCGCTAGGATCACAGCGCGCGATCGTGATTCTTGACGAGCTACCTTACGCACTGCAACAGGACTCCGGTCTGGGTTCACACATTCAGGCAGCCTGGGATCACCTGTTCAAGGACAGCCAGGTCTTGTTCTTCCTGGCAGGGTCACACGTCGGTATGATGACCGATCTGATGCACTACCAGTCGCCGCTGTATGGACGTATGACGGCCCAGTTCCCGCTGCTGCCGCTTTCATTTCCCGCTCTGCGAGGGTTCTTGCCGAGGTACGACGTGTATAAACGGCTGGCCGTGTATGCCATCTTGGGCGGCGTCCCCGCCTACCTGGAGCGATGGGATGACGGGGACACGCTTGCCGGCAACGTGACGCGTCTTTTCTTGCAGCGCACCGGTTGGTTCCACAATGAGCCTCTGGTGCTGATCAGCGACTTGACCCGGCGCGAGACGGTCAACTACGAGGCAATCCTGAAAGCAATGGCGGGCGGGCGACACACCCGTGACGACATCGCGGCGTTCACGGCCATCCCGTCGCCTTCCCTGAGTCATTACCTGCCACGCTTGTTGGACCTCAAGTTGATCGAGCGGCGCGTTCCCGCTACCGTACCACTGGAGCAGATCAAGACGAGCCGGCACAGTCGCTACTACCTGAGCGATCCTTTTCTGCGTTTCTACTACCGCTTCGTTGATCCCAACTTGCACCTGGTCGAACGTGGCTTGACGCACCGATTGTGGCAGATGATGGAGGATAACTTCCGTGCCTTCGTCGCTCTGACCTTTGAGGATGTGTGCCGTGATTGGACGCTGAAGCAAGCCCAAGTCGGGGCGCTTCCTTTCACGCCGGATAACGTGGGCAGCCACTGGTCGAAAGACGCACAGGTGGACGTGGTGGCGATCGCCTGGCGCGAGAGGCAGATTCTGCTGGGCGAGTGCAAGTGGGGCGATCACCCGCTCGGCCGGGCCGTGACCATCAAGTTGATCGAAGAGAAGACAGAGAGGGTACTGCGCACCTTGCCGGAGGATGGGCAGGGATGGCAGGTGCATTACGCCTTCTTCGCCCGCGCTGGGTTCACGGAGGCCGCCCGCGCCGAGGCCGGGGCGCACGACGCCCTGCTGGTTGATCTGGCGACGTTGGATCGGGACTTGCGGGAGAAGTAGGCAAGGTGATGTTGGGCGTCGTTTTATGCCCGTGAAGTGAGGACAGGATCAATGAGATTTGCCAAACCCGCCCGTCTGGCTCTCTGCCTGACCGTCCTGCTGGGCAGCCTGGCCTGGCCCACGCCAGCGCGCGCCCAGGGCGGCGGCAGCGACGGCCACGGCACCTACTGGCGGCACTACAACACCGCCAACAGCGATCTGTCCTCCAACAACATCTGCGCCGTCGCCTACACCGAGGACCCGGTAGTGGACATCGATGTCCCCGGCCTGTGGATCGGCACGGATGAGGGCCTAAGCTACACCAACGGCCGCGATTGGGTGAACTACACCGTCGCCAACAGCGACATCCCCACCAATACCGTCCAGGCCATCATCCATGGACAGCGGACGGGCGAGCTATGGATCGCCACGGCATCCGGCGTGGCCCGTCTGGACTATGGTTCCACCCCCCGCGACCGTGGTGACGACGCCTGGGAGGTCTTCACACCCGCCGACGGCCTGCCTGCCGCCGACGCGCTCAGCCTGGCCCTGGGGCGCGAGGGGGAGCTGTGGGCGGGCACCGCCGGGGGCGTGGCCCGCTACGACGGCGCGACGTGGCGGGCCTATACCGATGGCCTGCCGGCCCCCGAGATTCGCGACCTGGCCTATGACGCCGGACGAGACGGGATATGGATCGCCACCGGTGACGGCGTTGGCTTGCTCGACCTGGCCTCCGAGACCTGGACCACCTACCAATCTACCCATTCCCAATCTACACCCCTACCTTCCAACGACGTGCGCGCCCTGGCCGTGAACAGCGGCGGGGACGGCAGGGTGTGGATAGGCACCGCCGGTGGATTGGCTACCCTATCCCGCGACGACACTTGGGAGACCTGGATCCCCCGTCAAAGGCCCGGCCTGCCCAAATACCCCATTACCGACCTCTCCCTCAATCCCACTGGGCGCTATCTGTGGATAGCCACCGACGGCGGCGGCGCCAGCCGTTACGATATTCTCGCCGATCACTGGACCCGCCTCAATACGTTGGGCTCTGACCTGCCCGACGACCACGTGCAGATAGTTCTTGCTTCCCACGAAAACACCGCCTGGTTGGCGACTCCTGCGGGACTGAGCGGGGTGGAACGCCCCTGGGAGACGCACAGTTTTTACGCCCCCCGCGTCCCCGGCCGGCTGCCCGGAAGCCGAGTGCAGGCTGGGTGGACCGACCCGCATACAGGTGCAATCTGGGTAGCGACGGACAGCGTCGCCGGTCAAGGCTGCGGGGTGAGCCGCTCTGACGACGGCGGTGCGACGTGGCAGACCTTCACCACTGCCCAGGGCTTGGGGGATAACGACGTCAGGGCGGTGTGGGGGGATGGGGCGGGCGCCGTCTGGGTCGGTACGGCTGACGGGGTGAGCCGCTCAGACGACGGCGGTGCGACGTGGCAGACCTTCACCGCTGACCACGGCTTGGGATCCAACTCCGTCTCGGCGGTGGGGGGAGATAGGGCGGGCGCCGTCTGGGTCGGCACGTATGGCGGCGGGGTGAGCCGCTCTGACGACGGCGGTGCGACGTGGCAGACCTTCACCGCTGACCACGGCTTGGGAGATAACTCCGTCACGGCGGTGTGGGGGGATGGGGCGGGCGCCGTCTGGGTCGGCACGTATGGCGGCGTGAGCCGCTCTGACGACGGCGGTGCGACGTGGCAGACCTTCACCGCTGACCAGGGCTTGGGATACAACTCCGTCTCGGCGGTATGGGGGGATGGGGCGGGCGCCGTCTGGGTCGGCACGTATGGCGGCGTGAGCCGCTCTGACGACGGCGGCGCATCCTGGCAGACCTTCACCACTGACCAGGGCTTGGGATCCAACTCCGTCTCGGCGGTGTGGGGGGATGGGGCGGGCGACGTCTGGGTCGGGACGTATAGCGGCGGGGTGAGCCGCTCTGACGACGGTGGTGCCACGTGGCAGACCTTCACCAGTGCCCAGGGCTTGGGGTCTGACTCCGTCAGGGCTGCGTGGGGGGACGGAGCAGGCGCCGTCTGGATCGGCACGTATGGCGGCGGCGTGAGTCGCTCTGACGACGGCGGTGCCACGTGGCAGACCTTCACCAGTGCCCAGGGCTTGGGATCTGACTCCGTCAGGGCGATGTGGGGAGATGGAGCAGGCACTGTCTGGGTCGGCACAGATGGCGGCGGCGTGAACCGCTCAGACGACGGCGGCGCCACATGGCAGATCTTCACCGGTGCCCAGGGCTTGGGGTCTGACTCTGTCAGGGCAATGTGGGTAGACGGGGCGGGCACAGCCTGGGTCGGCACGTATAGTGGGGTGTTCCGCTCTGACGACGGCGGGGCAACCTGGCAGACCCTTGCCACGGCGCAGGACTTGGGAGACAACTCCGTCAGCGCGGTGTGGGAGGATGGAGCAGGCGCCGTCTGGGTCGGCACTTGGGGCGGCGGGGTGAGCCGCTCAGACGACGGCGGTGTGACCTGGCAGACCTTGACCACTGACCTGGGCTTAGGGTCCGACTACGTCTGGGCTGCGTGGGGGGATGGGGCAGGCGCCGTCTGGGTCGGCACGTATGGCGGGGTGAACCGCTCAGACGACGGCGGTGCGACGTGGCAGACCTTCACCACTGCACAGGGCTTGGGATCTAACTCCGTCAGAGCGGTGTGGGGGGATGGGGCGGGCGCCGTCTGGGTCGGCACGTATGGCGGGGTGAGCCGCTCAGACGACGGCGGCACGACCTGGCAGACCTTCACCACTGCACAGGGCTTGGGGTCTGACGACGTCTGGGCGGTGTGGGGGGATGGGGCAGGCACGGTCTGGGTCGGCACGTATGGCGGGGGCGTGAGCCGCTCAGACGACGGCGGCGCGACCTGGCAGACCTTCACCACTGCACAGGGCTTGGGATCTAACTCCGTCAGAGCGGTGTGGGGGGATGGGGCGGGCGACGTCTGGGTCGGTACGGCTGACGGGGTGAGCCGCTCAGACGACGGCGGCACGACGTGGCAAACCTTCACCACTGCCCAGGGCTTGGGGCCTTACTCCGTCAGGGCTGTGTGGGGAGACGGAGCAGGCACCGTCTGGGTCGGCACGGCTGAGGGGATGAGCCGCTCAGATGACGGCGGCGCCACATGGCAGACCTTCACCACTGACCAGGGCTTGGGGGCCAACTCCGTCTGGGCGGTGTGGGGGGACGGAGCAGGCGCCGTCTGGGTCGGCACGTATGGCGGCGGGGCGAGCCGCTCGGACGACGGCGGTGCCACGTGGCAGACCCTCACCACTGCCCAGGGCTTGGGGTCCAACTCCGTCTTGGCGGTGTGGGGGGATGGGGCGGGCGCCGTCTGGGTCGGCACGGATGGCGGCGGCGTGAGCCGCTCAGACGACGGCGGCGCCACATGGCAGACCTTCACCACTGACCAGGGTTTGGGGTCTAACGACGTCTGGGCGGTGTGGGGGGATGGGGCAGGCGCCGTCTGGGTCGGCACGGATGACGGCGTGAGCCGCTCAGACGACGGCGGCGCCACATGGCAGACCTTCACCGCGGACCAGGGCTTGGGGTCTGACTCCGTCAGGGCTGCGTGGGGGGATGGGGCAGGCGCCGTCTGGGTCGGCACGTATGGCGGCGGCGTGAGCCGCTCAGACGACGGCGGTGTGACCTGGCAGACCTTCACCACTGCCCAGGGCTTGGGGTCTGACTCTGTCAGGGCAATGTGGGGGGATGGAGCGAGCACCGTCTGGGTCGGCACGGATGGCGGCGGGGTGAGCCGCTTGTCTTTGGGCATCGGCGCGGTTCCCGCGGTAGGATGGCTGAAGCCGGCACCACTGAGTGATGGATCCCTGTTCCGCCTGGTGAATGTCGGTGGGTTCGAGGGCCGTTTCGTGGGACTGGATCTGGCCCCAACCGGCGGCTCCGACCGAATGGAATATGCCGTTGTGCTTTCTCCTTCGGCGCCAGGCCGGGTCTTCAGCGCCACCTTTGGTGCCGGCGAGATCGGCGCGGCGCGCATCGCGCCAGTTTTTTTTGGCACCGGGTTCATGCGGCTGCCCCCTGGCGAATACACACTCTCACTCACAGCAACGGATCTGCTTGGACAATCCACAACCACGGCTCGAACCATCAGAGTCTTATCCGCGGCCTGGCTTCTGGCGGGTGTCTCGGCAGCCCTGGCGATGGTTGGCACTGCCGCTGTCTCGCTGTGCCGTTATCCTTCTTATGCCGTGGAGTGGTCGGCAGCCAGGGATTACCCTTTACAACAAATCATCCCCTTAGTCGCGCCGGCAAGGCAATCCGTCAACCACGAAACGCTGGAGCCGGCGCTGCGGGAGGTGGAGGCGCTCTCCACCGCTGACCAGGTCCAGGTCGCGCTGAACGGATTGGTCGAGCGCGGGCTGATGCGGCACGAGGAGGATGGCGGGTATCGCTTCGTCTCCCCGGTGGCTGCCCGACTTCACCGCCGACTCCAGCAACGGCACATCGCCGCGCTCTCCGAACGCGTCCGCACGCAGCACCCGCTGTACGCGCGCACGCGGGGCTTCTTCGCCCAGGCCCGCTTCGGCATGCGCGAGATCAGCGCCGAGGAATTTCTCCTCGCTCCCCAGGGCGAAGATCACCCGCAGGCGGGCTACGGGCCGATGTACGCGCGGCTGGTCGCCGGTAGCGCGCCCACGGCCGACGACTTCACCGCCGTGTGCCAGGCCACCCGGCGGCATTGCGGCGCGGACGGCGATCTGACCCACCGGGTGGCGCTGGTGATCAGCGACCGGCGGCCGAGGCCCTGGGCACGCTACCGGCTGTACGAGATCCGCCAACGGGAGGGCCTGGCGATCGTGCCGTTGGACATCGCCCTCTTCGGCCAGGTCAAGCCCGACCGCAGCGCCAACGACATCCTGGCCGCCGAGATCGACCAGGCGACCGGGCGGCAGAACCTGTACACCATCAGCGGGCCGGTGAGTGGGGATCTCTCGTTTTTTGGGCGCGAGCGGGTGCTGGAGGAGATCGTCGACCTGCTGGATACTGGGCAGCCGGTGGGCGTGTTTGGCTTGCGCAAGGTGGGCAAGACCTCGCTCATCCAGCGGCTGCAGGGGCGGCTGGCTCAGCGGCGGCCGATCGCCTTCGTGGACACCCAAGGCACGGTCCGCCAACAGAGCGTGTGGCCGCTGTACCCGGCCATCGTGGCCTCACTGGTGGACCATCTAAGACACACGCGGCCCGAGTTGACGCTGCCCGAGTTACGCCTGTGGCCGGGGATGGGGCCGCCCTCACCTTCTGTGGCTGAGGACTTCCTGCACGATCTAGCCGCGATCCACGCCGCGCTGGGACGGCCGAGGGAACAGGAGCGCACCCTGGTGATCGTGGACGAGGTAGACCGGCTGCCGCCGGCAGGGGGGACGCCGGGTTACGAGGGCTTCGCCGCACTGTTTGGACAGTTGCGGGAGGCCAACCAGCAGGCGCGGATGCTGGACTTCCTGCTCGTGGGAGTCGATCCCTCGCTCAACCGGCGGGAACGATGGACCGATCACGACAACGAGCTGTACCAGGCGCTGCACGAGGTGTGGATGCCGCCGATGGCGGCCGACGACGTACAGGAGATGATCGTGAGTTTGGGCCTGCAGATGGGCGTGCACTACGAACGCGAGGCGCTGGCGGTATTGACCCAGTCCGGCGGCGGGCAGCCGTTCGTCACGCGGCAGATGTGCGGCCTGGCAGTGGAAGGGCGGCTGGACCACGGGGAGATCACCGTCACGGCCGAGCAGGCGCGGGAAGCGGTGGATGAGTTCATGTCCCGGGCAGCCTACCTGGGCCAGCTATGGCACACGCGATTGGACCAGACACAGCGGCGGATGCTGCGGATGCTGGCGCAGGCACCGGGACCTGTCTCACGGACACGGCTGCTGCCCGCAATGCAGCGCCAGGAGGCATTGGCCGCGCTGCACGGGCTGGAGGAGTACACGCTCGTACGTCGCGACGAACCTGGCTACACCATCGCCTGGGGCGTGTTCCGGGATTGGATCCGCTGGGTGGAACTGGGACTGGAAACGTAGGACGGAATACGCAGCACGCAACACGTCATCGAAAGGAGCGACCCGGTGTTGAACTACAACCCCTACAACTACCACGTGGCAGTGCGGGACGACGCGATGTTCTTCGGTCGAGAGAAGACCATCGCGCGGCTGGTAGGCGGGCTGGGAGCGCCGGTGCCCATCTCGGCGGCGGTGTTCGGGGGGCGGCGGTCCGGCAAGACGAGCCTGCTGAGCAAACTGACCCGGGTGCTGGGCGGCCAGGCGTGGGCTGCCGGGGAGCGGCGATTTGTGCCGTGCCGCCTCGACCTGCAACGCGGGCGGGCGCTGACGTGCAGCGACGACTTCTTCCTGTGGGTGCTGGAGGAGTTGGGCGAGACGTGGGAGCTAGAGCGGGGCTTGGAGCGAGGGCTAATCGTCGAGGCATTGCAGATCCGCTACCGGGGCACGGCAGCGCGAGGGCCGGTGGACGCGTTCGTGCGCGCCTTTCGATCGCTGGACACGCGCGGCGAGCGCATGCGGCTGGTGATCCTGATCGACGAATCAGAGCACATCCTGACCGTCGAGTGGGGCGACGACCTGCGCCCCAACCTGCGGAGCCTGCTCACGAACAGCCAGATCGTCGAGGATGTGGCGCTGGTGATGGCGGGGTCCACGCAGATGTACACCAAGGTGACCGAGCGCGACTCGCCGCTGGAGAACGTCCTGGATCGCTACTGCCTGCCCACGCTGTCGCGCGAGGCGATGCTGGCACTGGCGCGCCAGCCCAACGAGGGCCGGCTCCCGGAGGACGTGGCCGAGGAAGTGTGGCGGCAGACTGGGGGGCAGCCGTGTATGGCCCAGTACATCCTGCACGAGCTGTGGGACGAACTGGAGGGAGAACTGGCGGACGCGACGGCGGATGACGTACGGACGGTGGCCGAGACCTTCGACGAGCGGACGCGGCACTTCTCGACGTGGACAGAGACGCTGGGGCCGGCGGGCCTGGCGGTCTACCGCTTCCTGGCAGAGCAGGACAAGGCCGTGGACTACCCGGCGATCCGGCAGCGCTTCCCCGACATGGACGCCACCGCGCTGCAGGGCACGGTCGACGCGATCCTGTATCACGGGCTGATCCACTGCCAGGGGCGAGGAAGAAGGCGGCGGTACCAGATCGCGGGGCGCATGTACCGCGACTGGTTCCTGGCGGCCGGCAAGGTGGGCGTGCCCGAGCGGGCCGAGGTCCCGGAGGCGCCGGCAGAGCCGCAGATGGTCGTGCACGGCGACTACGTGGCCGGGGACAAGCCCGTCGCCGCAGACCAGCGCGAGCAAGAAGTGCACGGCCCGCAGACCAACGTCGCGGGCGGCGTCGAGGGGCCGGTGCTCTCAGGCACGTTCGAGGGTCCGGTCGCCGTGGGCGGCGGGGAAGCGGTGGATATGCGCGAGGTCCAGGGAGCGGTGTACAAGCCCAGTGGGCCGGTGGAGCAGCAGTTTGGCGACCGCATTACAATCCATACGGATGGCAACGTCCTGGTCGGATCCGGGCCAGGGGAAACGCTCGACATGGCACCCTCGCCCGAGGCGTCCCGGCTGCACCGTATCCTCAAGTCCCGCCTGAACCTGGGCGAGTTCAAGACGCTGTGCTTCGACCTGGGCGTGAACTACGACAGCCTGGGCGGGGAGGGGTTGAGCGGCAAGGCCCGCCAACTGGTGCTGTTCTTGCAGAAGCGCGAGGCGCTGTCGGAGTTAGTGGAGTGGCTGCGGCGGGAGCGGCCGGATATAGTGTGAGAATGGTACGACTGACGGGGAAGGGTTGGAGGTTAGAGGTTGGAGGTTAGAGGTTGGAGGTTGGAGGTTGGAGGTTGGAGAATTGAGAATGGAGTGACCGGGGGTGCGGGCAGGATGCCCGCGGTCCATTGGGACGTAATCAGCCTGAGTGAACATGGTGCGGGCAGGATGCCCGCGGTCCGTTGGGACGTGATCGGTTTGGGAGAACACGGTGCGGGCAGGATGCCCGCGGTCCAAGGGGCAGGAGGTGAGTGATGGCTGAGGCAAAGGCTTCGCGGGCTCTGGTGCTCTCCGGCGGCGGGGGGCGGGGGGCCTATCACGTCGGCGTGTTGCGCTTCCTCGAGGAGCACGAGTGGTATCCCGATGTCGTCGTCGGCACGTCTATCGGGGCGGTGAACGGGGCGGCGATCGCGTCCGGCCACACGGCGCACTCGCTGTGGTCGTTGTGGCGGCGATTGAAGACTGACGACGTGCAGCGTCGCGCGTGGGACCTGTTCTCGCTGGACAAATGGGACCATCTGCTGGATACCAGCCCCCTGCGCCGGACGCTGCTGGACGAGGGCTGGATCGACCCGGCGCGGATCAACGCCCGGCCGCCGTCCACGCACCTGCGCATCACGGTGGTCGAGATGGAGACAGGCCGGCTGCGCGTCTTCGGCAACAGCCCCGACTCCTCGGCGGGCGGGCACTGCGAGCACGTGGACATCACGATAGACCACATCCTGGCCAGTTGCAGCATCCCGTTGGTCTACCCGCCCACCAAGATCAGTGACGTATTCTTCTGGGACGGCGGGACGGTGGCGAACACGCCGCTGGGCCCGGCCATTGACGCCGGTGGCCGGGACATCGTGGTAGTGTTGATGACGCCCTGGGAAGACGAGGGGAGCCGCCCGCGATACACCCCTGTCGAGGGGGTGCAGGGGCTTCTGGCAGCGGCCCAGGCCGCCTTCGAGTGGGCGCTGCTGGCCTCCTTCCAGGCCGACCTGAAGCTCTTCCATCGCACCAACCAGGTGGTCCGGCTGGCGATCGAGAACGCCCAACTGCGGGCGGAGAACGCGGCGCTGGAAACCCAACTGCGCGGGCAGACCAAGCCTTTCGAGGCAGGGGAGCCCACCGAGCCGGCACACCAGGATATCCAGGAGCCGGTCATCATCTCGCCTCAGCGCCCGATTCCGCTGACAAACATCATCCGCTACATCCCCGACAACCACGAGGGCCTGTACCGCATGGGCTATGAGGACGCCAGAGCGGCCTGGGCGCGGGCGGGGAGGGCGGTGGAGGGAGCCGCAGAGTGAACGACTTCGCACAAGTGAAGGTCGCGGTCGTGCAGGCCGCTCCGGTCCTGTTCGATCGCGAGGCCACCGTGGAGAAGGCGTGTCGCCTGACCCTGGAAGCCGCGGCGCAGGGTGCCCGACTGATCCTGTTTCCCGAGGCCCTCGTCCCGGCCTATCCGCGCGGGCTGGCCTTCGGCACCGTGGTCGGCAGCCGCAGCACGGAGGGGCGGCGTACGTGGCAGCGCTATTGGGCCAACGCGGTGGACGTGCCCGGCCCGGCGACCGAGGCCCTGGGGGCGGCCGCCCGCGAGGCCAACGCCTATCTGGCGTTGGGCGTCATCGAGCGAGATAGCCAGTTCAGCCGGGGCACGCTCTACTGCACGCTGCTGTACTTCGGCCCGGACGGGCACCTGCTGGGCAAACACCGCAAGCTCAAGCCCACCGGGGCCGAGCGCCTGATCTGGGGCGAGGGGGACGGCAGCACGCTGACGGTGATCGAGACCGAGATCGGCCGGATCGGCGGGCTGATCTGCTGGGAGAACTACATGCCGCTGGCGCGGATGGCCATGTACGGCAAGGGGGTCGAGATCTACCTGGCGCCCACAGCCGACGCGCGCGACACCTGGCAGGCCACGCTGCGCCACATCGCCTGCGAGGGACGGTGCTTCGTCCTGGGCTGCAACCAGTTCGTGACCAAGGCCATGTACCCGGCTGACCTGGCCGGGATTGAGGACCTGGCCGAGCAGCCCGAGGTGGTCTGTCGTGGGGGCAGCGCCATCGTCTCGCCGATGGGGGAGATACTGGCCGGGCCGCTGTACGACCAGGAGGGGATGCTGTTCGCCGAGCTCGACCTGGCCGAGGTGGCGCGGGGCAAGTTCGACTTCGACGTGGTGGGGCACTATGCCCGGCCGGACGTGTTTCAATTGACGATCAACGAGCGTCCGGCGCCGCCGGTGGCGAACGAGACGTAGGTCACAAAAGAGCAGGAACGGCACTCCGCTGGCGCTGCGTGCCTCACTACGAACCGGCGCGGCAGCCCGCTGGCGCTGCGTGCCCTACTACGAACCGGCATGGCAGCCCGCTGGCGCTGCGTGCCTTACTACGAACCGGCACGACAACCCGCTGGCGTTGCGTACCTCACTACGAACCACCACGGCACTCCGCTAGCGCTGCGTGCCTCACTACGAACCGGCGCGGCACCCCGCTGGCGCTGCGTGCCTTACTACGAACCGGCGCGGCACCCCGCTGGTGGTGCGTGCCTCACTACGAACCGGCACGGCACCCCGCTGGCGTTGCGTGCTTTGCTACGAACCGGCACGGCACTCCGCTAGCGCTGCGTGCCTTACTACGAACCAGCACGGCAGCCTACCGGCGTTGCGTGCCTCACTACGAACCGGGCGATGCCAGTACCTGGCGGTAGACTGCCAGCGTCTTGGCAGCGGCCTCCTCCCAGGTGAAACGGGCAGCCTGTGCCAACCCCAGTTGGCGCAACCGGGCATGCAGCGGTTCGTCGGTCAGCACGCGTGCCAGCGCAGCGGCCAGGTCGTCCGGGGCGTCTGGATTGATCAGCAGCCCTGCCTCCCCCACGACCTCAGGCAACGAGGCCCGGTCGGCAGCCACGACCGGCGTGCCGCAGGCCATGGCCTCCAACGCAGGCAGCCCAAAACCCTCGTAGAACGAGGGCATCGCCAACACGCTGGCCCCGTTGTACAGCCCCACCAGGTCGGCATCCGACACGTCGTGCAGAAAACGCACGTGCTGAGTCAGATGCAGGGCTTCGACGCGCTCGAAGACCTCTTCGTACAGCCAGCCCTTGCCACCGACCAGCACCAGCGGCGCGGCCGTCTTCTCCTGGTTAAGCAGCAGGCGGTACGCCTGGAGCAGGCCCGGCAGGTTCTTGCGGGGTTCCAGCGTCCCCACGAAGAACAGGTAGCCGGGCTCCAAACCGTACTTCGCGGCGACGCGTCGCGCCTGTGCCTCTGGCAAGGGGCGAAAGGCTGAATCGGCAGCCAGGTGTACGACCGTGACTTTCTCGGGCGGCACGTCCAACAGCAAGGTCAGGTCGGCCTTGGTGGCGTGAGAGTCGGCCAGGACATGCTCGGCGCGTTGGACCGCCCATTCGATCTGCTGATTGTAGTAGCGCCGGCTCTCGGCGGTGAGGAATTGGGGATAGTAGAGGAAGTTCAAATCGTGAACGGTGATCACCGACCGGTATCTCCCTCTTGCGGGAGGGATGAAGTCGGGGCTATGCAGCAGGTCAAGCCTCAGCCGCGCCAGCTCGGCCCGCAGCGCCCATCGCTCCAGCCGGTGGTGCGAAGGCGTCCAACAAGCTGTCCAGCGGAAGTTCGGCCCTGGAAGCGGCGGGGTGCGCTCCTTGCGACTGCGCAGGACGCGGTAGTCCGTGTCGGCGTCGAGCGCAGCCAGTGCCTCGAGCAGATGCAGCACGTAGTTGCGGATACCGCCCCGGGCGTAGTAGACGATGCGTGCGTCAATGCCGATGCGCATAGTAGGCTCCGAGGTCATTATAGCGCCCCATTGGAATCTGTCAATCGGCCTGGGCCGGCAATCGCGCGTATCTCAGCGCGGAGACCACGCCCCTACACGGGCGGAGGACGATCGCGAGGTCAGACTCGTTGCACGTGGGATAGAATAATGTTATAATCGGTTTTGCCACGCTAATGCCACGTTCAGTCGATCACGAGATGTCTCCAGAGGACAACTCACGTGCGCGCGGGTTTGACCCAGCGGGAAGTGGTGGATGGGGCGATCCACCACAGACAGCGCCGATGCAGACATCGCGTCGTGAATCACTGAAATCCACGCAGGGGGTGCGATGATGGCGACAAACACGACTCAGACAATGGACCTGACGCAGGCTATGCAGACGCTCAGGTGGTTGGACGAAGAGCGTCTCAAGGACAAGGCGACGATCTCCACGTTGCAGGAACGGGTGCAGAGCCAGGAGCAAAAACTGGCCCAGCAGGCAGCTCAGGTGCAGGAACTGCAGGCCGCGGTTGGGGGCATCCAGGGCCTGATGTCCAAGGTAGCCGAGTTCGAGCAAATCGTCTCGAACTACAGAGATGAGCTCATCGTCCAGATGGATCAGCGCGAGGAAGCGCGGCGCAAGGAGCAGGCCGAGGCCGCACGCCTGCGCCAGATCGAGTACGAGACACTCACCACCAATATGAGCCGGCTGGAGAAGGATATGCGCGTGCTGCCCCGCTATGACGAGGCACTGAGTGGCCTCCAGGCTGAGGATCAGCGGCTGAGCGAGGCCACACAACGCATACAGGCCACCGTGACCGATCTAAGCCAGCGCTCCGACGATCGCATACAGTCGGTCACCTATCTGGAGGAACAGCGCCGCGCCGACAACCGCCGTATCAGCGACCTGGAAAGCGACACGACGGAACTGCACAGACGGATCGAGAGCCTGATTACGAAGTTCCCGCTTCTCGAGGAGCGGGTCCAGAAACAGGGGCCACGCATCGAGGCGGCGATCCAGGAAGCCAAGAAATTCGAGAAGCCCATCGAGGAACTGCGCGTGTCCGACTTCCAACGCGAGCAGAAGATGAAGCAGTACCTGGATCAAGGAGAGCAGGTGGCCCAGGCACTAGAGCGGATACGGACACAGACACACGGGTTCATCGACCAGCAACAGCAGGTCAAGCGGGCGCTCGACAAGCTGCAGAGCTTCCAGGCGCGGATGGAGAAGCGCCAGAACGAGGTATCCGAGATGCAGCGAGTGGCCGAGAATCGATTCAAGCGCCAATGGGAAGAATGGCAAGACGAGCAAGACCGCCAGCAGAAGAAACGAGACGTCATAACTGAAGAACGCTGGCGACAGCAAGAGCAGGGCAACACCGAGCACAAGAAACGCCTCGACGCGCTGCAGGCGGCAACCAAATCGCATCGAAGCCAACTGGATGCCCTGTGGGAAGCTCGCCGCGCCGGCGCTATGCGCACACTGGAGACGACCCGGGGCGAATACGAAGCAATCACGTCTCTGGCCGACGAGCAACTGAGCACGCTGCGAGGCGAATAGCGGCACGGCGACCCACAGGCAGCGGCAAGGAGCAGTCACATGCACGTCATCGGCACCGCCGGCCACGTAGATCACGGCAAGTCCACGCTCGTTCACGCTCTGAGTGGGATTGACCCGGACCGGCTCCGCGAGGAGAAGGAACGGGAAATGACGATAGACCTGGGCTTCGCCTGGCTGACGCTGCCCAACGGCGAGGCGATCGGTATCGTGGACGTACCCGGGCACAGAGACTTCATCGAGAACATGCTGGCAGGAGTGGGCGGCATTGACGCTGCCCTTTTCGTCGTCGCTGCCGACGAGGGCGTGATGCCACAGACACGGGAACATCTGGCCATCCTCGACCTGCTGGGCGTCAGCACAGGGGTCGTCGCCCTGACCAAGGTAGATGCGCTTGGCGACATGGCTGAGAGAGAGGAGTGGGTCGAGTTGGTCAGCGCCGACGTGTCCGAGACGTTGGAGGGAACGGTGCTGGAAAGCGCGCCGCTCGTGCCCGTCTCGGCGCGGACGGGAGAAGGGCTGAACGCGCTGGTGGAGGCGCTACAGGGAATACTTGCGCAGGCCGAGCCCCGCCGTGACCGGGGACGCCCACGGCTGCCGGTGGACCGGGTCTTCAGCATCAGCGGGTTTGGCACTGTCGTCACCGGCACGCTTGCCGATGGCCGGCTCGAGACCGGCCAGGAGGTCGAAATCGTACCCCGAGGACTGAAGGCCCGCGTGCGAGGGTTGCAGACGCACAAGCAGAAAATCGAACAGGCGGTGCCGGGCAGCCGCGTAGCGGTGAATCTCAGCGGCGTCAGCAAAGCCGATCTCCAGCGCGGCGACGTGATCACGACGCCCGGGTGGCTACATCCCACGGTCCTGGTTGACGTGCAGTTGCGCTATTTGCCCGAAATACTCAGGTCGCACGCAGAACAGGGGCAGCGGCCGCTGCGCCACAACGCCCAGCTCAAGTTCTTCTCCGGCGCGGCCGAGACGTCGGCCCGCGCAAGGCTCCTGGGCCAGGAGACACTGGCTCCGGGGGAATCCGGTTGGTGCCAGCTCAGGCTTCAGGATCCGGTGGCGCTGGTGAAGGGGGACCGCTTCATCGTCCGCATTCCGTCCCCGCCCAAGACTGTGGGCGGGGGCGTGGTCGTGGACCCCAATCCGGGCCGCAAGCATCGTCGCTTCCGCCCCGACGTGTTGGCCCGCCTGGAGACGCTGGCCCAGGGTAGCCCGGCAGAGATACTGCTGCAGGCTCTCGAACGGCGTGGCCCCATCTCCGCCCGGGACCTGCTTCCCGCCAGCGGGCTGGGCGAGGCCGCACCCGGCGCGCTGGATCAGTTGCTGGACGAAGGCCAAGCGGTGCTCCTGGGCGCAGGCACCGCCGACCAGGAGAAGACGCGCGTATCGGCGTCCAGCGGCAAGCTGCTCGCCTCTCGCGGCTGGTGGTCTGCCGTGACAGATCAGATCTCCCGCCAGCTATCCACGCATCATCAACGGTTCCCACTCCGAGCCGGGATGGGGAGAGAGGCGCTGCGCAGCGGGCTCAGGTTGGACGCCAAAGTCTTCAACGCAAGTATGGCCCGCGCCGTTGACGAGGGCCTCGTCGCCGACGAGGGAGCCGTCGTCCGGCTTCCAACCCACGTCGTGCGGTTGAGCCCCGAACAGCAGCAGGGGGTGGACGCATTGCTGGCCCGCTTCCGCCGCGAACCATACGCTACCCCCTCGTTCAAGGAGAGCGTCGCCGCAGTGGGCGAAGAGGTACTGGGGGTGCTGATCGGGCGGGGAGATCTGCAGCAAGTATCGGCAGATGTGTTGTTCCTGCCAGAGACCTACGAAGAGATGGTCACCCGTATTCGCGCACACATCGGACGGGAAGGAAGCATCACACTGGCACAGACGCGAGACATGCTCAAGACCAGCCGCAAGTACGCGCAGGCGCTGCTGGAACACCTGGACGAGGTTGGCGTAACGAAACGCGTAGGGGACGCGCGGACGCTGAGACCCTAATTGCGACCCTAAAGGTTTTCTGAAACCTTTAGGGTCTAGTGCGTATGGCGCATCAGTCGTCGCGGCTGTCGCACCACTGCTTCAAGCGCTCAATGATCGCCTGTTCGTAGCCGTGGCCTTTAGGCCTGAACCACCCGCCCTCGACGCCCTCGGGCAGGTAGCGCTGTGCCACCCACCCGCCATGATAGTCGTGCGGATACTTGTACGGCTCGTGCTCGCCCATCGTGCGCTCGTAGTGCTCGCGCAGCGCGCCGCGTAGGGGACCGCCGAGCTTGTCGGCCTTGTCGCGCAGGTGAATCGGCACCGGCCCGGCCCCGCGCTCGTTGATCTCCCCCAATGCCCCCCAGTAGGCGCCTGCCGAGTTGGACTTCGGCGCTGTCGCCAGGTAGAGCGTCGCCATCGCCAGATGGTATTGGCCCTCCGGCATCCCCACCCACTCGAAGGCCTGAGCACAGGCGTTGACCACCACCACGCCGTTGGGATCCGCCAGGCCGATGTCCTCGGCAGCCAGGATATAGAGCCGGCGCAGGATGAAACGCGGATCCTCACCGGCCGAGATCATCTTGGCCAACCAATACAATGCCGCATCGGGATCACTCCCGCGCACTGATTTGATGAAGGCAGAGATGGTGTCGTAGTGTTCATCGCCCGCCTTGTCGTAGCGCACGGCACGTCGCTGGATAGATTCCTCGGCCACAGACAGCGTGATATGGACGACGCCATCGTCGCTGGGCGGCGTGCTTTCTACAGCCAGCTCCAGCGCATTGAGCACAGAGCGGGCGTCCCCTCCAGAGATGCGCACCAGGTGCGCGAGCGCTTCGTCGTCGAGCTGTACACGGCGAGCGCCGTAGCCATGGTCTGGATCGGCCAGCGCGCGGCGCACGACCGCCGTCACCTCGTCATCGGCGAGCGGCTTGAACTGGAAGACGCGGGAGCGGGAGACCAGGGGAGCGATCACCTCGAAGTATGGGTTCTCGGTCGTCGCGCCGATGAGCACAACCGTGCCGTCCTCAACGTGGGGCAGCAGTGCATCCTGCTGAGCCCTGTTCCAACGATGGATCTCGTCCACGAGCAGGATCGTGCGTCGCCCATACATCCCGCGCCGCTCCTTGGCATCCTTGATGATACGCCGTAGATCGGCCACGCCCGCCAGCACAGCGCTGATAGTCTCAAAGTGGCTGGCCGTCGTATTGGCGACGATCATCGCCAATGAGGTCTTGCCGGTGCCCGGCGGCCCCCAGAAGATCAACGAGGATAACAGCCGATCCGTCTCGATGGTGCGGCGCAACAAACGTCCCGCGCCGACGATGTGCTCTTGGCCGACGAACGCGTCCAGGGTGCGGGGGCGCATACGCGCTGCCAGCGGTGCCTCGCGGCGGATCTGTTCTTGTCGGCTGTGCTCAAACAGGTCCATCGCCAAATCACACGTCCGCTCAGGGGATGAAGAACGTGTAGGACTCCGCCAAGCGGACAGCCAGCGGCGCGAGAACTCGTGGAAAGACCCCGACTCCAACAGTAGCAAGCAGGGCGACAAGCACGATCGCCGCCGCCAGCCAGCCCTCAGAGGCATCCCCGAGATTGTCCAAGGGGATCACACTGCGGTTCTGCGGCGAGGGAGGGCGTGCCATCAGGACGGACAGTGCCCGCCACACACCGATCATCACACCCGCCCCGGCCAGAAGGAGAGATAGGGCAATGCCCGGGCTAGATGGAGACAGCGCACGACAGAGGGCCCAGCGCGAGACGAAACCGCTGCCGACAGGAAGCCCCGAGGCGGCGAGCCCTCCGACGATCAGGGCTGCCGTGCTCCAGGGCGCTTTCCATCCCAGCCCGTTCAGCGCATCGAGGCTATCGTCGCCGCCGTTGCGCTCCCCGAGCCCGCTCAGGCCGACGGCCATGAGGCTCAATCCGAAGGGGCGCATCAACAGCAACAGGAAGGTCAGCGTTACCCCCAGCTTGCTGTTCATCCCAAGGGCGATGAGGGTTGCCCCGCTATCCACGAGCGCGGCGTAGCCGATCAAGGAACCCAGACGGCGCTGAGACGCCGCAAGCACACCGCCCAGAATCACCATCGCCAGGCCCATGGAGGGCGCGAGTGACTCGAAGCGTGGATAGCGCATGAGCCAGGGGTAGGTCTCCAGGAACTCAAGCAACAAGAACCAGATCGCACCGTTGCCGACCGTGAGAATGAAGGCTCCGGCCAGAGGCTCGCTTTCGCCGAAAATCGCGGGCACCCAGGTATGAAAAGGCAGAACGCCGAGCAACAGGGCAAAGGAGATAGTCAACAGGGAGGCCGCCGCACTGAGCAGCGTCGCGTCATCAGGGGTCAGCACGTAGCGATCCAGCAGCCAGTGGGTAACCAACAACCCCGGCAAGGCCAGCGTGGTAAACGTCAGGTAGAGCAACCCGCCCCGAGTGGGCAAGCGCCCCTCGGCCTGGAGTGCAAAAACGGAGAAGGCAGCAGCGATCTCAACAAGCAAGGCCGCGTAGATGAGAGGGCGGATCAGCAGCGCGGCGCTCAGCAGGCTGAGCATACCCAATCCCATCGGGAAGAGCAAGGAATGGGCTGCAAAGCGCCACGCCAGGAAGAAGATGCCGGCGGCGGTCAGGAACAGGAACGCCATCGCCATCCGGTCCGCCGGCCCCAAAACCAACTCGCGCCCAAACAGGACGACCGTCTCGCCCAGCGCAATCTGAGATCCCCTCAGGAACCCCACAGGCTGATCCACAGGCAACCTGATGACCGCGAGGCCCAACGCCAACGCCGTGCCGACGGACAGCAGCGCGGACAGCGAAGTCCACCGGAGCAGGATGTACACGATGCCCGCCATCGCCAGCGGAAGGATCAGCAGCAGAAGGGGACCTGCAATCACAGCGTCCTCCCCGCGCCACGAGCGGCAACCTGGGCCACTCGCAGGTAAGCTGTCGCCAGTGCAATGAGGAAACTGACGGCACCAAGCAAGCCGGCCACAGCCAGGCTCGGCTCCAGAGCGACGTAGAACAGGTCAAAGCCCGACATGAACGTCAACAGGCCCATTCCTACCTGCATGGGAGCATCGCTCAACCCGATCACGAGCAACCCGAGACCAGCCAACAGGTAGCAGGCCAGGGAGATGTCGGTTGGCACCTCGGGCAAGGGGAGTCGCAGGGCGGCCGTGTACGCAGCCACCGAGATCAGCAGTGCCGCAAGCAGGCAAAACGACGCCCGCGCCGACATGACCCAGCGGCGACGACGCCGCGCCGCCGGTGAGTCCTCGGTTCCCAAGGACTGCTTGAGCATGTCAGCCCGCCGCTCGGTCAGATACAGCACCATGCAGATCATCCACCCGATCAGCCCCTTGACAGCCGCCACCTCTAGCCGGATCAGCCGGGTTAAGAGCAACACGACGAAGAAGTACTGCAAGGTAAGGGCCATCACGTTCAGGTGCCAGTCTCGACTGACGACCAGGAGCCCAGCCGTGAACAGTATGCCGGCCACGGCGGGCATAGCAGCCAGGAAGGAAACGCGCTCCAGGAGATCAACCAACGTGGGCATCACTCACCACCCCAAACCAGGACGAGGAGAAGAAATAACAACAGCGACCACAACAGCGCCCCCGCGCCGCCCACCACCTCGTCGGCCGCACGGAGCGCGCTCAACCCTCGATCCAGTGCGCCAGTAAGAATATCATACGCCCACTCCAGGCGCAAGAAATCGTGCATAGCCCTGCGCAACAGTACTATCCTGCGAAGCAGCCCGCCCTCTTGCCAAGCGAACACGCCACCGACGGCAAGTGAGACGGCCCAGACCAGCCACCCGCTGGAGGCCGGCATCGCGAGCAACGCTCCCAACGATGGAACCGCGACCTGGTTGACAACAAGCGGCGGGTACAGCCCCGCGACAAGCAGAAGCAACGCCGGCAATCCCAATCCAATCCCGCAGGGCACAAGCCGCCAGCGACGCCGCGGTTCAGCGACCGGCAGAGGGGAATCGGAGGAGAACAGCCAGCGGACCAACGCAGGAAGAAGGAACAGATTCCCGGCGAAAACTGCGCCCCAGAGCCACGGTCGTTGCCCATCAGTCAGACCGCCGAGCAGGGTGGCCTGCACAACGAAACCCAGCGTGAAGGGAGTCCCCAGCAACGCCAACATGCCGACCAGCGAGGGGATGCTCCACAGGAGAGACCTGAGTGTCAATCCTTCGCTCAGACCGCTCCCTAGAAACAGCAGCGCCATGCTTATCGCCCAGGCAACACTGCCGACAACGAGTACGGCAATGGCCCCCTCGCCAGCCAGCCCAGCGGCGAGCAGGATCGCACCGGCAACCGTCATTCCAACCCACCGGAGCACGCAGCGGGAAGTCCCGCAGGACCAGGCCATGAAAGCACCTAGCGCCACAGCCACAGCCGCCGCGGCCAGCAGCAGGGGGGCGTTGAGCAGAAAATCGCCGTCCAAAGAGACAAGCCTGACCCACAGCCCCCAGCCCACGGTGGAGCCCAGAAAGAGCGGGACAGCCAAGACCGGCGCGCTGTCCCAGTCACCTGGGGCGAGCAGGTGAAACGGGTACATCCACAGCCGCAGCATGCCGGCCAGCGCCCACGGCAGCACCTGCGCCTCGTCCAGGCTCATTAACGTCCACAGCCCGCTGTCTACCCGCTCTTCGGAGAGGAGCACCCCGCCCCAGAGAAGTAGTGTCGCCAGGCTACTCAGGATCAGGCCACGGATGACCGTCCGCGTCGAGCGCTTGGCTGCAACCTGACCCGCGGCCTGGAGCCAATCGTATATGGCCCAGCAGACGAGCATGGTCACAAAGTTCGCGGACCACAGCGTGGCAAGAGCGGCGGCGAGCAAAGCGAGCAGCGCCGCTGTGAGATGAGGACGTGGATTGGGCTCACGGCTGAGATCGACGAGAACGGCGCACAAATCCACCAGGGTCAACGCCAAGGCCAGCGGCTGCACGAGCGCATCGAAGCGAAAGGCCAACGCACCGCCAAAGAGCAGCGAAGGCTGCCACAGGGACAGGACCATCACCGCCGGCGCCAGCCACCGCGTAAGGACGACCAAGACAGCGGTGGCGCCCAGCACCGCCAGGGCGATGTACCGCGTGTAGGGGCGAGCACGGGAGAAGAAGGACAGCGCAAGGGTCCCAACTGCGCCCAACAGTGGCAAGGCGATCGTGAGAACAGGAAGCAATGGCATTGGACATCGGCGTGCCGGTTGCTGCCAGCACACCTCGCTATTCTAGCACACAAGGAAATAGGCTGCAAACATAGGGGAACCCCATCTCACAAAGAACAGGGCCTCGAGCCATACCCGAGGCCCCGCTCCAAGGTCTGTTATGGTAGCCGCAGACGGCAGGCCGCTACTTCCCCAGGAAATCGCGCAGCTTGCGCGCATGTGTGGGGTGGCGAAGCCGGCTTAGCGCCTGTGCCTCGATCTGGCGCACCCGCTCCCGGGTCACGCCTAGCTTTTTGCCCACCTCTTCCAGGGTGTACGTCTCGCCATCCACCAACCCGTAGCGCAGTTGCAGGATGCGCACCTCGCGGGGAGGCAGATCCTGCAAGATGTCGCGGAGCAATTCCCGCAACATCCCCCGGGTGACCCGCTCGTCGGGGGCTGGGCTATCCTCATCCTCGATGAAGTCACCCAACTCGCTATCCCCCTCATCGTCGGTAGGCATCTCCAACGAAAGAGGCCGGCGAGCCACCCGCAGCATTTCCTCGGCCTTGCGGGTCGGGATCTCCAGCGACACGGCCAATTCCTCGGTAGTGGGTTCGCGCCCCAGTTCCTGTGTCAGCCGGTGTGAGGTCCGCAGCAGCTTGTTGATCTGATCGCCCATGTGAACGGGGACACGGATCGTGCGGCTCTGATCGGCAATGGCACGTGTGACCGCCTGCCGGATCCACCAGGTGGCATAGGTCGAGAATTTGTGACCCAAGCGGTAATTGAACTTGTTGGCGGCCCGTATCAGCCCGATGTTGCCCTCCTGAATCAGATCCAGAAATGGCACACCGCGCCCGATGTATTTCTTGGCCACACTGATCACGAGGCGCGAGTTAGCCCGAATCAGATGTTCGCGAGCAGCCAGACCGTCCACCAAGGTTCGCCTCAGGTCGAACCGTTTCTCGGGCGTGAGGCTGTTCCCGTTCAGGTCCTCGCGCGCATTCTGACCGGCCTCCATGCGCTTGGCGAGCATGACTTCCTGGTCGGCCGTGAGCAACGGCACCCGGCCGATTTCCTTGAGGTAAAGACCTATCGTGTCGTCTATCCTAACTGTGTCAAAGTAGGCTTTCTGATCAGCCGAACTGACCGGCTGTTCAGGGCGCTCGGCCCCGTCGCCTCCCTCTTCCGGCGTACCGATTTCGATACCAGACTCAATCAGAGTGGCCAGAAGATCCTCAAGTTCCTCCATGTTCTCTTCAGCGTGGGGGAAAGCAGTGAGGATATCATCATACGTGACGAAGCCCTGCTCAGACGCCTTGGTCAGCAGGTACTCCTCGCCGCTTGCTTCTTCAGTTTCGTTCTCTGCTAGCTTGTTCTCGGGATACCGATCCATCTTTCACTCAGTGATTTAGGAGCACAGTGCTTGACAAGTCTACAGGCCAAGCAGTGTGCTCCTGCATTTGGTTTATAGCGGCATATCTTTGTCCTCCGCTATGTGTTACTATACCACATTTGCATGCCGCTTGTCAACCCCCCCCTCGTAAGAATTCGATGATAAACGGATGAAGACAAGACAAACCGCCCCTACCATTCGCGGCGGGGCGGTCGTTTCGCTGTCGCTCGCCCGACGGGTGTCCTCAATGCAACCTATACATCGGTCCTCGTTCAAGCCCAGGTCATCCACGCTCTCCCAGCTTGCAGGCGAGAGCAGACGCAGGTTCAGTTGACTTGAACAACCTCAGGCCCGAGCATATTGAAACACGCGCCGTCGGTGAAGCAGATCCTCATCCACAGGTTGTACGTGCCAGGATCCGAGATGTTGATGTGGTCACGCCACTGGAAACGCTGGTTTACCTTGAATGCCTGCTCGGTCCAGCTCTTCTGAAACTGGCCGGTCTCTTGGACCCAGGTGCCCAGCGCATCGTATTCTACCTCCCAACCGGTGAAGTTGGAGATGTCCATGTTGAACCAGATATCGCCATTGGCACCAAACGGGCCAGGGGCGTCCTCAACCCAGTAGTCGTTCGGCACGAGCCCCCGAAAATCGGCAGCGGGGGCTGCTGTGGGCTCCGGTATCGACGTCGGAGGGGCAGCAGTGGGAACAGGTGTATCGGTCGGAGGAACGGGGGTTGGCGACGGTGGCGGCTGAACCTCCGCCACGCCGTCCACGTTGGAGGCGGTGACGATGTCGCCGAAGACCCAGGCGGGCGTGCCCTCATACTCGATCTGCCACCAATTGGCGAAGCGACCGAGCACCGGGGCCTCGGTGCCTGGTTCCAGGTAGCCCACACGCGTGAAGTTGGTACCCGGCCCGGTGCGCACGTTCGCCCCATCGACGCCGGCCACGATGTTGGGCACGACCGGGGTCGCCGTCGGAGGAGCAGGTGTGGGTTCTAGCGTGAACGTCGGCGGCGGCGCTTCGGTGGGGGTCAGCGTGGGAGTCGCCGTCGCTGGCACGGGCAGCGTGGCCGCTGCCGTCGCCGGCGCTTGGGCGGTCGGAGACGGCCGTTGCTGCTCGGCATCACTGCCCTTCCATGTGAAGCCATACCAGGCAAGTCCAGCGCCCGCGGCCACCAGGAGGGCCCACGCCAGAATCGCCCAAACACTACACCCTCGCTCGGATCCAAGGCTAATACCTCTGCTCATCAGTGACTCTCCAGTTCAGACTTTGCTTCTCGCAGCCAACACCGGCAGTTCCAGCCACCATCACGCTCCAAGACGCACCAAGTATAGCCGAACCCGCAATGAAAGTCAACATGAAGTTGGGCGCGACCGGGGGAGCCTGATACCACGATGGACGGCCATCAGGGGGCTTGCGACAATATCGATCTAGCAGAGCCACCTATCGCCAGGTCCCGCAACTGCACGGCGAACTCGACATAAGACAGACGACTGTAGCGCTCCCTGGGCGCGATATACCTCGGCCCCGGGCCACCCTGGATGTTTCACGTGAAACCATCCCTCCAGGCATGCTTGCGTCTCCGCTCACATCTCCTATAATTCCCTGCATGATCGAAACCCAAGTGCTAAGCAAACGCTTCAAGGGACTGATGGCAGTGAACTCGGTCTCGTTCACCTGCTACGATGGTGAAGTCTTTGGCCTGCTGGGTCCTAATGGCGCGGGCAAGACCACGCTGCTACGCCTGCTGGCCACCGTGCTGGAGCCCACCAGCGGCACAGCACTGGTGGACGGGCTCGACGTGCGAAAACAAAGCCAGCGTGCGCGGGCCCGGGTGGGTCTGCTGGTGGAGAACGCCGGCCTCTACGCGCGCTTCACCCCGCGCGAGCATCTCCGCTTCTACGGCCTGCTCCACGGTCTGGGCGGCCCCCAGTTGGAACGGCGCGTAGACGCCATCCTGGAGATGCTGGATATAGGCGACTTCGCCGACCGGCGGGCCGCAGGCTTCTCCGCCGGTATGCGCCGTCGCGTCGTCCTGGGACAGGCACTGATCCACACCCCACCCAACGTCATTCTCGACGAACCCACCGCCGGCCTGGACGTCATGAGCACCCGCAATGTCCGGGCTCTGGTGTCCCGCTTCCGCGACGAAGGCCGTTGCGTCTTGATCTCCACCCACGTGATGAGCGAAGCGGAGCGGCTGTGTGATCGCGTGGCCATCATCCACAATGGCCGTATACGGGCCATGGGTTCACCGGCGGGACTCATCGCGCAGACGAGCGCCGACGATCTGGAGGAGGCGTTCGTGCGCACGATAGGCGAGGAGCAACTGCGGGCCGACCTGTGGAGACAACAAAGCCAGCGCCGTTGGTACCAGTTCTGGAAGCGCCCATCGGCTGTTCGGCAGAAACGAACGAGGGAATGAGCGGATGCTTAAGGTAGCGCGCATCATATTCGCCAAGGAAGCCCGCGACCTGCTCCGCGACAGGCGCTCGCTCTTCTTCCTCTTCGCCATCCCACTGCTAATGCCGCTCCTAGGAGCGGCCGGCGGGGCGTTTGTGGCGTGGCAAGTCGCGCGCCAGACCGGCGAGGGGCTACCCATCGCCGTCGTCGGCCGCGGACAACTGCCCCATCTGGTCGCCAGCCTGGATGAGAGACGGCTGCTGCGCCTGGTAGACACGCCGCCGAACGTGGAGCAAGCGCTGCAAACCGGCGCCCTGGTGGCCGTCCTTGAGATCCCACCCGATGCCACTGAAGTACTGGGGGCCGAAGAGGCGCTCACGATCACCCTAACCAGCAGCTCCAGCGGGTGGCTGTCGGAACTCGCGGTCGGATCCATCCAGCACGCGCTGGATGAATACGAGGATGAAGTGCTGTCGGAGCGGCTGAAGCGGCGTGGGCTGGACCACGCCTGGATGAAACCCATCCGGCTCGAACAGGAAGCCGCCCCCCCGATCGGTGTGGCAGCCGGCCCGATCGCGGTCGCTGCCGGCGAGGCCGGTTCTTCGCTATTCGGCAGTATGTTCCTGAGCCTGGCCGTCGTGTCGTGGGCCTTCAGCGGGGGCCTCAGCCTGGTGGCCGACATGACCGTCGGGGAGAAAGAGCACCACACCATGGAGTCCCTGCTCATCACCCCGTCCAGCCGGATTGGGATCGTGCTGGGCAAGACCGCGTTCAGCATCGTGGTCTCCGCCGTCACCATCGGGCTGTGGTCGCTGGACAGCCTGGCCTACGTGGTCTTCCTCTCGCTGCTGCCCTCTGATGCCAGTGCACTGCTCGCGTCCACCGGCACCGTTCAGTTGGGGAACCTGGGGCTGGCGCTCGTATGGCTCATGCTGCTGATGCTGCCCCTGATGACCATGATGAACGAAGTCGTGGCAGCCGTGTGCACCTTCGCCAAGAACTACCGTGAGGCCAATCTATTCCTGGGCCTCCTCCAGTTGCTGCTCCCTGGATTGACCCTGCTGGCAACCTTCGGCTTCGACGCCAGGCCCTCCACGTCTGTGTACGCCCTGCCGGTCGTGGGAGTACTGGTGGCCATGCGCGACCTGTTCAGCGGCGGCATTGCCCCGGAGGCACTGGCGCTGACTTGGGCAGCGGCCGCTGCCTACGCTGCGGGAACCACCCTGCTGGCGGCCTACGTCTTCTCCCGCGAGTGGGCGCTCATGAGGGGAGTGTGAGGCATGGATGGGCGGCCAGGGGTGAAGGGCCAGGGAGCGGCCTATTCGTGTTTGTGCTTTTGAACCATTGATGCTAACATGCACAGTGGGTGGGACCCTGGGTTCACGATCTGCCCGGTTCCCAGCCCCTCATTCTATCGAAGTGTCCCCAACAGCTGGCGTAAGGAGGTCACACGATGGAGCTACTGAAGCGCCTGTGGAACGCCTTCAAAGACATCGCTATCATCTTCTCGTTCACCGTCAACTTCGTCCTGGTTGTCTTGCTGCTGCTGGTCACCATACCGGCCGTGCGGGCCGTCTTTGCCATCAAGACCGGCACGGTCGAACCGCTGCTGAACGACCTGGATGCGGCCTTCGTCGGGCTGGGGGAGGCTACGATTGACACCGCGGTTCAGATAGACGAACCGATCCCCATCCAGTTTGAGTTACCGCTCGACGAGCCGCTGCCGATAGACTTCGAACTGCCTATAGAGCAGAACACGTCAGTCGTGCTGAATGCGCCGGTGCCACTCAATCTGCCCGCCCAGTTCAATCTTCCCGGTGGCGGCGGAGTGATCAACGGATCCGTGTCGCTCTCCCTGCCACCCGGCACGGTTCTGCCGGTTCGCCTCAGCATGAACGTGCCGGTCAGCCAGACGATCCCCGTGCGTATGAACGTGCCGGTCAACCAGACCATCCCGATTCAGATGCAGGTGCCGGTACGAATCAAGCTGGGAGAGGCCGGGTTGAATTCGGCGGTCGGGGAGCTGCGGGCCGTGTTCCAACCACTGCGGGTGCAGATCGAGACCCTGCCGGATGGGATAGATCTTTGGTAAACGTGACATCGCAAGCAACACCCCCGGTATGTGACTACGAAGGCTCGGCCTATCGGACCGAGTTCTGGGGCCAAGGCCGGGAGTACGAGGACGCCGTCGAGCGCGCAGCCATTCGCCACCTGCTGCCTCCAACCGGCCGTCGGCTGATTGAGATCGGTGGAGGCTACGGACGGCTCGCCCCGCACTACGCCGGGTACGACGAGGTCGTGCTGTTCGACTACGCACACTCACAACTGAGGCAGGCCCAGGAACTGTGGGGGGAAGCCGGTCCCGGCGGACGGCCCCGCTACGTGTACGTCGCCGCCGATTTCTACAAGCTGCCCTTCGCCACGGGCCTGTTCGACACGGTGACGATGGTGCGCGCCATCCACCACGCCGCGGATGCCCCGGCTGTATTGCAGGGTGTGGCACAGATCCTCGCGCCTGGCGGCACACTCGTGCTCGAGTTCGCCAACAAGCGCAACCTAAAAGCGATCCTGCGCTACCTGGTGCGCCGGCAGGATTGGTCACCGTTCGACCGGGAGCCGGTGGAGTACGTCAAGCTGAATTTCGACTTCCACCCTACCTGGATGCGGGAACACCTCGACGAAGCCGGCCTGCAGGTGCGAGAGCTGCGCACCGTGTCTCATTTTCGACTCGACCTGATCAAACGCGTTGTACCCACGAGGTGGCTGGTGGCGCTGGATCGACTGCTGCAACCGACGGGCGACCTCTGGCAGGTGACACCCAGCGTTTTCGCTCGCTGTACGGCCAACAGCCGCAAATCCGCTGCACCGGAGGGCGCTTTCTTCCGCTGCACCGTCTGCGGTTCGACCATGCTCGTGGACGAAGGGACCGTGCTGTCCTGCACCGACTGTGGCGCGCGCTTTGCAGTGCGCGACGGGATCTATGACTTCAAGGCACCACTGGAGAGAGAGGGGGCTGGGGGGGAGTAGGGAATGAGCCGCACAACTCGACGCGCGCTGTTTTCCGATCTGGTCTTCAACGAAGAAGAACAGCCAGCCAAGGTCGTGACCATCGGTGGGGTGCCCCACTACGCCGTGCCTGACGGCGACTTCCTGCGTCACGTCGAGGCGGAGCACGTGGACCGGCAGATCGTGGCACTGATCCAGGAGCGTATCCTGGCTATACGCGACATCGTGACCGAAGGCGTGATCCACATGCTGGGCGAGGAAAGCCTGTTCACACGGCCATCGATCGAGCACGCTATTGAGCACATGGACCAGATCCTCGAAACGGATGCCGTAGACGTAGACGAACTGCGCACCGCGCTATGGATGTCAGGGTTCCGCGCTACCGTCGACTTACATGGCGACGTGGTGCACGTGTACATCCCAGGGCTGGAAGAAGAGCCGCCCGACTAGGACCTAGCCGGGATACCCGTCGGGCACCAGAACACACCACACGTGAGGCCACCATTGAACGCTGGGGCCAGGCGGCGTGATGTGTGCACACTCCCACAGCGTGCGCGTCAGCTCTGGATTTTACTTTACATAATCTCGAAAACGGGACGAATGGGCGCTTTGCTGTCCCGTGGGAGGGATGCCCTTGCCTCTGCTACGTCACCTTCCAGCAGCATAAGGCCACAACTTGCCCCAGATTGCAGTGCATCTGATCCCACACGTCCAACACACACCCACTTGTGCGGTTTATAGAATTGATGTATACTGATTTTACTTACACCAGCGGATTTTGAGGAGGGTGAACTGATGAAGGTCTCCTGCCTACAGGAAAACCTTTCCAAGGGCCTGAGCATTGTCGGACGAGCAGTTTCACCTCGCTCCACGCTGCCGGTCCTGGGCAACGTGCTACTCGCGACCGACGGCGGGCGGCTTAAGCTATCCGCCACCAACCTGGAAGTAGGCATCAACTGCTGGGTCGGGGCCAAGGTGGAGGAAGAAGGAGCGACCACCGTGCCGGCCCGTACCTTCATTGACCTGGTCAACGCGCTGCCGCCAGAGCGAGTGGATCTGGAGCTTATCACGCGCACGCAGACACTCAACCTGCGCGCTGGTCGCAGCGAGGCCAACGTCAAGGGTATTGACGCGGAGGAATTCCCCCTCGTACCGGTGCCCGAGGGCGAGGGCAAGATCCCTGTTGAGGCCGATGCGCTGCGCACCGCAGTTGACCAGGTAGCGTTCGCAGCCGCCACCGACGAGAGCCGCCCGATCCTCACCGGCGTTCTGGCCAGGTTCGATGAATCGCAGATCACGTTGGCCGCCGCCGATGGGTTCCGCCTCTCGGTGCGCACGATTCCGCTGGTGCGGCCTGTGTCAGACCCGTTCAGCGTCATCATCCCTGCTCGGGCACTGGTCGAGCTGGGGCGTATCAGTGGTGAACAAGAAGAACCGATCACTGTCACCGTCACGCCCACCCGCAACCAGGTGCTTTTCCAACTCACCAACATCGTGCTGGTCTCGCAACTGATCGACGGCAACTTCCCCGACTACCGGCAGATCATCCCCCAGGAGCACACGACGCACTCGGTGCTGGATACGGCGGCGTTTCTGAAAGCGTGCAAGGCAGCGCTCATCTTCGCTCGCGACGCGGCTCACATCAGCCGGCTGCACATCAAGCCCGGATCCGAGCTGGCGCCAGGGCACATGATCGTCTCCGCTACCTCGGCCGAAACCGGCGACGATGTGAGCGAGATGGACGCCGCGATCACCGGCAACGAGGTCGAGGTTGCCTTCAACGTCAGGTACCTCATTGACGTGCTCTCTGTGGTCGGCACGCCCCAGATCGCGCTGGACACGACGTCGTCGTCCAGCCCAGGTGTTATCCGTCCAGTAGGCGACGTGGACTTCACGCACGTGATTATGCCGATGCACCTGGGGCGGTAGCGCCCGCAGATCTGAACACGAAACGCCCTCGACGGCGCTGTCCGGGGGGCGTTTCCCTGTATATGGGGGCCGAGGCCGCCGACCACCTCAGAACGGTCACACGGTCGTCATTGATGCACGGTTCGTCGTCGCGGAGTGCGGGGAGGTCCTATGAACATCGCCAACCTGATCACGATCATGCGGTTTCCGCTACTCGTGCTCGTCGTGCTGTTGCTGTACTTCGGCGGAACAGTGGGCCGGCTGGCCGCTGCCCCTCTCGTCATCGTGTTGATCTTGATGGACACGTTGGACGGGATCGTCGCGCGGCGGCGCGGCGAACAGACGCTCATCGGCAGCGCGCTGGACATTGCCGCCGACCGGGCGGTGGAAATCGTCTTGTGGGGCGTATACGCGCATATGGGATTGATCACAGCAGCTATTCCCATCACAGTCGTGATTCGAGGCGCGTTGACCGACTCGATTCGCGGTATCGCATTGCAGCACGGATATTCCGCACACAGCATGATGCACTCCCGATGGGGCCGTTGGCTGGTCGTCTCAGGTTTCATGCGCAGCAGCTACGGCGTTGCCAAGGCCGTCGCTTTCACGCTGCTGGCGCTGGCCCTGGGACTTAGGACCGGGGAATATGCAATCTGGCACAGCGTTTGGATCGGCGCCACGGTGATCAGTTGGATCGCCCTGGTACTTTGCATCATTCGAGGGCTTCCGGTACTCATCGAGGCACCGCGATTGTTCCGCTCGGCCGAGTTTCAGGAGCCTGCGCCCTCGTCTCCCGGCGAGTAGCGGACGCCCAGGATACCCCCCAGTGCGTTTCCAGGATCTCACCAGCACGGAGCCCCTAACGCGGCTCGGCATTTTCATCGGGCAGCATCTGTCACGCCGGGCGGGATACGGCCTGGCGCGGATGGCCGCCAGCGCCATCGCTTGCTGGAAGCCCTCGGTGTACCGCACGGTGCAGGCTAACCTGCGCCAGATCCTTGGCTCGCAGGCCGATGACGAAGCAGTGCACAGGATGGCTCGCCAGGTCTTCTTCCACGCCGGTCAGACGTACTACGACTTCTTCCAAGCCATTGGCCAGCCCGCAAACGTGCTCGCGCGTGCGGTGCAGGTTCCCAAATCGCTCATCAACCAGATTAAGGCTGGGATGCCCGCAGGCCGAGGCGTGCTGCTATTGGTCAGCCACATGAGCAACTTCGACCTGGCCGGCCTGGCGGTGGGCGCGCACGGCCTGCCCATTCAGGCGCTATCTCTGGCCAACCCCGTGTCAGGTTTTCGCGTCCTGAACCGCCTGCGGATCGAGGGGGGCTACGAGGTCACGCCGGTCTCACCCGAATCGCTGCGGGCAGCCATCCGGCGGCTGAAAGCTGGGGGGACTGTGGTGACCGGTGTGGATCGCCCGGTCCCCCAGGACCGAACGGTGGTTGAGTTCTTTGGCCGGCCGGCGTACATGCCAAGCGGGCCGGCGCGAATGGCGTTGCTGACCAGAGCGACGGTTCTCGTAGGCAGTTGCTCCTTCGATCCGGCCACAGGATACAGGCTCGAGTGCACCGGGCCTATCGAGATCGTGCGGACAGGCAACCGCCAACAAGACATCGCCGAAAACACACGCCGGCTGGCCGGTATCCTGGAGGAATACGTGCGCGCGCACCCAGAACAGTGGATGATGTTCCACCCCTTCTGGCCAGATCTACCCGATATCCGAGATAGCTGTGCATGACGCCAGCTGGCAAATCTCCAAGTCTGCGATCTGAGGAGGATTGATGAAAGCAGCCGTGATCGAAACGCCTGGTCAGGTGGCAGTGAGGGACGTGGCCGCCCCCCGGCCCGCACCCGATGAAGTCATCGTCTCCGTCGCGCTGGCGGGGCTGTGTGGCACCGACATGCACATCTACGCGGGCGAACTCAACTACGTCTATCCTATCGTTCCCGGTCACGAAGTCGTGGGCACGATCGCCACCGTGGGCAAGGACGTCGCCGACCTGGCACCCGGCATGCGCGTCGCATTCGACCCCAACATCCCCTGCGGGCAGTGCCACTTCTGCCGCAGGCTGCGCTTTAACCACTGTCTCAACTGGCAGGCGATCGGCGTGACGCGCGACGGGGGGTTTGCCGAACAGGTAGCGGTGCCGGCGAAGGTGGTCTACCCGATCGATGATCTGCCGTTCGAGCAAGCGGTGTTCATCGAACCCCTGTCGTGCGTGGTGTACGGCCTACAACGTGCCGCCCCGGCGATTGGCGACCGGGTGCTCATCTTCGGCGCCGGTCCCATCGGGTTGCTGCTCATGCAGGTCATCCGGCGTGCCGGCGCGGCCCAGGTGGTCGTGACCGACCCACAAGAGGAACGGCTGAAGCTGGCCGCTGCGTTGGGCGCTGACGCGACCGTCCCGGCCGGTGATGCCGGGGAACAGGCAAGCCTGTTGCACGAGGGGGCGACATTCGGCTACGATATGGTCGTCGATGCCACCGGAGTGCCCAACGTGGCCACACAATGCTTTGACTACGTGACGCCAGGCGGCAAGATACTGCTCTTCGGGGTGTGTCCTGAGGATGCGACCATACCGTTCAGCCCGTTCGACCTCTACCGGCGCGACATCACCGTCTATGGCTCGTTCGCGCTGAACGTGACATTTGGGCCAGCCATCGAACTGCTGCGCGGCGGAGCCGTGGACGTCGAGCCGCTGATCTCGCACCGCTTCCCGCTGGAGCAGTTCCCGCAAGCGCTGGAGATGGCACGCACCCGGTCGGAGCCAACGATGAAGGTGGTGTTCGAACCGTCCAGCGGCTAGCGCTCTATCCGGCGTGATCTGATGTGAAACCGCGCCAAAGCGCGTACGACGAACCCACCGATCACTCTCGGCGGAGCACTAGTCACGCACGTCGACGCGCACGTCGGCATAGGCCGGCTTCCTGGTCAGCCCGCGCTTCAACCGGCATCCGCGCGCCTTCCCCGAACCACGGCCATCCCGTCGCCCACGCCGGCCACGCCGGCAGGCGTGCCACAGCGCCTCTATGCGCCGTCTCAATGGCGTAGCGTCCAGGCCCAGCCGGAGCCGGAGCCAGGCCAGCACAGCCACGACGAGCGCGATACCGCTGAGCGAGAGCGCAGGCACCCACAGCGCCCTGAGACCGGCCCCGCGCAACATGATCCCGCGCACGATCTCCAGGTAGTGCTGAACCGAGGAGGCGGCAGATAGCACGCGCATCGGACCGCGCATGTCACCCGTGGGAACCAAGAACCCCGAGAGAGCGATCTCCAGCATCGCCAGCGCGAAGACGAAGAGCAGCGCCTGCTGCTGTGTGCGCGACACGAGCGAGATGAGCGTGCCCCAGGCGACCTGTACCAGGATGAAGGGCACGGTGAGAAACAGCAGAAGCAGCGGTGAGCCCCGCAGCGGGATCTCAAACCAAAGAATGACCACCCCCGTCATCAGGACCCCGTTCACCAGGCCCACCAGCAGAGTCGGAACGGCCTTGCCGGCCATCAATTCCAGGCGGCGGACCGGGGTGACACGCAGTTGCTCCAGCGTGCCCAGCTCCCGCTCGCGGGTGAAGCCCTGGGCGGCGATGATCAACGTCACTTCGTAGATGATCATCACCAGCATGATCGTGATAGCGTGAGGCCGGTCGTCGAGCAGGGCATTGAAGCGAGCCACGAAACGCAATTCCACCGGCCCTGCACTGGCAACAGCGTGACGGGCAGTGAGATCTCGTACCACCTCGGCCGCGACGTTCTCAGTCGTCGCGATAGCAACGCTCGACACCACGTGGTGGGAGCCATCGGCGACGACCTGAACCTCAGCACCTTGAAGCGGATCGGCCAACGCCTCCCCGTAGCCGGGGGGCAGCACGACGATGACGGAGACCTGCCCGCTCTGCATCCACTCCTGGGCCTGGGCGACGCTGTCTCCATACGCTCTGATGAGCAGTTCGTCCGCCTGATCCAGCCTGGTCACCAACTCGCGGCTGGCCCGGCTGCGATCGAGATCCACGACGGCCAGCGGCAGGTTCTGCACCCCTTCTCCCGTCAATCCGCCCAGCAGCATCAGCTCCACCAGCGGTCCCAGAAGCACGAAGCCGAGCATCAGTTTGTCACGGCCTAGCTGCAAGAACTCCTTGACCACCAGGCCCCAGATACGGTGAAACGCGTCCCTCATCAGTGTATCCGTTTCTTGAAAGCCAGAGCGCCCAAACCGGTCCAGATCAGGGAGAGAACCAACATCCCAAGTGCAGGACGCCATACCTCGGCGAGCGTGGCCCCTTTCAGGAAAAGAGCCCGGCAGATAGTCACAAAGTGGGTACTAGGCAGGGCATAGGAGACCGCTGTGCCCATCAAATCGGTCGTGTCTATGGGGTCAATCAGACCAGCCAGGAAGAAACCGGGGATGAAGAAGATGAACAGAGCGATGACAGTGGCAGCCTTCTGAGTGCGCACCAGGCTGCCAAGACAGATAGCCATGCCTATGCTGGCGAGCAAGAAATCGGCCGTCAGCACGGTGAACAACGCGGGGTTGCCTCGAAACGGCACGCCGAATACCAGAGTCGCCACGATCCATACCGGCAGCAGTCCGACCAGCGCGGCGGTGACGTAAGCGATCAACTTGCCCCCCAGGTACTCCAAGCCATGCACCGGGGAAACGATGAGAGATTCCAGCGACCCGCTCTCGCGCTCCCGGGCAATCGCGAGCGCGGCAGCGATGACCGGCAGCGAAAAGACGAGCGGGATCAAGCCCGGGACCATGCTGTCTCGTTCGCTTGTGTCGGGCAAGTAGGCAGACTGGGAATGGATCTGCAACGGCGTCGGGGAGACGGATAACTGACGGCTCAGCGCCAGGCCGAAGGCCGCGGCGTGGCCCAGTAAGCTGCCGGTCGCCCGTCCGGCGACCGACGTGTCCACCCCATCCAGAATCACCTGCACCAGGGCCGTGTCGCCCCCCTGAACCGTATCGGCAAAGCCGGGCGGGATGATCAAAGCCGCATCAATGCTGCGCTCGACCAGCGATGTCTCGATCTCCTCGTAGTTGGACACGAGGCCAACGGAGAAATCGTCGTCGCTGGAGAGCGTGGCAGCGAATTGGCGCGACAGCACGCTTCGATCCTGGTCCCACAACGCCAGATCGATGCGGCCGGTGCCACTCGTGAAGATGGCGGACAGTGCGACGAGGACGAATGCGGGGGACAGAAACACCATCCACAGCGTGCGGGGCTCGCGTAGGATGTGTCGGTATTCCTTAACCAGTACACTAACCAATCGGCGTATTGACATAGACGCTGAATTATAAAGCGAAAAGCGGCTTCCGTCAATAGGACGAATTGACTCACTAAGAATGATACTGAAAGGGTATCGTTGACTCACGAGTAAATGTTACCTTGGCGTATTCGTTGACTCACGAGAGAATGTTACCCAAAACAGGAGGCATTTCCGTGAGTCG
>Ga0180432_10000180_pt1 | contig 101172 bp, 55 predicted proteins | sample SS_ome_10_FD_132414 | JGI IMG/M metagenome (GOLD analysis project Ga0180432, IMG submission 132414) | Hypersaline lake sediment archaeal communities from the Salton Sea, California, USA - SS_1_MS_2 metaG | ecosystem: Environmental > Aquatic > Non-marine Saline and Alkaline > Hypersaline >... | reverse complement strand
TTTGTCCTGATGGCGCTCTTCCAATACTCCGGCTGGATCGGGAAGATCGACCCGAACATGAAGTACCCGCGCGACTTGGAGATCGATTACGTGCGGGTCTATGCGCGCGACACGAAGTAGCCGGCAGAGCGCAATCCAGAACGGAAATCGCAGAGCGTCGTTCTCATCCGATCGTCCTGTAGGAACCGGCCTGGGGTGCTGCGGCTCAAGCCCGCATTTCCCAGATCAGCCGATACGGCGGTTGCGGCCGCCCGAGGCGGTGCCGCGATGACGGCGAGAACCGTCGAGACAGCCAGGGAAGGCGGAGGCAACGTGGAGGGTCTGCGCAGATCGCCGATGGACACCCCCACGCAAGGCGTTTCGGTCAGGATCATGGCCTGTCAGGCGCCGGATAGCCCCTCCATCGAACAGATTGCGGGGTCGCCGATCTCAGGATCGGCGTTAGAATCGTCAGAAAGGCCGACGGTGGTCGTCGGCCAACGTCCATCCGGGAAATCCCGGCTTCTGCCAAGGAGTAACGAAATGACCATGCCGATCAAGCATACGACCCATCGACTCGGCGTACTCCTGGTTATGGCCGTTTGCGGTTCGACTGCGATGGCCGCCAACCGCCAAGAACGCGTCGCGTGGTTTCGAGATCTTGGTTTCGGCATGTTTATCCATTGGAGCATGGACAGTCAGTTGGGCTCGGTCATCAGCCATTCTATGGTGGGCGCATCGGAGGCGTACCTCAAACGCTTTGTCGAAGAGTTGCCCGGCACGTTCAACCCGAAGCGTTTCGACCCGGACGAATGGGCCGTGCTGGCCAAGCTGGCGGGCATGAAGTACGTCGTCTTCACGACCAAGCACCACTCGGGCTTCTGCATGTTCGATACGGCCACGACCGATTTCGACATCATGAATACTCCGTACGGCAAGGACATCACCGCCGAGCTCGTCAAGGCGTTGCGCAAACGGGGGTTGGCCGTCGGGTTCTACTATTCGCCGGACGACTTCTACTTCCTGCGTAAGCAAGGCACGGTGATCCGCCGACGCGGCAAGGGCGTTACCGTCGAGGACAACCCGGGACTGCTGAAGTACGATCAAGCCCAACTCACCGAGCTACTGACCAAGTACGGGCCGATAGACATCGTGTTCCTCGACGGCCCGGCCAAAGGTCTGACCGATCTGTGCTGGAGACTTCAGCCCAACATCGTCGTAACGCGCGGCGCGATGCAAACCCCCGAGCAATTCGTCCCCGGAACCGCGCCGAAGGGGGCGTGGGAGACCTGCATGACGATGGGCACGCAGTGGCACTACAAGCCCACAAACGATACATACAAGTCGGGCGGCAAGCTGATCAAGACGCTCATCGAGACACGCGCCAAGGGGGGCAATTGGCTGCTGAACGTCGGGCCGAAGCCAAACGGCGAACTGCCCATCGAGCAGGAGGAACGCTTGCGCGAAGTCGCTCTCTGGATGTTCGTCAACGACCGATCCATCCGCGACGTACGACCTTGGATCGTTACCAACGAAGGCGACATCTGGTTAACCAAGAGCGTGGATCAGGACACCGTCTATGCCATCGTCAGCGGCAAGGCGTGGCCCTACGGCAAGAAGCGATCGGTCGTCTTGCGGTCGGTCAAGACCACGCAAGCCTCGAAGGTCGGCATCTTGGGACAGACCGGCGAGGTCCTCGAATACAACCCCAAGGCTAGGCCGACCACGACATGGCGTCAGGAGCAGGACGGACTGCACATCACCGCAACGCGGGCCCAACGCCTATACAACGACCGCACATGGCCCAATCCGGTGGTCATCGAGATCACGCATGCTCGGCCTGGGCAGGTATCATCCAAGGGCAAGAGGAACTGACTGGGCAAGGCGGCGTTTCGATCAGTCGGGCTTCGCGTCGGCGAGCGATCCGGCTCAGGACCGGTCGTGTTACCGGGCCGGAGCCAGGTTGGGTGATCCTGGCTTCTGGTGCGGCTTGAGCGCCGCGAATCGGTACTCGATCTCGGCAATCTGCTCTTTGCTCAGTTTCAGCGCCGAGTAGATGGGCGAGGCGGGGACGGTTCTCTTGGGCCCGTAGTGACGCGAAACCATCGTCTGGAACACGCCGCGCTTCTTCCAGAGATACAACTGGTAGCCGCGCAAATCGCCGGGATGGGTTTTGCCAAGGTTGGCCATGAGGAGGAACTTGCTGTATGCATCTCGGAGGGCATCGGGATCGGAGCCGCTCTTGTGGAGTTCCCAGACGCGGGTGAGGACGTCGGCGTAGATGGCTCGTTCGGTAATCAGGCCCTCCGCGCCAAGACGCAACTCGTAGAGCCAACCATAGCCGCCGCGGGCACCGAACACGCGACGGATGGGTGGTCGCGCCGCAAGCAAGATGCGCATACGGGCGATGACGGACCCCGCTTCCTCCTTGACGTAGCCGAAGTTCGGGAACTTCTTGGCCAGTTCGATCAGAAGTTGCGTCGAGGGAGGCGACCCCTTGTATGCAACGCCGCCCGTGGTTTGGAGAATCACCGGACGCCTCGTGACCGACGCCAGCGCGCTCCAGTACTGACGCATGTCGTCTTGGGTCTTGCCCGAGTCCGGCGGCCGCGAGATCATCGCCGCCGGCGCCAACTTCTCGGCGTGCCTCGCATAATCGAGCATCTCGGCCGTGTCTTTGCCCTGCACGCCGAGGCACAGTGCCGTAGTACGGAAGCCGCGGGCCGCGTTGGCCAGCACCTCCATGCCCTGGCGCTTCTCCTCGGTGCTCAGCAGATCGACACTGTCGCCCGACTGCGGCCAGATCATGCCCGGACACCCGCACCAGTCGACGTAGCGAGCCTGCTTGGCAAGCGCGTCGAAATCCACCGCGCCCTTGGCCGTGAAGGGCGTCGACAGAATCAGAAACGGTCCTTGGATTCTCGGGTTCGCCTTGCCGGTGCTGGCGGGCGAGCCCGCGTCCGGCTCGCGTCCGTGCAGGATCTTCCCGCCGATGACACTCGACGTGCCGGCGGCCGCTGCCTGAATCATCCGTCGCCTCGTGATGCGTCTCTCTTCTGACACGACGTACCTCCACTGATGAATAACGGCCCTAGTGTACCAGCGTAACCGTGCAATCGCTAGGCAGACGGTTGATGCTTTCATCCTGAGGGCTTAGCCTGCTGGGGGGCATGCGGCGGGTTGCCGAGGAGCGAATATGTACTGCTTGAGTTCTGTGTGTTGCGTCTTGTTGGCGTCGGCGCCCGATGCGGCCAGTTTTCGGGCCAAGGCCGCTGCGTGGATCGAGGCGGAGACGGCGGAGGCAGTGGCGGGGATCAACGTTGATCGGCGCAAGGTCAAGACGGCGCTTGCCGGGGCCGTGCTGGGGGTGCACCCCGATCAGGAACCGGACGTGGTCTGTCGATGGACGTTCCCGGTGGAACGTCCCGTTGAAGCGGCCGACGTGGTCCTCCGGTATGCGACGACGATGCAGGGGCGCTACCGCATGGCGCTGGATGGTGTGGTGCGCGGCGATGTGGTCTTCGCGACCACAGGTGGGTGGGGGGGTAAGGTCAACGAGTTCGAGTGGGGAGCTGTGAGGCTCGGTGCTGAGCTCGCGGCGGGTGAGCATCGGCTTGAGCTTCGCGCGACGAGCCAATCCCGGCCCATCAATCTGGATTGCCTGGCGATCATCTCCAGGCTCGAAGCCGTGCCTGTTCGCCTGGCGCTGGATCCGGTTAAGACGAGCCGACGCGTGACACTGCCTGAGTGGGACCCTCCCACGGGACACGAGGCCGTGGCATTTCGCGTGGGGCGGGGCGGCAAGACGATGCGGATTTGGGGCGGACGCACACCGGCGTCGCGGTCCTACATCGAGGAGTTCTTGCCGGGACTCTTCGAACGGACGCTCGTGCTCGACGAGGTGGATCTGAGAAACGGGAGCCTAGCGTGGATCTTCACCGGCGATCGCGGCGGATTCACGATTTCCATTGAGCCAGCCAAGGTCGCCGTCTTCCAACGCTTCTACGATTCGTTCGGCCTTCATCCGTTCGAACGCGGCAAGGTTCGCGCAGCCCGGCATCCGGAGCGTCGCTGGTGCGAATCGTCCGTGAATTACGCGGGCAAGTTGCGGGGGGTCACGGTCGCGCACGATTACAGGCTCGGCTTGACGGTCCGCCTGAACGGCCAAGCTGCGCTGCATCAGACGTGCGAGATGGACGTAAGCCGCCATCAGCTCCGTCTCGCGTCGGACCGGGCGGCTGCGAGCGGCCGCATCTTGAGTCCGCCCGCCGAGGACGTCGTTGTCCGCATCGATCCGACGAAGCGGCATCAGACAATGATGGGCTTCGGCGGCATCGCCACGCCGACGGCCTATGCACAGCTCAGTCCGGCCGGCAAGCGCCGCTGGTGGGAGCTCGTTTGCGAGTACAACCTGCTGATTCAGCGCGAGTACCCGATCGGCTCGGCCTTGAACGAGCCGATGGACAACTGGGGCCACCTGGCCGACGCGACGCCGCACTACTACGGCGACAACTTCCCCAACGGCGAGGTGAGCGACTTCGAGTATATCAAGACACTTCGGCGGCTGGGCGGAAAGGTCTTCTTCGAGTTCTGGGCGCTGCCGCCGTGGGCCTGCCAGGACTGGAAGGACGATGCCGGCAAGGTCCACAAGGGCGTAGCGGACCCGGAGATCTACACGAAGGCGATGATCAACTACTGCCAGGCGTCGAAGCAGCGCGCCGGCGCGCCGCCCGACGTGGTCGGCATCCAGAACGAGATCCATCAGCCGCCGCGAATATGGCACGAGATGACGCTGGCGCTACGACGCGGTCTCGATGAGGCCGGCTTCAAGGACGTCCGCATCCACATGAGCGACCACGGCCACCTGCGCGGGGGGATCCAACGGGCCAGGGAGTTCAAACAGTCTGCTGAGGCGTGGTCAAAGATCGACTACGCAGCGACGCACATGTACGACTACCAGTCTCACTTCACCGATCCGGACCGATACGACGAGCACCTCAAGACGTGGAACGAACTGACCAGCGACAAGCCGTTCCTGTCCACGGAGCTGTGCATCAATAAGCCGCTGTATCAACGATCGACCTACCGGTTAGCGCTGACAATGGGGCAGCTCTATCACAAGAACCTCACGATCGCCGATGCCGTTGCAGTCTGCTATTGCTGGACGCTGCTCAACGTGGTCCAGCCGAGCTACGGCTGGACCCGAACGCTGTGCGTACCGGATCGAGCCAACGGCTTTGTGCCGGCCGCATCCAGTCATCAGCTTCGCGTCTTTGGCGCGTATAGCCGGCGTGTCCGGGCGGGCATGGCGCGTGTCGAAGCAGCGAGCACCACACCGGACGTCTTGGCGGTGGCCTTCGTGGGCGAGGGCGACGCCCGAACGGTCGTTGTCCTCAATCGTTCGACAAGACCACAGCGTGTCGTGTGTCAGGGGGTCGGGGCCTTCAAGCAGGTAGAGCGGGTCGATCCGTACCATGAGAACGCCCTCTGCGCGGCACCACAATTGGCGGCCCGAGGCGCAAGTCAGATCGTTGTTCCTCCTGGCTCGATCGTCACGTTGACGACCGTCGCACTGGGCCGGTTCCCCGACGGATTTGATGGCAGTACTCGCTGACGCTGGCAAGAGAGGGCAGCGCACGACCCTCAGTCCGACAATCCGACGCGCTATGGTTTGGCCCACAGCCGCTTCAACTCCGCGACCGTCGCGTTGACCATTTCCTGGCCACCAACGTGCCCGATGCGATTGCTCTTGATCGTCGCCCCATAGCTACCGCCTTCGATAGCGCGCTTCGTGGGGACGTATCCACCGATGACGCCCTTGCCGTATTGGCCGGCGAGTTGCACAACGAATGTCTGCACGGCCGGGCTGCGAGCCTGGATCCGTACGCCGAAGTCGGTGAACAGCTCGTAAGGGTTCGTGCAGATCGCCATATCACCGATCCGAATGATGTGCACCTCCGTCGGATGCACGTTCTTGCCGGCCTTCTGCATTTCGTATCGAGTGACGATTCCCTGATTCCAGTGTAATCCCAGCCCACGGATCTTCTGCGCGGTTAGCTTGGCGACTTCCCGCTTGGCAGCCTGGTAGTCCGCCTCCGGAACGGGACGCATGGCAAGGTTGAGATTCAGGACGGAGTGTATGAAGGCCACGTCGAATCGGATGTCGTTCTTGGCCACGGCCCACGCGTCGTCGACCGCACGGTTGATTCTCCTGGCGATTTCCTGCAAACGATTGAGCCCTCGGCCTCGTCGCATCCGTTCCTCGGCGGCTTTGCGCCAGAGGATGTGGGGCGACTGATCGCCGCCGGCGCCGCAGAGGCCGAGCACGGCCGTCTCCGGCGAAAACTGCTCAAAGAGCGTCTTGCGGACGTAGTGCCAATAGTCGGCGTTCAGCTTCTTTCCCGACCCGACCTCTTGGGCGGGGCAGGCCACGTCAACTGCGACGCCGATCGGAACGGCCGGTTGCTCCCTGTCGTGCACGAACAGAACGTGCACACCGTGGTCCTCGAAACCTTCGATGTGACTGAAGTTGGCCGCATTCGTCGGCCCGTACATCCGTGCCGAACCGTCCATGTAAGACATCCGCCGGTTGTGGGCGACGACGGCGTGGCCGAACCCCCAACTGACGCCTCCTGGCCTGCGAGACTTCCAGGCCTTGTCAATCGCCCCTGCCAGACGTTCCTTCAGGAACGCCACGTACTTCGACGGCTTCATGCAGTCGTCCGGTAGCGTATAGCGATCGTCGAGCATGGCCGGGGCCGTGTGCGTGTGGGTGGCCGTGAGAATGACTTTGTTGACGTCGAATTCGACTCCCCGCCCCGTCAGGTATTCGCGGAATCGGTCCTGCAGGTCATAGCGGAACATGACCAGATCGGCCGAGACGAGGATCAGCTCGTCCACCCTCCTCTCGCCCTCTCGGGCCTCGATGATGAGCACCGACGCCATGCACGGGGTCTCGACCTCTCGCGAAACGCGTGTGTGGGCCTGGCCGGTCAGCGCGACCGGTCCGTCCGGCGTGATGCTTGTCGTCGCCGTACCAATGAGGAGTTCGGCGGCCGAGAGCGGAGACGGGCACAAGATGCCCAAGAGCAAGCCGAAAGCCCGCGACACAGAGCAGCGTCGCATGATCCATCCTCCACGAAGCCTCTTGATCGCAGCCAGGTCCAGCCTTCTTCGGACACCTCCATGGGCATGTCCCGCCGCCGATCGAGACCGGTCGCGCTACCGGGCCGGTCCCAGGTTGGGTGATCCTGGCTTCTGGTACGGCTTGAGCGCCTCGAACCGGAACTCGATCTCGGCGATCTCGGCCTTGCTCAGCTTCAGCTCTGAGTACTTGGGCTTGGCAGGAATCGTCCTCTTGGGTCCGTAGTGACGCGAGACCATCGTCTTGAAGACGCCGCGCTTCTTCCAGAGGTACAACTGGTAGCCGCGCAGATCACCGGGATGGGTCTTGCCGAGGTTGATCACGAGGAGGAACTTGCTGTACGCATCTCGGAGCGCGTCGGGATCGGCGCCGCTCTTGTGCAGTTCCCATACGCGGGTCAGGACATCGGCGTAGATGGCTCGCTCGGTGATCAGGCCCTCCGCGCCAAGACGTAGCTCGTAGAGCCAGCCGAAGCCCCCACGGGCGCCGAACACGCGTCGGATGGGCGGTTTGGCCGCGAGGAGGGCGCGCATGCGGGTGATAACCGAGCCCGCCTCTTCTTTGATGTAGCCGAAGTTCGGGAACTTCTTCGCCAGTTCGATCATGAGTTTCGGTGAGGGGTACTGCCCCTTGTATGCAAGGCCGCCCGAGGTCTGGAAGAACACCGGACGCTTCGTCACCTCGGCGAGCGCGGACCAGTACTTGCGAATGTCGTCTTGCGTCTTCCCCGAGTCCGGCGGCCGCGAGATGAATGCCGCCGGCGCGAGTTTCTCGGCGTGACGCGCATACTCGATCATCTCGGCCGTGTCCTTGCCCTGCACCCCGAGGCACAGCGCCGTGCGAAGGCCACGCGACGCCTCGGCGAACACCTCCATGCCGTGACGCTTCTCGTCGGCTGTCAGCAGATCGACACTGTCGCCTGACTGCGGCCAGATCATGCCCGGACACCCGCACCAGTCGACATAGCGAGCCTCCTTGGCCAGCGCGTCGAAGTCGACCTCACCCTTGGCCGTGAAGGGCGTCGAGAGAATTAGAAACGGTCCTTGGATTTTCGGGTCCGCGCCGGCGGCTGAGCCCGCACGCGACTCGGCTCCCCGCAGGACCTTCCCGCCGATGACACTCGACGTGCCGGCCGCCGCGACCTGAATCATCCGGCGCCTCGTGATGCGTCTTTGTTCTGACACGATGTACCTCCTCTGATGAGTAACGGGAATTGCGTTGTCCGTCGTCCGGGCCCTATTCCGCTTCCAGGACCTTCTTGCCCACGGTGTCAATCGGGCCCGGATATCCCGGACCTCCGGCGGCGACGTAGCCGTCGCTACGACCGCTTTCGTCGCGGCTCACCCAGAAAGCATAGAGCGAGCCGCTCGTCATCCGAAACCTGAAACGCACGGGCTTGCCCTTCAAGGCCGACAGATCGGAGCCGCCCTTCCACGTAACTTGTTGGATCGTGCTGTCCGCGCGCAACGGCCGGCAGTTCTCCGGAGTGAACGGACTGATCGGCTCGCCCGAGTCGCCAACGACCTCCGCTCGCAACTCGCCTCGGTCGACGTCGGCGTTCACGAACAGGTGCTTGCCCGTGAACCGCACGGGTCGCGTGAGCAATTCGCCGGGCTTCTCGCGGGCGTCAACAGAGACGAAACCGTCCCGGCGCATGAATGCCACGCCGGTGCTGCCGCGGTCGTACATGCCGTCGCTGAGGAAGTGCTGGTTCTTCCTTTCGACGTTTCCTCGGAACCCCGTGTAGTAGAACCAGAGCTTGTCGCCGTGGATCGTACAGATGCCACCGACGGGTTGGACGTATCCGCGGTCCCAGACATCGCGCCGTTCCGCTCGAATGAACGGCCTGCGATCCGGTCGATACCAGTGGAATCCGTCGCGGCTGTACGCGAGGTTCAGCTCCGTGATCTTCGGCAGCCCCCGCTTGGAACAGACCTTATTCGGCGGGCCGAGATGAATCTCGAAGATGCCAAGCATAATACTCTCGTAGGCGACGGCGTCTTGGTTGTATAGCTGGGCTGGCTGTCCAATCTCCGGATCGGGCGGGTCCTGGTTATCAGCGGCACACCAGATGACGGGCTGGCCGACTTCCCACTTCGCACCGGCGAGGAAATCGTCGTGTTCCCAGTAGCGCCGCGAGCGTTGTCGCCAGTCGTCGCGCAGGCTGTATACCCATTTCCTGCGAAACGGGTTGTAGAACATCGAACTCCGGTCGCCCGTGATCCCCGTCGCAACCGGCTCGCTCCAATGGATGCCATCTGCGGACACCATCGACATGGCCGGTCCCCGCCCGCCCGGCATGACGAACATCTTGTACTTCTGTGCCGGGTCGTTCGTGTCGTAGTCGGGGACGACGTTCCACGAATCGCATTTGTACTGCTTCGGCAGCACGCGATTCGTGCCGGGCTCGATGTCCAGCTCGGGCCTTTCCCAATGAAGGCCGTCTTTGCTCGTCGCGTAGCAGATCGTGTGGATCCATCCCGCCTCGTACCACATCTTGAACACCCGCTCGGCCGGGTCCCACCACACGCCGCCGTCCTTCGGGCAGGCGATGGCGTTGCGGGGGCGGTTGATCTCGAGCCGGGCCTGTGGTTCCAGGATTGGGTTGCCCTCGTATTTCTCCGCCAGATGGTAGGAGCGTATCAGGTCCGTCTTTTCGATGAGAAAATCATCGACGAATAATTGGCGGCCGACGTCGATTGGAACGACGACGGGCCGGTCATCCAGATAGGGAACCGGCATGGGGTTCATGTCGTAGGGAACGATGTCATCCGGCGGCCATTGCTTGGGAAGTCGGATCCCGTTGTAGAGCAATTCGCCCTGGTTGTTCGTCCACGGTTTGCGTGTTGGGAGAATGGCTTTCGCCTTGGAGAAGCCGACCACGACGGCCCATTTCTTCAGCCGGAAGCGTTCGCCTTTCTCGAGTTTCTTCTGGTAGGTGCGGACCAGGTCGTAGGGCTTTTCACCGAAGAGCTGGAACACCTTTGAGCCGTCGATCCGTTTGAATCCGCGCGCCTCTAGCTCCGCATACCGGCTACATGCCTTGGCGATCCTGTGCACTGGATCGGGTGTGAGCACGCATATCAGCCCCGGCGACGTGCATTCGACATCGACGAAATCGATGCTGCTGCGGAGGAAGAGCTTCCCCTTGACGAACTGGGGGCACTCCGCAATCACATAGGAGCGGTTCGTGTAGAGTGTGGCCCCGGGAACGAAGGTGTCGACGTAACACGGTCCCCGAACGCCGATCTCAGCGCCCTGTTGCTCGGCCGAGGCCCGTGAAGCGACGAACAGCAGGAGGACGATACCAATTGCCCGATGTTCTTTCATGGCTGTTGCCCAGTGTTGATCGCGAAAGCGAAGCGTAGGCCCGGGACTCTACCAGGAACACAGGCCAAAGGCCATGGCGCGAAGGCATGTGACGCGTGCGGCGAGCCGGTATGATGTGCCTTGGATCCGGGAGCGACACGCGCGCGGGCGCGGTGGAGATCGCTCGACCGGACTACACTTAGCGAACGCCACGACGGCTATCCGGTGCCCCATGCAAATGAAGGACGCAATCGCATCCGCTGCTAGTGTGCAGGTCGCGGTCCTCCTGCTGTCGGCGGCCTGTGGATCACGGGCCGTGGCCTCGTCGGACAGCGCGGCCAGTGCGCGGACCAAGTACGAGCAGGAGCTCGGTAAACCTGGCCTCAAACCGCACCACGCTTGGAACCTGCGTCTGCGGATCGCACACACGTATCTTTGGGCAGGGGAGTACCCCGCGGCGCGCAAGGCCTATGCCAAGATCGCGAGCGACTCAAACGCGCCGCCGGAGTCTCGCAGCGACGCCCTGCTGTGCATCGCCCACACGTACGTCCGAACGAAGGACTACAAAGCCGCCGCGGAGGCGTTCGCCAAGGTGCGCGATTTCGCGCAGGCGCCCGCGCACCACCGATCGGAGGCCGACGAGCGAATCGCCGAGATGGATCGGCTGGCGCGGGGACTGCCTGCCCGGGATCCGACGGCCTCGCGCGTCAAGCTCCCACCATCGCCCAAACCTGCTGCCATGTTCTACGTCTCGGCCAATGGCAACAACGGCAACCCAGGCACGAAGGAGCATCCCCTGGCCGATCTGGCGGGCGCTCGGGACGCGATTCGGAAACTGCGAGCCGGCAAGGGCTTGCCCAAAGGGGGCGTTATCGTTTGCGTGCGGGGCGGCGTCTATCCGGTCCGAGGCCCGTTCGAGCTGACTGCCGAAGACTCCGGAACGCCCCAAGCCCCAATCCGGTATCAAGCCATGCCCGGCGAGACGCCGCGATTCACGGGGGGCGTCGGACTCGACGGCTTCACACGGGTCACCGACGAGAGGACACTTTCGCGTATCCCCGAACACGCGCGCGGCAAGGTGCTGAAGGTCGACCTGAAGCGCAAGGGGATAACCGACTACGGCAAGCTCGCGCCACGCGGCTATGGGGCCTCGGGCTACCCGTGCAAACCGTGGGTCGACCTATACGTCAACGACCGGCCCATGCAGCTTGCCAGGTGGCCCAACAAGGGATTCGTCAAGATTGGCGCCGTTCACGAGGGAGGCTTCAAGACCGATAGCAGCGGCAAGCCCGGCCAGTTCGAATACGCCGACGACCGACCCAAGCGCTGGGGCGAGGTCGATGACGTCTGGATGTTCGGATACTGGTCGCACCTCTGGGCCGGACGCCACGTCAAGATCGATCGGATCGACACACAGACTCGCCGCATCTCCACCGTGCATCGGTCCAGCTACGGCTACCGAAAGGGCCACCCCTACTACTGCTTCAATCTTCTGGAAGAGCTGGACACGCCCGGCGAGTGGTACCTGGACCGCAAGACCGGCGTCCTCTACCTCTATCCGCCCGCCGGCATACGAGGCGTCACGGTGCAGTTCCCTGTCCTGTCGGCGCCATTCGTCATGATGAAAGATGTGAGTTGCGTAACCGTCCGTGGCCTGGTCTTCGAGCTCGGCCGGGCGGAAGGCGCCGTCATCAGCGGCGGTGCAAGGAATCTCCTAGCGGGCTGCACGTTTCGCCGACTGGGCGCGAACGGTGTGATCATCAAGGGCGGCACGGGGCACGGCATCCTCGGATGCGACATCCACACACTCGGCGCGGGCGGCGCCAGGGTCGAGGGTGGCGATCGCAAGACGCTCACCCCGGGCAGCCATTTCGTCGAGAACTGCCACATCCACGACTTCACTCGGGTCGATCGGGTCTACGCACCGGCCGTACATCTGGACGGGGTCGGCCATCGCGTCGCTCACAACCTGATACACGACTCTCCGCACCACGGCATGCGGGTCGAGGGGTACGAGCACGCCATCGAATTCAACGAGGTCCACAGTGTGGTCTACGAGGCAGACGACCAGTCCGGCATCGACATGTTCGGGAACCCCGCGTATCGCGGCAACGTGATCCGCTACAACTTCTGGCACCACATCGGCAGCGGCCACAACGTGGCAGGCCAGGCCGGCATTCGACTGGACGACTACATCAGTGCCGTGTTGGTTTACGGCAACGTGTTTTACCGCTGTGCGGGGGGGCACTTCGGCGGCGTGCAGATCCACGGCGGCAAGGACAACATCGTCGACAACAACCTGTTCGTCGACTGCGAGTCGGCCATCAGCTTCTCGCCCTGGGGCAAGCCTCGCTGGCTGAAGGGCCTCAAACGCGACTGGACCCAGAAGAACATCACCCGAGGCGGCGTCGACATCACCAAGCCGCCGCATTCCGTCCGCTATCCCGACCTGGCGCGGATGACCGAGAACCCCGACCGGAACTTCATCTGGCGGAACCTGGCGGTTAACTGCAAGCGCTTCACGCTTCGGGACTCGGGAACCAACGAGCTCATGGACAACTGCGTTTTCAATGGTGATGCCGGCTTCGTCGATCTGGCCAAGCGGGACCTGACCCTACCGCCCGACTCGCCCGTCTACGATCGACTCGGCTTCCGCCCCATTCCGTTCGACGAGATCGGGCTCTACAAGGACAAGAACCGCGCGACCTGGCCGGTCGAGCACGAGATCACGCCACACTACTTCAGCGAGCATTGACCCTGTGTCCTGTCCTTCCTTGCCGATTCGGAGGGATTCCTCTATCTCGCCGCCCCAGGGCGCTTGAGCCAACGTCGCTCAGCCGAAGCGCAGGCGAAAGCCCCGTTGAGCGATCATGAGGAACAAGGCGACGACATCGAGGCAACGGCTGGGCGCTGCGATGGCCTTGGTTCCTGGACTCCGTTTTCGATGATGGGAGGCACCGTTGCGTATTCTACCGAGCCAGGTTGGCGCCCTTGTCATGAGAGTTCGCCGTTTGCCATGTTGCAGCGAGGTGAGGTCCGCAGGAAGCTCCCGAATGCCAAGAACGCTCCGCATTGCAGCGGTTTTCATCGGGGCAATCAGCGCCCCGCTTGCGGCTGGAGAACGGAATGCGCAGGCAACGCACTTCACCTTTAAGAAACTGGGCAGGTTGATAGTGACCCCTTCAGATATGCCGAAACCGGGACCTTACTACACCACACTGGTCAGCATGAAGGACATAGCCAATTTCCCGTACGACTATGCCCTGTACTTCTCGACAGACCATGACCGCGGGAAAGGAGGCATCTGGTTGTACGTCTGTCGAGGAATTCCAACGGACGCCGCCAACTGGAAGTCCTACGGCCGAGCGGTGGCCGATGGCGACTTCGACTACATCGAGGACAAGCCGGCGGACAACCCGATATTCGTGGATCGCACGCAGGGCAGGCAAACAGAGACACCTCATGTGAATGTCATCGACCATGTGGTCTTCATGACCTATCACAACGCCGGCGCAGGGCACAGTCAGTCGACGCTGCTGGCCACATCGAAAGACGGCGTGAACTTCACTCGTATCAACGGCGACCGCGACTCAGTGATTCTCGACTACGACCCAAGTAAGGAGGTCGGCAACGGTCACACGGGCTACTTTCGGTGGCGAGCTAACCCATTTCCCGGCCTGGACTATCGATATGTCGGTTACTCTCTCCACGGAGGTGGCGACGATTTCCACGGTGCCATGTGGGCATCCAACGACGCCATGAAGTGGAAGAAGATCCAGGTCTTTGATGCCCTGGAAGGGCACGCCGTGGAAGGCAACAGAATCATCCGGCGCCGCGCGATGGACGTGAACTCCATCACCCCTCTCGGCAACGGGGAGTCCGTAGCCCTCTGTTCTGTGGGCCATCGGTCATCGGGGGGCAGGCCGCGTGTCCTTGAACTCTACGAGGTGTATCTCGCAGATGACGGCATGACGCTGACCCGTGAAAGTCGGAAGGTACTGGGGAACGGCCCATCCGGAGCGTACGATGCGGAAGAGCTGGACGGGGCCACCGCCGTCCTCATCGGTGGCACCTGGCACCTGATTTACGTCGGAACCAGCAGGAGAAGTACCCGTAACACCATCATGGCCGCGACAGGAACGCTGAACGTGTCTGCCCCCAAGAGCAAGAGGCTGGCGCCGCATCAGCGGCAACGCGACTTTCATCCGCCTTAGCGCGCATCTCCCAGATCAGTTGAGGATCCGCATCGGGCGTGCCTTGGCGCTGCACGGAAACGGGCCGGGACGCTCGTCCCTGACGCGGATGGAGCGGAATTGGGACGTTGGACCGATGGAACGTGCGTGACCGATCTCGTGATAGGACGCTCTTGCTTGCCGTGAGTGCCCGCTTCTGTAAGCTGGTTTGCTCGCGGCAGGCAAATGGAAGACGTGGGCTTCAGCAATCGAGAGAGGCAACCATGACAAACGGCATGACCACCAGGGCGGCCATCCTCGCCTTCACGGCGGTCGTCACGACACCGGGCGCCGTCCTCGCCGCCGAGGCCGGGCCCGGCGCCCTGCGTATCGGTTGGGCATCGACCAGCATCACCCCGGAGGGGCCCGTCGTCATGTCCGGCGGGAGGCGGGCGAGGATCTCCACCGGCATCATGGACCCCATCACCGTCACAGCTCTCGTTCTCGAGTCAGTCGGCAAAGACGGCAAGACGGCAGAGCTGGTCGCCCAGGTCTCCATTGATCTGAGCTCTCTCCGCGAAGACGTGATGCGCTTCATCCTGGCCAAGATGGCCGAGCGCGTGCCGGAGATCAAACCCAGCGAACTGATCGTCTACGCGACGCACACCCATGCCGCGCCGGACAGCCGCCCGGCGCCGGCCTTGGCGGCGAAGCTCAAGACCCTCGGCATCGAGGTGCCCGCCGCGTGGTCCTGGTGGGGCATCGACTTGGGCGTGAAGCCAACGCCGCGGGACTACGCCGAGTTTGTGGCGGAGCGGGTTGTCGATGCGGTCGAGCAGGCGTTGAAGAACCGCAAGCCCGGCGGCGTGAGCTTCGGCTTGGGCCATGCCGTGGTCGGGCACAATCGGCTGATCGTATACGACGACGGACGAGCCAAGATGTACGGCAAGACGAATCGGGCCGACTTTAACCACGTCGAGGGATACGAGGACCATTCGGTCGGACTTCTCTATACCTACGACGCCGACGGTGAGTTGACGGGCGTGGTGATCAACCTTGCCTGCTCTTCGCAGGTGACCGAGGGGAAGAGGCGGATCAGCGCCGATTTCTGGCACGAGACCCGCGTCGAGCTGCACAAACGGCTGGGCGAGTCGCTCTACATCCTGCCACAGCTCGCCGCCGCGGGCGACCAATCGCCGCACCTGCTCGTCGACCGCCGGGCCGAGGAGCGCATGCAGAAGATCACCGGGCACAACCTCCGGCAGCAGATCGCCGTGCGGATCGCCGATGCCGTCACGTCCGTCCTGCCCTACATGAAAGACCACATCGAGACGAACCCCCTGCTCGCTCACCGTGTGGAGCAGGTCGAGTTGACTCGACTGCGCGTTACGGAAGAAGAGCTGGACAAGGCGCGGCGGGATTTCGATCGGCTGCTGGCTCAGTACATGAAGATGCGTCAAGAGATCGAGGCGGAACCGGAGCGAAAGCAGAAGGCGGGCTGGCAGAATAGGATTACCCCGGTCTTCTGGGACCTGCGCCGGGCATACCGCGTGCTGGCCCCGCATGAACGGCAACAGCGTACCGTGTCGGTCCCCGTGCACGTCGTCCGGATCGGCGAGATGGCCATGGCGACGAACCCATTCGAACTCTACCTCGATTTCGGTATGCAGATCAAGGCGCGCAGCAAGGCGGTGCAGACGTTCACGGTCGAGCTGGCCAACGGATGCTATGGGTACCTTCCGACGAAACGTTCGGTGGCGGGCGGTGCCTACGGCGCCATTCCCGCGAGCAACGAAGTCGGACCCGAGGGGGGCCGGGAACTGGTCGAACGGACCCTCGAGTTGATCGCCTCGCTTTGGGCGGAGAAACTAGCGAGATGATTACCAAGACAGCCATCCTTGCTCTGACGGCAATCGTCATGACGCCGTGCGCCGTCCTCGCCGCCGACGCCGGGCCCGGCGCCCTGCGCATCGGTTGGGCATCGACGAGCATAACCCCGGAGAAGCGCGTCATCATGTCCGGAGGGTCGCGGGCGAGGCTCTCCACCGGCGTGATGGACCCGCTCACGGCCACGGCGCTCGTCTTGGAATCCGGCGGGCACGGCAGGACGGCGGAGCGAGTCGTCCTGGCCTCCGTCGACTTGGGCTCTGTCCACAAGGACATGCTCGACCGTGTCGTGGAGATACTGCGGGAGCGGGTGCCGCAGATCGACCCCCGCAACGTCATCATCAACGGGACGCACACCCATGCCGCGGTGGAACGTCGGAAGGACCCCGTGATCGTCGAGAAGTTCGCGGAGCTCGGCATCGAGGTCCCGCTCGAGTGGTCGTGGTGGGGCATGGATTTGGGCGTAAAGCCGTCGCCGTTTGAGTACGCCGAGTTCGCGTCTGGGCGAATTGCCGATGCGATCGAACAAGCATGGCAGAACCGCAAGCCCGGCGGCGTGAGCTTCGGTCTGGGGCATGCCGTGGTCGGGCACAATCGGTTGATCGCCTACGACGACGGGCGATCCAAGATGTACGGCAAGACGAATCGAGCCAACTTCAGCCACGTCGAAGGGTGCGAGGCCCACTCGGTCGGGCTTCTGTACACCTACAGCGCCAGCGGCGAGCTGACCGGCGTGGTGGTCAACATCGCCTGCCCGGCACAGGTGAGTGAGGGGGGGACGCTGATTACCGCCGATTATTGGCACGAGACCCGCACTGAGCTTCGCAAACGCCTGGGCGAGTCGCTCTACGTTCTGCCGCAGATCGCCGCCGCGGGCGACCAATCGCCGCACCTGCTCGTCGACCGGCGGGCCGAGGAGCGCATGCAGAAGATCACCGGGCGGAATCGCCGAGAGGAGATCGCCGCGCGCATCGCCGATGCCGTCACGTCGGTCCTGCCCTTCATGAAGGAGCACGTCGATTGGAGCCCCGTGCTCGCCCACCGCATGGAGCAGATCGAGTTGACCCGGCGGCGCGTGACGAAGGAGGAGGTGGAGAGTAAGGCACGGCGGGATTTCGAAGAACTTCTGGCCCAGTACACCAAGATGCGTCGAGAGCTTGAGGAGCACCCGGAGCGCAAGCAGAAGGCCAACTGGTACAAGGACATCACCCGAGTCTATTGGCATTTGGCCAGGGCAATCCGATTCATGAACCGCTACGAGCTGCAGTATACGGATCCGAAGATGTCGGTGCCCATCCACGTGATCCGGATCGGGGACATGGCCATCGCCACGAATCCGTTCGAGCTCTATCTGGACTACGGCATGCAGATCAAGGCTCGCAGCAAGGCCGTGCAAACGCTCACCGTCCAGCTTGCCAACGGGTATTACCGATACCTTCCCACGAAACGTTCGGTGGCGGGCGGCGCGTACGGCGCCATCCCCGAGAGCAACGAAGCCGACCCGGAAGGCGGTCGCCAGCTGGTTGAGCGAACGTTGAAACTGATCGAATCGCTCTGGGCGGAGAAGTGAGCAGGCTCAACCCAGAATCGCCGGGCCCCAGATCGTCCGCCGCCGCCCGCGCGACATCGTCCTGTCGGTTGAATGCGGCTCGTTGAACGAAGCGGAACGAAGCATCGATTACCTTGAGGGGTCGCTGAATCAGGCCTCATCAACCCGCCGATCTTCCTTATGATTGGGCGCCTCGTCGGCGCTTCCTTGCGCTTGAATCGCCATCCAGTTTCTGGTTGGATCAGTAGGTATCACAGGCCGTCGTTGCGGACATGGTCCGGCACGCGTCAGCTCGGAACCATCATCCGCGACGCTGTTCGAGAAGGCAGAGCGGTCTATGAACGAGCAGCCTGAACTCCGAGCCCAGGCACTGGAAGGCCAATAGCCATGCAGCAGCGCAAGGCGATTTCGATTGTCTTGGCATTGTCCGGACTCGTCGCAACGGCTCCGGGCGGCGCTGCGCGGGCGGGTGAGGCCATCCGGCCGAAGCCTGCACCCTCCGGGCTCGTGGCCAAGGCCCTGCGGGCGATGGACGGTGCTGAGGAGATCGTCTTCGTTGTCCGCGATCTCTGTTCTGCTTACCAATGGTACGCGACCTTTGGCGAGTATGCTGACGAAGAGAAGTTCATCCATGCCCCGGACGGGTCGCGGCTGTGCAAGCTGAACCTGCGCAGCCGGCAACTCACGGTGCTGCTGGACGACCCCAAGGGCGGATTCCGCGATCCTCGCGTGCACTACGACGGCGACAGAATTCTCTTTGCCTATCGAAAGGGCGGCACGCATCATTACCATCTCTGTGAAATCAACGTCGACGGAAGCGGCTTGAGGCAACTGACCTTCGGAGACTGCGATGACGTCGATCCGGCTTACCTGCCCGATGGCGGCATCATCTTTGCGTCGAGCCGGTGCAACCGTTTCATAGCCTGCAATCGTGTACCGACGGCCATTCTCTACCGGATGGATGCGGACGGCGGCAACATACTACGTCTCTCCGCAAACGCCATCCCCGACGATCGGCCGGCCGTGTTGCCGGATGGGCGAATCGTCTACACGCGGTGGGACTACACGGATCGTGACCCGGAGAAATTCCGCGACTTGTGGGTCATGAATCCCGACGGCACCGGACAGATGGTGCTCTTCGGCGGGGTGGGGCGGCCTTACCCGGACTTCTTCGCCAAGTGCGATGCCCTGCCGATCCCCGGCGCGGACGACAAGGTCGTGTCGGTGTTCTCGCCGGCGTTCGGTCGTCGCGAGAACGCCGGGAACGTGATGGTTGTCGACCTCAGGACGGGGCCGGGCGATTGGCCCGCGGCCAGGCAGATCAGCCCTGACTTGCCGAAGCTGGGGTGGAGCATCGGCTCAGGGCGCGGGCACGTCGGATTTCGAGATCCGTATCCGCTGTCCGAGGACTGCTTTCTTGTCGCCAGGGACAAGCGCCTTCTGATCCTCGACGACAGCGGGAGGACCGAGGAGTTCTATCAAGCGGACAAGATGGTCCACGATCCGCGAGTGATCCGCCCTCGGGCGCGCGAACCGGTGATTGCCGCTCGCATCGATCTGCGGAAGACCACGGGGCAACTCGTTCTGACTGACGTCTACCGCGGGCGCAACATGGCTGGGGTCAAGCCTGGAACGATCAGGAAGCTCCTGGTGCTCGAAGACCTGCCCAAGCCGGGCAGCAAGCACGGACTCGCCGGCTTTCACGGGGGGTATCTCACACTCCGCGGGGTTCTGGGCACCGTTCCTGTCGAGCCGGACGGATCGGCTTCGTTCGAGGTCCCGGCGCTGCGGGCCGTTTACTTCGTGGCGCTCGACGAAAAGGGCCTGGCCGTGAAGCGGATGCAGAACTTCACGATGGTGATGCCCGGCGAAACCCAAGGGTGCGTGGGCTGCCACGAGCCTCGCACGGGGGCCCCTAGCAGCCAATTGAACAGAGGCCGCTTGATGGCGTTGAAGCGTCCACCAAGCCCAATCGAGCCCTTCGCGGACATGCCCGACGTGTTCGACTATCCACGCGACATCCAGCCGATCTGGGACAGGCATTGCGTGGCCTGCCACAGCGCCGAGAAGCCGTTGGGACGCGTCGTGCTGACGGTGGACAACAACGAGTGGTTCACGCAGAGCTTCTCGGCGTTGTTGGCGTACGATCAGGTCAGCCAGTGCACCAGTTGGGGGGAAGACGGTGACCATCCCCCTTACGGCTTCGGGACTGGGGCCAGCCCGCTGATGCAGAAGATCGACGGCAGCCATTACGAAGCGAAACTGACGAGCAAGGAACACGACAGGGTGCGGCTGTGGATTGAATCGGGCGCAGCCTTCACCGGGACGTATGCCGTGTACAACCACGCGGAGAACGCGGTCGCAACGCCCCTCATCGTTTCGAAGCCCGTGTTGGGGAAACCCGTCGGGCCCATCGTCGAGAGACGCTGCCTGACGTGTCACGGGTCGGTCGCCAACTTGGGGCGACGCGGCCGGCAGCAAAGGGATGACAAATGGACCAACGGCAAGCCGCCGGAATGGCTCAACTATCCGTTGTACTGCTGGAATCTGTATAACCTGTCGCATCCGGCCAAGTCGATGATTCTTCGGGCATCGTTGTCCAGGAAGGCGGGCGGCTACGCGTGGTGCAAGGGGAAGGACGGTCGGCCCACCGCGACCTTCGGCGATACCAAGGATCCCGACTACGAGGCCATCCTTCGGGCCATCGAGGCGGCCAAGGTGCGTCAGCAGAGGTATGGCCGACCCGACCTCCCCGGCTTCCGTCCCGGCGATTACTATGTCCGCTGGATGAAGCGTTTCGGCATTCTGCCCGAGCGCTTCGACCCGGCCAAAGACCCCATCGACCCTTACGAGACGGACCGGGCATATTGGCGTTCGCAGTGGCATCGTCCGCCCGTGGGCCGAACCGCCTCCGGAGTGAGTTTCGTGCCCGGTGAAGGATGACGTCGACCGTTCACCGCAGTCTTACATGGGGTTGTCGGTAGGGGGGCTCCATGTCCTCAGTCGCGACGCCTGGTATGGAAAGGAGACGTCTTGGTGCTACAAGTGCTTTGTGCGTTCGCTCTGGTCGCCGCCGTCGGCAGCAGTGCGCCGGCCGACGGGACGAAGAAGGACGAGACGCGGTATCGCATCCAGAAGGACATCTCGTACCTGGAGGAAGGCAGCAAGGCCAGCCCGTACCAGCTTGAGCGCTCCCGTCTGGATCTCTATTACCCGGAGAACAAGACCGACTTCGCAACCGTAGTCTGGTTCCATGGCGGAGGACTCACCGGGGGCAGCCGGCACATTCCTGCGGGCCTCAAGGATCAGGGCATTGCCGTCGTCGCCGCCAACTACCGACTGCACCCGAAGGTTACCTGTCCGGCTTACCTACAGGACGCAGCCGCGGCTGTCGCATGGACCTTCCGGAACATCGAGAAGCACGGCGGCGATCCCGCCAAGATCTTTGTGTCGGGCCATTCTGCCGGCGGGTACTTGACGAGCATGATCGGGATCGACAAACGCTGGCTGGCCGAGTACGACATCGACGCCGATCGGATCGCCGGACTCATCCCGCTCAGCGGCCACACGATCACCCACATGACCGTGCGAAAGGAAAGGGGAATCCCCAAGACTCAGCCGCTGGTGGACGCGTTCGCGCCGCTCTACCATGTCCGCCCCGATGCGCCGCCGATCCTCCTGATCACGGGCGACCGCGAGATGGAGATGCTGGGCCGTTACGAGGAAAACGCCTACTTCATGCGGATGCTCAGAGTCGTCGGTCACAAGGACGTCACGCTGCATGAGCTTCAAGGCCACGGTCACGGGATGGTCGCGCCGGCCATGTCGCCGATGCTGAGGTGGTTGCGGGCAAGAGCGAGTTGCGCAGGGGCGAAGGCTATGGACGGCGTCACGGACGGACAACTCTACGCCAAGGTCGAGGAAGCGTGGCGGGCAACCTGGGATCGATTCTACGACGAGCGGACGCACCTGTTCTATGACCGCGTTTGCAGCTATGACGCGGCCAAGCGTCTGGCCTATCTGCCTACCCCCAAAGAGATTCACCGGCAGTACCCGAACCGCAACGGGTGGGGAACGGGCATGGAAGACTGCGCGATCAGCGCGGGGGTGATCCTGTCGATGATCTGTGACCGTTTCGCGGTGACCGGGGACCGCGGGCTCCGGGCGGCGGCGGAGAAGGTCTTCGCCGGGATGGTGTTGCTGGGGACGCTCAGTCCGTCGAAGGGCTTCGTGATCCGTGGGGTGTGCCCGGCCGACGGCCGATCGCACTACTGCGAGAGCTCTCGCGATCAGTACACCTGGTACGTCTACGGGCTGTGGCGATACTACCACTCCCCGCTTTCCACGGCTGCGGAGAAGGCCAAGATGCGCGAGATCATCTCCGCGATCTGCGCCCGCATGGACCGCAACGTCGTGGCGAAGCATGACTACCACATCGGCAGGGAGGACGGTACCTTCGACGGCCTCGTAGACAAGATGTGGAACAATGAGGCACACGAAATCGCACGGCTGCCCATGATCTACGCCATCGGCGCGGACCTGACCGGGGCGAGTCGCTGGCGCGATGCCGCCAGGAGGCTCAGTCCCGAGGCGGCCGCCCAATCGGCGGAGAAATCGACGACGATTCTCTACGCCATGCTGCAGCAGCAGGTCTCGCTCGAGGCGCTCTACGAACTGGAGGAGTCCTCGCAGCTCAAGGCGAAGTGGCTGGCGTGTATGCGTTTGACGGCTGGTCGCGCGGAGGCCGGGTGTCTGTATGGTCGCGGGTATCGGGTGCAGGATCTGGGGAAGCTCAACATGGATTGGCGGACTTGGCCGATCAGGGAGTCTCGCGGCTACCGGATCCCGACCCTGCCGGAAGTCTGCAAGCGTGAGGACCGTACGATTCGTCAACCCGCCGAGGCGGCCTTGGTGCAGCTCCTCCTTCCCCGTCCACGCTTGACGTCGAAGCAGCTTGCGGCGATCAGACGGGCCATCGCCCAAGTCGACTATTCGAAGATCATCACGTACGGGTTGTACTACACGCAGGCCGTGTATTGGCGAGGCGTACGTCTCGGTGTGTTCGAGCTGCCGAGGGACCGGCGATAGGGTGTATATGGGGGGACTGCAGGCTGTTGCAGGAGTACTGCATGAAGCGGAATGACGCGATTTGGGTCTCTCTGGCATTGTCCGGATTCGTCGCGGCGATCATCGGTTCGCCGGTCGTGGCTCAACGGATTGCGAACGGTGATTTTGAGGCGGTCACCGCGGGAGCATTTGATTCGTGGGCGTCCAGTCCTGGATCGGGGGTCGCCTCGGTGTCGGAGACACCGACCGTTGTTGGCGGGAACTACAGTGCAAAGATGGTGGCAGGCGGCGGCCTCTTGTCGCAGACGGTCAGTACCGACGGCATTCGTCACTTCGCAATGGAAATGGACTTCGCCGTCTTGGACGCCGTTTCGACCGGCGTCAGATCGCTGAGTGTGGTGACCTACTCGACGGCAGGCGGCTCGCACAGCGGGTCCGACAACATCGACAGCATTCGCGTCTATACGACCCCCGGCAATCGGCACCAGATTCAGGTCTACAGCCGCAGCGGGTTCCAGGACACCGGCCTGTTCGTCAAGCCAACGCCCGACCTCCATCGCGACCGGCGTTTTGACGATGGCGAGACGCCGGTGGTGAACCACGTGAAAATCGTCGGGACGGGGTATGGTACCGCGAATCAAGCAGTGACGATTACGCTTGCTGGCGGAGAGACGTCGGGGTCGTACACGCAGCGTCTCTGCTACGTCGGCACAAACTCGCCGGTGAAGGACGTCGGTCTCTACTCGGCGGGATCCTCCGCCGACTACCTGGTTGACAACGTGTCTTTCATGCCCCAGCCCGCGCCGCCTCCCGAACCGAACCTGGTCGAGAAGGCCTTGGCGTTGATGGGCGGCGCCGAGGAGATCGTTTTCGCCGAGCGAGCGCTGTACTCGGACGGCCACTACTACGCCAACTTTGGGGGCTGGTCGGACGATCCGAAGAAGTTCCTGTATCCCCCAGACGGATCGCGGTTGTGCAAGCTCAACCTGCGGACCAGGCAACTCACCGTGCTGTTGGATGACCCCAAGGGCAATATCCGCGATCCACGTGTGCACTACGACGGCGGCAAGATCCTGTTCGCATATCGCAAGGGCGGCACGAAGCACTACAACCTTTATGAGATCAACACCGACGCGAGCGGGCTCAAGCAGCTGACCTTCGGGGAGTGGGACGACATGGATCCGGCCTATCTGCCCGACGGCGGGATTGTCTTTGTCTCGAGCCGAGGCCGGCGGTTCATCCCCTGCAATCACACGCTGGCCGCGATCCTCTACCGAATGGACGCCGACGGCAGCAACATACTGTGCCTTTCGGCCAACAACGTCCGCGACGACCGACCGGCGGTGCTGCCGGACGGCCGTGTCATCTACACGCGGTGGGAGTACGTGGACTCGGCCATCGGGTCGTTTCGCGATCTGTGGGTCATGAACCCCGACGGTACCGGTCAGATGATCCTCTTCGGCGGCACGGTGCAACCACCGGACCTGGTCTACTCGAAGTGCGACGCCCTGGCGATCCCCGGCACGGACGGCAAGGTCGTGTCGGTCTTCTCGCCACCGGTCGGCCTGCGTGAAAACGCCGGTCACGTCATGGTCGTCGACACGAAGGCCGGACCGGACGAGGCCGCCGCAGCCAGGCAGATCAGCCCCAAGAGGAACTTGCGCTATCACTATTGGTGGACGTCCGGCATCCCGTGGTTCGGCGGCGGGCGAACGGGGTTCCGCGATCCGTGCCCATTGTCCGAAGACTGCTTCCTGGTCGCCGAAGACAAGAGCCTGTTGGTCTTGGATGGCCAAGGGAGACTCCAGGAGTTCTTTCGGGCCAAGAAGATGGTTCACGATCCGCGGGTGATCCGTCCGCGGCCACGCGAACGCGTCATCTCGCCGCGCTATGACTTGAGGAAGTCTACCGGGCAATTCGTCCTGGCCAACGTCTACCGCGGACGCAACATGAAAGGGGTCAAGCCCGGTACGATCAAGAAGCTCTTGGTGCTCGAAGACCTGCCCAAGCCGATCAGCTACTTCTCCCTACCGGGGCTCATCAGCATGGACGGCACGCACACGCTCCGCCGGGTCGTCGGCACCGTGCCGGTGGAGGCCGACGGGTCGGCCTCCTTCGAGGCCCCGCCTCTTAGAGGGCTCTACTTCGTGGCGCTCGACGAGAAGGGGCTGGCCGTCAAACGGATGCAGAGCTACACGATGGTGATGCCGGGCGAAACTCAAGGATGCGTGGGCTGCCACGAGCCTCGCGTGGAACCTCCCAGCTTGGCCGGCAGCAACGTTCTGATGGCGTCGAAACGCCCTCCGAGCCGAATCGAGCCGGCTCAGGGCGTGCCCGAGGTGTTCGACTACCCACGAGACATCCAGCCGATCTGGGACAGGCACTGCGTCACTTGCCACAGCGCGGAGAATCCGTCGGGGCGTGTTGTGTTGACGGGCGACTACAATGAGTGGTTCACGCAGAGCTACTATGCGCTCTTTGCCTACAACCAGATCAGCGACATGATGGGGCGCTACAACAGCGAGTTTAGGAATCATCAGCCCTACGGTTTCGGCACCGGAACCAGCCCGTTGATGAGGAAGATCGACGGCAGCCATCATGATGTGAAACTAACGAAGCAGGAACGCGACACGGTACGTCTGTGGATCGAGGCGAGCGCCCACTTCGCGGGGACGTACGCGGTGTACAACCACGGCAAAAGCGCGGTCGCCGGGGCGTTGGCGAACAACCCCAGGGTCGAGATCGGAAAACCCCTCGACCGGATCGTCCACAACCGCTGCCTCTGGTGCCACGACTCGGCTGCGTCGATGGGGCGGCGCGTTCACAAGGGGCGGATGAACGCGCCCAAGCACTGCTGGAACCTGTACAACCTCTCGTATCCGGCCAAGTCGATGATCCTCCTGGCGCCGTTGGCCAAAGCGGCGGGCGGGTACGGATGGTGCAAGGACCCGTACGGCCAGTCGGTCGTCTTCCGTGACACCCAAGACCCCGACTACCAGGCCATCCTGCGGGCCATCCGGGCGGCCAAGACACGGCAGGCAGAGGTCGGGCGATACGACATGCCGGGCTTTCGACCCAACGAGCACTATGTCCGCTGGATGAAGCGCTTCGGCATTCTGCCCGAGAGCTTCGACCTGACCAAGGATCCCATCGACCCGTACGAGACGGACAAGGCGTACTGGCGTTCCTTGTGGCATCGGCCCGCCGGCGACCGGGATTCCATCGGGCCCACTGCCGGGCTCCGCGGTGGGTAGTCCACAGAAGCGATCATCGGCGAATCGAGTGCAATACGCACCGCAAGCGATGCGTTGGATCTCATGGTGCACTGGGATGAGGCCATGATGGCTCTTGGGCTGCTGCGATGATCTCCAGTCGCTTGGTACTGCTGGTCGGAATGATCCTGGCGCTTGGCGGTTCGGTTGACCTTCGAGCTCAGTTGCGAGGGCAGGGCGGGCGCGAGACTCGATCACGGCGTCCGCCGCAACCCAGGTTCGGTGTTCTCACGCATGTCCCATCCGAGGCGGGCGGGAGTCAGGGGGTTGCCGTGCGCGTCATTCCTCCTCCCAGACCGCGTTATGATCGAGGAGCGCCGCTCGTAATCCACGTCGCCGGCGGCGTGAATCCGGGGCAGGCAGCCGGTCGACCGGAGTTTGCCGGCATGGGCTTCGTGGAGATCTTCTTCGCATTCCCCGGCGGCGGACACGGATCAGACAAGAGCGGAGGCAAGTACGACTACCGGGGGCCCGGATCGGTCCGGGCGCTGGCGGACGTGATCCGCTTTGCCACCGGGCGCAAGGCGGACACCCAGGGACGCAGGATCGATGCGTTGACCGGGCGCGTTGCGCCCCTACGCACCAACTGCGGTCTGATCGGATGGAGTCATGGCGGCAATGCTTGCGGCGTGGTGATGGCGTTGCACGGCCATGAGTTCGCCGACCTGGCGTTCTATGCGTCCATGGAGTCGCCCTACGGCGAGGGGGCCGTCAACGTGGAACTCGGGGGGCATCGCGACGGTGTCAACCCGGCGTATGATCCCGAGACCGGCGTCCTGGATCTGTCGCGTCTTGCCTGGTCGCCGGATCTCCTGCACGCCGTCCATCCTCCGCGCAGTCGTCTGAGGTCGGGCTTGAGGGGGGCGCTGTACTTCGACATGGACGGGGACGGGCAGTTCTCTGCGGACAAGGACTTCGCCGCGAGAGCCCTTGCGGCCGATGTTGGCGAAGGGGTCAAGGCGTGGTACTCGCCGCGCCTCGTTCGGGAGGCCGAGCGGCGATCGCTCTTCGGGACGCGTCCCGATCATCTCCCCACACTGGCGGAGTCAACTGGATTCTGGCGATACCGTGACGCGGCCGGCAGCATTCCTCGAGCGGTGGAGAAGTGTCCAAAACTGGCCGTGATCGTCTATGCCAACGAGAGAGACCACGTTCAGGCGGCGCCGGATCACCCGCACATCCTGACCCAAGTTGAGGGCTTCCGCCAGGCCGGGGCCCGCTTCGTCAGGCTCAACCCGGACCGCTGTTATGTGGAGCGCCTTTTCGAGGATCCCCGCCCGAAGAGACGGCACGGGACGGGCCGGCGCTTCGCCGACAATGACGCGGGCAAGGCCTACGACCGACACACGATCCGCGATCATCTCGAACCTGTCGGCTTGCCTTCGCGAGTATTCATCCAGGCAGCGGTCTGCGAACTTGCCGATCGGGTCCAGGCGGGCAACTGGAAGGGCAATCTGGACGCCGTTCTCTATCCCGCCGCGCCCTGGCGGGCGTCAGTACGTCCTAGGTTGCCCGGAGGTCCCGATGGAGATCGACCGCCCAGGCGCGGCAAGAGGGCTGACCGTCGCCGGGATCGCAGCTCGTCGGGCAAGCGTTACGTGCGCGGGACCAAAGAGCTCGAAGTCGACCCCGCCAAGGTCGTCGGCACGATCCGATCGCTGCTGGGTGTGAATCGCGGCCCGCTGTCGTGGCCGCGGCGCCCGGGCGAGAAGACGATCAGCCACGTCGATAACTACCGCAATCTGGGCATCGACTTCATCCGAACGCACGACTTCTACGGGCCGACGGACTGGCATGTCATCTTCCCCGATTGGACCGCGGATCCGTTGGATCCCGCCAGCTATGACTTTCGATCCTCGGATGTGCGGATCAAGGCGATCGTCGAGAATGGCTTCCGCTGCTTCTATAGGCTGGGCACGAGCTGGAAAGGCCGGCGGACGCAGCCCATCAACGATCCGCCCGGCACTCTTCGCAACTCGGAAGGTCGGATCGTGCACCGCGCCGATCGAAGTGACTTTGGCAAGTGGGCGACGATCTGCGTTCAGACGGTCCGGCACTACACGCAGGGCTGGAAGGAGGGGTTCGCTTACCCGATCGCGTACTGGGAGATCTGGAACGAGCCGGACCTGGCGGCACAATTCTGGACGGGAACGCCCGAACAGTACTACGTCATGTACGAAGAGGCGGCCAGGGCTATCAAAGCCCTGAATCCCAAGCTCAAAGTCGGCGGCCCTGCTTGCACGGGTGGGCTCAGAGAACCCTACGTCGAGGGCTTCATCCGCCATTGCCGCGACCGGAACGTTCCGCTGGACTTCTTCTCGTGGCACAGCTATGGCGGACGGGGGGATTTCAATCCTTACAAGTACTACACAGACGCAATGCGGGTACGAAAGGCGCTGGATCGGTATGGCTTTGACAAGACCGAGAACATCAACACCGAGTGGAATGCCGGGATCAAGGACCGGCTCTTCAGCGACACGCCCGCCGGCGCGGCCTTCTACGCATCGACGCTTGCCTGCATGCTGGACGCTGGTCTGGCGCACGCATTCCAGTACTGTGGCGATCGGCATCCCGGGTTGGGCCTGCATGATCTGAGAACCGGTGAACCGAAGATCAGCGCTCACGCATTCGCGGCCTGGAAACGGCTACTGGCTGCGCCGGTGCGCATCGCCGCCACCGGCAGCGATCAGAAGGGCTACAATATCGTCGCCGGAAAGGACGACCGCGGCCTGCGCGTTCGAATCCTGATCAGCGACTTCCAGTCCGGTCACGACGCCTTTCGACTGCGCGTGAGGAACCTTCCCTGCAAGGAAGGGACGTCATGGAAGGTCAGATGCTTGCTGTTGGACGGCCAGCATCGCCTTGATGTCGTACAGGAGCTCGATCGGCGGGGCAGAGAACTCGTCATAGAAAGACCGTTCCATTGCGGATCCGTCTGCCTGATCGAGTTAGACGCCGAGGCCGGGTGACACCAAGGTCGCTGTTGCTGCAGTGCCTCGACACACGCGATCTAGGCTCTCAGCCTCGCCCAACGTGCTGAGCTCCTGGGTTCGTTCGAGTCGTCGCATCCGGCACCGACACGCTATTCTCTGTCGCTGGCCATCGCCTTGGCAGCCAGGGCAATGATCGAGCCGGTGTACCCCTTCTGGCGCGACAGGCGGGTCGTCTCGTATCCGTCCATCACCGCTATCTGTGCGTCCATCAGGATCAGGTCGAATGGCTTGGCCTCATCGTGCGCTGCCAGGACGGCCTTCGTCCCGGCGTACCGGTAGACGAGCGGGCTGTAGAAGCTGTGGAACTCGCCCCAACGTTGTCCGGTCGTTGAAGTCCCTCGGGCCAATCAGCAGACTTGGTCGTGTCGTATCCACGCGCGCGATGGTCCTGAACGGACGGTCAGGAGTCAACCTGCCACGCCTTCTTGACGCTACACCGGACACGCGAGATCTGCTATGCTGCTGTTCGTGACCCGGCCAAGCGGAGCCTTGGCGTCGCCCCGATCAGGAGGGGGCATTCCGCGTTTGCAGAATCGAAGAGGGTGAGAGTCATGGCTTGCCCCACCTTGCAGGAACTGGAAGCTTACGCGACCGAATCGGCCCCTGCTGAGTTGCGTGCGCAGATAGAGGGGCACTTGACGACATGCGTCTCATGTCGCCAACGCCTCGAACGGCTTCGTTCGGACCGGGACCTGGAGGACGACATCAGGAGGGCGTTTACCGGCCAGACCGAGCTGTTGAGTGATGAGCGCACCGACCCGCCCGCCCCCGACTGGATTCCCGGGTACGAGATCACGCGCGAGATCCACCGGGGTGGCCAGGGGGTGGTCTATCAGGCGATCCAGAAGACCACGAAGCGCAAGGTCGCGATCAAGGTCCTTCGCGAGGGGCCGTTCGCGGGCAAGCGGGACCGGGCCCGGTTCGAGCGCGAAGTGCGGATCCTCGGCCAACTTCAGCATCCCAATATCGTAACGGTGCACGACAGCGGGATGGTGCGTGATCACTTCTACTTCGTGATGGACTACATTTCGGGTGAGCCGCTCGACGCTTGGCTGGGCGGGGGGGAGCGGCCGATCGCAGAAACGCTCGAGCTGTTCGCCAAGATCTGCGAGGCGGTGAGCGCGGCGCATTTTCAGGGGGTGATCCATCGGGACCTCAAGCCTGGCAACATCCGGATCGACCCGGAGGGCCGACCTCACGTCCTGGACTTCGGCCTGGCGAAGGTGGCGGCGGGCCAGACGACGGACGACTCGCGGCCGCAGGCGATGACGGTGACGGGCGTGTTCCAAGGCACGCCGGCGTGGGCGAGTCCGGAACAAGTCGAGGCGATCCCGAGCAAGATCGACATGCGGACGGACGTGTATTCGCTCGGGGTGATTTTCTACCAGATGCTGACGGGTCGGTTTCCGTATCCGGTGGTGGGGTCGGATCGGGAGGTGATGGACAACATCCTGAAGGGCGAGCCGACCCGGCCGAGCACCGTTCGGCGAGAGATCGATGACGAGGTCGAGACGATCGTCCTGAAGTGCCTGGCGAAGGAGCGGGAGCGGCGGTACCAGTCCGCTGGGGAGTTGGGGCGAGACATTCAGCACTACCTGAACGCCGAGCCGATCGAGGCGAAGCGTGACAGCGGACTGTACGTGCTGAGCAAGACGCTGCGTCGATACAAAGGCCCGGTGACCGTGGCGGCAGGCTTCGTGCTGCTGCTGGCCGTCTCGCTCGGCATCTCGCTGAGCCTATGGCAACGGGCGGCAAGAGAGCGCGACCATGCGGTCGCGGCGGAGCGAATGGCCCGAACGGCGGAGTCGGTCGCGGAGCAGAAGAGCAGGGAGGCGGAGGCCGAGCGTGAAAAGGCCAAGGCGGCGAGTGAGCTTGCGGAGGAGCAGCGTCGGGCGGCCGAGAAGGCCGCCGTGGAAGCGAAGACGGAGGCCAGCAAGGCCACGGCGGTTGAGCAGTTCTTGACGAGCATGTTGTCGTCGGCGAATCCAGAACAGGGCAAGGGCGCCGATGTCACGGTGATTCAGGTCCTCGACGAGGCTGCCACGAAGATCGATGGCGCGTTTCCGAACCAGCCTGCTGTTGAGGCCTCCATACGCTACACGATAGGGGTCGTCTACCAGAGCTTGGGGGTGCTGGAATCCGCGGAATCCCACCTTGCCACAGCGCTGAGGCTTCGCCAGGAGATGACAGACGCTGATGACCTGGAGCTTGCCGATACGATGCTCGAGCTCGGCAAGTGCAGATCTGACCAGACACTCATACGCAAGGCCGGTGACATCTTCCGTACGAAGCTCGGTGAGACCCATGAGCGTTACCTCAAAGCGATGACCTACATGAAGGCGGGACAAGGCTTTGGGATGGTCGTCTTCGGGCTGAAGCTGGCGGATATGGCTGACGGGGTGGGCGGATTGAGTAAGCCCCAGATGCTGAAGTTCTGGGACCGTTTCCTGGAGACCCTCCGAAAGAACGTTCATGAGGGCAAGACCGGCGCCGCCCAGGCTCAAGTGCGACAGTTGGTGGGGATGCTGAAGCTCTTCCCTACGAAGTCAATCTACCTGGAAGCAGACCGTGGCATGGTGGCTACGGCGAACCGCCTTCTGGAGTACGAGAAGGATGTCGCTTCGGCGGAGCTGGTGATGCGCGAGGCTCTTGCCTTCGCCCGGGAAGTCCATCGCGACGACCGGCTGCGTGTGGCCGATCGACTCGCCGATCTCGCCAGATTCCTGGCGGACTACGATCGTGGCGGTGACGGCGAAGCCAAGTCGCTCTACGCAGGGGCCCTCAAGATCCGCCGAGAACGGATGGGAAGCGAAAGTCCCCGCGTACGGGAACTAGAGGAAGCGCTCCAAGAGCTCGAAGGAGGTCGCGGCGTCTTGCGGGCACAGACGTCGCAGGAGAGACTTCAGGACTCCGACGAATACAGGACGGAGCAGACGAACGCGAATAGCCCTGAGTGGAATCGCGTCCGCGAGGCGGCTCGTAAGCACATCGCCTCAAGCTCCAGGCGACGCGAGGTCGGAATCACGATTCTGCAGCTTGCCCTCGAACAGCCAGAGGGAGATGAGTCGATCGAGGTCTCCGCCACGAGAGGCAGGCCCCCCTTGCGTTTCTACGATGAACGCCTGAAGAGCAGTAGCGCCGGGCATACGCTCGTGCGCAACAATCGGTTTCTCGTCACAGAGATATCCACGTATTCGCCCAGATACGGCGAAGTCAATAGACGTGGACAACGGCTGCAAACTAGATCGATACAGATCGGCACAGTCACGCACTGTTCGCCGGTCATTCCTCTTCCATTCCGTCGAGGAGAGGTGGTCGAATTGGGAAGAGTCACGTTGAGTCGCGCCACCGAACAGGAAATGGGAGAACTGAGAATCCGCTTACAGCCCGAAGCCGGTTTGGGTCCGGGTACCGGCACTATCTCGGTGGGGCGATTGCGTGCATCAGGATGCAGGGAGTCTCCAATCCGAGAGGATTGGACGTGCGAGGTCGGTCGGGTCAAGGCCGGCCGGATCTACGTCAAGGCAACGGCGAAACGCAAATTCGCCAGCGAAGCAATGCCCGTGAGCGTCGAGCCCGGGCAAACCAGGGCGCTTCATCTTCCTGCACATCGGGTTCGACAGCTCGAGGTCGATTGGTGGTATCGCCGACCGAGCACTTCGGGGACTTGGGCTCAGGGAACAGCATTGCTCTACACTGGCGAAGTCTGGAACGTAGGGTCTATGTGGGGCTTCTCGCCGCCCAGGGGGGTCCTCTGGATTCGCGACTGGGTTGGCGGGCCCGTTCTTCTTCAGGACTACAACTGCAAGTGGATTCCCCTCGAAGTGGAGCAACTGCCTGGAGGCGTCTCCGAGAAGGTGTTTGCAGTGGATAGACCCTCTTTGACGAAGTCCGTTGGGGAGGGCTCCGTATTTGCGGCTCGCTACCGCGACAGCAATGGCCAGGAGATGGACGCCATACTCCGGGTCCGCAAGATCACACCTCCCTTGGTTAGTACCTTGACGCGATCCCCGGCGAAGTCCCGTACAGACGATTTCGATCCAAAGGACAAGCTCCGCGCCGCGCGGAGGGCCGAGTCAGCCGCATGGCGCAAACTGACAGGGATCATCCGAGGCCTGCGGCTCGACGGCACGAGGCACGTCAGAGACATCATTCCCTCGGAGACCGAACTCGCCGTCGGGCATGTCGAACGAGCGACGTTCCCGCCGTATTCAGGAACTCAAGTCGAGGTCGCAGTGACGGCGAAGGTCAGCGATGTTGTGGATTGCCTACGCGCCTTGCCTGACATCAAGAGGGAACCCGAAACCCTCAAGCTGCTCGACTGTAGAGCGATTGAGCGACTGAACAAGACGAAAGTCCTTTGGGCCGTTGGCACCGCCCCAGTCGTCCCCGAAGGCGATGCGGCTACGAAGCCGTCAGCCGAGCCTAGGATTGTCAGCGCCCAAGCCAGGCTTCTTGCCAAGCGGAGAGCAGCAAAGGACGCCTACCGTAAGATGATGGAGTGCGTGAACGGCCTGCAAGTCAATCCCAAGACCTTCGTCAAGGACTTCGCGTCTGGGTCGGGGCAGATGCGCAACGATCTCGAGGCGTTCGTGCGGGGCGTACAGCTGGGCAAGCCGCGATGGCACGACGACGGCACGTGCGAGGTCGAAGCCGAAGTCTCCGTCGACGTGATCATCACGAAACTCGAGCAGCTTCACGAACGTCACTACAAGGGCAATGCCGTCCGGCCCGGCGACTTCCAGGAGATGCGGCAGCGCATCAAGCGGGACAGGATTCGCGTGGTGGGCATGGGCGCCGCTGTGTCGCAGGCCGATGCGGCAACGAAACCGCCCGATTCCTCACCCCCTTGAGCGTCTCCGAGTGCGGATGCCGCTTCGTTGGTCGATCCGCGTGCTCCGGCCGATGCCACCGGGTTCGACGTGGGGCTTCAGGGACCCCTGCGATTCGTCTCCTTGCAGCAGGTCAGCAGGCGCGCGCCGAAGAACGCATTCCCGCCTCGCCCCCGTCGTGTTGCCTGGGGGGCTCCGCTTGCCCATTCGCGTCCTCGGGTAGCTTGCGTCGCGCCTATCGCTGATGCCCCTCTGCCCATCAGAGGCACGAATTCAGTGAAGTTCTCTTCCGGTTTCCCCGCTTTGCCTGGCAGATCTTCCGGTCTGCTGCGTATTCCTCCTGAGTGACGCGTGATGCGGGCGGTCGCACGTGAGGCGCTGAAAGCGGGCCGACGCCCGCTTGCTGGTTCGTGGCAGGTCGCTCTGGCTTGCCGTCCGGTTTCCATGTACAGGCGTGGTGAAGGAGAAACAGGAAATGTCTACGAAAACCGTTGTGGTGTTGTCCCTCTTGTCGTGCACGCTCTCCCCGATGCTGTTGGGTTGCGCCCGGTCCAGCGAGGGAAGGCCCGTACGGACCGATGAGCCGAGCGCGCCGATCCAGAGGAAGGTGGCGATCTTGCCGTTCAAGAACCTGACGCCGAGCGAAGAGACTGACTGGATGGGGCCGGCCATGGCCCACTGCGTCGGCGTCCGCATCGGCCTGGTGAACGCCCTGCGTAGAACCAGGGCCCGCGAGCTTGGGGAGGTGCTCTCCCGTGAGGAGAACAAGGGGCTCGACCTGGCCGATCCCCTGAGCGCCGTGCAAGTCGCGAGTGCCCTCGGTGCCGAGCGCATCGTGATCGGCACCTACGCATGGGAAGCGGAGCGTATCTCGTTCGACCTCCGAGTCGTCGACAGCAGATCTGCCGTGATCGTCAAAGAGATCGCCGCGAGCGGCAGGAGCACCGAAGCCTTCAGCCTGATGGGGGATCTCGTTGAGGCTATCGTGCGATCCTACGACCGCAGGGCTCACGAAGGGGGCAGCGGCACAACGGTAGTGGACGTGCCGCGAGCCGAGCGCATCTGTCTGAGCGAGCAGGACCGCGTCCAGATCCGGGCGGGTGGGACGTGCAACTTGGCTGCGTTGAGGGCCCTTGCGTCGGGCGTGGCGGCGACCGAAACGGACGAGAAGATCCGTTGGTACACCGAGGCGACCCGCCTCGCCCCGGAGTTCGCGTGGGCGCACAACAACCGCGGGTTGTACCTGGCCAAGCAGAGCAAGTACGACGAGGCAATCGCGGCGTACGACGTGACCGTTCAGCTGGATCCGCAGTTCGCGTGGCCACGCCGCAACCGCGGCCTGGCATACAGGGAGAAGGGGCAGTTCGATCGGGCGATCAAAGACCACAGCAAGGCGATCGAACTGAAGCCGGATTACGCCGCGGCCTTCAACGGTCGCGGTCTGACTCACTACGACATGGGGCAGTATGATCGGGCGATCGAAGACTACAACAGGGCCATCGAACTGAGGCCCGACTACGCCAGGGCCTACACCAACCGCGGTCTGGTTCACTACTTCAAGGGGCAGCATGATCGGGCGATTGAAGACCACAGCAAGGCCATCGGACTGAAGCCGGATTTCGCCGCGGCCCTCAACAATCGCGGTCTGGCCTATGCGGGGAAGGGTCAGTTCGATCTGGCCATCGCGGACTATCACAAGGCCATCGAATCGAAGCCAGACTATGCCAAAGCCCACAACAACCTCGGTTGGACTCGCCTGAAAATGGGCGAACTCGCCAGGGCAATCCCGCACTGTAGCAGAGCGATCGAGCTCGACTGCGACTACGCAAAGGCCTACGCCAACCGTGGTCGGGCTTACACGGAGATGCGGCGGTTCGATCTGGCCATCGCGGACTGCCGCAAGGCCGTCGAATCGAAGCCCGAGTATGGGTGGTCCTACTACGTCCTGGGTGCCGCCTACGAGGGCGCCGATCGGCCTCAGGAGGCCTTGAACGCCTACCGGGAATACGCGAGGCTCACCTCAACGAAGGACAGCCCGCAGTACCGGCATGCTCAGGACCGGATTCGCCTGCTGCACGCAGGAAGGTGATTCGCCTCGCCAGCGTGCTGTTCGCCGCCTCCGGCAATCCGGAGGGCCATAGACTGAAGCTCAGTAGGGCGCGTCTTGACGCCACATTCCACGTCGCTTCCTGCGACTGAACGTGCGTCAAGACGCGCCCTACGCGCCTGTCCAGCTGGGGCGCGTTCGGGAGAAGGGGAGCTACAGCCTTCGTCTTGCCCACACGATCAACCCGAGCACGCCGAGCATGATCGGCAGCAATGGGCCCAGGCTGCTGCCGCACTTGAAGACGGCCGTGACCTGCCGGTCTGTGTCCATGGCGATGGTGATGACGCTGTTGGTGTCGACGGCGGCGTGATTCGCGTCGCCGGGGTGATTGGGGTCGAAGATCTCCCATTGCTTGAAGCCCTTGCCTCCGATCGGCATGGCCGTGAGCGTCACTTCGCTACCGGCCAGGTGAAGGTCCGACGGCAAGTTCGGGTCGTTGGGGTCCACTTCGACGCTGCCCCACGGCTCGTTGACGATGTTCAGATCGAGCTTGTTGTACGTCGTCAGCTCGACGTGGACGTAGCCCTGGTTGTGGGCCGGGTCGGATCCGTTTGCGTAGGCGACCCAGCACTCATCGTCCGTCGCGTCGTAGATGACGCTCACCAACGTCCCGCTCACGCCGACGATCTGTGCGATCTCGACGGACCGCACTGAATCGATGTTGCCATACCGCGCGTTCAGGGCGTTGTAGAACATCTCATTGCCGCCCCCATCGTGACGCCGCCAGTAGACGACGTCGTCCAACGACGTGTGGAACGGGGACGGGTAGATGCACGGATGGGGGTTCACCGATTCGTTGTCGGCGTAGATGTCGCAGCGGGTGTTGCTGGTCAGCAGCAACCTGCCGGTGATGTCGGGGCCATCGGGGCCGCTGAGGCCGTAGTAGTAGTTGTTCGTTCGCGTGGCCGTCTGGACCCGGTTCAGCGCCTGGGCCAGCGTCGTGTCGTGGTACAGAATGTCGCGCAGCAGGAACGGGAAGGGAATGCCGTTCAGCGTCTCCGGATCGCAGAAGTACCCCATGATCTCGCTCTGCGCGATGCCGTTCTCGCTCATGCCGCCCCCACAGACGCCCAAGGCTCCCGCGAAGCCGATGACGGCGTGGGCGTGGCCGTCGTCGGGATCGTGGATGACCACCACCGGGTAGTCCTGGACGCCCGTGCCCATGTCCCAATCAAGGTTGCGCAGTTGGTAGAGGTGCCCGTCCACGGTGGCGTTGCCCCAGGCGGCAAACAGCGAGCATCCCACCTCCCCCATGTCTGGGACAAGCTGTATCTTCCGCAGGAACGCGAACGTCATCTCCGGGTGGCCGCCAGCTGCACAGCCGTCGGCCATGCCCTGCAACTCGGACTCGTACGCGGCCGTATCGAAGTACGCCGGGTTCCACATGGCTGCGACGGCCGCATTGTAGTCCGCCTCGCTGAACGGCAGCGCGGCCTCCAGGCCTGTCAGGCAGCCAGCGATCTGGTCGGCCAGAAGCAGGCCGTACCAGTAGCCCATCTCGTAGCGCGTTCCCCCCACGTTCAGGACCCAGATCGTGTCCGTGCCGCTCCCGGCCGTCCGCAGGACGCCGTAGCCGTCCGCACAGGCAGCGTTTGGTGGTAACGTCACGGGGAGAATTACCAACAATGCCGCAGCCGACACTGCAGTGCCGACGGTCTTCATTGATGCTCGCCTTCGCATGTCTGCCTCCCTTTCCGAGACCTCTTCACCCGGCCGAGCACATGAACCGACCGGACGGCGCGCTCAGGATTGTCGGCCCGGGCCGCCCATGCCGAAACCCCCAGAGCGCCTCTTACACCAAGGTACCAGACTCACGCCCCTACCACCAACGGGACCTGCCCGCCGCTCGGGGGGCGTGTGTTCGGTGCCATCGCGATCCCTCCGCCATTTGACATCTGGGCAAGCATCCAGGGCAGCTGCTCGCGGAGATTTTACTCGAGCTGGAACGCCGCGCGAGCCCTCTTGCCGGAGACCACCTCGACGACCTCCGCTGACCATGTTCCCGCGGGGGCGTTCAGCGCTGGCACGTAGGCGAACGTCCCAAGGCCCTTGGGAAGATAGAGCACGCGAGCCAGGTACTCGGGGCGGCCGCCGTCGGGCCCAGCGACCTGCAGTCGCGCCGCGTGCGGTCCCAGGTTTGGCGTGGAGGCCTTTACCGCCACCTTGATCTCAACGGGCAGGCCACGACGGGCCTTGGCCGGGCAAGCCAGCGTGACACCGTCGACCGCATAGGGCAAAGCGGCGTACAGCTTCGCCTCGCCGGCCTCGAGCGTGTCGGTCGGGTTGCCGCGATCGCCAAGGGACTTGGCGCGCCGAACGTCGTAGACGTGTGAGCCTGCTTGGAAGGGCAATCGGATTGTCTTGGCCGCGCGGTCGTCTGAAACGAAGTCCCGCAGGACGCCGATGTACTGGGCGCAGCCGTCCCGAAGGCGGGTGACCTCCGTGTGGGCCACCGGACGCCCGCGCTCGTGCTCGACCAGGAACGGAGCGAACAGGTCAGCCTCCTGAATCAGCAGCAAGCGGAACAGCTCACGCACGGGCGCCTCTGTCCCTTGACGCCGCATCTGGTCGTAGGCATAGAGGTCCGCGTTCAGGTACACGGCGCGACCCTCGCCAAAGGACTGTGCGAAAAGCGCGGTTGTTCCATCATCGTGGCAACCGGTGGCGGCGGCGCCCGCCGCAGCGATCGACTCGCGGAAGATCGACTCGAAGCGGCAGCCGGCGCGGCCACGGTACTCGAGAACCACATGCGCTCGGGCGCGCCGCACGTCCGATCCCTGCCGCTTGATGCCGAAGACGTCGTCGAGGGCTGGCTTGGCCCGAAGTCGGCCATGAAGGTCACGCAGCCCGCAACGGTAGTCGGCGATGAGGAGACCTCCGCTTTCGACGAATCCCCGAATCCTGCGGATCTCCTCGTCGGACAGCGAAACGACGAACGGCAAGACCAGCACCTTGATTCGCTCAGTCAGAAGCGCGCCAGCTTCGATCTGCTGACGGGCCATCATGCAAGGTTGGTAACCAAGATCATGAAGGAGCAAGATGAAGCCCGCCGAGGCGGCGGCGTAGTGCCCTTTGGGTCGCAGGCCGCCCCAGATCTGACGCATCTCCTCGTCCGGCTTAACGGCGCGTCCGACGAGCTCGGGCTGCATCCAGAACTGTTGATGCGCGCCCAGATTGTTGACGTGATTGGCGACCCCGCTCTCGATCGTGCTGGCGTGCCAGTTGTTCTCGGAGTAGTGAATGGCGATCGGATCGATCTGCTTGGTGGCGTGGGCGATTAGCGTCCCCAGGCCGTTCTTGATCTCACGAGCGGCCTGGGCAATGCCCGCCACGATCGGCGTCGGCTCGAGATCCCACGTCAATGCGCCGTTGGCCGGATGGAGGAACGTGGCGTGCCACCACCAGACGCTGTTCCACCCGTTCAGGCACAGGTACCAGGGGATGTATCGCCCGCCGTATCGACGGTCGGCGCCGTTCATCCAGCACCCGCTGAGCGCCGCGTCCGCTCCGAACGACTTGACCGCAAGCCCGTTGAATATCTTTGGCGGATACCCGGACGGCAACAGATACTGGTGATAGACCTGGACCAACCCCATGTCCCGCGTCATCTGCCACCAGTCGTAGCCGTCGTAGCTCGAGAAGTGTTCGCACCCGTCCCATCCGACCAGGGCACCGGGGTGTTCTGCCTGGATCGCTCGCCGCATCCGCTGATGGGCGGCGGCGAAGCAATGACTGATGTACATCCGGTAATCCACCCAAGCCGACGGGTTCTTCAGGGACGGAAGCATCTGCTTCTCGGTATCAAAGCGGATCTCTTGCCAGCTCTTGAAGCGCGTGGCCCATTGCTCGTTCAGCGATGCCAGGTCACGGTAGCTCTTGTGGAGCCAGTCCTGAAAGCCCCGCCACGCGCTGGGGGTGTCGGCGAACCGTCCCTCGGGAACGAACGCGTTCACGTAGTTCTCGTCGCCGAGGGTGTACGCAAGGGTGTTGTAGGGCTTGTGGGCCCGGGCCGCCTTGCGAGCCCGATCCTCCATCTTGGCCAACCAGTCCTCGTTTAGAAGCTGACTGGCGAGCTTCACCGCGTGGAACGCCGTCGTGTAGGGAGCGGTTCGCAGGTGGGCCAGCGCCGCGCTTCTCGCACCTCCCGCGCTCGTCGCGCAGTTCGAGAACGCGTCGGCCGAGCCAAGGCGCCTCAAAGCATCGTACTGGAGCCGTGCGCGCCAGCTGGAACGCAGGCCCGTGTTCCAGTAGAGCACGTGGAAGTCCGTCGGACGGACGTTCTGGGGCATGAGCACCTCTGCGGCGGCAACGGCCTCAGCCCCTCGGTCCGACAGCAACGTGACCTCGACGCGATTCAGCACCGACAGCGACCCTTGCGGCGCAGCCATCGTCAGCGTGGGGGCGTATGGCTGCTCCTTTGTGCGCTCCAAGAGCCGACCCCAATGATCGAACCAGGACGCCCGCATGCGCAACCCTTCGGTCGCCCCTTCAACGTCCAGGCGGAATTTGGCCTCCTGGCCCGGAGCAACCGTGCTGCTCTCCAGGCCATGATGCGAGAGGGTGACGGCCTTGAGCGTCACCGGGCCGGCTTGCCTGAACCGCAGCACGTCCCAGTCCAGGGCCACGCCGTTGGCACCCGACACGACTGCCTCGACATGGTAGTCGCCGGTTGGGAGGTATCGGGGTGGCAACTTGACCCTCCTGCCCGGTTCCACCTTGCCTTCTGTCGTCTGCACCTTCCGGTAGGCGCTGCATTCGCGGACGGCGATGTCCACGCGCCCCGCGTCCAGCCGCGGATCCTCTGTGAACTCAATCGCGACTACGTCTTCGGCGATCGTCGTCGACCGGATGCACGGGGCGACACGAGGGCGCGCCGCTCGGAAGAGGAACCATCCGACTCGCGCCACGTATCGCTCGAACTCGGACCGCAACGGCGTCGCGGGCAGGAGGTAGCCGAAGCGACGGTCCGTCGCGGCGGAAACATGGACGACGTGGCCCTTGCCAGAGCGGTAGATCGCGGGCGAGCCCTTGGATTGCCCGGGGATGCAGAACCGCGACGCGCCGATCTCGGTGTGTTCGAGCTTCAGGCTAGCTGCCTTCAGGTCCCCCTCAAGCCCGTGCTTGAGGCTGCAGATGACCAGGGACTTGCCTCGGCGAACAGAGGCGATGATGGACGCTCGGATGTCCTCCGGATACGCGCTCCAGTGGGGGAAGTCACTCATCGCAACGACTTCCCAGTCTCGCGCAAGCGCGCGGCGTAGGTCGCCAAGCACGCGATCTCGCGACTTCAACAGATCCGGCCAGTAGTGACCGCGGATCCCGATCTCGCGGACGTTCGACGGCCCGGCGACAGGGACGACCTCTCCATCGATGTCGAATCGTTTCATCAGCTCGAAGCTGTCCTGATGCGCGCTGTACGGCGCGATAAAGACCACACGTAGCGGGCCGCCCGGTAGCCTCGCCGCCCATATCGTGCGAGGGAGGCCGCCTCCATCAGACACCTCGATCGCCGAGACCTGGCCACGCGTCACGGGGCCCGCGAGGATCACGGCGAGCAGCGTCTGCATCAGGGCTTTGCGCACTATCATCATGCCCCCGCTCCTTCGGAACACCGAACTCATTCGGCCGCTTGCATCAGCGGTTGACCGCTCCAACGACGTGGGCTATACGCTAAGCGCTGGTTCACATCTGCACAAGGCAAGGAGCAGTACGCAGCGTGCGTGGGATACGCCCGTGCAGACAATGCCACGCGAGCGTCTCCCTGCTCGCACAGGACCGTCCTTCAAGTATGGGGTGCCTCATGGGTCGCACGATACCGGGTCGTTTCAGCTGGGTGGGCACGTACGCAGCAGCCGTCATTGTCTTCGCGTTTGGAGCGTCCAGCCCGGCTTCTGAGCCGCAGGCTGCCGCCTCAAAGGCCAGGATCGACTTCCTCAAGCTCTGCGACCTCGCGTCCACCGAGGTCAACAAGGAAACGCGGAGAGTCCACAAGCGAGAGCGCCGCGTTCCCTTCTACCACGATTCCTATGCCGTGCGAGCCCTCGCCGTCGCCTACGACATGACTGGCAAGAAGGCGTATCTGGCGGGGTGCAAGCGATGGTCCGACCGGATGCTCGCCTTCCAGGCCAAAATGACGCCCGAGGGGGCGTACTACATGAACTACGGTCGCAAGCCGGGCCAGAACAAGGGCGGTTGGTACGTGGCCGACAGTTCGAGCATCGCGATGGGGGTCCTGGCGACGGCCATCCGATGCCCTGACTCGGCGGACCGAGATCGCTACCTGGCGTCCGTAGAATCATTCGCCAAGCTGGTGATCGACAACTATGTGGGCAAGTCAGGCGGCATCACCGACGGACTGTGGGACAAGTACGACGGTGAGTGGTGGTGCTCCAGCGGTCTGTTCGGTTCGCTTGCGTTCCTTCTGTACGAAGAAACGGGCAATGAGCGATACCTGAAGGTCGCTCTGGGCGCGGTGGACTGGCTGAACCGGCTCGACTTCCGCCAGGTCAAGCACATCTCGTTCAAGGAGGCCGCTCCCGCCGTTGTCATGTACATTCTCGAGGGCTACTCAGCCAGGATGCCGCACCTGAAGCCCGGAACATCGCGCTACCAGGCCGCCTGTGTGCAGATCGACAAGACCTTGGAATGGATGTCGGACAACCAGGCCGGGCGAGGCGCAGCCCACCAATGGGACTACAACAGCCAGTGGGGCAGCAAGCTCGGCGGCCTGCCGTTCCACATGTTCGTCTTCGCGCGCCACATCCCGAAGTACAGCAACATCGCCGGTGCCGCCGATCAAGAGCTCCGCCACATCACCTCAGTGCTCTCGGAGGATCGCAAGCCCATTCTCTCCCAGCTCGCAGTCTTCGCCATGATGTCCTATGCGGAGAAGCTCAGTCCGGACGCCCTGTACCGCTCCACGAAGCGAACGAAGTCGGTCACGGAGAGGATCGACTAGACACGTGCGATCGGCCGGTCATTTCTTTCTGGCGGGATGTGGAAAGCACGGTTCGGGTCACCGGTGGTCTTCCTCGATTCGTGCATAGGCTGAGTCACCGTCGCCACCGGCGTCGGCGGACGACGAAGCCCATCAGCCCTGCCGCGATCACCGGCAGGAAGGGCCCCATGCCGCTAGCGCAATCAAACACGGTCGTGACCTCGTGGTCCCGATCCATCACGAGCACAAGCGGGTTGTTGGAGTCGTTGACAGCGTAGTTAGAGTCGCCTGGGTGGTTGGGGTCGAAGATCCGCCAGTGCTTCAGGACCTTCCCCTCGTTGGCAACTCCGGTGAGCGTCACCACCGTTTCGTACTCATAGATGTGCCCAGGGGCGTATGGGTCCACGTCGACATGTCCCCAAGGCTGGTTGACGATGCTGAGGGTGAGTTTGCACAGGGCGTACTCGTCCGAGCCCATGTCGACCCGGAGGTCCATCACCCTTGGGTGTCCGTCGATATCCGTTTGACCCGTGTAATCACCGTTCGGGTCGCCTATGTTGATGCAGGGCGAGTTCGGGCTGAGGTGGTAGTCATTGTCCTGCCAGGTGTTTGGATCGCCGTCAGGGCCGTTGGGATCGACGAAGAGAGGATCGGCGTCCATGTTGCCGTCCCCCCAATTGAGGACGGCCGTCGGGCCCTGACTCACGTCGCCCTGTCCGCCCTGAAGGTCGCTGTAGGCAGCGTTGGCCGTCGCGCCGTTCTCCATCATGAAGGTCCCCGTCAGGGAGAGTTGCGGGCCGCCCACGCCTGCTGTATTGCCCCACAGGACGCAGTTCGTCAGGACGGTCACCGAGCTGTATCCACTGAAGCACGAGACGCCGCCGCCGAACGTGCCGCACGCATTGCCGACGATGGTGCAGTTCGTGATCTGTGCGAAGGAGTACTCTCCGCCGCAGACGATCCCGCCGCCGCCGAAGCCGTCGTAGCCGCCGCCGAACGGCACGGGCCAGGACATGCCGACGGCCGAGTTGCCGATGATCGTGCAGTTCGTGATGATCGGATCGGGCGACAAGGACGCGATGCCGCCGCCGAACTCTGCCGAGTTGGCAATGAGCGTGCACCCATCGATCCTGGGACTGCCACCGTCATACAGGCAAGCGATTCCGCCGCCGTAGGTGGCGACGCAGTCTCGGATGACGCAGTTGCGAACGACAGGGCTGTGGTAGTTGGCGATCAGGATGCCGCCGCCCGAGTAGTCCAGCCAGTCGTCAACGTTCGGATCGCCCTGGACGTTGGCGTTCACGATGGTGAGCCCGGCCAATACGGAGTTGGCGTCCTCATCCCCAAGGAACGCGAAGCCTCGGTGATGGTTGGACTCGTCGGCCTGGCAGTCGATCACGGTCGCGGCTACGAGGTTCGGGTCGTCCGGATCGGTGCTCCTCACCGTGATGGCTTTGCCGAGGAAGTCGATGTCCCTGTTACCATCGCCTTGGTAGGTACCGGGGGCAATGATGACCTCATCGCCGTCAGCCGCTGCTGAGATCCCCGCTTGGATTGTGGCGTACGGGCTGGGAACATGTCGATCCGTGGCCTGAACAGGTCCTGCGACCAAGAAGCTGACGACAGCAGCGGTGCTGACGAGGATCACGATCCTGGGGGGGATAGCACGGAACATGGCTCGCCTCCTTCCCGTAGCGATGAAATGTGGTAGGTCGTATCCGTAACCCGCTCAATTGACCAAGTTAGCCTTCAGCACGCAGGCTGGTCAAGGGTCTTCCGTCCCGCAGGGAGCCGGGGAGCCGGTAGCGTTGCCGAAAGGTGTGGATAGGCTCGACGCTGTGATAGGCGGGATTCATCGTTGCCCGCGGACGTTGCGGATTTGGGCGCCAGAGCGGGCTTACCCGTGCGGTCTTCTTGCTTCTTCGCGCCCTCCCTTGCGTTTCGAAGGCCGTCGATCGCCTCGCGCATTCGGCTGAGCGTATCGCGATTGCGCGGGGTTCCGCGGCTGGCGTTGGCCTTGACGAGTGCGTCGATGGGGCCGAGGACGTTCTCCGTGGCTTGTTTGGGTGTGCGACACAGCTTCGAGAGCTTCATGTAGTGCTCGATCGCCTCGGGCGGCATGCCCGCATCAAACAGGCGTCGGGCCAGGCGAGCAGCCATCCGCTGCTCCTTTCGGCTCGCCCGAGGTTTGTGCAGGTCCGAATAAACGATCGTGCGCCCCGCTAGCGGACCGAGTTGACTTGGTCCTGATCAGCATCTACACTGTTTTCCGGGCGCCCTGGTTAGGAGAAAAAGCGGAGCTGGGGGCAGGGGGTTGGATCAAGCCGTTCCCGTCTGAGGGCAGAGCCCCAATACCAATCGAGGTTACGAGACCCAGATCGCCCCCGGTGGGAGCAGCGGCGTGTAGTCTTCGACGTTCACCGAAACGATGCTATTCAACTCGCTTACATTCATCATCTTCTTCACGGCGCTGGTGCCTGCCTTTTTCCTTACGCCCCTGCGCTATCGTAGGTATCTGCTGCTGGTGGCCAGCTACTTCTTCTACGCGGCCTGGCGCTGGCCCTACGTCGTCCTGCTGCTCGGAGTCACCGTTCTCGGCTGGGCGTGCGCGCTGTTAATCGCGTCCAGCTCGCGTCGCGCGCTTCGGACGCTCTACCTCGTCGTGTGCGTCGCAGGGAGTCTCAGCGTCCTGGCGGTCTACAAGTATCTGGACTTCAGCCTGGCAAGCCTGGAATTCTTCTCGACTTGGTTCGGACACTCGTTGGCACTGCCTCGGTTTGACCTGATTCTGCCGCTGGGCATCTCATTCTTCACCTTTCAAACCATCGGCTACGCCGTCGACGTCTATCGCGGCCAGTTCCCCGCCCGGCGGTCTTTGGTCGACGTGGCCTTGTTCGTATCGTTCTTTCCCCAGTTGGTTGCCGGCCCGATCATGCGGGCCGACCACCTCATGACGCAGCTCGAACGCCCCACGCGATTCGAGTCCCGTAACTTCCTCGAGGGCATGCTCCTCATCGTGGGAGGGATGATCCGGAAAGTCATCATTGCCGATAGCTTGGCCCCATACGTCGAAGCCGCCTACGGAAACGCCGAGGCGTATAGCGGTCTAACGTTGCTTCTGGCCACCTACGCCTTTGCCTTTCAGATCTACTGCGACTTTGGCGGGTACTCCGATATCGCCCGAGGAACGGGGAAGGTATTGGGATACGACGTGTTGGTCAACTTCAACCGGCCCTATTTCAGCTCGAGCCTCACGGAGTTTTGGCATCGTTGGCACATTTCGTTGTCCACCTGGTTGCGGGATTACCTCTACATTCCTCTTGGGGGGTCCCGGTGCTCCCGGCCGCGCATCTTGCTCAATCTGATGATAACGATGGTGCTGGGAGGCTTGTGGCACGGTGCCAACTGGACCTTCGTGTTGTGGGGCACGATCCATGGGGCAATGCTCGTCGCCCATCGGTGCAGTCTGTGGGCTCGGGGTCTGACAAAGCCTCCCAAGGGAGCATCTCTGATCGGTCGATTGGTCTGCATCCTCGCAACGTTCAACGTGGTGTGCCTCGCATGGGTGTTCTTCCGTGCGACGGACATCCATTCGGCTTTTGCGTTGCTTGCCCGTATTGTGACCAACGCTTCCGGGGTGTCTCTGGACTTCTCGCTTCCCATCCTGTTGGTCGGTATTCTGCTGCTCTGGGAACTGCTCTCGCCCACCTGCCAGATCGCTGCGTCGCGCATGGAGGTGCTGATCCGGCGACCGTTGGTGGCACGCCTGACGATCTACGTCATGATGCTCTTCTTCACAGGTATCTTGGCGATGGGAGGCCGGAATGAGTTCATCTACTTCCAGTTCTGATCCGCCCGGCCTGGGGCCCGCGTCGACGGCGCCCAATGGAGACATCGGACCGAGGACGCATCGCATCCGGCACGTATGCGTCTTTGTGCTTCGTGATCTTCTGTGCTTGTGCATTATCCTGATTGCGGCTGAGATGATCGCCCGATACGTTTTTCGTGCTCGACCTATCACCATGAAAGATGCCTTCTGGCAATACGATCCCGAACTCGGTTGGGCCAACCGTCCGGGGGCCCAAGGGATTTACCACCGATTGGCGTGCGATACGCTGGTCAAGTTCAATAGCCGTGGGGTGCGCGGACCGGAGTACGGATACGAAAGAGCGCCAAATACGTATCGCATTCTGTTCCTCGGCGATTCGGGCATGGTGGCCCATGAGGTGGAGGACCAGTATATCTTCGTTCGCGTTGTCGAGCGCGAACTTCGCAAGAAGGGTTATGCTGTTGAGATCATCAACGGCGCAACTCGTGGCTACGGAACCGACCAGCTGTTGATCTGGCTGCGTCGAGAGGGCATCAAGTACAAGCCGGACCTGGTTATCTACCGGTACACTGTCTCCGACCGTCTTGAGAACATCACGATTCACCGGGCGTTTCGCCCCTACGGCAAGAGCTACTTCTACGTGACTGAGGACGGCTCATTGGCGCAGGGGGGGGTTCCTGTTCCCAAGTTTCCCTGGCACGAGCACTGCACCGTGGGCAAGGACGGAACCGTCATTCGAGCATGGCCGTCGGTATTCACCGGAGCCATGTACATCGTCCGCGATCAGGTTCTGTGTCGCAGCGCCCTGGGCACCGGGATGCTGGCCCTCGCTTCAGAGTTGCCTTCCGTGAAGGCCTCGATCAAGAACGCGCGACTTGCGAAAGTGCCCTATCATTCATACGATGAAAACAGGATCAACTCATATGAATATCGCCTTGCACTGGCCCTGACCAAGGAAATGAAGCGCGTGTGCGACGAGAACCAGATTCGCTTCATCGTCTTTCCAGGTGGGCGAAGTCGGTTCGGCTACCAGCTTTCCAAAGACATGGGAATGCCCAACCTGTCCATGTACGACGCGTTTCGTGATCGCGTCGCCGATGGGCCCCGATGGCACGTCCGCCTCGATTCACACATGAACGAGTACGGACACCGCGTCTACGGGGAGATGCTGACCGAGATGTTGATCGAACGGGGGGTCATACCGCTGGACAGCCTGCCGACCCTATCAGCTAAGATGCCGGCTGACCCGCACGGTGGCGCGAAACCGGACCGCCTCCAATAGCCGCAGCTGCAGCCGGGGGCAGCATGACGCTCGGCAACGCTCGTGCAACAGAGAATCGCCAAGAGCGCTGATGCCATCCCCGATCATCGGCCCCACCTACCGTCGTGCGCTCAAGACGAATCGCCTGAACAGCTCGCATGCGTCACGGGACGGGACGAAGTGGGCCACCGGGGACCATAAGGCGCGCTAGACCCACCTCAGTATCGCCCCGAAGATGACAAGGCAGACGATGTCGAAGGCGAAGATCGCGCCAACGACCGCGGCCTTCGTCCTGACGCGTTCCATATCGTGTACCCAGAACGCGACCAGGAAGAAGGGCAAGTAGCCGATCAGGAAGATGAGCCAAGGGGCGTCGACGTTCCACCAGGCGTAGTCCCACGTGAGCGCGCCGGCCGCGTTCAGCAGGACCTCCACGAATACACAGAACGCAGACCCCGTCACAGCGAACAGCAGCCGGTTCGGAACACCGAGGACCTTCATCTTCTTGTCGGGCAACAGCGTTTTCGAGAAGACGATCCCCGCGATGGCGAACATGAAGCAGATCTCGATGTTCAGGCCGATGAGGATCAGGTAGGCGGTGCGCCCGGGCGCCCCCCATAGGGGCGCGTACTCGGTGAAGTGGAAGACCAGGCCGTTCCAGGTCTCGTTGAACCAATCCATGCCCCAGAAGGCCAAACCGGCGAACACCAGGTTCCAGTTTCTCCGTTCAATCTCGACGGCGTAGACGTAGACCACGAGCGCGAAGAGTGGGATCACGTACCACTGAAACTGGCTCCCATCTCTAAGGATTCTCGAAGCCTCTGAGGCCGCATCTGTAGGCATGGTTGTGCTCCGTTGGTTCTCGTGACCGCGATCTCGACTCGCGCCTACTTCTTACCACCGAGATGCTTGTCAGCGAAGTCCATATACCGCTGCCAGTCGTACACCGTCAGGTCATGCCGGCCGGTGCGAATGTGATATCCGATCGTGCCGTGCGCGGGCTTTTTTACGTCTGGCATTCGCTCGGCGGGCAGTCCGTCGGCCCCGAGGAGTCGGTAGACGGGATCGGCATGCTTGGCCGCCAGAAACTCGCCGCGCGGATCGGCCCAGCGGTCTTGCTCGGCGCTCGCCACGTACACCGGCCGCGGCGCGATCAGCGTGATCAGCATGTGCTGGTCAACCGGCAAGGTCTCCTCGCGCTCGTTGTACTTCTTGAAGTTGCCACAGAACCAGTGAGGGAAGACGGTGTTGATCCGCCCAACCGTCTCGCCGAAGGCCCGCCGGCTCAGCGCCGCCCCGCCGCATCCTGAGTCGTTCGAGATGACGATGGCGAAGCGCTCGTCACGCGCGCCGGCCCACAGGGCGGTCTTTCCGAGCCGCGAGTGTCCCAGGACGATGACGCGTTTCTCGTCGACGTCGGGGTCCCTTTCGAAATAGTCCATCGCCCGGCTCAGGCCCCACGCCCACGCCCCGATCGATCCCCACGCATCGGGCGGACGGTCGCCTGTGCGGGGGCCGTCGAACGCGCCGTGCACGCCGTTCTTGAAGCCGTCGTGGAAGTCCGGATCGATGTCGCCGTAGTAGATCGTCGCCAGCCCGTAGCCCCGGGACAGAATCTTCTCGACGGGAAACCGCGACTTGGCGACCCCGCGTGCTTCTTCCGTCGCCCGGTTGTTCACCGCCCCTTTGCGCCCCCTGCGCATCCAGCTTGTCGACAGTTTGATCCCGGGATCCGGATGGATCGAATGGTTCCCCTGGAAGTTCAGAAGGACGAACAGCGGCACCGGCTTCTTGCCGCGATTGGGCAGGTACATCAGGATGTCCATGCCAGGCCCATTCGCCTTGCCGGTGAAGTTCACCGTCACCTGCTTCCGCATCGCGTTTCCGTTGAGGGCCTTCGGCTCGAGATCGAACCGCTTGAAGGTCATGCCCTTGGGCCTTCCGGGGGCGCGGCCATAGACGTGTTTTCGGAACAGCTCGAGGATCTCCGGGCGCCGCTTCGTCCGCCATGTTTTGGCGTCGGTGACCTTGCTGCCGTCCTGCATCTTCAGGGGGTCCGGCAGGACGTAGGACGGTACCTTCGATTCGTCGTAGTTCGGTTTCCACTGAGCCGCAGAAGTCGTGTTCGTTGACATTGCCACAATTGCCCCTAATGCAGCTGCCAATCCTTGCAGCGCCCTCGTCGTCTCAACCGAGATAGGCATGGTCGAACTCCTTGAATCCGCGAACGGCTTGTTTGCGCCGCCCTCTCATCACTCGCACGTCAGGAGCCGTCTCTCCTGACCGGCACGACGACTCGCTTCAGGGCCTGGATCATCACCGGGCCGAGCAGCCCTGAATTCGGAAGCGGCCCATAGCCGATGAGCTTCTGCGCGTGAGCGCCTCTCCCCTTGACCTCTCCTCCAAAACGCCGCCGCAGGTGTTCGGGGACCGGGGGCAGCTCCTTAAGTCCCGACACGCGATTGATGAGGGTGTTGGTGACGTCTACGACCAAGGCATTGGCCCCCGCCCTGGCCACGCCGGTAACGTCAAGGTATTGTCCTGGCATCCAGCGGATGCCCACGCGTTTGCCGTTCAGTTCTACGTCGGCGATATTGCCCACGTCGCCCAGATCGAGCTGTAGCTGGAGGTCGTCGGCGATGTAGGATGCGGGCAGGTCGAAGGTGATCTCATAGCGTCCTGTGCCGCTGAAATGCTTGGTCCGCGGATCGGCCGTCCAGGACATCAGCCGGGAGAGCGTGCTAGCCGTTCGAGGGAAACCCGTCCCCTCCAATACGAGCTGCCAATCGCCCGTGACGCGATAGGGCGCGGGGATATCGTCCACGTTCGTACGCACCATCGCCTTGTCGTCGGGCGTGATAGTGTGCACGCCGTTCTGGCAGGCAATGGCCTCAACGCAATCGTCGTCGACGCGAAGCACCTTGTGAAACGTGCTGTGGGCCGCGTGTCGCCTGGCGGGCCCATCGCCGAAGACGATCACCGTCGATTCATAGGGCGCCAGACGCAACGGGACCCTCGTGACGTCGCCCCTTTCCTCGTACTCCCACAATGGCGCAACCTGCCCGTTGTAGGGATTCCATTCTGTGGGCGGCTTGCCGACAACGCGGAAGGTCACGGGCATGTCGACGGGCCGATCCTGGATGTTGGTCACGAAGTAGATCTCTCCATCGGGCAGGCATCTGTGGACAAAAGCCAGGCCGTCGTTCTCTCGGATGCCTTCTCGAACGAAGTCGATGCCGAAATCGGGTGTCACATGGCGGCGCAGGACGTTGAGGAACGGGTCGAGGACACTGCTGTGCCACTCCAGCACGTCCGACCGGTCGATCACGTAGCGGATGTGATAGCTCTTGCCCTTGCCGTAGTCGCGGGGCGCGGTGGGGTTGCGGCGCCAGACGGGCGTGTCAAACATCTCGCGGGCGATGGCGCGAACGGCCTCGTCTTTCCGCTGCCAGTCGTCCAATCCGACGGAGCACGCCGGCACGCGCTCGAGTGCGATCGCCACGCCGCCACCGCGTACGTATTGGCGAACACGCTCGAGGCTTTCCAACGGCATCGCTTGAATGCTCGGCAGGAGCAGGATCCTGTACGCCAGGTCCCGAACGCGCAGGACGCCGCCGTCCAGGCGGGCACGGTTCTGCAGCACGTCGTCGTTGACCAGATCGAAGTCATACCCGTTGGCAACCAACAGCCTGCCCAACGAACCCCAATCGAAGCCTCGCGTCCACTTGCGGGCGTTGCGGACGTCCAGCGTCCACTGGTTTGCCAAGGGCGAGTACACGGCGACGTCGGCGCTGAAACGGCCCTGGCGAAGCAGGTGGCAGCAGCGCGCCACGTAGTCGCTCAGCAGCCGGTAATTCTCCCACCATACGTTCGGGTGACTGATCACGATCTCGGCCCCGAACCGCCGCGACGGGGCGATGTCCCGTTCCGGCGAGCAGGTGTAGCCGTGGTTGTAGAACTTGTTGGCGCCCGTTCGCAGGAAGACGTCGCTGGCGATCTTCAGCTCCTCCAGCGTAGCGCGATACGGTTTCCAGTGCAGGTAGGTGTAGGCCTCGACCGTCACCGTGTTCCGGCCGTACAGGTGGGCGCCGGACGAGACGTACTTCTTCGGCCCGATCCGCGTGTCGAACCAGGGCACGGCGTCCTTCTCGCCGGCGGTGATCTCCATTTCAGGCAGGTGCGTCATGCCGGCGGATTGGAGGATGTCCGTGGTGAATCCGTAGGGCTGGATCCGGCCCTGGACGCCGTTCGCCTCGCACCAGTCCAGAAACGTCGCGAAGAACGCGCCCAGGCCGACGGTGTGCAGAAACTCGTTGACGTCATACCGGATCTTGGGCGAGATCTCACCGACGTCCCACCAGATCCCGGGCAGGTATCGCGCCAGGTCGTAGCCCTTCTGCGTCCTGAACCGGTCGATCAAGTCGCCGCTCCAGTAGATCCCGTTGTGGATCAGGGCGACCTCGAAGCTGTCGCAGAAGAACGAGTCGACCGTCTTGCCGAACTCCTCGCCGAACGCCTCGCGGAATCTGCCCCCGAGGTACTCGCAGTACCGTTGCATCGCCGCCTTGTTGAAGTGATCGACGGCGCAGCCCTGCCCGGTGTACTGAAGCCAGAAGGCCATCAGTTGCCACTGACCTTCGGGGACGTCCCAGTCCAGGCGACGTCCTTCGACCTTCGGCGTCAGATCAACGAGTGACGATTCTTCCAGGCGCCCGTCAGCGATCTTGCCGGCCACGACCGCCACGAGCCGGTCTTGGGCCGTGATATCCCTCGCAGGAGCTTGCCCAGTGTGGGGTACGTCTCCCACCTGTGTCGGCAGCGGACCCGAGAACCGTTGTCCCCCCGCCAGCACGACGGCCGTCGGAACCATGTTCTGACTGCGGTCTTCGGGCGGCACCCAGTCGCCGCCGATCACCCAGCCCGGGCCTCCGAAGTTCAGGGAGAACGCCATGCCCCGCTTCTTGGCCTCTCGAATCGCGTGGACGACCAGATCGAAGTACGCCTCGGAGAGGTAGGGAACGTTCCCCTTCTCGTAGACTTCCTGCATCGTGATCTGCTCGACGCCGCCGATGCCCTGCTCATGCATCTGCTGCAGTTGCCAGGTCAGATCATCCTTGGTGATCGCGTTGCCCATCCACCACCAGCGCGTGTGCGGCCGGCAGGAGGCGGGGGGGTCGGCGAACGACTTTCGCATCTCCTCGCGAGAGACTTGGCCGTGCGCCGCTCCCGGCGTCAACACCGCGCCCAGCCAGACCGCCATGCCGAGGGCGCCGACGACTTGCAGGACTTGATGGTGCTCCATCGTCGCTCCTTGCGCTACTTCCACGGCAGGCGCAGGCCCAACGCCTCGGGCCCCTCGTTGATGAAGTACAGGTTGAACTTGACCCAATGCGCGCCGCCGGGCACGTCGTAGAGGTAGATCTTCGCCGTGTAATCGTTCTCTGCGGACGGTTGCTCGAGGATGAACGGATGCATCGGCTCGGATTCGATGTCTTCCACGATCACCGTGCCTGCCTTCTGTGGCAGGGGTGTCGAGAACGTGTGGTTCTGGAAGTAGATCGGATCCCAGCGGAGATGCTCCGTCTCCAGGTGGTCACCGCGCACCGACAGGATGTCCCTGCCATCGACCCGGCCCTCCCAGTAGAGGATCTTGGTCGCTTTGTCACCGTGCGTGCGAAGGACTTCCCTGTATCTGGACTGCTGCTGTGCGACGGTCCGTTCGATCTGGTCCCGACTCGGCGCACGGGCCAACGCCTTTCTCGCCCCCTCCGGGTCTTCGAGCGTCTGACGAACGTTCTTGATGAGCTCATCGACGCCGAACAGGTGGTAGTCGAAGCCCGGCGCATCGACGAACGCCTTGCGCGTCGTCGTCAGCTCCTCGAAGAGGCGGCCGAGCGCACGCAGATTCTCGTCGGTCGGATCCTCTGAGTATTGGAAGTACGCCAGGAATGTCTTGGTGTAGAAGTGGTTCGCCTGGATCAGCAAGCGTGTCAGCTTCAGTGAGTCCGCGACCTTCGCTGCGAATCCCTTGTCCGGCACGCGCGTCTTGACGGCTGCGTATTTCCGTTCCATCGTCTTGGCGACGTCCAGTCCGTGGTCCAGGTACGTCAGCGTCTCGGGGATCCACGGTTTGCACCGCAGGTAGATCTCCCGCAGGAATTCGAGGTGTTCCTTCCCGCCGTCGATGCTGGGATAGCCCTCCGCGACGAAGTTGCCGACCCGAATGTGCGGCAGGGAGCTAAACGCGCCGTACGCGACCGGTTCGATGTATAGGCCGTACTTGTACGCGGACGGCGAGAGCAGACAGATGTCGGCCATCGCCTCGGCGAGGGAACGGCCGAAGTAGATCGCGCAATAGTCTGCCGCGATGTCTCTCGGTTTGTCTTGGTGGTCCCACGTCAGCCGCGACACCGTGTATGCCGTGAGGCTTCGCGTGTCCCAACCCTCCTTGGCGGGCATGTCGAGGCTCGCGCCCTTCAGATTGCTCTTTCCCGCACGGAGCATGGACGTCAGCCCGGCCTGGAAGTACGTCCCCGGATACGTCGGGAAGACATTCGCCCCGCCGTGGTAGTCCATCGTCTCACAGACGACCATCATGTTGTGCGGCGTCTGGTTCAGCGTCGGGTTGTAGGGCTGGTACCACCACCGATCGTTCTGCGTGAAGCTGGGGATGAGGTACAGGTTTCGCGTCGGCACGTCGTCGGTGAAGACGCTTCGGTAGACCTCGGGTTGCGACTGCTGTTCGTGGGCGTTCGTGATCCACGTTCGGTGGAGCAGATCCTTGTCGAACTCGCCCACAACGACGTCCCACACCGCCTTGACGAAGGCTCGATACCGCTTGGCCAGGGACCAGTCGCACCCCTCTCCGTCGTGCATGACGTCAAACGTCTGGTAGTTGCCCCAGTAGTTCTGCTCCTCGCCGGTGAAGGTCGCCACGCCGTCGAGTTCGGGCATCGCCTGAAGGAGCCGCCTGAACTTCGCTCGCACCGCGTCCCACAGGCGGGGGTCCGAGGGCGAAAGCGTGGCGCCGAACTCTGCAAGCAGCGACGGGTGATAGGTGAACTCCGTGCCGAACGGCATGAACTTCATATGGAGCGCATGTGCGTATTCCGCCAGCTCCCGGGCCTGGGCCCGAGCTTTCCGGTTCTCCGTGCGCTCCGGCTCAGCGTCCCACGGCACGAGTCTAAGGGGGGTTTCGCCGAAGACGAGGTTCAGTCGATAACGCAGGGCCCGTCGAATGTCCGCACGGCTCCTGACCGGGATGCGTGTGTAGCGCGTCTCGAGATCCGGCTGATGTTTGACCTGGTCCGTCGGCACGCGCTTCAGCACGCGGATCCTGTCCCAGATCCAGTAGAGCCCGTACACGTCGCCGATCAGGGATCCGCCTGCTACCACGACGATCGTCCTGTTGCCGTCGGCCACGGGGACGATCTCGTAGCCCTGGGGATGCTCGACGCCGACCAGCTCGAGGGCGCCGCGACGCCGCAAGTCGGCTGTGATGCGGTTCCTGCTTGCATCGCCGACAACGATCGCATTCGCCGACGGCGTTCGCTCGTCGGTGACCGTCTTGAGGATCAGGCCGTTCTCCCGCCCCGTCTCGATCAGATCCGAAAGGCAGACGCTAATCGCCTCATCCTTCAGGCTTGCGGGGGAGACAGCGACGCGCCAGTCGGTCTGAGCATGGGAGATATCGGCGTGGCATACGCTTGACAAGGCTATCCATCCCAACACGCGGGTGTTCATGTCCGGCCAGTCCCTCCCAGCGTCCTCCTCGTCGTCGCCTCCGCTCACCGACCGGTCCGCGGCGCCTGTGGCCGGTGCGGATAGATCCGGAGCCGCGCTGGCGCTATCCCTTTCACCTCAAACAGGCGGTACGGCCACTCGGGCACGATCTTGATGCTGCCTTTGACGTCCTCTGGGACTCGCCACGAGTACTCACAGAAGCTGCCTCAGCCATACTCGAACGCGCCGCTCTGAAGGACGTTCCCGCGCATGTCGACGATCTTGAACCGCGGCGCCGGGGATTCGCGGCGCTTCAGAGCTCGCAGGGTCGCAACCTGTCGACCTGCGGGAATGGGACATCGAGTATACGTGGCGTGCGTGCTTTGGGGAAGGAGGGCAGACGGCCATCAAGTCGCACCAAACAGGCAGACGGCCATCAAGTCGCACCAAACAGGCAGACGGCCCCGCCGCGATGCGGGCCGCCGCGCTCGCCTGCGGCTCAATACACCAGCCGACGGAAGCCCCTGATCGTGTGGAATGAGAAGAGGTTCCCGTCGTGGGCGCTCTGGGCCCCTTCATCGGCGGAGCGGCTGAGCAGGTGCGGGTGTCCGCCCCCGCCTGGACTGTCACGTACGCCCGGTCGCCGATGCGCCTGTCAACAAGACCGCACGTCAGGAATGTTGGTGTTTCCCCTTCCGTACGCCGTCATGGTTTTGGTACACTCCGGTTTTGCGTACGACATAAATGCAGGGACATGTCGCCTGGGCACGTCACGCCGCAGCCGTGGGGATAGGAGGCGAGTCATGAACATGCGAACGGGTCTGCTGGGGGTTGCGGTAGTTGTCTGTCTTGTCGGTTTGCCAACATGGGCGGCCGAGCGGTACGTCCCGACTCAGTACACCACGATCCAAGCGGCCATCGATGCCAGCAGCGATGGGGATGAGGTCATCATCGCCCCCGGCACGTATCAGGGCGACGGCAACCGCGATCTCGACCCCAACGGTCTGGCGATCACGGTTCGAAGCACCGACCCGAACGATCCGAACATCGTCGCCGCGACGGTGATCGACTGCGGCATGGACCCGAACCACTGGGACGATCCCAACTACACCGAGGATCCCAACTACCATCACCGCGGGTTCTACTTCCATGGCGGCGAAGGCCCGAACTCCGTCGTGGCCGGTCTGACCATCACCGGCGGTTACGATCAGTTGGGCGGCGGGATGTGCAACATCACGAGCAGCCCGACGGTGACGAACTGCACGATCAGTGGGAACACGGCACTCTACGGCGGCGGCGTCTACTGCTCGTCTGCCAGCCCGGCGCTGACGAACTGCACGATCAGCGGGAACTCGGCCTCGGGCTCCAACGCCAGGGGCGGTGGGATCCTGTGCTACGACAGCAGTTCGACGCTGACGAACTGCACGATTAGCGGGAACGCGGCCTCGGGCTCAGATGGGGACGGTGGCGGCGTCTGCTGCTACAACAGCAGCCCGACGCTGACGAACTGCACGATCACCGGGAACTCGGCCACTCGTGACTGCGGCGGCGTCTACTGTAACTACAGCACTCCGACGCTGACGAACTCCACGATCAGCGGGAACTCTGCCTCTAATCGGGGCGGCGGCGTCCACTGCTACTATGCCAGCCCGACGCTGACGAACTGCACGATCAGCGGCAACTCGGCCGGTTATGAGGGCGGCGGCGTCTGCTGCATGTGGGACAGCAGCCCGACGCTGACCAACTGCATCCTCTGGGATGATGCGCCGCAGGAGATCCGCGTGGTCTCGGCGAGCCCGGCCGTCACCTACTCCTGCATCTCAGGTGGCTGGACGGGGGAGGGCAACATCGACGCCGATCCGCTCTTCGTCGACGCCAACGGGCCGGACGACGACCCAAATACGTGGGAAGACAACGACTGCCACATCTCGCCCAGCTCGCCCTGCGTCAACGCAGGCGATCCGAACGGCGACTACGCCGGTCAGACCGACATCGATGGCCAGGGACGAGCGAACGGCATCGTCGACATGGGCAGCGACGAGGTCTGGGCCGAGCCGCCGGTCCACAACATCACACAAGACACCTACTTCTCGCGAATCCAGGACGCCATCGACGCCGCCAACGAAGGCGACGAGATCGTCCTCGCCCCGGGTACGTACACGGGCGACGGCAACCGCGATCTGGACCCCAACGGCCTCGCGGTCACAATACGAAGCATAGATCCGAACGACCCGAACGTCGTCGCGGCGACGGTGATCGATTGCGGCATGGACCCGAACCACTGGGACGATCCCAACTACACAGATGATCCCAACTACCGTCACCGCGGGTTCCACTTCCATAGCGGCGAAGGCCCGAACTCCGTCGTGGCTGGCATGACCATTGCGGGCGGTCATGTTGAGGCGGACTACTCGGACGACCCCAACGGCTGGGGAGGGGGGGTCCTATGCCTGGACAGCAGCCCGACGCTGACGAACTGCACGATCAGTGGGAACTCGGCCGACTGGCATGGCGGCGGCGTCTGCTGCTACGACAGCAACCCGACGCTGACGGACTGCACGATCAGGGCGAACTCGGCCTGGTACTCGGGCGGCGGCGTCTGCTGCACTAACGGCGGCAGCCCGACGCTGACACACTGCACGATCACCGGGAACGCGGCTGACTACCGCGGCGCCGGCGTCTACTGCTACGACAGCAGCCCGACGCTGACACACTGCACGATCACCGGAAACGCCGGCCTCCGCTGGGGCGGGGGAGTCTACTGTACTTCGTACAGCCGGCTGACGCTTGCGAACTGCACGATCAGCGGGAACTCGGCCGACGACGGCGCCGGCGTCTACTGCTTCGATTTCAGCAGCCCGACGCTGACGGACTGCACGATCAGCGGGAACTCGGCCGCTGGTGACGGCGGCGGCGTCTTCTGCAGGCACTACAGCAGCCCCATGCTGACGAACTGCACGATCAGCGGGAACTCGGCCGCTGGTGACGGCGGCGGCGTCTTCTGCTGGGATTACAGCAACCCGACGCTGACGAGCTGTATCCTATGGTCCAACAGTCCCGACCAGATCTACGACTCGTTGAACTGCCTGACACGGGCGACTTACTCCTGCATCCAAGGCGGCTGGTCTGGGATGGGCAACATCAGCGACGACCCGCTCTTGGTCGATCCCAACGGCCCCGACGGCGATCCGAACACCTGGGAGGACAACGACTACCACCTGTCCCCCAACTCGCCCTGCATCGGCACCGGCGACCCCAATGGCGACTACGCGGACCAAACCGACATCGACGGCCAGCCCAGGCTCGTCGGCGTGAACGTCGACATCGGCGCTGATGAGTTCGCCCGCGTCCTGAACCTGACCGTCGTCGGAGACGACAAGGGCCAGGTCCTCGTCGAGCCCAACGACATGTACTACGAGCCCAATGCCGTCGTGACCCTCACCGCCCTGCCCAACGCGGCCCAGGGCTTCTTCGGATGGCAGGGGGACGTCCCCCCCGGCCAGGAGCACTACAACCCCCTGACGATCACCATGGACGCCGACAAGGACATCACCGCCACCTTCCGATGCGGACTCGGCACCGTCCCCATGCTGCCGATGATCCTAAGTATGCTTGGCTTGCACGTGGCGGTGAGACGAAAGTCATGATCTGACCGGGTCCCACCACGGTCCTTGGGGTTAGGAGGCGAGCGATGAGACTACAGGTCTGTTCAGCTGTTGCTGTCATGGTTGGCGTGCCGCTGGCACACGCCGCAGAGCGGCACGTCCCGAGTCAGTACGCCACGATCCAGGCTGCCATCGATGCCAGCAGCGATGGGGATGAGGTCATCATCGCCCCCGGCACGTATCAGGGCGACGGCAACCGTGACCTCATTTACGGCGGCTTGGCCATCACCGTCCGAAGCGCCGACCCGAACGATCCCAACGTCGTCGCCGCGACGGCGATCGACTGCGGCATGGACCCGAACCACTGGGACGATCCCAATTACACCGAGGATCCCAACTACCATCACCGCGGGTTCTACTTCCATAGCGGCGAAGGCCCGAACTCCGTCGTGGCCGGTCTGACGATCACGAACGGCTACGTCGATGCGTCTTCCTCCTCCGATCCCAACCGCTGGGGAGGCGGGGTTTTCTGCTGGGACAGCAGCCCGACACTGACGAACTGCACGATCAGCGGGAACTCGGCTTGTGAGGGCGGCGGCGTCTTCTGCTACTACTACAGCAGCCCGACGCTGACGGACTGTACGATCAGCGGGAACTCGGCCACGGGCTCATACGGTACGGGCGGCGGCGTCCACTGTAACTACTACAGCAGCCCGACGCTGACGAACTGCACGATCAGTGGGAACTCGGGTCATCAGGGCGGCGGCGTCTACTGCTACACAAGCAACCCGACGCTGACGAGCTGCACGATCAGCGGGAACACGGTCGACTACGACGGCGGCGGCGTCCACTGTACCTACGACAGCAGCCCGACGCTGGTGGACTGCACGATCAGCGGGAACACGGCCGACGACGGCGGCGGCGTCTGCTGTACACAGGACAGCACGCCCGCGCTGACGAACTGCACGATCAGCGGGAACTCGGCCGACGGCGACGGCGGCGGCGGCGGTGGCGTCTGTTTCTACGACAGCAGCCCGACGCTGACGAACTGCACGATCAGCGGGAACTCGGCCAACTACTACGGCGGGGGCGTCTACTGCTACGACAGCAGCCCGACGCTGACGAACTGTATGTTCAACGGGAATTCGGCACAACGGTACGGCGGCGCCGTCTGCTGTAGAGATGAGAGCACGCCCACGCTGACGAGCTGCACGATCAGCGGGAACTCGGCCGTCTACGGCGGCGGCGTCCACTGCTCCCCAGGCAGCCCGACGCTGGAGAACTGCACGATCAGTGGGAACTCGGCCGACTACTACGGCGGCGGCGTCTACTGCGCCTCCGGCAGCCCGACGCTGACGAACTGCATCCTCTGGGACGATTCCCCGCAAGAGATCTACATGGTCTCCGGGAGCCCGGCCGTGAGCTACTCCTGCATTGCCGGGGGCTGGACCGGCGCGGGGAACATCGACGCCGACCCGCTCTTCGTCGATGCCGACGGGCCGGACGACGATCCGAATACGTGGGAGGACAACGATTACCACATCTCGCCCAACTCGCCGTGCATCAACGCGGGCGATCCGAACGGCGACTATACGGGGCAGCTTGACATCGACGGCGAGCCGCGTGCGAGCGGGGTGGTCGATATGGGTAGCGACGAGGTCTGGGCTGCCGACACATGCACGCTGACGCTGACGGTCGAAAACGAGGACTGGGGCAGCGTTGAGGTGGAGCCCAACGACCCGAACTACGCACCGTTCACGTACCCCTTCGGCACGGAGGTGACATTGACGGCTGCGCCCGTCGAGGGTGCGGGACTCGGTCATTGGCAGGTTTTCGATCCCAACCAGCCGGGTGATGCCAACTACGCAGCGGAAGATGCGAACAACCCTCTGACAATCGTGATGGACGCCGACCAACAGGTTGCCGCCGTCTTCATGGGCGTCCACAACATCACACAAGACACGTGGCATGCGACCATCCAGGCGGCGATCGGCGCAGCGGGTTCCGGCGACATCGTGGAAATCGCGGACGGGACGTACACCGGGGCCGGGAACAAGGACCTGGACTTCGGCGGCAAGGCGATCACGGTGCGGAGTGCCTCCGGCGATCAGGCGTTGTGCATCATCGACTGTGAAGGCAGTGGGCGCGGGTTCGACTTCCACAGCGGCGAAGGGCCCGATTCGGTCGTTGAGGGCCTGACGGTCCGAAACGGCTACGCCGCCCGGGGCGGCGGCGTCTACTGTGAGTGGTCCAGCAGCCCGACGCTGACGAACTGCACGATCAGCGGAAACGCCGCTGCGGGCTACTACGGAGAGGGCGGCGCCGTCTACTGCTACTACAGCAGCCCGACGCTCACGAACTGCACGATCAGTGGGAACTTGGCCTATGATGACGGCGGTGGCGTGTTCTGTTACAGCAGCAGCCCGACGCTGACGAACTGCACGATCAGCGGGAACTCGGCCGCTGGTGACGGCGGCGGCGTCTACTGCTGCTACGGCAGCCCGACGCTCACGAACTGCACGATCACCAGAAGCGTGGGCGACCACTACGGCGGCGGCGTCTACTGCGACAGGAGCTACCCGACGCTGACGAACTGCACGATCAGCGGGAACTCGACCTCGGTCGCATACTGCGGCGGCGGCGGCGTCTACTGCTCGGGGGGCAGCCCGACGTTGATGAACTGCACGATCAGCGGGAACTCGGCCTACTACGGCGGCGGCGTCTACTGCTCGGCTAGCAACCCGACGCTGACGAACTGCATCCTCTGGAACGATACGCCGCAGGAGATCCACGCGCTCTCCGGGAGCCCGGCCGTGACCTACTCCGACGTCGAGGGCGGCTGGACGGGGACGGGCAACATCGACGCTGACCCGCTGTTCGTCGACCCCAACGGCCCAGACGGCGATCCGAATACGTGGGAAGACAACGACTATCACCTCTCGCCCAACTCCCCGTGCATCAATGCGGGCGATCCGAACTACGTGGTCAATCCCAATTACCCCACGGACATGGATGGTGAGCCGAGGGTCAACGGGACGGTCGATATGGGTGCCGACGAGTTCTGGGGGGATCACGTCGTGCTGACCCTGGTGGTCAGGGGCGAGGACAAGGGCGACGTCGATCTCAGCCCAACACCGGCATTCAGCGTCGATACCCGGCATTGGTATCTGATCAACACGGCGGTGACGCTGACGGCGGATTGGGAAGAAGGCAAGTACTGGCTTGGTTGGGAGGGAGACATCTCGCCGGGCGAGGAGCACACCAACCCGCTGACGATCACGATGGACGAGGACAAGGAGATTTCCACATCCTTCCGGTGCGGCATGGGCGTAGGGCCATTCCTGCCCATGATCTTCGCCGTCCTCGGTCTTGCCCTCTGGTTCAGACGCAGGGCGTAGTTGGACTGACGTTCGCAGCGAACTTCACAGGCCCGCAGGTTCGTCCTGTGGGTCTGTTTCTTTGGGCCGTTTGGCCGTGGTCGTATCATCTGGTATCTGGTAGCATTCCGAGCACGGATGCGTCACGGAGAGTAGCGCATACGTTGTGCCAGGACTCTCGACAAGGCCCACAGATCGATATCTGAGGGACTTTCTGGGTCGATGGGGATGTTGGGGGACGGGCCGAACAGGTTTCAGTATCAAGACACAGCCAAATCTGCTTCTGACAGGTGTACTCGGTCAATCGTTGGGGCCCAAGGATTCATGACATCATTTTGTGGTTGGCGCACCGCTTCAGAGGTGGGGGTCACGAACTCGAACGGGAATTGGCGTCCCCCACGGCTGAAGCCTTGGGGCGCCAATGCGCTGCTGCTCTTCCTTGCGCTCTGCGTTCTGAGTCGGCCGTGTCTCGGCGAGGCAGTGATCGAGCTGTACACCGCGAAGCTGACGCTTGACGATCAGGGGCGCGTTCGATCGTTCGGGTACGCCGACGGTTCCGAACACGCCGTGCCCGGTCCGCCGGCGTTCTCCGTGGACATCGACGACGTCCCGCGCTTCCCCACGGCGGTTGTCGGGTCGCCGAACGGGCTGGCGGTGACGTTCGAAGGTGGCACGGTGGCGGAGTTCCGCGTCACCTCGCGACCGGGATTCGCCCTTCTTGAGCTGCAGAAGCTCGCCTCGACGGGGACGGTTCAGCGATTCGGTCTCTTCTCGCTGCCGATCCCTCCCAAGACCCAAGTGGCCTCCAGGATCAACGCCGCACATCTGGGTCAGCACAGCCTCGCGCTCATGGCCGCCGAGCCGAACGTCCGTGCGTTCTCCAGCCGGTCCATGGGTCAGCGCTCCAACAAGTCGGGCTGCACGCACCGGTTCACACCGACGGACGGCAACGCTCGGATCGGGCGACGCGCAGCCCGCTTCACGGCCACCAGCACGAGGACCGACAACGGCGGATGGTCGCTTCGCGGCAAGACGTTCCGGCCGCCACTCGATCTGTCAGGCTGCACCGCCATCCGGGCGCGGGTCCACGGCGACGGGAACGGCGAGCTACTCAAGATCCAGCTCCACGACGGAAGCCGGGGCTATCGGGACAACTACATCAAGATCGACTTTCGGGGCTGGCGACAGTTGACGCTGACCGACAACGCCATCAACACGATCCGGTACGATCGGGTCAGACACCTGAGCTTCTACTACAACGGCCTGCCGGCCAAGAAGACCGTGACGTGTCTCATCGACCAGGTCGAGGCCGTCCTCGATCGAGGCGGCAGGGAGGAAGCGGTCGTTCTGGAGGACTTCGAGAACCCCCACTCCCCGCTCTGGGACGGCGGGCCCGCGACGCTAAACGTGCAGACGTATCAGAGGCATGGGATCAGGCCGGCGCGCTTCGGCCTGATCGTGTGCCCAAGAAGCGACTTTGCCAAAACCGTCGAGCGGTTCGAGGCGATCGCCGGCCTGCCCAGCCCACACCCGGGTGGCGTGTGGAGCAAGACGTCTCCCTGGATCAAACGCTCGTACCTGTTCATCACGCGGTTCAGCGAATCGCAGACCGACGAGGCGCTGGCGCTCGCCCGCCGCGGTGGGTTCCATACGATCCTGATCCTCGGCGGGTCCTGGCACGAGTCCACGGGACACTACCGGGTCAACCGCAGGAACTTTCCTGACGGGCTCGCGAGTCTGCAACGCACGGTGCGCCGGTTCAAGGACGCTGGCTTCAAGGTGGGCCTGCACTTCCTCGGTGCATCCATCCGCCCGCCTGACCCGTATCTGGCGCCCGTGCCCGACAAGCGCCTGGTCAAAGGCGTCTCGGCCGTCCTGGCCAAGGACATCGATGAGAAGGCCGACTTCGTCCCCACGACCCAACCGCCGAAGGACTTCCCAGCCGAGGATGGCGGATACCGCGGCAACGGCGCCGTCCTCTGGATCGACGACGAGCTGATCCAGTACGCGGCTCGGTCCATGGACCCCCCTTACGGATTCCGCGGATGTCGACGCGGGCATCTCGGCACACGTTCGGCCCCACACCGCAAGAACGACCGAGTGGACCACCTCGTGCGCTCGTACGGCTATCACATGTACGACATGGACACGACGCTGCTGGATGAGGTGGCCGCCAACTTCGCTCGCGTCGCCAACGCCTGCGACGTCGATATGCTCTACTTCGACGGTTCGGAGCGGTTGCAGGGCGACCACTGGTACTACAACGCCCGCCTGCACAAGGCCTTCTACGACCGGATGAAGAACAAGGATATGCTCCTGCAGGCCAGCAGCTTCAGCCACTACTCGTGGCACATCATGGCCCGCAGCGCCTCGGCCGACGGACACGGCGATCTCAAGGGGTACCTCGACGCGCGCTCGTCCTGGTTCGACACGCTGGCGGAGAACCTGATGCCGCTCGACGTGGGTTGGTACTACGGCTACGACCCGAACGCCACGCCCGACATGTTCGAGTACGTCCTCGCCGCGACCCTCGGATACGACTGCTCGATGTCGTTTCAGGTCTCCGTCGACGCCGCCAAGCGGCATCCCTTCACCGGGACGATCCTGGACATGATCGCACGCTACGAGAAGCTCCGGTTGTCCGGGCGCGTGCCAAAGGCCATGCGGGATCGGTTCCGGATCGACCCCGCGCTCGGTGGGAACATGGAGCCGGAAGAGCGGGCGGCGCGACTCGACAAACGCCGCGAATACCGACTGCTCGGCTCCGAGGGCAGAGAGTGCTTCCAGCGCGTCGTCTACTCCCCGTGGAAGGAGGTGCGCGCGATCGACGGCAAGCAGAACGTGTTTGACGTACAGATCAAAGACGGCCCGGCGCCCGTCGGCGTCCAGGTCCATGCGATGCCCGGTCCCTGGCTGCAGCCAGAACCGGCCTACCGCGCAGCCGATGCGCTCGTGTTGGAGACCTTTGACGATCTGGCCGGCTATGCTCGCAGTCCGAAGCCGGGCCAGAAGGTCTACAGGATTGGCCCTGGCGAGGGCGGCTCGACCCTTCAAGGCGTCACGCAGCGGCTGGAGTCTACCGACCAAGACGTCAGAGAGGGTCAGCGTTGTGGCGTCTACACGGCCACGAGCGCCCGGCTGCATCCCGACGGATGGTCGGTCATCGGCAAGCGCTTCGATCCCCCGTTGGACCTCTCCTGGCACAAGGGCATCGGCCTGTGGATGCGCGGCGACGGAAAGGGCGGGCGGTTCAAGGTCCAGCTTCGCGACGGCGGCAAGGGCGTACAGGACTACTACATCACCAACGACTACGTCGGTTGGCGCTATCAGCGACTGACCAGGTCGGCCCAGGACCGCCTGGACTACCAACGTGTTGTCAGCCTGACACTCTACTACAACGCCCTGCCCGCCAAGACGACGATCTCCTGTGGCCTCGACGACATCAAGGCCTTGCGCCAACTCGATGACCGCACGATCGCCGATCTTTGGGTCGACGTCGGCGGCAAGCGATTTGCATGGAAGGGCAGCCTGGCCACCGGCCAGTATCTCTTCTTTGATCCCGACAAGTCCGTCACGCGCTACGCCCCCGGCCTCGGCGACGGCGAATCGTCCCCGCCCCGCCCAGAAATCCTGTTGCTGCCTCCGGGCCAGCACAAGATCATCCTCGGCTGCGGCAGCCCGCTGACCATGCCCCTCCGGTTCCGCACGATGCACTACCCACCGGAGCGGTACCCGATTCCGTGAAGGGGTCCACCCCTGCACGAACGCCATGGAGATACGGGAGCGATGCTCGCTCCTCGGATTGGGGCGGAGCGGTATCGGCAAGGCGTTGAGGGGCTCATGGACTGCGGCGGCCATGACGCCGCTTTGGATCTCGCCCCACGACACGGCAGGTCCGGGACGGCGTTTCGAATCCAACCGCGGCTCCGCCGCGAGCCAAAGCGCCGCCGCTGGCGGCGCACTCCATACGGATCCACGTTTCGCTCCATGCCATTCGACGCCCACCCGACTGGCGGGCGCGTGCAGACCCTCGTCCGCGACGGCGACTTGCTGTTAGAATATGACTACAAGAAGACAACGGAGAGTAAACGGGACAGCTTGCTGAACCGTGGGAAGTAGCACGGCTGGGATCACTATGGAGGGCGATCCGTGGATTGGTCGCGCAGGCCCTGACACACGCCACACGACGGAGGAAGGGCTGGCCAAGATCCTCGCCCAAGACGATCTGGTCCGAGCAGCGACCAGCCAGCCGGGGCGATGGAGCCAGATGCCCTGGAAGTCGCCGTAGGGAGCTTGCGACGATGGGTCAAGGCGACCCGCCCGAACATCGTGGAGAGCACAGGCCGAACAGAGGGCTCCGACTGATGTGGCTTCGGCGCGCCCTTCTAGTCCCTGCCCTACGAAGTCGCATGCGTGTTATGGTCGTCCCGCACGATTGTGTGAAGCTCTATGCCGTCGAGTGTTCGTCGGACGAGGTCAGCGAGTTAGAGGCGCTGGACGGAAGGGTCGCTGTCGATCTGATGAACCTCGTGCGGTACGAGGTAGGCGCAACCACACAGGGGTCGGGAGTCCGCGTGTTCTGCTTCGGCCGGAACGCAAACGTGGAGGTGACGCCCTGGCCGATGAGCCACTATCTACGAATAACTGCGTCCACGTGTGCCTACATTCCTAGGCTGAACGCGGCGTGCATTCGGTTCCGGGACGGGCACGCCATCGACAAGCCACTGCTGCACGAGCTGACCCATGCGTTCATGTATGAACTGTCTGATTCCTTCCCATACCCGTTCGCAGTCGAGGAGGGCCTGGCACGCATGATGGAATCATGGATCCATCTAGTACCGAACGCTGAAGGCGACCTGAGTCGAGACCTGGACGGGCGTGAAGCCACCGAGCGCTACCTGGATGATTCCCAATTCGTGTCCATTCGCGACTTGCTTCAGTTTGAGACAAGGGAGACTGACTCCGAGGACGAAGAGAAGACTGACCGGTCTGAAGGTGAGCTTACGCGAATCTCCCGAGCTTCCTACTGGATGTTTGGCTATCTCACGCTGCTGGGGCGGCGCGATCCGATTGTCCGACGAATCCTGCGCGAAATACGCGCCAAGGGCATCTACTCGCCAGGCGCCGTCTACGAATGGCTGCTGCACATGTGCGGGATGACACCCGAGGCGCTCGAGCGAGGCTTCTACCTCTACTGCACGGAGGGTAGAAGACCGTAGGGAGGAAGTGGGAAAGCGAGGGCCGAGTGCTCTGGTTGGACGCGGCCGACGTCACACACGGTCTCTGCCGAGTGATGCGCGGCGTCGAATGGCGTGCGGTTCGCGTCAATACGAACCATGCCCCTGCGTCAGCCGCTGCTGCGATCGTCCGGGGCTGCGTCTACGGTATAGGCAGGGATCGAACTTCTAGGGCTTGCTGGAGGCAGGGCTTCGGGCGGCTGAAGGCGCGCGCTGTAGCCTCCAGACGTCGGACTCCATGTTGTTTCCGGCCACCATCCACAGGGAGTCATCGTGCACGAAGACGCTGGCGGCGTGGCGGGGCTTCCAGGGCGTGTTGGGCACCTCATGCCATTTGACGCCATCCGCAGAGCACCAGACGTCGGTCCTGTTCTTCGAGTCCCGGTTCCATCCCTCCAGGACCCACATGCGGTTGTCGAAGACGGCAACGTCGTGGTACTGCCTGGGCGCCCAGGGGGCCGCCTCGAGGTGTCGGGTCCAGTGGACGCCGTCCGCCGAGCTCCAGACGTCATTGTAGAACTTCCGGCGTGGGACCTTTGGCGTGTCGTACGTCCCGCCGCCCAGGATCCACATCCTGTCCCGAAAGACGACGCTGCCCCCGATCATCCCGCGCTGCGGCCAGTAGGGACGCTTCGGCGTCACCCGCGTCCATGTGATGCCGTCGGAGGAGTTCCAGATATCATGGTAGAACCGCTCGTCGGCCGGCGCGAACTGAGGCGTTGTCTGCCCACCCATGACCCAGATCTTGTCCTTGAACGCCACCGCGTAGTGCAGAACCCTCGGGGCCCACGGGGGCTTGTGACCCTTGTTGACGTGGCGCCACGTCTTTCCGTCAGCTGAGTTCCAGACGTCGTCCTGGTAATGGCCCTGAATGGGATCCCCGCCGACGATCCACATCTTGTCCTTGAAGACGACGTAGCCGGCCGTGTGCCGACCTTCCCAATCGCGAGCGGGGTCGAACCCCGGCCTGCCGAACGTGTTCGGCTTCTCCAGCGTCCACGAGCGGCCGTCCTTGGAGCTCCAGACGTCGTTGGTGCATGTGGCGGGGAAATGGGCCTTGTCCCGAGGGTTCCAGCCACCGAGCAGCCACATCTTGCCGTGAAACGTCAGGGCCCCCGCGCCGTCGCGGGGAGCGAACGGCCCCTTCAGGGTGACGTTGACCCAGCGGTAGGGGACGACCTGCTCAGCGTGCGCCCCAGCACACATGCTCAGGCACACCAACACAATGACCAAACGGCACAGATGCGCACGAAGCATCGAAGTTTCCTCACATCGCCGAACATAGGTGATCCCTGATTGCCCCACACCGAGCGCGATGGTGGAATCCGCGGATCGGGGCATCCGGATTCCGACCCACCCCGGCGGACGGGCAATCCGGTCCCACAAGAAACATGGACCGTCATCGTGTTCGGTACCAAAAAGAACATGACCGCCCGCCATTTTCCAAGTCCATCTCTCGCTATCCTATCGGCATGTCCGAGCGGGTGTCCAATCGCCCGGACCATTCACCTCGCAGGAGCAGGAACCTGAGCGTGGTGCGTTCCTTGGCGGCCGCGTTCCCTCGCCTGCAAGAGGTAGCACATTGACGTTGCCCATTCGAATGGAGAACCGGGCGCACGCGGTTTCCACGCGAGAAGGGGGTTAATCGATTTCGTCGAAGGCGCAGGGGGCAGGAATCTAGGGAAAGGGGTTTCCCAGGTCGCGGTCGCTGGGTATCCTGCTGCCGTTGCACGTCGCGGGAGAGAGGCATTCCATTTACCCGCATCATGTCTTGGGGGGAGAGGAGGCGAGTCATGAAGGGGCGTACTGGTTGGGCTGTGGCGGCGTTGGTGGCGCTGGTTGGTTCTGAGGTGCTGGCGACTGGTTGGGTGGCGGTTCAGCTCACGGACAACGACTACGGTGACTGGTGGCCCCAAGTCTCTGGCTCGAGCGTCGTATGGATCGGGGAACCGTGGGACGATCCGGACGTCTTCAGCAGATACGAGATCTACCTCTACGACGGGACCGCGACCACGCGGCTCACGTACGACCACGAATACGATGCCCACCCCCGAATCTCAGGCTCCAACGTAGTCTGGCATGGCGAGGGAGCCAGCAGCCAGGAGATCTTCCTCTACGACGGCGTGACCACGACGCAACTCACGGACGACAGCGCCCTCGACCTGGACCCCCAGATCTCGGGGACGAACGTGGTCTGGGGGGCCTGGGACGGCTCCCCCGACGAGATCTTCCTCTACGACGGCGCGACGACGACGCAGCTGACCGACAACGGCAACTACGAGTACGCCCCCCAGGTCTCTGGGTCGAACGTGGTGTGGGAGGACTATGACGGCACCGACCACGAGATCTTCCTGTTCAACGGCGCGACGACGACGCAGCTGACCGACAACAACAGGCACGATTACGAGCCCCAGGTCTCGGGGCAGAACGTCGTGTGGTACGGCTGGGACGGCAACGACTACGAGGTCTTCCTCTATGACGGCGCGGCGACGACGCGGCTCACCAGCAACAGCTACGACGACAAGTTCCCCCGAGTCTCCGGAGACAACGTGGTGTGGAGTGGCTGGGATGGCAACGACTGGGAAGTCTTCCTCTACGATGGCGCGACGACGACGCAGCTCACCGACAACGGCAACGACGACTTCAGCGGCGATGTCTCGGGGTCGAACGTGGTGTGGCGCGGCTGGGACGGCAGCGATGATGAGGTCTTCCTCTACGACGGGGTCACCACGACGCAACTGACGGACAACGGCATCGATGAGGGCCTGCCCCGAATCTCCGGGACGACCGCGGTGTGGGATGGCGGCACCGGCAGCGACCTCGAGGTCTTCATGGCGGTGCCCGGACCCGCGGTCACGCTAACCCTGACAGAGGTCAAGGGGTCCTGGGGGGACGTGACCCTCCTTCCCAGGCCGACGGACGCCAACGTGTCCCAGTTCCCGCTGGGGATGCCGGTCACACTGACGGCGACACCCATCGAGGGCAAAGGCTTCAAGCACTGGGAGATCTACGTCGACCCGAACTTCATGGGCGATGCCAACTACGCCGTGATCGACGCCAACCTGACCACGGTGATTACCATGGACGCCGACAAGGGCGTCACGGCCGTCTTCAAGTGCGGTAGCGGCGTGGGGCCCATCCTCCCGATGATCCTGGGCGTGCTGGGGCTGGCCGTGTGGGTGAAACGAAGCGCGTAGCTCCGGTCCTCCCACACGTGCCCCAGCGCCGTCGGCAGCGACCGCCGCCGACGCAGCCAAGCTGCTGCGCCGGCAAGGCCCAGCGCGCTCGGCCCGCCCGGTGCCGGATCAAGGATGATATGTGCCGTCCCCACCACGTCAACGACCAGGTCGAGCGTGAGCGTCTGCGTGATGGCAGAGACACCGATCTCATAGCTGAAGGTCCCGGCCAGCCCCACCGTCAACACGTCAGTGGACGTCCTCGACGTCGTGAAGGTCATCTCGAACGATCGGGGCGGCCCGGCCCAAGTCGCCGTCGTCAAGGTGTCGTGTTGACCAGACCCGTAATGGGGACGGTCAACTCGACGCAGGCGTCCGTGTCACCCGTGGCCGTCCTGACCTGCGTCGCGCGACAAAGCCGCAACCTCCCACGCCGATGACCAACAGGGGAAGCGCCTGTTCGACGCCAGGACCGCACTGCCCCCGGTCGAAGACGGCCGTGACTTCTCGATCTGCGTCCATCACGATGATGATTGGATTCTCCTGACTGACCGCAGCGAAGTTGGCGTCCCCGGGGTGGTTGGGATCGTAGATCTCCCAGTGCTCGAACACCTTCCACGGGCGAGGGATTGCCTCGAGCGTGACCTCGGTTCCCGCCGCGTACTCGCCAGTGGGACTGTACGGGTCCGCTTCGACGTCCCCCCAGGGATGGAATGGCGGCCCGCCTTCGATCGTGATCGTTAGCGTGTAGGTCGACGGGGGGGTCAGGAGAAACGCCCGCCGGCCGCCCCCTGCGCTCGCCGAGTTGCCTCGCCCCACGATCTGACCCGCATCATTGACTCCGTAGGCCTCCGTGAGAACCCACCCGGCGTTTGGCTCGATCAGATCGTTCAGGTCGGTCATGGTGTCCGCTTGCCACAGGAACGCGCGTCCCCCGGAATTGCCGACGACCTGTTCGGATTCGTTGATGTCCCATGCATGGCTGTCGGTGGCGCCGGTAAGTGTGCCCAGGTCGGTCATCACGCCGTCCTGCCACAGAAACGCGCGCCGTTCGTCGGCCTCGGTGTAGCTGTACCCGACCACGCTTGCGGACTCGGTGATCCCAAACGCTTCGCTCTTATTGCCGCCGAGCGTCCCCAGGCTGGTCACACCGCCGTTTTCCCACAGGACGGCACGGAAATCGACCTGGGGCGTGCCGGACCACCCCACCGCCTGGCCCGACTCGTTGATGTCGTAAGCCTTGCTCCAGTCGCTGCCAACCAGCGTGCCCAGATCGGTCATCACGCCGTCTTGCCAGAGGTACGCGTGATCCCCCATCTCGTCGTAGTCCGAACGCCCAACCACCTGACCGACGTTGTTGATCCCGAAGGCCCGGCTGGTGGTTCCCGCGAGCACCCCAAGATCGGTCATCACCCCGTCTTCCCACAGATAGCCCCGCAGCTTGTCGTCAGCGTCTCTCGACTCGCCTACGATTTGGCCCGCGTCGTTGATGGAGAACGCCAAACACCAGTTGTCCCCCGTCCCGTCCAGCGAACCGATATCGGTCCGCACGCCGTCTTCCCACAGCCAGCCGTCAGACCCGCCGCCGACGACCTGTCCACTCGCGTTGATGTCCTCGGCCTTGCCCGACCCAAGGTCGGTCACCGTCCAGGTCTGAGCGGCGACCTGTCCGGTCAGGACGCATGCTGCGACCGTGCATATCGACCACCTCACCCATGTTTGGTACCCGCGCATTGCAGTTCCTCCACGCAAATCGAGATACGAGTTGCCCCAGACCGTCCCCGGCCGACCCACACCAGCGCGCCAACAGCCAGCAACGCGAGCGTGCCCGGTTCGGGGATGTGTGCGACCCAAGCCCCTATGAACTGCGCCTTCTCGAAGTCCTTTGTTGCGTTTCCGACGATTGTCAGGCCGTCATCCGAGATGGCGACGACTTCGTGCAGGACCCATCCGTCCAGATCGAGCCCGAAGTGGTCGGCTAGCACGTCACCGACGTAACGTGCCCCCTCGCTGGGAGTCCACAGAACACCCAGCGTCGACCCATCCCACCATTCGTTCTCGTTGCCGCCCACCGATCCGACGATCACCGAACCGTCGGCGGACACGTCCAGGGCCGTTCCCCATTCAGTACCGGGCATCCCGCCCAGATCGGTCGCGACGCCGTCCTCCCACTGCCAGGCTTGTCCGCCGAGGCCTACGCCGCCGACGACGACGGACCCGTCGGCTGATACCCCGTTGGCCGACACGCGCCCCAGCGTGGTCAGTTCGCCGTTGTCCCATCGAAAGGAGTGACCCGCTCCAAGTGACAATCGGCTGCCGACAACGACGCCGCCATCGCCCGAGACGGCGTTGGCCACCGCCCACTCGGGGGGGGCGACCCCCACACCCAGCCCGCTCATCACGCCGTTGTCCCACCGCCAGGCGTCCCCCGTGATCATCAAACCGGCACCGGCGGACGCGCCCCCCACTGCGACAGACCCGTCCGCAGAAACGTCGCAAACGAAGCTGTCGTCGAACCCGTCCAGGACACCGAGGCATGTGATTGCGCCGTTCTGCCAGAGAACGGCTTCCTTCCCGCCGTCGCCGGTGGCGTGTCCTACGATTACGGACCCGTCGGCTGAGACCCCTCGGGCCCCACCGTCGGTCTGCCCGCCGGGAAGAGGCTCCAGTCCCGTCGTCACACCGTCTTCCCAGCGAACGGCGTCGTACAGGTAGCTGGGCCCAATCAGGCCGCCCAGCGGGTCGCCTGGCACGAGGCCGGCGATGCGATTGCCGACCACCACCGATCCATCGGCGGAAATGCCGGTAGCTTCGGCAAACTCGTCCAGCGTCTGGAAGCTGGGTGGCGCCGCCAAGAGCGCCGATCCCAGGGCAGACGCCACACTCAATGCGAATACCAGGATTCTGGGGTGTCTCATCGTTATTCCCCCAAAGAGGGCTACGAAGCCCTAGTTTGGCCCGGCTGAGGACGGACAGGCGGGCACGGCCTACGCTTGCGCCGGGGGCCCTCATGGCAGGTCTCGCCAAACAGGGGACCGCGACGCTTCCGGAATGGTTCCTGCTTGGGGGGCTTATTCTGCGGCAGGACGAGATCCTGACATCACTTCTGGCCTTTTTTTGCTGAGCAGCGAATTCGACGGTGGCCTGGCCTCGGCTGTCCCCTCCGAGCTGCTCTTATCGGACCGGATGGAGTAATGTAAACAACCGTCCGTTCGGCCCGTATAATGAAGACGGTCCTTCGAATCCGCCTTGGGAGGTGGGATGCTCGAGCGAACGAGCAGCACGTTGCTGATCGACTTGCGTGATCCGCAGAATTCGCAGGCCTGGCGCCAGTTCATGGACCGGTACGCGCCGTTGCTGGTGTCGTATGCACGGCGTCGGGGTCTGCAGCTGGCCGACGCCGAGGACGTGGCTCAGGAGGTGTTGGCGGCCTTCGTCGCTGCACATCGCGAGGGTCGCTATGATCGGGAGAGGGGCCCGTTTCGTAACTGGCTGAGCCGGATCGCCGCTCACAAGACGGTTGACGCGTTCCATCGATTGGCGCGTCGTGAGCGTCAGGCGCCGGACGGTTCTGAAACGGCGTTCCTGGAGGTGCAGCAAGATACCCGGTTGGAGGGTCACGAGCAGCTCTGGCAGCAGGAGTGGGAGGCGTTTGTGCTCGAATCGTGCAAGCAGATTGCCCTCGTTGAGTTCGATCGTCGGACGTTGCGGGCCTTCGAGATGTGTGGATTCGAGGGGCAGCTGCCCGAGGCGGTCGCCCGCGAGTTGGGGATGTCTGAAGAGGCGGTCTATCAGGCCAAGAGCCGAGTTCTGAGGCGGATGCGTGAGGTCCGTGCGGAGCTCGAGATCACCATGTGACGGGTCGATCCCCGGCGGCGGGGGGTCATTCAACCGGTCGTGCGACACAAGCCAACCATGAGCGCCTGTCTGAGCGAGAAGGCCGTTTGGCAGTACGTGACGGGAGATGTCTCCGCGGACGATCGCCGATCGGTCGAGGAGCACCTGGCTGCGTGCCGGGCATGCCGGGAGCGTGTCGCGTCCTGCCGCGCGGATGAAGCATTCCTCGCCGAGCTCCAGAACGCGGCCGGCCGGCAACGGGGCAGGTCGGGTGGTTCGGGGGACCCCAACCAGAGGGCAGTGGGGGCGTCACCTCCTGATGACGGATCTTCTCTGTTCGACGATCAGTTGGCGCCCGTGGCGATCGAAGGCTACGAGATCCTCCGCGAGATCCGCCGCGGGGGGCAGGGGGTGGTGTACGAGGCCGTCCAGGAGTCCACGAAGCGAACCGTGGCCGTCAAGGTGATGCATGGCGGTCCCTTTGTGGGTCGGCGCGGCCGGGCCCGCTTCAGGCGCGAGGTGGAGATCCTTGGCCAGCTGCAGCATCCGAACATCGTTGCCATCCACGACAGCGGGACCGTCACCGGATCCTTCTTCTACGTGATGGATTACGTTCCGGGCCGGTCGTTGGACGACCATGTGGCCTCGGTCGAGCCGTCCATCGATGATACGCTACGGGCCTTCGCCAAGATCTGCGACGCCGTCAACGCCGCGCATCTCCGCGGGATCATCCACCGCGACTTGAAGCCCAGCAATGTCTTGATGGACGGAGAAGGGGAGCCGCGCATCCTCGACTTCGGTCTGGCCAAGAGCGAGATGGAGACGGCGACGGACGACTCCCGCCCTCAGGTGACCACGATGACGGGGCAGTTCTTCGGCTCCCTGCCGTGGGCGAGCCCGGAGCAGGCCGAGGCGATTCCGAGCAGGATCGATCTGCGCACGGACGTTTACTCGCTGGGCGTGATGCTCTACCAGGCCCTGACCGGGCGCTTTCCGTACGAGGTTGCGGGGGCGATCCGGGACGTGATGGACAACATCCTGTATGCCGAACCGACCAGGCCGAGTTCGATCCGACGCGACATCGACGACGAAGTGGAGACGATCGTCCTGAAGGCGCTGAGCAAGGACCGAGAGCGGCGTTACCAATCGGCGGGCGAGATGGGTCGGGATATCCATCACTACCTGGCCGGCGAGCCGCTAGAGGCCAAGCGCGACAGCGGCTGGTACGTGCTCAGGAAGACGCTTGCCCGGCACAAGCTCCCCGTGGGCATTGCGGCCGCGTTCATCGTGCTGCTGGTCGGATTCGGGTTGGCGGTTTCCGTCCTGTATGCCCGCGCAGAGCGGAACCGGCAGCTGGCCTGGCAGAACGCGGAAAAGGCCACCCGGTCCGCCCAGGCTGCCCGGACCGCACGTGATCGAGAGTCCGAGCAACGACACGAAGCCGAGAAGCGGCTCGATGCGGCGTATCTTCAGGCCTTTGACAAATACGTAAGCGACGCGCCGGCGCAGGCACTGGTGGCCCGTGCCGCGCTCGACCATGCACGAGACAAGACGCTTGGCGACGGATCTATCAGGTCGTGGGAAGCGCGTCTGCGGAGCTGTCTGGGGGACTGGCCGCGTCTTGCCGGCTCCACGCCTGTGGTCAGGACCTGGTGTGACATTGACTGTTCGCCGACAGGCGGACTCCTGGCAGCCGGGTCGGCCCCAGGAGAGATCGTCCTGTGGGATCTGACCACCGGGCAGGTCAAGGCCAGGCTGTCCGGGCACGATGGTACCGTGTGGAGCGTCCGCTTCAGTCCCGATGGCCGAATGCTCGCCAGCGGATCGGATGACCACGCTGTCATGCTTTGGGATACCTCGACGGGTCAACTCGAGGCAACGCTGTTGGGCCACGAGATGCCCGTGGCCGGTGTCAGTTTCAGCCCGGACGGCCGGACGCTGGCCAGTTGCTCCGACGATCGTACCGTTAGGCTTTGGGACATCTCCACGGGCCGGCTCAGCAGGACGCTATCGGGCCACGAGCGGTTCGTGACGGGCGTCAGCTTCAGCCCCGACGGTCGAACGCTAGCCAGCGGCTCAGGCGACCGCACCATCAGACTCTGGGATGTTTCCACGGGTCAGGCAAAGGGGGCGTTGTCGGGCAGTGCCGGGCGGACATCGTGTGTCCGATTCGGTCCGAACGGACGGCTGCTTGCGGCCGTTTGCGGCGACAAGACGATCAAGCTGTGGGATCTGTCTACCGGCACGGTCAAAGCCACGTTGCAGGGACACCGAGGGTTCGTGTGGGATGTCCGGTTCAGTCCAGACGGCGAGATCGTGGCCAGCGGATCGCATGACGCCACGATCAAGCTCTGGGGTGCCTCGACCGGGCAGCTGAGGACGACATGGCAAGCAGAACATGCGGCGGTCACCGGCCTGTCCTTCAGCTCGAACGGAGAGACACTGGCCAGCGCGTCGACCGATGGTTCGATTCTGCTCTGGAACGTCACAGAGGGGCGGATTTGGGCGCGTCTCAACGGCCAGGGGCGCAGTGCAATGTCAGGTGTTGCCTTCGGTCCGAGCGGCCGGACACTGACCAGTGCTCGTCGGGACGGTACCATCGAGCTGTGGAACACCGTCAGTGGTGAGCTAGTCACATCCTTCCGGGCGTTTGGGAGGGTCCCGATGTGCCTGACCGCCGCTCCTGACGGTCGGATGCTGGCGATCGGGTACGGGGATTGCGCGGTCAGGTTGTGGGATGTGGAGGCTGGTCGCCTGAAGGCCACGCTGAAGGGGCACGAGTGCCCGGTCACGTGCGTCCGCTTTGGCCCCGGTGGGAAGATACTGGCCAGTGGATCTGGCGACAGGACAGCTCGGGTGTGGGATGTTTCCACGGGGAAAGCCAGGCTGACGTTGCGGGGGCACGCGAGTGGGTTGCGGTGTGTCGACTTCAGCCCGGACGGACGGATACTGGCGAGCGGATCGGCCGACACACGCGTTCGGCTCTGGGATGTGGCGACGGGCCAGTGCAAAGTAGGGTGGCGCGCGCACGGCGCCGGTGTCGCAAGTGTCGCCTTCAGTTCCGACGGTCGGACGCTGGCCACCGGATCGATGGACAACACCGTCAAGCTCGGGGAGGCGGCTACGGGTCAACTCAACAAAACGCTTCGTGGACATCGAAGCCATGTGCTGAGCGTCTCCTTCGCCCCAGACGGCCGGGTCCTGGCCAGCGGGTCGGCCGATGGGAGGATCAGGCTGTGGGACGTCGACGTGGGCGAGACCACGGATACGCTGCGAGCCCACGGGATCGAGATCCTGAGTCTTGCATTCAGTCCCGGCGGCCGGGCGCTGGCCAGCGCCTCGCGGGACACGACCGTCAAGTTGTGGGATCTGGGTTCCTCTCGATCGAGATCGGTGCTCCGTGGGTACAAGGCCGTTGTGCCGAGTGTCCACTTCAGTCCGGATGGTCGGACCGTGGCAGCCGGGTCGCTCGACAAGACGATCACATTGTGGGATGTCGCCACGGGGCAGCCCAAAGCGACCTTCCGGGGTCATAGAGGAGTGAGCTGTGTGCGCTTCAGTCCCGACGGGCGGATGGTGGCCGGGGGTTCGTCCGATGCGACGGTTAGGTTGTGGGGCGTGCGGACAGGCAAACTCGATACGAGCCTGAAGGGAAAACTCGCGGGGAGCTACTGCGTCTGTTTCAGTCCGGACGGTCGCCGTCTGGCGGCCGGGGGAGATTACAACGACGTCGGACTGTGGGACGTTGCGTCGCGGAAACTCGTGGCGACATGCCGGGGGGGCGGGCGCCAGCTGGGAGGGCTCTGCTTCAGCCCGGACGGGCGAACGCTCGCCCACGTGTCCGTGCAGGGCGGTACCGTCGAGCTGCGGGACGCGACTACCCTCGAACTCCAGGCCACGTTGGCGGGGAATGGTGAGGGATCGGCATACAGCGTCGCATTCAGCCCGGACGCCCGGATGGTGGCCGCTGGGTGCGGCACGGGGGTCAGGTTGTGGGACGTGTCGTCGTCTCAGGTCGAGAGGGTGTTGAGGGGGCATGACCTCCGGGTGTCTGACGTCAGCTTCAGCCCGGACGGACAGACGCTTGCGAGCAGCTCCGCCGACAACACCATCAGGCTGTGGGACGTGAAGACCTTCGAGCTGAAAGCCACGCTGTGGGAACCCTCCGAGGGGATCTCCAGCGTCGTCTTCAGCCCAGACGGGCAGATGCTCGCAAGTGGCTCTGGCGATGGCACGGTTCGGCTATGGCGTGTCCCGAGCCGGCTACTGACGCGCGAGCGCCTTGAGCACCTGACCGGCGCAGGGGTCGTGGACCTGAATGTCAGATCGCTTCCTGGCAGGCACTACTGTGGCGAAGCGTCGGATCTGATCGCTGTACCGGGATCATCGTTCCCCCGACAGGCCGGACGTCCCTCAAGTCAACCGCAGAGGCGCCTTATGCGACTCCGTTGGGGTAAAGGCCACCCGTTTCGTTGGATCGGCGCGGCCAAGGACCCGAAGGACCCGGCCCACGCCGAGGCGTGCTACCACCTCGGCGTCCTCGCCGAGCAAGACATGAAGTGGGATCAGGCCAAGCAATGGCATCAAAAGGCCATTGACCCCGGTCCGTCGAAGTGGGCCGACGAGGCACGGTGGCGTCTCACGGAGATGCCCGCCCGGATCAGATACCTCAGATTGGCGGGGCACGCCGCACCCCCTCCGACGATCTCGTCTCGAGGCGAGTCGCCAGAGTAGCAGCACCGTTTGCGAGGAGAACGGGAACGATGAACGAGAAGGAGTTGTCTCGAAGGGAACTGATCAGGCTCTTGGGCGGCTCAGGTCTAGCCGCAGGGCTTGGCAGCACGATCACGCCAACGCCGGCTCAGGCGGATCCGGCGTGCAGAACCGACGCACCCAAGGGAGTCAAAGTCGAAGGTGCGGATCACCCGCCGGCGACGGTCGTCGACGGTAAGGTGATTCAGCCGAAACGGCAGCTGCCCGTGCTGCACAAGACAGACGTGTTGGTGGTTGGGGGCGGACCGGCTGGCGTCGTCGCGGCACTGGCAGCGAAACGCGCCGGCGCCAATGTGGCGCTGGTCGAACGGTACGGACATCTCGGCGGCCTCTGGACCGGTGGACTCGTCCTGCTGGTGATCGGGCACATCGTCAAGGGCGGCAAGCAAGTCTGTCAGGGAATCGGCGAAGAGATGATGCGGCGTCTCGAGAAGCTCGACCACGGCATCGTCAATCGCCGTCCTGGCGTGAATCCCACCGTTGACGCCGAGGCCCTCAAGTACGTGATGGTCGAAATGATCACCGAGGCCAAGGTCGATATCTTCCTGCACTGCTGGGGCGTCGATGCGATCATGAGCGGCAGTGCCGTCCGCGGCGCCGTCTTCGAGAGCAAGTCGGGCAGGCAGGCGATCCTGGCCGATAGCGTCGTCGATGCGACTGGCGACGGGGACATCTTCGCGGCCGCCGGGGCCCAGCACGAACGCCGCAGGTATCACATCGGCCTGGTCTCTCGCATCGGCAATCTCGACAAGGTCGACCGGGGCAAGGCCAAGGGGGCTCCCAAACCCCGGCATCTGGGCAACGTGACCCCGATTCCTGGCGCCAACTGGGTCAATATGCATGGTCCGGATGCCGACGGCCTGGACGTGGTTGAGCTGACCCGGCTCGAACTGAACGCGCGCAAACTCATCTGGAAGAACGTTCGGAAGATCCGGCAGACGCCCGGCTACGAGAAGGTCTACCTCATGGAAACGGCGCCGCAACTGGGCGTTCGGATCACGCGAGTCCTCTCGGGACTGCACACGCTGAAGATGAGTGACGTGAAAGCAGGTACCAGGTTCCCCGACGTTGTCGCCGTGGGTGGTGCCTGGTCGGGCGATCACCAGGAGTGGCAGATTCCCTATGGTGCCTTGGTGCCTAAACACGTCGACAACGTGTTGGCGGCCGGACGATGCATCTCCGGGGAGACGCTCATGTCGGACCTGATTCGGGTGATCCCCAACTGCTTCGTCACCGGGCATGCAGCCGGGGTTGCCGCCGCGGTGGCTTCGCAAGACGGATGCCGCGTCCGCGACGTCGAAGTGCCCAAGGTCCAGGGACTGCTCCGCAAGCAGGAGGCGTACTTGGGATAACGGCGCCGTGTTCGTGCAACATGAGAATGGTCTCTAGAGAAGGTAGACGGCGCAGCGTACCCCGTCTCGTGGTGCGTCTGGTTGCATCGGTTGCGGCCGTGCTGGTCGTCGTGCCGATCGTCCCCTGGCCGTCGGCGCCGCTGATCGTTCCGGCGCTGAGTCCCTACGTCTCGATGACCTCGGCGCTGGCGACCCGGTCGCTGGGTTGGACGACGCTGGTCGGTCTGCCAGTACTGCTGGTCGTCCTCGTGCGACGGCGGTGGCTGTGTCGATGGGTGTGTCCGGTCGGGCTGTGTGTCGAGTACGTCGGCCGATGGTCACCCATGTCCGCTTCGCGCAGCAAGAGGCTCCCGCCAGTCGGGAAGTTCCTCGTGGCGTTCGCAGGGGCGGGGGCGTGCGTTGGCTATCCGCTGCTTGTCTTCCTCGATCCGCTGGCGATGTTCTGCGGCGCTTTCAGTTTGGGGCGCGGTCCACTCGTTGCAGCTGGGGGCGTCTCCGCTGGGGCGCTGGCGATCGTCGTTGCCATCACGGTCATGCTACCCGGAGCCTGGTGTCTGCGGCTCTGCCCGCTTGGCGCGGGGCAGGATCTGCTGATCCTGCCGGCACGCTTGCTTGCTCGTGTCAGATCGATGCCGGCGCCGTCGGCCAAGCCGGATCTCACCGCCACCATCCTACCGGCGCGGCGATCCCTTCTGGCTGCTGGGGTGGGTGCCCTTTGCGGCGGTGCGGGCCTGGTGCTGGGGCTCAGGGCGCGAGCTTGCCCCCTGCACCATGCGGGGGGGAGACTCCGACCGCCCGGTTCCGTTGACGAGTGGCAATTCCACCAGCTCTGCCTGCGATGTGGCAATTGCGCCCGAGCATGCCCCGTCGGGATCATTCGCCCCGATTGGCGCCCGGCGACCGTCGCCGGTTGGCTGACGCCCGTCCTCTGCATCGAGCAAGACTACTGCCGCGAGGACTGCGACGCCTGCATGCAGGTTTGTCCGTCCGGAGCGATCCCGCGGAGGTCCCTGACCCAGAAGGCAACCACCCCCATCGGCCTGGCTCACGTCGACATGGACCGCTGCCTACTGGCGTTGGATCGTGAGTGTCAGACGATGTGCGTGACGGCCTGTCCCTACGACGCGATTCGACTCCACGAGTGGACCTGGCAAGACGACCGGCGGTACCCCATCATCGACCCCGCGAAATGCCCCGGCTGTGGCGCATGTGTCCTAGCCTGCACGCCCATGAACGCCCTCACGGTCTTGCCTAAAAAAGGGGACATTCTACTTTTCTGACGCTTCGTCCGCTCAAAGGCCCCCCTGAGCGCCGGACGTGTTCTCTTCCCGGAAGCCAACGTTCGCCGGAGAACAGGTGGGATCAAAAGTGGGTCCGTGCATGTGTCCCGTCCCCCTTCACCTCATCGCTGGCCTGACCTTCAACGTCTGTCGCAGCGTCAGGTTCCGTCCGGGCTCGACCACCTTGCGCTTCAGCCAGACCTCAGCCTCGAGTTGGCCGAGGTCATCGGGGTACGCGATCAGCCAGGTGAAGTCCAAGCCCTCGGTGGGGAAGGTGTGGATGACCTCGAGGCCCTTTGAGCCGGACAGCGTCCACGAGCCGTTCGGCGCCTTCTGATCACGGTAGTGCTCGCCCTCGCGCAGGCCGGCGAGGACGGTCGACATGTCCTTGTCCACCTCCTTGCCCGCGCGATCCGTGAATCGGACGCGCGTCTTGCTCAACTCGCCGAGGTCAAGGTCCATGTGACCTCGGAGCCGGACCTCGCGGGCCTTCTTCTGGGAGTTCGTCAAGGTCGAGACGATTTCGAGAACGGGCTTATCGGCCGCGAGCGTCATCGTTCGATTCAGCTGCCAGCCGTTCATCGTCTTGAGTGCGATCGTCACGGACCGCTCCGTCTGCCTCGTGACGACAGACGGTTCGATCCAGCCGTAGAAGCGGAACGTCTCGCCGATGCGGTTGTCGATGCCGCCGGCGAATGGAAACATCAGGTTCCGGACGACGTTGTGAGCGGTTACGCACTGGCCGCTCTCGTGGTGGATGACGCGGAGCGCCCGGCCCGCCAGCAGCGGCACCACGTCGACGGACAGGTGCTCGTTCTGGATCGTCGTCACCGCGATTGGCTGGGCGAGCATACCCGCCAACATGAGCATCTGCTTCGGATCGCCCCCCCATTCGCGGATGGTGTTGAAGCCGTGCTTCTTCATGCGATTGACGAACCGAACGGCGTCGCTCCGTGTTCCCATCTTGCCGAGCCAGTGCAGGCGATTGCCCTTGATCTCGTAACCGTTTCTCGGGAAGAGCCGTGCGTAGATCAACGGCATCCGGCACACGCGGACGCGCTCGAGCAACCCCTCGTCGTTCTGCACGGCCTCCTCGGCCCTGTCGAAGAGCGCCTCGGCCCGCGCCATGATATCATCGGGCAGATAGCCCTGGCCCGGGTTCGTGTAGAGGTGCATGTGGATGTTGTCCTTCTCGACCTTGTCATGCAGCATCTGGATGTACTGCCAGATCGGTTCGGCGGCCGCGCCGTAGTAGCCGCCCAAGAAGTCCTGGATGACCGCGTCGGTGTTCCGGTCTGGCTCCCAGGCGAGCTTCATGGCCACGTAGCCGCGCAGCAGACTAAACTCCCCGCCGCCGCCGCGGTGGCCCATGCCCGAAAGGTAGACGCTCTTGACGCCGATGTCGCGATAGAACTTGAGGTCTGCCGCGATCGCCCGCAGGTTCGGGAACGGGTTGTAGTAGTGCGCGTAGTCGACCATGTAGTGCCAGATGCAGAGGTGGTCGCAGATCTTCGACCACGCCAGGGCGCGTCGCTTGTAATCGGCGTTCAACGGACATGTCGCGACGGGGTGGCTGTCGCAGGAAGGGAACATGTGGCACATCCAAACGGCTACGTTCTTGTGCATCTTCATGTTCTTGGGGGGCTCTTCGGTGTACATGTAGGCCAGCGTGCTGATGAGCTTGTCGGGATGGACCTTGCTCGTCCGCTCGGCCAGCCTGTTGACGAACCAGAACTGCGTGCCGCCGAGCGTGCCGTGCTTCTTGTTCATGGCCTGGCACTTCGCGCACTGGCAGTGGTTGTAGTAGTCCATCTGCGCGAAGTTGTACATCTGGACCTTCGAATCGTCGCCCATCTTCTCGAGCATTCGCTCGGTGACGATCTCGAGCACGTCCGGGTTCGTCAGGCAGAGCTGCGTCTCAGTGCCGACGCGAACCTTGCCGATTTCGGAGAAGTATTCCGGGTGGGCCTCGAAGAACTCTCTCGGGCTGACGTAGGCAAAGCAGCTGTGAAACGTGCCGCGACGGGGGTAGCCCACGCCCTGGGGATGCTCAGCGGCCTGGCCGTTTCGGTTCAGACGCAGCCTCGCCAAGAAGGTCGGATCGCGCCCCGGCCACCGATACGCCGCGCAGCGGATCGGGATTGCGGGTGTGTCGATGCGGTCGATCCTTGGCAAGGTCAGGGCGTTCGTTTTCGGCGTCTTCGTCGCGCCGGGGGCGTACCACCGGACGCCGAGGTAGTCCTCGAGGAACTCGTATGCGCCGTAGAGCGTTCCGACCTCGGCCGTGCCCGCGATGACGACGTGCGGCGGCACGGTACGGATCGCATATCCCTGCTGGCCGAGCTGCGTGCGTTTCGGCTCGACGCCCAGCTTCCGGGCAATTGGCCCGCAGCCGAGTACGATCATCGGTGCGTCGCCCCGCGGCGCGCCGGCCACGATCGGCAGCCTCGCGCCGGTGCAGGCCTCGAGGTGCGACTGCAATTCCTGCGCGGCGAACTGCTCCGACGGGCTCGCGCCATCGCGCAGGACGATCTGGTGTGACGACTGACCATCCTTGACCAACGGAACCGCCGACGCCCCCAAAGCATGTGCGACCGAGAGCCCGGCTACGGCTACGGCAAGAGTCAATGTACGTGTGGTCGAATACACGGTTGTTCCCCTTTGTCTGGGCGGTTTGGCGGGTTCGAACAAGGAGGCACGGCCTCTCTCGCTGCGCATTCTAACGCGGCCGGAACGCATTCGCTTGTCGGATGCTGTCGGGGGTTGTAGGAGGCCTAGCACACATGCGGGATGAATCGTCTGACCTGTTCTCTGTTGACCCAAGTTCCCCACTCGCCTGTCGTCAACGCACCAGCCTATTGAGCCAGGCAGTCACGTTCGATGGCGAGGGAATCTCGATGAAACCGACGCGGCGATAACGACTTGCAGAACCGCGCCCGGCAGGACTCGAACCTGCGACCCCCGGTTTAGGAAACCGGTGCTCTATCCGGCTGAGCTACGGGCGCCACGTGGTTTGAGCAGAACCCATGCGGCTGGAGCCTGTCAGCGCTACCACAACCGTTCCTAACAGCTCACGACGAACCGCCACCCGCGCCTGCCGTTGCCACCGGCGTCTGGCCCGCTGTCGGTTCGAGGATACACGCCCACATCACTCCGATCAAGCGCCTCTTGCGCGTGGGGCATCGTCACGGGCTCAGGCCTGATCGGCAAGCCACTGGGGTTGGAGGATTGTGGGCCCGTTGGCTTTGCTCGGTTGTGGCTTGAAGCCGTCCACGGCGTCAGGAGTCAAACCCCTGATCGCCGGCCGTAGGGCCAACTCGTCGGTGTTTTGGGTCAGATAGGACCTTGCGCTTGTCCCGAGCTTTCTGGCGCCATAGCGGACAACCACGGCGAATAGCGTAGCCAGCACAACCAGGTATACGAGCCCGACGGCTTTTTGGCCGATCGGGTTCGAGGTCAACAGCTCAGGGATGTTCGTTGCGCGGAGAAACGTGTGTTGCGCAATGAACGAATCGATCGGGCCAGCGAAGTAGACGTACGGGAGATAGCCGAAGTAGAAGCCGATCAGCCCCACGATCCCCGTCAGGTAGCCCAGCCCGACACGACCATAGCTACGGATCTCACATCCGATCATGAGCACGCTGCCGATGGCCAGACACGGCGCCGCCAGGAGGTGACCGATGTGCAACCCCCAGCCAGCGGGTTTCGGGGCCGCATTGGGCACGGGCCAATCGAACAACACCCACATGATCACGACGACCGCGTTGAGGGGGATGATAGCGGCCAGGATGCCTGAGACCGGCAGAAGGGCCTTGAACATCCGCCGGGTGACGTACGGGACGTTGAGGCGACGGTAGTGCTCGTCGCTGACCAACAGGGATTCCGGGGCCATCAAACCGCATTCCGTTCCCACGCCGGCCTTGGCGATGCCCCACCCCAGGCATCCGCCGGCGATGAGGAGCACCAGATTCGGCCAGAGCGGCCCGGCGCCAAGCGACTGTTTGGCCTGTCCGAAGAATCCCGTCCACAGTGAGGAGAGTACGACCACCGCCACAAGCGACCATGCCGCCAGACGGATCGGGTCTCTCCAGGGACGATAGCCTGGATTGTGCGCCAGGCGATGATCGTTGTGCATCCCAAGCTGTTCGCATGTCTCGCGAGCGTCTTTGTGCAGTCGCTGGCACTGGGCGACGCTTTCTTTGTTCTCTTGATGCTTGAAATATGGGCCGTAGCCCAGACGACCCATGACCTCGAACGTCAGGAAGGCGAATGGCAGGCCGAGCAGCGCGATGCTCAGGCTGGCAATGCTCATGACGCCCAATCCGCCGAAGATGTGGTGCGTCGTACAGCCAGGGCCGACTCGGGTGCCGAAACCGAAGATGATGCCACCCAGCAGGGCTAGAAGCAGCATGCCCGGGGAGTACTTCATCCAGTTCCGGCTCTCGCCCTCCAACCGTCCGACCAGCCAAGCGGCGAGCAGTGCCCCGATGATCACCCAGTGGACGTTGGGCGGATACATCCGAGAGATCGTTTGCGTGTGGGTGACGTTGGCTTCGACCGTGGAGAACATCCACGCCAGCCCGGTCGTAACCATGATGAACTTCTTGAACACGAGGTAATGGATCACCTCACCAAGTCCGACCACCAGGCCCCCCAGTGCAAACGCCCATTGTCGTTTCAGGAATGAAGACTTGGTCTGCGTCATCGCGTGGCCTCCTATTCGAACAGCGCCGTTGCCTTCCGGGTCGCCCAACCCGTCACGACAGCATTGCCCTGCACGCTCCGCTCCCCCTCGAACGATCAAGCTTCGGTTGGCGCGAAGCCTGCCAGCACGGCCGTCATATCATCCGACTGCCGGCCGCCACCCACAGCCATCGCCCGTTCGAACAACCGGTCCAGTGTCGCTTCCACCGACAGGTTGCCGCTCGACGAGAGGATGTCGATGATCCCTTCGGCACCCAAGAAACTCCCGCCGGCACTGCGTGCTTCGGAAATCCCGTCGGTATAGAGCAGCAGACGATGGACGTCTTTCAGATCCGCGCGGGCCTTGGAGCCGTCGAGTTGCCGCGCTACGCCCAGCACTGGGCAGGTCGCGCCCAGTTCGCTGATCCGGCCGTTTCGGCGACGGACGAGCGGGGGAGGATGTCCTGCGTTCGCGTAGACCATTGTCTTTCGCCGAGGATCTACCGTTCCGACGAACAGGCTGGCGATCATCACGTGGAATCGCATTTCCTCGTTGAGGTCGCATAGCAGATCGTTGACCAGCGCGATCACGTCCAGGGGCGAGACGGCCTTTGGACCTGCTGTGTGGATGGCCCCGAATATCAGGGACATCACGAGGGCCGAGAACACCTCGTGTCCGGTCACGTCACCGATGACCAGCGAGTATCGACCTTTCTCGGCAGCGACGAAGTCGTATAGATCACCACCGACGGCTTGGCTCATCTGATGTCTGGCCACGACGTGGGCGCCGCTGCAGCGCCGACAGATTCTCGGCAGCAACGCCGCCTGCACCTGCTTGGCCACCTCGGTCGGGGCAAACGAGCTTGGTTGCATCGTCTTCGACACCATCCTTGTGTCCTCCAGGCCACTCAGGCCAGTATGCGGGACTGCTGAGTCACGATTCCCTTCACCCGCATGTTGAGTTCTTCGGGATTCGGGGCCGCTTCACGTGCGGCCCCTGAATCGACGAGTTCTTGTTCCAGCAATGACACCAAGCTGTCCGTGAAGCTCTGCATCCCTTCGTCGCCACCTCGCACGACTTCGATCAGGTCGTTGTCCCGCTCCTCGGCAATGAGTTTTCGGACAGTGGGGGTCGAGACCATCACCTCGACCGCGGGCACCCGAGAGACCCCAGAAGCAATGGACGCTAGGAGCTTCTGGCACACGATGGCTTTCAGATTGAACACGAGGGACTGCCTCGCGAGTCGGTGTGATTCCTCAGGAAACAGGTCCAGCACCCGACTGATGGTCTGCGTGCTGCTGGCAGCATGAACGGTGCCGAACACCAGATGACCGGTTTCGGCAGCCTGGAGCGCTGCACGGAACGTCTCAGCGTCTCGCATCTCGCCGACCAGGACCACATCTGGGTCCTGACGCATCAGCGAACGCAGGGCGGACGGGAAGTCCTGAACGTTGATGCCAATCTCCCGCTGGTTGACCAGGGACCTCTTATCCTCGTACAGGAATTCGATGGGGTCCTCGAGGGTGACGATGTGGGCCGACCGTGTCCGATTGATATGCTCCAGCATCGACGCAATGGTCGTGCTTTTGCCGCTGCCGGTGATCCCCGCCAGCAGCACCAAGCCCTCGCGAGCTTCTGATATCGCTTCGATGACCGGAGGCAAGTGGAGCGCCTCAAACGAGGGAAGGTCGCGGACCACGTGTCGGGCTGCCAGAGAGAGGCCCGCCTGCTGGCGAAACACGTTGATGCGGAAGCGCTCGGCGCCACGGAAGTCGTAGGCTAAGTCAACTGCGCCGTCAGACAAGAGCTGTAGCCGCTGGTCCTCCGACAGGATGCCCAACACCATCTTCTCCAACTGATTGATCGGCAGCGCCTCTTCCTGGACGGTGCGGAGCTCCCCATCAACACGGATCCGTGCGGGGGAGCCGGCCTTGAGGTGGAGGTCTGACGCACCGAGCTTTACGACTCCGTGCAGGTAGCAGTCGAGTTCCTGACATCCTTGGCGAGGCCGGGCGTGGCGGACATGTTCGTTGCTCTGGCACGGGTCCGTCCGCTCATGCGCACTGCAACCCTCTGGCCTGTTCACTGCCTCCATGACGATCCTCCGAGATGCCCGGCCCCTCCGAACGGAAGAGGGGTCGACGCCGATTACGGCGTCGACCACCACACACCCTCTCCCAATTCGGATGCCGAGGGGGCCCTGCGGGCAATGGGACTGTTGGGCTGAGGCGTCACTGCTTGAGCTGCGGGACCTCGGACTTCCTGCCGATTTGCAGAGCAACCGGGGGTCGCCACGCCCAGACCAGATAGGGCCAGGACGATCGCAACGGGAAGCAGGGCCTTCCGCCTCCAAGCTCTCAGTCTTGCGAATCGAACACGTTTGGTTGGTTGTGAAGATGCGGTTTTCATAATTCAGTCCTCCGTTCGCGGCGATTGGTTTCTACCTCAGCGCTGAGCATGCCCCATGCCAATCGGGAGACGCCGGAGAGAATCTTACATAACCATTGTCCTTACAGCTTGTTATCTAGCTGTGGGTCGCCAGGAACTGACCGAGGCCGAGCCGACGGAAAACTGTTCATGGTGGACATGGCTGTTCATTTGGTGTACACTAGTGTAAGGGAGGAGTACATCGATGGCCCTGCCCAAGACCAGTGACAGCAGTATGACAAAGGAGGATCTGCAAGTCATCCTAGACAGTCTGACGGAGGGTATCGTCATAATCGACGATGCCGGTTGCGTCGTGGGCATCAATCGGGCAGCCTGTGAGATCCTGGAAGTCGAACCGGGCCAGGCGGTTCAGGCCGGTTGTCCTTGCATCCTGGGCGAGGAGATCTGCGCTTCGGGATCTGTGCTGCGGACCTCGATCCGTGAGCGACGCGCCATCAAGAATTTCGAGACGCAGATCGAGGTGCCCTCGGGTCGCCGCAAGGTCTTATCGATGGATACGGCAGTGCTGCGGGGGGGCGGTGATGCGGCGCGCGGCGGTGTGGTGCTGCTTCGCGATGTGACAGAGCTTGCCGCGTTGAGGCGAGATGTCGGTCGCCAGAACCGCTTGCACAACATCGTGGGCAAGAGTAAGGCGATGCGGGAAGTCTTCCGCATGATCGAGGAACTCGCCGACTCCGAGGCAACCGTGCTGATCGAAGGTGAAACGGGGACCGGTAAGGAACTCGTTTCGCGAGCGATCCATCACCGCAGTGCGCGGGCCGCCGGCCCGTTCGTCGCCGTGAACTGCTCCGCATTGGCTGAGAGCGTTCTGGAAAGCGAGTTGTTTGGCCACGTCAAAGGCGCCTTTACGGGCGCGGTACGCGACAAGCGAGGGCGTTTCGAAGCGGCCGATGGCGGGACGATCTTCCTGGACGAGATCGGCGACGTGTCCACCGGGATCCAGCTCAAGCTCCTCCGTGTCCTCCAAGAACGAACCATCGAGCGCGTGGGTGGCGAGACGCCGATCCATGTGGACATCCGCGTCATCGCGGCAGCGAATCGACCTCTGGACGAGCTTGTCGCTGCGGGTCAGTTCCGGGAGGATTTGTACTATCGGTTGCGGGTGATTCCGATCCGACTGCCGCCCTTGCGCGAGCGTCGGGACGACATTCCCCTGCTCGCCCAGCACTTCGTTGACAGATTCAGGCAGAAAACCGGACGGCCGATCGAAGGCATCCGCCAGAAGGCGATGGGCCTCATGTTGGACTATCGCTGGCCAGGCAACGTGCGCGAACTCGAGAACGTCATCGAGTACGCGTTCGTCAAAGCAAGAGGGGCGCTTATCACCGAGCAACATCTCCCTCCCGAACTCCTCCAATGTGTTCTAGGCACGCGCCCTGTTGGGTTACCTCCCCAACAAGCGTCTCGTCCTGACCTGACGCCTGAGGCGGTACGCGACGCACTGAAACGCTCGGACTGGAACATCTCCAAAGCCGCCCGCCGCCTTCATATCAGCAGAACCACTCTGTACAAGCGTATGGCCGAGTTCGATCTTCGCGCCCCTGCAGAATAGGTGTTGCAGAGGGGTAGGCGGATTTTCCGACCATCCCTTTCATAGATCGCCATGATCTCATCATGCCGGCCGGCGCGGTTCAACGCGTCCACAAGCCACCCGCTGATGCAGTCGCGACGGTAGTCACGCTGAGCGTCGTTGCCTTGGTCCTTGCGTGTCGTCTGCAAACGTCGAGCCAATTCATCGGCCACCGCGGACCCGTCAGTGGGGAGGAATTCCCCTTCGAACACGATGTCCGCCGCGTCCCCAATAGCGTCATAGTCATCCTGCATACACGCATCGATGGCGAAGAGTGGCTTCTGCGGGGGCGGCAGAGTCGATCTGGTTACGGCCTCGAGAATGGTCGGGAAGCACTCGGCAACGGCTTGGGCCGTTTCGCCTTCATCGTGCGATTGTCCGATCTGCTCAATGCTGCGTTCGATGATCTCTCGCCCCAAGGGCACGAAGGCATGCGCTCTTCCGGCGGGCTTCCGACCTGTGGGTCGCAATGAGCTCGTCGTGCATAAAGGCCCGCACTTCCAGCAAGCCGCGCTGATCGAGCATATACGGTCGGGTCGGGTCTGGCGGCCTGGGCTCCCGCCGACGGTTCCGTCCTGACGAGCGTGCGACCTGTGGGCGCGACCCCCCAATCCTACCAGTTGGTCAGAAGGGCTCACGTGCCGGAGCTGGATCCTACGAGACGGTAGGGTCTCCGGAAGCCCTCCCGCCGGCGCCGATTCCTAAAATGTTTTTCTGAAAAAGCTTAGGGCCATCGGGCCGGTTGGCACGGACGGTGCTAGCGTTGGTCGGTTGGAGAACGTATGGCGTCTAGCGCCAGATCGAAAACATATAAGTTCTTTATTTGTTGATTTGCACGAATCCCGACCGGCGGGAAGCGTGCACGGGCCTTCTCGGGCAACTTGGAGGAATCGTGATGACGTTGAGTCGTGTGAATGCCAGCGCGGTGACGCGAACGCGGAATCGTGTGCCGCAACAGGACGTCGTGCCGTTCAGCGGCCTGTGCAATGAGTGTCTGGACGGGTGTATGAGTGGCTGCGAGGTGTGGAAATCATCCTTCCGCGGCCGGGAGGTGTTGTACCCGGCCAAGTTCGGCCAGGTTACCGCCGGGTGCGACAAGGACTACCCGGTGGATTACTCCCATCTGAACATCCATGGGACGGCCCTTGGTGCTTGGGGGGTCAGGCCGGATTCTGACTGGGCGACCTTCCCGGCGGTCGATGTCAGTACGGAGATCGGCTACATCCACAAGGTGCAGATGAAGGCGCCGCTCTTCACCGGCGCGCTGGGGTCGACGGATATCGCCCGTCTCAACTGGGACGGCATGGCGATCGGTGCGGCCTTGTCCGGGATCATCATCGTCATCGGTGAGAACGTCTGCGGGATGGACCCGGACGCCGAGATCGTCGACGGCAGGATCAAGCGATCGCCGGAGCTTGAGGGTCGCGTCCAACGATTCAAGGAGTTCTATGACGGTTACGGGGACGTGATCGTCCAGCACAACGTCGAGGACGGTCGGCTGGGAGTGCCCGAGTACGCCGTGCAGGAACTGGGGGTCAAGACGATCGAGATCAAGTGGGGGCAGGGCGCCAAGGACATCGGCGGCGAGGTCAAGCTGATGACGCTCGACCGGGCCAAACAGCTCAAGGATCGGGGCTACATCGTCCTGCCCGATCCGACGGTGAAGACCTCGGTCGGCGCTTACAAGGCGGGCGCGCTGACGGAATTCGAACGGCACAGTCGGCTCGGGATGGTCAACGAGGATGAGTTTTACGAGCGAGTCGAGTACCTTCGAAACATCGGAGCCGAGCGCGTGACGCTCAAGACCGGCGCCTATCGTCCGGCTGACTTGGCTCGGGCCATCAAGTTCTGCAGCGACACCAAGATCGACCTGCTGACGATCGACGGCGCCGGTGGCGGGACGGGCATGAGCCCCTGGCGCATGATGAACGAGTGGGGGATCCCGACGATCTATCTGCAAAGCTTAGCGCACCAGATGTGCACGCGCCTGGCCGAGCAGCGTCGCTTCGTGCCCGACCTTGCCATCGCGGGCGGCTTCAGCCTGGAGGATCACGTCTTCAAGGCCATCGCCCTGGGCGAGCCGTTCGTCAAGGCGGTTTGCATGGGCCGGGCCACCATGATCCCCGGGTTCATCGGCAAGAACATCGAGAACGCGATCAGAGAGGACAAGCTCCCCAAGAACATCGCCGAGTTCGGCACGACCCCCGACCAGATCTTCGTGATGTATGACGAGCTCAAAGAGAAGGTCGGCGCCGATACGATCAAGAAGCTGCCGCTCGGCGCCCTGGCGATGTACACCTTCGTCGACCGCATCTCGGTTGGTCTGCGTCAGCTCATGGCGGGTGAGCGCAAGTTCGCGCTGAAGTACCTGACCCGCGACGATCTGGTCAGCCTGACGGAGGAGTGCACGAAGGTCACGGGCATCCCCTACGTGATGGACTGTGACAGGGAGGAGATTGACAAGATCCTCGACTAGCGCTGGTTTGCTTTTGCACCTGGCAGTCCTGCCCCGTGCCCGACGCGATCGGGCGCGGGGCATTTCGCTTGGGGACTGTACGGGGATCGGCGAATGTCGTGGTTGAGGGACGAATCAACCCAGGTCTCTGGCACGGGCATGCAGTTCGTCGTAGGGGAAGAGCTGTCGGTAATCAATCAGTCCTGCCAGGGCGCCGGTGCGGTAAACGTGGATGCCCTGTTCTTCCAAGATCGCGACGGGATTCAACCCGCCGATGACGACCAGTCCCACGCGTCCTTCGCTGACGGGGATTTCGAGGAGGGGCTGTCCGGGCCAACCGGCCAGGAACACGCCGCCGAGGCCGACCGCATCCAGTTCCTTCGCCAGACCGATGACGCGTTCTCGGCTGTCGGCGGGGACTTCGCGGAAGCTGGCGCCGATCAGGCCGTTGCCTGTTTCGGTCGCGCCGACGTAGTCGGTCATGACGCTTCTGATGAAGACCTCCAGCGGGTCCAGGGTCGTGCCGTCGTAGTTGATGAACTCGACGAACCGCACCGGCTTTCTGTCGCGAAGCTCCAACAATCCGCCGAATCGAGAGTTGGTGGGAATGCCGTGCGCGACGAGCACGCCGTTCAAGGTGATTGAGCAGACCGTCCCGATTCCAAAAGCGCCGTCGGGAACTGCCATCTCGCCGACGTGCTGGCCGGGGCGCAGGAGCGCCACGAGTTTGCCCATGGCGTATCCGGCGCTGAAGACCCGTTCGATGAAGGGAATCGATCGCTCGAGATGATTCCTGTCGATGAGACTGACATTCAGCACGACGGTTCCGGTCTTGCTGGACAGGTCAAAGGTCATTCTGTAGGTCATCTGATCGATCTTGGCCGACAGATAGCCCACCTTCGCGAATGCCCTGGCGTTGGCGAGTTCCTTGGCGCCTCGTTCGGTGATCCGACGTCCGTGTCTGCCGAGGTTCTCGGTCAGGCCCGCTTGGTCCATGTCCAGGAGGTGGAAGCGGACCGTGCGCTCACTGATGTCGTGCCCCATTCCGGACAGGCGTTCGGTGATCTTGGTGCTGCCAACAGGCCCATCGGCCTCCCTTAGGATCCGCAGGATCGCAAGGCGTTTCTCTTCGGTCTTCTCCCTCATGGAAAGGAACACTACCAGGAAACGTGCCGGTTGTAAACCTCCGATGCGGCAAAACTGCCGGTAGGCCTTGGCAGGGGTGGCGTCACACCCCCCGGAATTCCGCCGGCAAGCGGCTGGGAGTCAGAACCAGATGGCCGATGTCGCGGCAGCCCCCCGGGGATTCTGCCGGGCTAGAGCGGCAAGTTTGCCGGTTCTAGCGCGAGAACCCGTTCTTTGGTCGACCGAAAAAGCCTCGATTGAATGAGAAAGCGCGCTGTTGCACTTGTGGCGTATCGCCGAATCACTATAATACCGGCAAGTAGGTGCCGCCTCGCCATCGTCGTGCGATGCACAAGGTCGAGTCGGCGGCGATGGGACGACCCAGCCCGTATGCTTGCCGGCTTGCCGTCGTTGGCACAGCCTTGGCAAGTGGCGGCCGATCAACCGGCGCCTGTCGGGGAGGTGTGGGATGCCCGCGTCGTGCTGAGGGCGGCAGAACCTGCGGCGCCGGCCGGGAGGAAACGCATGGAACTTGAATGGAACAGGCTCGACGAGATCCTGGAAGGGCGGGGCGGCGAAGGGTTCGATGTGATCGAAGTCCTCCAGGACATCCAGGGATCGTATGACTACCTGCCCGAAGAGGCGCTGCGTCGTGTTTCGGCGTCCTTCGGCCTGCCCCTCATTGAGGTCTTCCAGTTGGCGAGCTTTTACAAGGCGTTTAGCCTTGAGCCGCGCGGGCGCCACCTGGTGACCGCATGTCTTGGGACGGCCTGCCACGTTCGGGGGGGCAGTCGATTCCTTGATGAGATCCTCGGGCAGCTCGGGGTCCAACCGGGCGAGACCACAGAGGACGGGGCCTTCACCGTGGAGACGGTGAACTGTTTGGGGGCCTGCGCCTTGGCGCCTGTCGTCGTCGTCGATGGGACCTACTACGATCACATGACGCCCGCCAAGCTACGGCAGCTTCTCGAAGCAGTCCGCGCACAGGATCTGGAGGTGGTTGCAAGTGCCTAGACTGCCGAATGCTGCTGCCCTGGCCTCGCTCCGGAAGGAACTGAAGGAAGACGATCAAGCCTGGCCCATTCGCGTGACGTTGTCGTCGGGGACTTGTGGGCAGGCCTCCGGGTCGATTGCCGTCTTGAGGGCATTAGAGGAATCCCTTCAGGAAGAGGGCCTGACTGACAAGGTTCATCTTCGGGTGACCGGCTGCCATGGCTTCTGCCAGCAGGAGCCGCTCATGATCGTCGAGCCACCCGATGTGCTGTACTGCAGCGTCAAGCCGGAAGATGTGCCCGAGATCGTTACCGAGACCTTGGTGAAAGCAAACGTCGTCGAACGGCTCCTGTTTGCTGGTCCTGCATCGGATCGGCGCACCAGGCGGGAAGCCGACCTGCCCTTCTTCTCGAAGCAAGACCGTGACCTCATCGGCCAGAACCGGTTCATCGACCCTTGTGACATCCGCGACTACATCGCCCATGGGGGCTATTCGGCTTTGGCCGAAGTGCTCACGTCTGTGAGCCCGGAGGAAGTGATAGAGCAGGTCAAGGCTTCGGGGTTGCGCGGGCGTGGCGGAGGCGGATACCCGACGGGGAAGAAGTGGGAGCAGTGTCGGGCTGCGCCTGGGGATGCGCACTACGTCATCTGCAACGCTGACGAGGGCGATCCCGGTGCGTATATGGACCGCGGGCTTCTGGAGGGCAATCCCCATCTGATTCTCGAAGGCATGATGATCGGCGCGTACGCCATCGGTTCCCGGCAGGGCTACGTCTACGTTCGGAACGAATACCCGCTTGCCGTTTCGCACATCCACACGGCGATCGACCAGGCGCGTGAGTTCGGTTTGTTGGGGGAGGCGATCCTCGGCAGCGAGTTCAGTTTCGACGTTCGGGTCGCGCGAGGGGGAGGGGCGTTCGTCTGCGGCGAGTCCACGGCGTTGATGGCATCGTTGGAGGGCCACGTGGGCGAGCCCCGCCCGAAGGACGTCCATACTGTCGAGAGAGGGTACCGCGATCAGCCGACCAACCTGAACAACGTCGAGACTTGGGCCAACGTGCCGCGGATCATTCTGAATGGCCCCGATTGGTTCGCCGGCAAGGGGACCGACAAGAGCAAGGGCACGAAGATCTTCGCGTTGACGGGCCACGTGAAGAACACGGGGCTCGTCGAAGTCGAGATGGGGACGACGCTTCAAGAGATCATTTTCGACATCGGCGGCGGCCCCCAGAACGGCAAACAGATCAAGGCGGTACAGACCGGCGGGCCTTCGGGTGGCTGTCTGCCCGTTTCCCGGTTCTCGTTGCCGGTGGATTTCGAGGCCTTGGCCGAAGCAGGTTCGATGATGGGCTCGGGCGGCATGGTCGTCATGGACGACTCGGCCTGCATGGTCGACGTGGCCAGGTACTTCCTGAAGTTTCTGCAGGACGAGTCGTGCGGCAAGTGCGTGCCCTGCCGGATCGGCATCGATCGGATGCTCGAGATCCTGACCGACTTCGCCGAAGGACGCGGCACGCCAGAGCAGCTGGATCTCTTGGAGGACCTCGCGTGGACCGTCACGGTCGGTTCGCTCTGTGCCTTGGGCAAGACGGCTGCGAATCCGGTACTGTCGACGTTGCGCTACTTCCGGGACGAGTATGAAGCGCACATCAACGAGAAGCGCTGTCCGGCCGGTGTCTGCCGGGCCCTGGTACATTACCGGATTGACCCGGACTTGTGCGTCCAGTGCGGGGAGTGCATCGAGGCCTGTCCGCACGACGCCATCAGCGAGGACGGGGACCAGATCGAGATCGAAGACAGTCTCTGCCACAAGTGCGGGATCTGCCAGGAAATGTGCCCGAGCGAAGCGATCAGCAAGGCCTGAAGGTGACTCATGGCGAACATGGTGACCATAACGGTTGACGGCGCGACGATCCGGGTTCCGGAGGGAACCAGCGTTCTCGACGCAGCCCTGGAGGCGGGGATCTGCATCCCCAATTTGTGCCACATGCCCGGTGTCGAGCCCATCGGGGCGTGCCGCGTCTGCATCGTGGAGGTGGTGCAGGGCAATCGAAGGAAGATGACTGCTTCCTGCACGCTGGAGGCCCGAGAAGGCATGGTGGTCGAGGCGCATTCCGAGGCGGTTCTGCGGGCCCGGCGGAACATCGTGGAGCTGTTGTTGGCCGAGGCCCCGAATTCGCGAGCGATTCAAGACCTCGCCGCACGCGTCGGGGTGACCAAGTCGCGGTACCCGATGCGCAACAAGGACTGCGTCTTGTGCGGGCGTTGTGTCCGAGTCTGCGATGAAGTCTGGCAGTCCAGGTCGCTTGGCTTCGTGGGGCGGGGGAAGGACCGGCGTGTTGCCCTGCCATTCGATGAGCGTCCTGAGACGTGCAAGCGCTGCAACGCGTGTATCGATGTCTGCCCCATGACGATTACGCCGTGTCCCGGTCCAATGAAGGAGGGAGGCATCTGCGGGCTCTGTGAGTCCCAGGTGACCATGGTGGAGAACATCGGCGACACGTGCGTATGGTGCGAGTTGGGCAGAGGGTTTCAGTGTGCCAGATGGCAGCTGAGGGGACTGCTCGCTCCCGCGTAAGCGGGCTACGAACAACAGAAGGCGAAAACCAGCCATGGCAAGAAGGAGTGCGTCGTGAATCTTCAGCGACCTAATTCGAATGACGTTTCTCAGACGTCGAACCGGTCCCGGAGCGTGGTTCCGAGCTCCGGACTTTGCACGCGGTGTATCGACGGGTGCCGCGGCAACTGCGAGGTCTTTCAGGCAACGTTTCGCGGCAGAGAGGTCATCTATCCGGGCCCGTTTGGGGAAGTGACAGCCGGTGGAGACAAGGACTACCCGGTCGACTACTCCCATCTGAACATTCAGGGCTACGCGCTGGGGGGCGAGGGGCTGCCGGATGGGGTCGAGGCCAATCCGGACACGTGCACCTTTCCCGATGTCAACCTGGAAACCGCGTACGGCTGGGACAGGAAGGTCAAGATGCTGGCGCCGACGTTCACCGGCGCGCTCGGCTCGACCGACATCGCCCGCAAGAACTGGGAGCATTTCGCGGTCGGCGCGGCGATCAGCGGCGTGACGTGCGTCTGTGGCGAGAACGTCTGTGGGATCGACCCGGCCCTGGAGCTCGACGCGAACGGGAAGATCACGCTGGCGCCCGACATGGACCGGCGGATCGAGACGTACAAGCGCTACCATCGCGGGTACGGCGAGCTCCTCGTGCAGATGAACGTGGAGGATACGCGGCTGGGCGTGGCGGAGTACGTGGTCCAGAAGCATGGGCTGGAGACCATCGAGCTCAAGTGGGGGCAGGGCGCCAAGTGCATCGGGGGCGAGATCAAGGTGAATTCGCTCGAACGGGCGCTGGAGCTGCAGAAGCGCGGATACATCGTGACGCCCGATCCGTCTGATCCCGTCAGCCAGGCTGCGTTCGAGGATGGCGCCCTCAAGCAGTTCGAGCGTCACAGCCGGCTGGGTTTCATCGACGAGGAGGGATTCCTCGCCGAATGCGAGCGGCTGCGGAAGCTGGGCTTCAAGCGCATCACGCTCAAGACGGGCGCCTATGGTCTCCGCGAGCTGGCGATGGCGTTGAAGTGGGGCAGCAAGGCCCAGATCGACCTGCTGACCATCGACGGCGCCCCGGGCGGGACGGGGATGAGCCCGTGGCGGATGATGGAGGAGTGGGGCGTGCCGAGCATCTACCTGCACTCTGCCGCGGTCGAGTTCGCTGAGACGCTCGCCGCCAAGGGCGAGCGCGTACCTGACCTGGCCTTCGGAGGGGGGTTCAGTGCCGAGGACCACATCTTCAAGGCCTTGGCGTTAGGGGCGCCGTTCGCCAAGTCAGTGTGCATGGGACGGGCGTTGATGATCCCGGGCATGGTCGGCAAGAACGTCGTCGCCTGGATGAACAACGGCGGATTGCCCCGAACGGTCAGCCAGTATGGCAAGACGGTCGAAGAGATCTTCGTCTGTTGGGAGCAGGTGGCGGACCTCGTCGGCAGGGACGAGATGCCGAACATCCCGTTGGGGGCGATCGGCTTCTACTCCTACGTCGAGAAGCTCCGCGTGGGGCTCCAGCAGTTGATGGCCGGCGCCCGTCGCTTCAGCCTTCCGGCGATCCGGCGGGACGACTTGATGAGTCTGACCGAGGAGTGCGCGAAGGTGACGCGCATTCCCTTCGTGATGGACGCCTATCGCCAGGAAGCGATGGAAATCCTCAACGCCTGATCCTTGGTTCGGAGCCTTCCATCTGGTAAGCTACTGTAGGCGCCAACTCGGCGCTCGCACGAGCCCTCACCCTCGCGAAGGCAGGGGGTGAGGGCTTTTCTTGCAGGGGTTAGGGTTTAGGGTTCAGGGTTTGCGGTTCAGGGACCGGGATTCAAGGCTCTTACTCTGAGGCTCGGAGTGGAAGGCTGCCGCTCTGGGCGTTCATTTCGGTAAGGGGTTGACAGGACCACCTCCTGGGAGCTACAAGTGATGTTTCGTGCGAGCAGTCAGAGCGGCGCTTCGTGTAGGTAGCTAGGTAGTTGAGTTTCGCGCCTGCCGCTGGACCAAGTACCCCAAAGCACTTCCACAGCCCGCCAGAGAGGGTGAAGCTTCTGTCATTGCGGTTCTGGACCGGTCTGCTCGCAAAGAGAAGAGGGTAAGCTGATGCCCGAGCCCGTGTCACCGGACGTGATTGCGTTTGTCTGTCGCAACGCCATTCCGGAAGGCGAGCACTTGCCTCGTCAATGGCGTCAGGACGGGGTCCACGTTGTGGTCCGCGAGGTGCCCTGCAGCGGCAAGATGGACGGTCAGTACCTCTTCCACGCCCTCGAGGGAGGGGTGATGGGCCTTTGTGTGGTGGCGTGCCCGAAGGGCAGCTGCAGACTGGCCCAGGGCAACTACCGGGCTGAGATCCGGATTGGCACGGTTCGGCGGCTGCTTGCGGAGATTGGCATCGAGCCGGAACGGGCTGAACTGATAAACTGCTCGGCCGATGATACGGCCGAGCGTCTCGAAGGGTTGGTTCGGGGTGCGGTGGAGCGCTTCAGTGCGCTCGGCGAGAGCCCAATCAGAGCCGCGACCGTCAGGGAGCGGTCCTAGTGCTCTGTCTCCCGAGAATTGATGGACTGAAGTAGGCTTCTTTGCCGATGGTGAGAAGGGGTACCAAGGCAGGGAGGCCTATCATGAGAAAATGGTATATCGTCACACTCACGGAGG
>Ga0180432_10000179_pt1 | contig 102465 bp, 91 predicted proteins | sample SS_ome_10_FD_132414 | JGI IMG/M metagenome (GOLD analysis project Ga0180432, IMG submission 132414) | Hypersaline lake sediment archaeal communities from the Salton Sea, California, USA - SS_1_MS_2 metaG | ecosystem: Environmental > Aquatic > Non-marine Saline and Alkaline > Hypersaline >... | reverse complement strand
TTTAGACGAGATTTTAAACGCCATGAATATCGGATATTTCTCGGCGCTTCCGTAACTCCCCCCGTTCGTGGGTCAGACATACTCAGCGGCTGCTTCCGCAGCTTCCCTCGTCTAATCCGATATTCAGGCTAAATCTCGTATGGCACTCCTCATCTCACACCGCCTTATCCTAGATTTGGTGCTGACAGATGTCTTTTCACTGACGAGATTTAGCCTGAATATACCTTAATATGAGGGAGGGCCCTATGTCTCAGTCGGATATTTGAAGGCTGTGCGTACGTTTTTTTCCATAGTGTCAGGGTGGGCGGGTTGGCCCGCCTTATCCTAGATTTGGTGCTGACAGATGTCTTTTCACTGACGAGATTTAGCCTGAATATACCTTAATATGAGGGAGGGCGGGTCGGACTCGTATGGCACTCCTGCTCTCACACCGCCTTAAACATGGTGCTGATGGACGTCTGTTCTCGGAAAGGTTTCAGGCTGGAAAGGATGTGTGGAGGAGAAAACAAGGCCCTGTTCGATAACGATTCATAGCCGGAGTGATTTATCCTTATTTAAAGATGATCCTTTGCCGTCGGTTCGTATCGCGTTACTTTCTATTTTCGCGCAGGGTGATGTCTCCGTCTTCGGTTTTGAGGGTCAGCATTTTTCCGCCCTGATTGAGTCTCCCCTTCAGTTTGCTGCGGGAAGCGAGATCGTGCAGCGTGATCGGAAGTCGGCTGTCTATATCCCCGTCTTCCGTAATGATGTAAAAATCCGCCGGGAAATCGAGCGGTAGTCTGAGGTCGATATCCCCGTCCTCCGATTCGATCCACCAGTCCGTTTCCATGCGGGAACCGGACAACACGGCGGCATCGATATCTCCGTCTTGATTCTCGAGCCGCAGACGTGTGGCCTTTCCGGAAAAGAGGATATCTCCATCTTCACTTTCGGCCGTCACGCCGCCCGTTATGTTTTCCAAGATGATGCGGCCGTCCTCGGAAACCGCGGAGATATCTCCCGTTATATCGGATACGCGGATAGAACCGTCTTCGGTTTCGATCTTAAGGTCGCCGTGAACGCCGCTTCCCCGGATAGAACCGTCTTCGGTACGGCAGGTGATGTGCGTGCGGGCCGGAACCCGGATTTCCGTCGTGATGTCAATCCGGTCGGTATCATGAATGCCGATGATAAAACCGCGGATATGGGGATATCTTATTTCGAGGCGGATTGAGTTTCCTCTGTGGTCAAGTACGGTCCGTATCTCCTTCAGCAATCGGGAGGCTCGCTTCGGATCCCTCACTCGAGTTTCCTTCCTGACATGGATTTCGACTTGATCCCGGTCCCAAGTGGAAAATGTGAGGTTTCCATCAACATCGATGAAATTAAATTGAACCGGTTTCCCGTCGTCGATTTCGATAATTCTATCGAAAGACTCTCCTTCCTGACCGGCAAGAGGCAGAGCGGCCCAGATAAAAAAACAAACACATGCAATCCGTGAGATGTTCTTCATGATGAACCTCCATATCCTTTACGAATTCCAGCGCGAAAGAGTTCCTTTGCATAAAAAAAAAGGATTCGATGACAGCGTTTCGTATCGAAAGCTTTTTACACGGATTCTTTCCGCCGCGACTCTCCTTGACGGATTCGGTTTTTTGCCTTGACTTTAAGCCGGTATTCCTTTATAAATTTATTTTTCAGACATGTTTTTCAATATCTATATGACTCGATGACTTAAGGAGGTCATGATGTTTAGAAAAGGGATACATACCGCACTCCTGATTCTTCTGGTTGTGGCTGTTGTTTTTCTTTCCACAAGCTGCAGCAAGCTCAAACCCAGCAACCTGATGGCGAACCACTGGTTTACGAAAGCGAACCACAGTTTCACCGACAATCTTTATCGTCAAGCGATAGAAGAATATGAGAAGACGTTGGAATATAACCCCGAGCTTTTAGAGGCGCATCATTTTCTGGGAGAAAGCTATAAGAACCTTTATAAACCCGGGGCTGAAGACGAAAGGAATGTGGAGATCGGCCAGAAAGCTTTGGATTCCTTGAAGAAAGCTTTGGAAATCGAACCGAGAAACAAAGACATCATTTTCTCCCTTGGCGATATGTACGATAAACTGCGGAACTTCGAAGAGGCGGAAAAACTCTATCTGATGATCCTGGAACTTGAGCCCACCAACATGGGCAACTACTATGTTGTCGCGGAGTTCTACAAACGTTACGCCGGCTCCGCGGAAGAGGAAAAGGAAGGCGAGGAAGGAGAGGACGCCGAAGCGAAACCCCAAGGCAAAACTCCTTTCGAAAAAGCAACGGAGATGTATCTTCGCAGAATCGAAACCGATCCCGAAAGCGAACAGGGCTATGCATATATCGCATCCTTCTATGAAGGCTTGACGCCGATCCCGGAATTTGATTTGGCCTATGAATACCACGGACGGCGAATCCAGCTGGACCCAGATAACGCGGAAGCTTGGCTGTCCCAGGGAGTTAACCGTTGGTCCAAAACCTATCGGCTTCCCAACATTCCCAGAAGGGAAAGATTAGCTCTGGCTCAGGCCAGTGAAGCCGCTTTGAAAAAAGCGAATGAGCTGGATCCGCAGTACCCCGAGCCGTATTCCTGGCTGAGCGTTCTTTACAAGAGCGTCATGGTCAAACTCGACCCGCAGCGTGCCGGCCGCTACAATCAGGACGCCGAAAGATATATTGAAAGATTCAAGGAAGCTCGCCAGCGGCAGTCGGAAAGAAAGAAACTCGAAAAAGATCTTAAAAACATCGGATAAGCCTTTAAGGTTTATCCACGGATAGTAACTGAAAATAGAGTTTATCGGGACTCCTCCCGTTCCATTCAAGGGGAGAGTGGAAAGGGAGGAGTTCTTGTCTTATTAGGCGGCGTTGCCGCCGGAAATTGAGAAAAAACGTATGTTTATCCCTTTAAAGGATGAAAATCCGACCTATCGTGTTCCCTACATCACCGGTTTGCTGATCTCTCTGAATATCCTGGTTTTTCTGTATCAGGCTCTTTCTTCTCAAGGGCTTCAGCTCTCCGTTTTGACGATGGGCGTCATTCCTTATGAAATCACTCATTTTACGAGCGTATCCGGTATCCCCAGGCTGAGTCCTCCGCTAACGCTGCTGACTTCCATGTTCATGCATGGAGGGATTTTTCACCTCCTCAGCAATATGCTGTACCTTTGGATATTCGGCAACAATGTCGAGGATTATCTTGGACATGGACGATTCGCTCTCTTTTATCTCGTTTGCGGCATCGGGGCGGCGATGGCGCATATCGTTTTTCATCCCGGGTCCATCGTTCCCATGGTGGGTGCCAGCGGGGCGATCGCAGGGATCCTGGGCGCCTATTTTCTTTTATACCCGCGTGCACGGGTTCTAACGCTGATATTTATTTGGCTGATCCCGGTACCCGCCGCCGTGATTTTAGGGGTTTGGTTCGTAAGCCAGCTGCTGAATGTCGGTCTTCAGGGAGGAGTAGCCTGGCTTGCGCATATCGGGGGCTTTTTGATCGGAATGATCTGGATTCGTGCCGTTATTCGCAGCCGAAAAACGGTGACGAATGGTCGAGAGACGGAATGGTATGGCGGGAATTGGGAGGTCGTTGAAGAGGATCGCTCCGATATATAGAGAGTGCGGCGGCAGGGATTCGGGTTTAAATAGTATATTTTACAATAAGTAAAGGTTGACAATGACCCAAAGATTTAGTATTTTATTTCATCGCCGATATCTAGGCGTATAAGACTGAGGATATATCAATGAAAACGTATGTTCCAAAAAAAGATGAAGTCGAGAAGAAATGGTGGCTGATCGATGCTGAAGGGAAAGTTCTGGGCCGTCTGGCTACGGAAGTCGCACAACTTCTCCGCGGAAAAAAGAAGCCTGAGTTCGTGAGCTTTCTTGACACCGGTGATTTTGTCGTCATTATCAATGCCGAAAAAGTGGTCGTGACCGGTAAAAAGCTAGAGCAAAAGAAATATTATTCCCATTCCGGGTACCCCGGAGGGATAAGCGAGATTACCCTGAAGGATCTGATGGATCAAAAACCTGAAGAAGTGATTCGGAAAGCCGTATGGGGCATGATTCCAAAGAACAAACAGGGTCGTGCGGTCTTAAAGAAGCTCAAAGTGTATCGGGGGCCCAATCATCCGCATGAAGCACAGAATCCCCAGGTATACCAGCTATAGGAGGAATTTTGAGTTTAATACAATATTACGGCACAGGGAAGCGGAAAACCTCGATAGCCCGGGTGTTTTTACGTCCGGGAAAGGGAGATGTAACGCTTTTTGTAAATAAAAGGCCTCAACCATTTGATGATTTCTTTAATTTGGAAGCCCACAAACACACGATTAGGCAGCCGCTGCGTTTGACGGAAACCGAAGGCAAATTCGATCTTTTTATCCGCGTTGACGGAGGAGGCTCTACGGGTCAGGTTGAAGCGATCCGTTTGGGAATCTCACGAGCCCTGGTGGAATTCAACAAGGAATTGAGACCGACATTGAAAGCCGCCGGCCTGCTGAGAAGGGATGATCGAATCAAGGAACGGAAAAAATACGGTTTGCTCGGTGCCCGGAAAGCTCCGCAGTACCACAAGCGGTAGAATGGAGGAAATGCGTTGATTACTGTAACAATGAAAGAGCTGTTGGAGGCGGGCGTTCATTTTGGGCACCAGACGAAGCGCTGGAATCCCAAGATGAAAAATTATATCTTCGGACAACGAAACGGAATCTATATCATCGATCTGCAGAAGACGATCAAAATCTTCAAGGAAGCGATGCTTTTTATCAAAGGCGTTGCGGAAAGCGGCAAAACGGTGTTGATGGTCGGAACGAAGAAACAGGCGCAGGATATCATCCGGGATTATGCCGAAAAAAGCGAATCCTGTTATGTCAATCAACGCTGGTTAGGCGGACTGTTGACGAATTTTGAAGTTATCCGCGGTAGTGTCGAGCGGCTTGTCGAACTCGAAGAGATGAAAGAGGACGGCCGTTGGGAAATCCTTTCGAAAAAGGAACAATCGAAAATGGAAAAAGTCTACCGGAAGCTGTCTAAAAATCTCGGCGGCATCAAGACGATGACCGAGCTTCCCGGATGTATTTTCGTTATAGATTCCTGCAAAGAAGACATCGCGTTGATGGAAGCTAAAAAGTTGAATATTCCGGTTGTGGCGATCGTCGACACCAATGGGAATCCCGACGAAGTCGATTATCCCATCCCGGGTAACGACGATGCGGTTAGAGCGATCGAATTGTTCACATCGAAAGTGAGCGAGACCATACTGGAAGGCAAGAAAGAGAAATTGGAAAAAGAGCTGCAGGAAACCCAGGCGGCGGAAGAGGCTGAAGCCGCGGCCGCGGCTGCTGAAGCTGAAGCGGCTGGAGAGACACCGAAAGACCAAAAGGAAACCGCGGAACAACCAGAACCGGCGGCGGAAGAAAAAGCTCCCGAGAAACAGGAAAAACCTGAATAGGGAAGGAGAAAACCCATGCAAATTACAGCTGCAATGGTCAAGGATCTGCGGCAGCGGACCGGAATCGGGATGATGGAGTGCAAAAAAGCGCTTACTGAAAGCGATGGAGATGCTGAAAAAGCCATCACTATTTTACGCAAGAAAGGGTACTCCAGAGCACAAAAGAAAATGGACCGGGAAGCTTCCGAAGGAATGATCGGTTCTTATATTCATATGAACGGTAAAATCGGAGTTTTGGTGGAAGTCAACTGTGAATCGGATTTCGTCGCGCGCAATGAAGAATTTCAGGAATTGGTAAAAAATATCGGGATTCACATCGCGGCGTCCAATCCCCAATATATCTCTTCGGACGATATCCCGCCGGAAGTCCTGGACGAGGAGAGGGAAATCACCCGCGCCCAGTTCCAGGACTCAAAGAAACCTCCGGAGATCGTCGCCAAGATCGTGGAGGGCAAGCTTAATAAATTTTATGAAGAGGTCTGTCTTTTGAATCAGCCTTACGTCAAGGACGACAAGCTTTCGATCCATGATCTGATTACTTCTATTATTGCAAAAGTTGGAGAAAATATTAAAGTTCGAAGATTTGCCCGCTTTGAACTCGGCAATTCCTAAAAATTAAACATGCCACAGAATACGCCCGCTTACCGAAGGATTCTTCTGAAGCTATCCGGAGAATCTTTTCTAGGAAGTCAGGCTTTCGGATTGGAACTTGAAGCCGCGCGCGCCGTGGCTCGAGAAATCAGGGGGATTCACGATCTGGGGGTGGAAATCGCCATCATGATCGGGGGAGGCAATATCTTCCGCGGGATTCAGGGAACGGATTCCGGAATGCATCGAGTTTCATCCGATCATATGGGATTGATGGCAACCGTTATCAACGGTATTGCGCTTCAGGAAGTTCTGGCCCTGGAGGGTCTAAGAGCGCGGTTGGTATCTGCAATCGCCATCGAATCGATTGCGGAGGTTTTCGTCCGCAGGAATGTCAATCGATACCTGGAAGAAAAGCGGATTGTCGTCTTTTCCGCCGGTCTGGGCAGCCCCTATTTCACGACGGATACGGCGGCGGCGCTGCGGGCGCTTGAAGTGGATGCCGATGTCATCATGAAAGCGACCAAAGTGGATGGGGTGTATTCCGCCGATCCCATGAAGGATATCCGGGCGCAAAAATTCACATCGATTTCATACTTGGATGTCATCAAGAAGGGACTCAAGGTCATGGATACCACCGCGATCTCTCTTTGTAAGGACAACCGCCTCCCTATCATCGTTTTCAATATAAAAAAGCCCGGTAATTTGAAAAAGGCCGTTCTGGGAGAATCCATCGGGACCAGGATCGCTTGAATCATAACCGCTGCCGGGGTGTTGATCCCGGAAAAAAGACTGGGTACGGAGAGGGGAAAAATGGTTAAAGACGTTTTAAAAGAACTCGAACAAAAGATGAAGGCATCCGCCGAACATTTTCGGAAAGATCTGACCAAATTGAGAACGGGCCGTGCGAATCTGACTATGTTTGAAGATATACGGATAGATTATTACGGATCCAAGACGCCCATCAGTCAAGTCGCTACCCTCGGCATACCGGATCCCACCCTTATCTCAGTGCAGCCCTGGGACCCTACCTTCTTGGAAGCCATCGATAAGGCGATCAGGGCGGCGGATCTGGGCCTAAATCCTATCAACGACGGAAAGACGCTTAAAATCCCCATTCCCCCTCTTGATGAAGACCGGCGCCGTGAAATCGCCAAGCGGATCAAGGGCATGATGGAAGATGAAAAAACCGCTTTGCGCAACATGCGGCGTGAGGCCAAGGAAGACATCGAGGAACTCGAGAAAGAAAAACTCATTACGGAAGACGATAAATTCTGGGGTTACGACAAACTTCAGAAAATAACCAACGAGAACACCGAAAAGATCGAGGAAATGGCGAAGACCAAAGAAAAAGAAATCCTCGAGATTTAACTTCCATTTTCATAGAAGCCTGTCCGCCTGTGTCGCTCCCGCATCCAGCTGCAAAGCGCTATTTTTCCTGAGCTTCGTTTCTTCTTTTTGTATTCCAATCAGGGGTTGATCCGAATTTAGTGCGGATGACAACGCCCCAACCGACTATATTCAGAATAAATGAGACGAGGGGACCCAGAAAGGGGATAAAGCCAATAAGTCCGATCAATATAAAGCCGACGCCGGCTGAAAGAAAAAGGGTGGGATCTTTCTTGCCGAAAGCCCGGGTCAGGGCGTCTCCCAGAAAACAGAAAAGAACGACGCGTCCGAATATTTTTATAATGATACCGATAAAAACCAGCGAAACCAAAATCGGTATCCCGATGATGATCAAGGACAAAAACGCGGAGAACACGGATAATCCAATGAATATGATCAGTCCTAATAATCCGGTACCGAATACCGGCCAGAAAGATGTCCGTATCTGTTCTGAAGCCAAACGTATCTGGCGTGGAAAGAATGCTACCAGAGTGATGGCAAGCAAAAGCCAGACCAGAAGGGTGATGAATTTAAGGATCAGGAGAAGCGGCAGAAAGGAACGAATGCCGCCGGGGCTGAAGATGCGGGAGAGGTTATGCGATGAGTCGATATTGATGAGGATGGTATCTCCAGTAATGGAGCACCCGGTTTGTTTGGTCAAGGTTCCGCCTACGGAGACGACATCGCCTTCAATGACAGCGGAAGATGCCAGTTTGATTTCACTGCCGAATCCGAGAACGACCTCGCCGACTTCTCCGTTGATGGTTATGGTGCCCCCGAATGCGATAACGCTTTCTCGAACGTTTCCGTCGACAACGATGTCGCCGCCGAAACTGATAACGTTATCTTCTACGTCGCCTGATGGAACAAGGATGTCCTTTTGCAGAACGAACCCCTGTCCGTACAGTGGATGGAGCGCCGTCAGGATGATAAGGATTGCCAGCGCGGACCGTGATTTGTGAATCATACTATTTCTCCCCAAAAATAAATCTTTTGGCCCCGAGAAAAAGGGCCGTGGATATGATGACGGTCAAGGTGATTAGAAGGATTTGAACCTCAGGATTAAGGATCTTCGTCAATGATGTAAAACTGTTGAAGAGCAGTTCCGAGAACCTGACGCAGAGTTTGAGCAATAGAGATACCACCTTGAAAACTTTTACGAAAATCAGCGCAAAGGATTGAACCTGATTCCACAGCAGCTGATTCAAAGCGATGAGGGATTTGGAAAGCGTATCGCCGGTAAGCAGGAAAATGGTCAGCCACATCAGGGCCGCGGCCGCGGCCGTTGAAGCGGCGGCGGTCAGCCAGCCGAGAGCCCTGTTTCGGAGAGGAGGAAGGGCTTTCATCACTTGTTGGGAAAAATCAACGGGAAGTTCTGCTTTGGGGAGACTGTTTGCGGCCTCAAGGAAAAAACGCCGTTCTTCGACGGCGCGACGGCATGTGTCGCAAATCAACAGATGAGCTTCGACAAGGTCTTTTTCCTGAGCAGAAAGTTCTTCTTCCAGGTAGAGGTATATGCGGTCGGCATCCATGCAGTTCATTTCATGTCCTTTATACGGCGTCGGATCATTTCTTTAGCTTGAAACACTCGGTTCTTCACGGTACCTACCGGCATTTTCTTGATCTCCGCGATTTCTTCGTAGCTGAATTCGTTGATATGGCGCCAGACAAACAGTTCTCGCAGGTTGATGGGGATGTCTTCCAACACCTGATCGATACGAGTGCGCAGTTCGTGGATCTCGAATCGGTTGCTGATCGAAGGGCCCTTATCCGCGATCTGTTTGGGGGGAGCCGTGCTGTATCTATCCCGATTTTGGTCGATGGAAACGGTGTCAATTTTCTTTTTTCTCCAGTAATCGATAATGGTGTTTGATGCGATCTTAAAAAGCCAGGTGGTGAATTTATACTCGCTGCGAAAAGACCGCAGGGACGCATAGGTTTTGATAAATACCTCCTGTGTAAAATCTAATGCCAGCTCTCGTTCTCCCACTGTGCGGCTGATGTAATTGAACAAGGAGCGTTGATACTTTTGAATGATCAACTCAAAAGCATCCTTCTCCCCGCTCAGAACCCGCTTTATCAGTTGAGTGTCTTCGCACATGAAGGACGATTGCGCCTTCATGCCTTCATACGCATGCGGATTAAAAAGGTTTTTGTCTTCAGTCCCGCTGATGAAGGCATGTCCTTGTTTTCGGTTATGCGGCTGGATTGTTTGATGAAATCAAGTGAACCGGGATGATCCCGCCCCGAGGTTTCTCGGTTTTCTATTATCTCTACATCCGGAGGGATTTCGATTTCGAATGTTTTGGGAGGAATTCCGCCGTCGGCTTTGAGGCGTTGAAAACGGAATTCCTGCTTATTGCCGGCCCAATCAAAAAATATCGCTCGTTGGATCAAGCCGTTTCTTTTGCTGATTTCGAGAAGGATGTAGGCCTCCAATTCTTCCTTTTCAGGTGTCAGCTTCAGCTGAGAAATCTCCCGATTGGATGTGGGAAAATCCGTCGGTTCGACCCGATAGTTGTCCAGAAGACTCCTTCGGCCGGAAAGCAGAGAAAGGATATCCCCTTCATACCCTTGTTCGTCCAAGGGGCCGCGGATGAGTTGATTGTCTTCGGGGATATAGAATTGAAAACCGCCATCCTTTAAAAGAAAATATTTTTCTTCCGGTTGGCTGTACTCCCATTTCATCAATTCCGGAGCGGTATAATAGAAACGACCGCTCTCCCGCATGGGAATGGAGACGGCGGCTGAATAGTAGAGCTGTTCGAAATCTCCCTGGAGTGATTTTAATCCCTGCAGCCGGGTTTCGAGCCTGCGGGCCGTTTCTTCGGCTGATTGGGCGGCGCAAAGAATCGGGATGAGCAAAAAACAAACCAAGAGTCTCATTTCCGGGGATTATAGCACATTCTCTTTGCGGCTGAAACATTCCGTTTCCAGGGGCCTTTTTCATTTCGCCTTTCATTATGTCAACACCGAACGAGATTTGTTTCTTTCGAGGTTTTGGTTTTCCGTTGAGATGGGGAGGATTTGGGAAAAAGATATCCTTTAACGGGACCATGAGGAGAAAGACGATCTTATGGTTTGTTGCCATACTTGAAGCATATTTGTTATAAAACGGGTATGCGTATGGAATATCTTGTTTTCCTTCTGGCCTATTTTTTGCTGGTCCTCGGGTTAAGTTTCGGTTTTACTCGGAGGCAAAATAATCTGGAAGATTATTTCCTGGCATCCCGAAAGCTGCCGTGGAAACTGGTTTATGTTTCTTTAGGGGCTTCCTGGCTGGGGGCCACTTCGGTTCTGGTCTCGGTCGAACAGGCTTTTTCGGAAGGGATCGGAGCGGTTTGGGTCATGATGATCCCCGCTCTGGTTACGGTTTCGGTTCTGGCTCTGTTCCTTTCCGGGCCTATCCGCAGGCTGACGCGGTCTACGTTGCCCGAACTCGTGGAACAACGTTATGGAAGAGGCGTCCGGCATGCCGCGGCGGTACTGATCGTGTGGTATATGATTCTTCTTGCGTCCTCACAGATGGTCGCCATCGGAGGACTGATCCGTCATTCCCTGGGAGTCTCATTTATAAACGGATTGCTGATCGGTACGGGTGTGGTTCTGATCTATTCGGCTTTCGGGGGGGTGTTCTCCGTCGTGCTTACCGACGGACTGCAGCTGGGGTTGCTGATTATCGGCGGCGGCGGGCTTTTCGGGTTGTTATGGAGTCGGGGCGGAGGAGCGGCGGCGTTTTCGAACTTTTCGGGAAGGCCGGGCTATATCGATATTTTTTCCGGGATCGAAACCAATGGACTCATGGCGCTTTCCTTCGTGATGGCATGGTTGATATCCCCGATAGCTTGGCAGCGGATTCAGGCGGCGTCTTCGGAGCGGAGTGCACGTCGGGGATTATGGGCGGCCGGCGGTACGTTTCTTGCGGCATATGCGGGGCTGATTGCGATAGGAATGATGGCGCACCTGCAAGGGCTTTCTCCCCGACCGGGAGAACCGCTTATGTACACGCTGATCGAAATATCTTCGAATCCCGCTTTAAGCGGCGTTCTCTTCGTCGCCGTGATGGCCGCGGTGATGTCCACCATGGATACGGCGCTGAACACGGGTGCTTTCTCGCTGACGCATGATGTCTGGCGACAAATGTTTCCCTCGTCGCGGGATGGATTGCTGGTTCTCGTCAGTCGATTGGCCACGCTTATCATCGGCGGATTGGCGCTGATGATCGCTCTCAGGTTTCAGAGCATTCTTAAAACCCTGGGGCTTTCTGCCGAGATCATGGCCGAAGGATTATTTGTTCCCGGAATACTGATGCTTTTTCAGAAAAAGAAACGGCCTACGGCAGGCCTTTTGAGCTTGCTTCTTGGTGGAGGATTTGCGCTGCTGGGATTTTTTTGTGAGTTGGACTGGCTCGGGTGGAATTTGCCGAATTGGCCTCATTCTCTACCATACGGCGTGGGGTTGAGCCTTGTGGGTTTTCTGGCGGGCGCGTGCTGGGACCGGCATCGGCTCCGGTTGGGAGGCCGGGGGGGTCCGAGGGATGCAAGGCAAAACAACCGGAACGTTCCGGAATGAAAAACCGGTTTACCCGCCGCGTGTAATTTGAGTATACTCGATGTGATGACATTGTGGCGGCGTATCAAATGGGCTCTTCTGGGGTTTTTCGGGAGAGCCGTTCTCCGGCTGTGGATCATGTCGACGTACCGGGTCGTCGTTGGAGCGGAAGAATATCGTGATCTGAGAAGGAATGGAAAACCGGTGGTTCTGCTTGTTTGGCACGGCCGTATCTTCATGGTGCCTTTTTTCTTTCGCAACCAAGGCATTACTCCCCTTATCAGCCCCAGTCGGGACGGTGAGATCGTTGCAAGGATCATGGCGGGATGGGGTTTTCGCATCCTGCGGGGATCGGGTTCCCATTCCATGGTCACCGCCTGGAAGGAGATGGTAAGGGAGCTGCGGCGGGGAGGCGAAGTCATCATCGTACCTGACGGCCCTCAGGGACCGAACCGGGAACTGAAACTGGGGGGGCTGAAGCTGGCAATGGAAACCGGAGCCTGTTTGGTGCCGTTCACGTTTTCCACGTCCAGAAAAAAATTTCTGCGAAGTTGGGATCGATTTCTGCTGTTCCCTCCTTTCTCGAAAGTGGTGATGATGTTCGGCCGGCCGATTACTCTGGATCCGGGACTGAGTCCCGAGGATTTGGAAGAAGCCGGAAAGCGGATCGAGAAGGAATTGATCGCTCTTGACGCAAAAGCCGACAATCATTTCGAATGACCGTGGGACCGGCCGGGAAATTTCCTCTTTGGTATTCATTATGGTTTATGTTATAAATACACGCAAAAGGAGGACCCATGAAGTCTAAGGTTCTGATCGTTTTTATGCTGGGAATGGCCCTGGTGTTTTCTCTCTACGCACAGGAGCTGGAAGATCCGATCGTTCAGGGCGATAAGCTCTATGAGTCCATGGCGGACATGGAAACGGCCGTCCAAGCCTTGGAACTGTACCAACAGGCCCTTGGCGGGGATTCTTCGAAATATGAAGCATACTGGAAGATTGCCCGGGTTCAATACTACATCGGTCAACATACACCTGGGAAAAAGGATAAACAAAGAATATTTTCTCAGGCTGTGTACAGCGCTCAGAAGGCCATCGAGTTGGAGCCGGAGAAGCCCGACGGACATTACTGGTTGGGTGTGAACCATGGAGTGTTCGGCGAGGCCAAGGGCGTCCTGAAAAGTCTGTCTTTGGTCAAGCCGATCAAGGCGGCCATGAACAAGGTCATCGAGTTGGACCGCGCTTATGGCGACGGGGGGCCCGACCGAGTTTTAGGCCGGGTTTATTTCAAACTTCCCGGCATGGCGGGAGGAGACAAGGAAAAGTCCCTGGAGCACCTGCTGAAATCCATAGAATACGGGCCCGACGATGCCGTTACCCGACTTTACCTGGGGGAGACTTACTTGGCGCTCAATCAAATCGAAGAAGCGAGGAAGGAGCTGGAATATGTCATGCAGCTTCCCGATTCTCCGCTTTGGACGACGGATGTCGCGGACAGCAAACGGGATGCCCGAAAGCTGCTGGAAAGCAAGAAGTTCAAATAAGAGAACTCGCCGCATGGGAACGGTTTCGTTCTCTCAGGCGGTTTCAGAAAAGACTTGAGCGGTGAAGGCCTCGATCCGGGCGCCTCTTTTCCAGGCTGTTTCATCCAATCCGGCTTTCAGGCATCCGTTATTCAGAAAGGTTTCTCGATCCCAGCCCCATTCAACGGGGACCTGAGGTAGAAGCACGCCCGAACGTCCTCCTTGCGAGATGATGATTCCATCCTTTCCGACGCGGATCTGCTTGGGATCCAGGACGGTTTGAGGTGGAGAGAGGACGGAGATTTCGATCTTGATCTCGGGAAGATCCGCGAGAGTTATCGAAGAAAAACGGTAGTCTTGTGTAGCGGCGGCGACGGCCATGTCGATGATGACGCGATCGAGAGGCTGGTCGGCGGTGATCCGGCCGATACATCCCCGCAGGCGGCCGTCTTTTTTCAAGGTGACGAAAGCGCCCCTGGCCGTTGAAAACGCGGATTCTTTTTCCTGCTCTTTCAATCTTTTCCCGGTTTTCAAGTATACCCGTATCGCCTTCCGGGCCAGCCGAAGCAAGGTGTCCTGTTGAGCGTCATTCAGTATGTCGGGCTTTTTCCTATCCATGAGATTCACTTGACAAGGGGAATCGGAGTAAGAAAAAACTCCTCTTCGAACTCGACGATGTAGGAAGCAAGGGATGGATCCCGGGTGCCGTCCCCGGTGACTTCCATGTATAATTTTCCGTATGTAATCGGGGCGAGGAGTTTATTGCGTTTTCTGTTTCCCGGTCGGAAAGTGAAGAAACCCAGAACACGATTCTGCAGGTGACGCTCGCAGGCGGCCAGTGCATCCCGGCTGGAAAAAAATCCGGGCAATGTGGGAAGAATTTCCTCGATCACGAATCGGGGGCCTCTTTTGTGCCCCAAGAGCAGCCCGTCCGGGCCGTCTCCGGAGTGGAGAATCGATTCCGCCCGGAGAGATCGTTTAGCGTCATAGGAAACAAAAACATCCATGATTGATTATTATACCAAAATCCGGTCCGTGTCTGAACGAGCTTTTCCCCAAGCTTCCGCTGATTTCAGGAATCGGATGGAGAGGACGGATCGTTTGTTTTGTGTGCCCATATGATCAGACTGTATCCTTTTAAAAAAAACAGCAGTTTGTCCAGACGGGAGATCAGCCATAGAAAAGGATAGATGAATGTGTACAGGTGAAACATTTTCTTTTTGGAACCGAACTCATTCGAGTTTGTGGGGCGGATATTGCCGTCTCGCAGGGGGCCGGCGAATTTCTTTGCATAGAGTTTGATGTAAAGCATGTTGACGGCAAGTTCGATGATCTCGGAAAAAAAATGAGAAAATGTTTTATGCCGTTCGACGGTAAAATGGTTCCGTTCCAGCATGGACTTGAGCTGCCGGGTTCCGTAGCCTTCGCGCTTATGTCCGTAGAATTCCAGCTTTAGCCCTACCAATGGTCTGAGTTTATGGATAAACAGGAAGCGGCCGGTATGAGGAGTGGCCATCACCAGGCTACCTCCCGGCTTGAGAACTCGATGGATTTCCCGCAGACAGAGTTCGTCGTCGGCGATATGTTCGAGAAAATCAAGGCTGACCACCATGTCGAAGGCATGGTCTTTGAAAGGAAGCAGCCCGCTTCCCAACTGGATGAGGTTATCGGGGATCAAATTCCGGCTGGTTTCGAGATTGATGAAATCCAGGTCGCCGCTGACCCAGAATCCCCCTTTTTGCCGCAGGAAATAACTTAGGAGGCCTTGTGCGGAACCCAGGTCGAGAATTTTCCAGGAGGGATCGATATCGAGGCTGCGATCGAGGATCCTCAGTTTGTCTTTTTTCTTGAGGGAGCGACGGAATATTTGCAGCTGCCAAGGAGTTTCTTTCATAAGGGGAAATTATAATGGCTTTCCCGCCATAACACAAGCGAAAGGGAGACCTCTATCCTGCGGATTCGGATGACTTGACTCCTTCTCTCGATCCCTTTATGATGAAAAAATCATGGATTTTGAAACCATCGTTGTGGGAGCGCTTGAAACCAACTGTTATGTGGTCCCTTGTGCGGAAACGGGCCTTTGTGCGGTGATCGATCCCGGCGCCGAATCCGATAAGATTATTCGTACCATTCTCGAGCGTGAGCTCGAACCGGTGATCATTCTCAACACACACGGACATGTGGATCACATCGGCGCGAACAAAGACATCAAGACTCGTTTTCCCGTCCCTTTGAGGATGCATCACGCGGATCTTCCCATGCTGCATAATGCTCAAGCCTCGGAGATCGCTTCCTGGCTGGGAGCGAAAGTCTCGCCTGAACCCGATGCGGACCTGAGGGAAGGCGACCGCATTGTCGTCGGGAACGTTTCACTTGAGGTTCTGCATACGCCGGGGCATTCCCCAGGCAGCGTGTGCTTCCTGGGGGAGGGCATCCTTTTCTCGGGAGATACGCTTTTCCGCGGCGGGGTGGGACGGACTGATTTGCCGGGAGGATCTTGGTCGGAACTCGAATCCTCCCTGAGGGATAAGATACTGCCTCTGGCGGATGAACTTGTGGTCCTTCCGGGACACGGACCGTCCTCGACCATCGCCCGGGAAAAGGAATCGAATCCATTCCTACAATGACGGATGTCTCCTCCTCCCTGGAACCTGTCCTTCGGGTGTTTTTGGAATATCTTTCCGTCGAGCGGGGATTGTCCGCCAATACCCTGGATGCCTATGCCCGTGATCTGAACAAGCTAATGCTTTTTCTCCGAAAGGAGAAGTTGAAATGGAAGCAGGCGGAAGAAGAGGCTCTGGTTAAATTTATTCATCAGCAGAGCCGATCCGGGTTGTCCGCCCGCTCACTCGCCCGGATGGTTTCATCCATAAAGGCGTTTTATCGGTTCTGTGTCCTGGACGGGATCATCGATAAGAATCCGACGGTGAATCTGACTACGCCGAAGAGCCTGATGGCGCTTCCGAAATATTTGACCGAGCCCGAGGTTGAAAGGCTCTTGAGTCAGCCGAATGACTCGGATGCGAGGGGTTTGCGGGATAAGGCCATGCTTGAGGTTCTTTATGCCTGCGGTTTGCGCGTGTCTGAATTGATCACTCTGTGCCGCAAAGATCTGAACCTCAAAGACGGCTTTCTTATCTGCCGCGGGAAGGGGAGCAAGGAACGCATTGTGCCGCTGGGGCATTCCGCCGTATCCGCCGTTGAATCTTATCTGAAATCCGCGCGATCGGATATGGCGCGGGGGGGATCGGATCTTCTGTTTCTAACGCGGCTCGGCCGGGGATTCACGCGTCAGGGTTGTTGGAAGATGCTCAAGGGGCATGCCGCCGCCGCGGGACTTGCCGATAAAGTGACGCCTCATGTTCTGCGGCATTCCTTCGCCACGCATCTGCTGGAAAGAGGCGCCGACCTCCGATCGGTGCAGTTGATGCTGGGACACAGCCAGATCACGACGACTCAGATCTATACGCATGTCAGCCGCAGACAGTTGAGGCGGATGTATGACAAGTTCCACCCCCGAGCCTGACCTGGAAGAGCCATGAAGAATGTCGATAAGAGTTAAATAAAACCATTTGATTAATATTCGACATTCTTCACCCTCCGGGCGAAGCAATCTCACCATGTCGACTTCGTCGTGGTCCTTTCGCGGTAGTGAACTACAGCTTCAAGAACCACATCCTTGTCGCCACGGCAATCTTGCTTCGTGGCTCATCCAGGTGCAGGGCCCTGAGTATGGTGTTTACCTTAATACGAGGGAGGGTGGGTTGGCCTCGTATGGCACTCCTCATCTCACACCGCCTTATCCTGGCTTTGGTGTTGACAGACGACTGTTCATCGCTTTGTTTTAACCTGAATACGAGGGAGGGCGGGTTGGCCCTGAATATACCTTAATAACCGGGCGGGCGGGTCGGCGGTGGAGCGGACCGGTGAGATGATGTTTTCTCCACGGACCGTCTCGGGTTGTGATCAAATAACAGCAATGATGCTTTATGAGGAAGATGCCTCCCGCTCGGAGATCAGTTCCTCCAATACGGCAGCGGCTTTTCTCATGTGGGGAATAACGATGGAGCCTCCCACCAGAAGTCCGATCGAAAATGCTTCGTAAATCTGCTCGCGGCTGAAATCAAGAGAGACGCAGCGTTCGAGATGATAATAAACGCAGTCCTGACACCGTAGAACCAAAGACGCAACCAATCCCAAGAGCTCTTTGGTTTCAGATGGAAGGGCGCCCGGCCCATAGGCGTTCTTATCCAGGGAAATAAATCTTTTTATTCCCAAATCCCCCGAAGAAAGGATCAGACGGTTCAGCTCTTCCCTCTCGTTATGGAATTTTTGAAAGTTGTCTCCCATTGAGGTCTCCTTGTGTTTTTCGGCTATTTATTCCAGAACACCGGCAGTTCGAGTCTCAATCAACGGAATGCAGGGTGCAGCAGTATCTCAAATGTTTAAATTGATGTCCGGTATTGTTCTTATACATATTGGCTGAGAACGCGATGGGAGTCAACCTTGAAAGATCGGGAGGAAAAACCTGGCCTTGAATTTTACGTATTAAATAAACCGGGCGGATCACAAACTCATGCCATGCGGGATGTTCATGGTCAATGAAGAAGGAAAAGGATCACGAAGGAATGCGAAAGAATCGATGAGCGGGCTGATGCCGATTTTTCGCGCCTGGGTTGACAGGGTGTGTGTTTCCTGCTATTGTGCCCTGGCAGTTTATCGGTTAAACTGAACAGTTTAGAGAGTATACGGAGTCGTACAGTTATGGATAAAAACGACCTGCGCCTGGAAAGGGAACGGCGAAGAAAAGAGTACAACCATATGGCGATCTTGAGCGCGGCGGAAAAGATCTTCGGAGAGAAGGGATACGCCTATGCCAGCATGGATGAAATCGCGCGCCAAGCGCAGTTTTCCAAGGCGACGATCTACCGTTATTTTCAGAGCAAAGATCAGATATTTATGGAGATTCTCTATAAAGTCTTTTCCGAATCTCTGCAGGAAATGATCGTGATCCGGGAAAAACCCTGGACTTCGGAAAAAAAATTACAGGAACTTATGCAACAGGCCATGTCGTTTTTCGGAAGAAAAAAAAATCTTATCCGGATATATTTTCTGGAAAGGATCCCCCCCAAACAAATGTTGGAGCTGTATACCGGCAAGGCTTCCGAAAGTTTTTTCGATCAACTCGGGATTCCGTTGACATTTCGATCCATCATGGAAGAGATTAACAAAATCTTCAGCCTCATTATTCAGGAAGGGGTGGAATCGGGAGAATTCCGCGGGATTGAACCCCGGGAAGCCGTTGCTTTCCTGGGCGCGATTATTCGCGGCATCCATTTTCGCGATCCTTTTCAGGATTCGGATAATAACCTGTCGCATAGTTCGGATGTGCTGATCGACTTTTTTATGAACGGCATAAAATCCACGGAAAATAAGCAGAAAGGAGCATCATAATGCGCATAAAGGGACGATGGTTGTTTCTCCTTTTAATAGTCACGACATGCATCGGCGGGGCGATGGCTCAGGAAACGCTCACTCTGACGCTGGAACAGAGCATAGATTTGGCTTTGCATCAGAATCCTCTGCATCTGGCTTCTGAAAAACGGGTGGAAGCGGCCCAATCGCAGATGCGGCAGGCGGCCGCCCTCTTTTTCCCTACGCTCAGCGTGCAGGGACAGAAAACCATAATGGAGAAGGTCATGGAGTTGGAATTTCCGTCCATGATTCCCGGTGAACCGCCCCAGCGCGTCGAAGTCGATTTCACTCGAGATTATCAGGCCGTCATGGCGCTGAATATACCGATCGTGCCGAGCCTGCTGTCGGTGGCCGGAGCCACGCAGGCCAAGTATGGTGTCCGTAACTCCCAGGAGGGCGTTCGTCAATCCCGGCAGACGACCATCTTCAATACCAAACAGGCTTTTTTCGGCTGCCTGCTGGCGGAACGGTTCGTGCAGGTTACCGGAGAAGCGATTGAAGTGGCGGAGAAACATTATCAGAATATCAAAAGCCTCTACGAGGTCGGAATGGCTTCGAAATTCGACCTTTTGCGCTCCGAGGTTCAACTGGCAAATCTAAAACCTCAGTTCATCAAGGCGCGCAACAGTCTGGAAATCGCTAAGCTCGGTCTTAAAACCCTGTTGGGGATCGACCTGGATCACCCTCTGGAACTGGAGGGGGAACTGGAATACAATCCGGTTGAGCTGGAATTGGAGTCCAGTATCGCCCGGGCGGTGGAGATGCGGCCGGAGTTGATCCAAATCCGCTCTCAGAAAGAAATGTCCCGTAAGGTTCTGCGTCTTACCCGGTTTTCCAACCTCCCGTCGTTGAGCATTTCGGGGACCTATAATTTCTGGGCCGACAGCTTCAACTTCAAGAAAGACAATTGGACTAATTTCTATGCGGTTAACCTTGTGTTGACGGTCCCGGTTTTTAACGGCTTTGCGACATCCGCGCGGACGGCCCAGGTCGATGCCTCCCTGCATGAGCTCTTGCTCACCCAAAAGGGGATGGAAGATGCCGTCAAGCTTGAAGTCAGGCAGGCCTTTCTGAAGCTGCAGGAAGCGCGCGAGACGATGCTTTCACAGGAAAAAAACGTGGAGCAGGCGGAAGAAAGTCTGCGGATAGCGGAATTGAACTTTGCGGAAGGGCTGATCACGACCTTGGATGTGAGTTCTACCCAGGCCGCGCTCAGTCAGGCGAAGACAAATCATGCTCAGGCGCTCTACGACTTTGTCGTGGCTCAGGCGGAATTGGATAAAGCCATGGGTGTGGATTGAGAAGAAAGGAAATGAATCGATGTCAATAAAAGCTCGAGAAGTTCGGAGGAGTCGAATGAAAAGAACAACCTCGGTATTCATAGCAACCGTATTTATGATCACCTTATCTTTCCTGGCATGCAGGCCTCAGGAACAGGTTGTGGAAAAGGATCAGGAAGTCGTTAAAACGGCCGGCGTGAAGGTTTTCAAGGTGAGAAAGCAGAGTATTTCGGAAAAACTGTTCTATACGGGTGTGATAGAAGCTTGGAACAAGATCGCCATTACTCCGGAGATCGGCGGCAAGATCGCCAGGATCCATGTCGAAGAAGGCGATACCGTCAAGAAGGGACAGCTTTTGGCGGAGCTGGATACACGTGCGATACGGCTGCAGCTCGAACAGGCCGAGGCCGCCGTGGCGGTTGCCGCGGCAAATTCCAAGGACGCTGGGCGGAATCTCGAACGCATGGAGCGTCTCAAGACGGAAAACGCCGTCTCGGACCAGCAGTACGAAAAAATTCAGTTGGCCGCCGAAGCCGCTGAAGCTCAGCTTCAACAGGCCCAGGCGGCGTTGAATCTTGCGCAGTACAATCTGGATGTCTCCCTCATGAAAGCTCCGTTTGACGGGATCATCGCCGCCCGTAATGTTGAAGTCGGTGATGTGATCAACCCGATGATGAGCGGCTATGCTCCAAACAGCGGCGTTTTGACCCTCATGGATTTTTATCAGGTCAAGCTCGTGCTGGATGTTTCCCATCAGGACGTCGTCAGGATCCGGAAAGGCCTGTCGGCGGAGCTGCGGGTCGCGTCTCTGCCCGGCCGGGTCTTCCAGGGAACTGTAATTCTGGTCAACGTGACGGCGAAGCCTCAGACGAAAAAGTTCAATGTCGAGGTTAAATTTCCTAACCCGGAGATGACGCTGCGCCCCAATACATTCGGGGAGGTAACGCTCATGGTAAAAACCCGGCCGGATGCGTTGGTGATTCCCCAGGAAGCCGTGTTGGAGAACGCTTATGTCTTCGTTGTCGGCCCCGACAACCGGGCCGTTAAAAGAAACGTGGCCTTCGGTCTTCAGAATGATCATCTTATCGAAGCGGTCGGCGGCCTGGAAGAAGGAGACATGGTCATCGCCGAAGGCAACTACGGCTTGATGGAGGGCGCGGTTATCGATGTGAAGGAGGTCATGCCATGAAGCTTCCTGAAATATCCGTAGATAAAAAAGTCACCACCGCCATGCTGGCTTTGATCCTCGTGGTATTCGGGGGGCTGGCGCTTTCTCGTTTGGGCTTGGATTTTTTCCCCGAAATGGAATTTCCGACCATTTCCGTTATCACCGCCTATCCCGGAGCGGCTTCTGAGGATATAGAAAATACCATTACCCGTCCCTTGGAACAGGTCGTCAATTCCGTCAGCGGAGTGAAGAAGGTGACGTCCCAAACCTCGGAAGGGGTTTCCGTACTGATGGTTGAATTCGAATGGGGAACCAATCTCGATTTCGCCGCGCAGGACCTGCGGGATCAGATCAGTTTATGGGAAGATTTCCTGCCGGAGCCGTCCGATAAGCCCTTGGTTGTGAAATTCGATCTATCCCAGATTCCGGTCATTTTCTGGGGGGTGACGGCCAAGAGCATGCCGCCTTCCGATCTGCGGGAACTCATTGACGAGCAAGTCGCTCAGCGTCTGGAACGAATCGACGGGGTGGCTTCCGCCCAGGCCTTTTCAACCGGTGTCCGTGAAATTCTGGTGGATGTTGATAAAAATGCGCTGGAATCCCACAACCTTTCCCTAGACGGCATTTCGATGGCGCTTGCCATGGAAAACATCAATCTTCCGGCGGGACGCATCGTGGAACGGCACGCCGAGTATCTTTTCCGGACTTTGGGCGAATTCGAAAACCTCGATGATATCCGAAATACGGTGGTCGGGGTGACTCAGACCGGACAGCCGGTCTACGTCAAGGATATAGCCGAGGTCCGCGACACCTTGAAAGAGGCGCGATTCTATGCCCGGGTCGAACACGAAGAAGCGGTTTTCATGCTGGTCAGCAAGCGTTCCGGAGCCAATACCGTAATCACGGTCGAAGAAGTCAAAAGACAGCTGGAAAAGATCCGGGAAAGCCTGCCTCCCGACGTCATGTTTTATACCGCCATGGATCAGGCGGACATGATCCGGATGGTTATCAACAGTACCGCCAACAACGCGCTGGTGGGAGGGATCATGGCGATCTTTTTCATCTTCCTTTTTCTCCGCAACTGGCGTCCTACGCTCACCATCGGACTGGCCATACCTCTGTCCATTATCACAACGTTTATCGCGTTTTATTTCGCCGGCTACACCATCAATATGCTGACCCTGGGAGGGTTGGCTCTGGGGGTGGGGATGCTGGTGGATAATGCGGTGGTCGTGATCGAAAACATTTATCGGCATATCGAAGAGGGCAAGGGGCGCAATGAAGCGGCTAAAGCCGGGGCTTCGGAAGTGGGCATGGCCATCACCGCTTCCACATTGACGACCATCGCGGTTTTTTTCCCCATGGCGTTCGCCCAGGGAGTTACGGGTCAGATGACCAGGGGATTGGCGTTGGCCATCACTTTTTCGCTGCTGGCATCCCTGTTCGTCGCCCTTACCATCGTTCCCATGGTATCTTCCGTCCTTTTCCGCGTGCGCTCCAATGAAACGGCGGAGCTTATCAACCGTGGGCCCCGGTATTTCCAAAAAGTCCGTGATCTTTACCAGCGGCTTCTGGACAAATCGCTGCGGAGGCGGCGATGGGTGCTGGGGGGGACCTTGGTGCTTTTCCTCCTTTCTTTCGTCTTGATCCCCTTCTTGGGTACGGAATTCATGCCTTCCATGGACCGGGGCATGCTCATGATGACGGTCAAGATGCCGGTCGGAACGTCCCTGGCGGAAACCGATCGGGTGGTCCGGATGGTGGAGGACCTGCTGGAAGAGGACCCTGACGTGGATATCATCACGGCTCAGGTGGGATCGCAGGCAGAGGACAATCCTTCGGATGCCGCCGGCGGCATGAGCGCGGCAGGGACTCATGAGGCATCTCTTTGGGTAAGTTTGGTAGATGAAACGGAACGCGATCTGACGGATCTGGAAATCCTCGAGAACCTCAGGAAGAAGCTTCCCGAACTTGAAGGAGTGAAATTTGAATCGCTGGATATGAGCCAGATGATGATGGGAGGGGCGGCCTCCCCGGTTGAGATCAAGGTGTTTGGTGATGATCTGGATCGGCTCAAGCAAATGGCGGAGTCTATCGTGGAGCAGATCGCCGATGTGGAGGGTTTGCGTGATGTCAAGCATTCCCTCTCGGAGGGCAAACCGGAATATCATATCGCGGTCAATCGTGAGCAGGCTTCCCGCCTGGGATTGATGGTTTCCCAAGTCGCAAATGGTGTTCAGGCCGCATCTCTGGGTCGTGTGGCTACCCGTTACCGCGAGGGTGATGAAGAAGTGGACATCCGAATTCGGTTTCAGGAGTCTTACCGGGACAGTCTGGACGATATCCGGAACATTCCGATCGCGTCTCCCGCCAACACAATGGTCCGCCTGGATCAGGTGGCCGCGATTACCCGGGATGAAGGACCTATCATGATTACGCGGGAGAATCAAGCCCGCCAAGTCACGGTGTCCGCCAATATCGCCGGCCGTGATCTCGGAAGCGTCGTGAAAGATATTCAGGCGCGGATCGGAGACATCGAGAGCACGCTGCCGTCCGGATATTTCCTCGAATTCGGCGGCGCTTACGAGGACATGCAGGATGCTTTCCTGATCATGGCCGGAGCGTTCGCGCTGGCCATTCTGCTGGTTTACATGATCATGGCCTCCCAGTTCGAATCCCTGCGGCATCCGTTTGTCATCATGTTCACGATCCCCTTAAGCCTCGTCGGAGTGGTGTTGGCGCTGTTGATCGGCGGTAAAACCGTCAGTTTGGCGGTGCTGATCGGCTTCATCATGTTGGCCGGAATCGCGGTCAACAACGGGATCGTTATGGTCGACTATACCAACCAACTGCGCAAACGAGGCGTGGAAACGCGCGACGCCGTCCTGAAGGCCTGTTCGGTCAGGCTGCGGCCGGTATTGATCACCGCTCTGACCACGATCCTCGGGATGCTCCCCATGGCGCTGAGCGCTTCCAGCGGTTCGGAGATGCGCGCGCCCATGGCGGTGACGGTAATCGGCGGACTGATTGCGACCACGCTGCTGACCCTTTTCGTGATTCCGATTATTTACACGCTGGTGGAGCGGGTGAAAATCGTCAAGAAATAGCGAGGCTTCCAAGAAGAACCCTGCGTGGGATCTTCGTGTCCGCTGTTTAACTTTTGGATTTGACTTTGAACCTGAGAAGGGCCCCGATATTTCCGTAACGTTCCAGTTCGGATGGGGGTTTGATATGTTTGATCCGGCATCGCTTATCCATAGCGAGTTCGACGGCTTCATCCACGACATCGACTATAGATTCGGTTTTTCTTCGGCATGCCGGGCAGGTGCCCGCATCCACGAAAAGCGTGTTGCAGTGATGGCAGATCTTTCCCGGGTGAGAATAATGTTGTGTGATGAGGAGGGTTTGGATTTCACTTCGATTCAAGCTGCGCAGGGTGTTTTTGAGCCCGGATACCGCCATCCCTCCTTTTTCCAGTTCGCTGGCGAAATTCCTGACAAGCGTCTGCTTTTCCTGGGTTTTCACTTCGTCCTTAAGCTTAAGAGCCGCATCGAGAATGGAGGAGGGGGTATCGTTGGGGCTGATTTTCAATCTTCCTTTCAATCGTGCTTGGCTGTACGGATGAAAGAGAGGCTGCAGTTCGGCATAATATTCATCCGGACAGCCGACAAAAAGCCGGTCGAACGAATTCTTGTTCAGGATTTCGGAGGTGATTTTTGCCGCCTGTTTGAAATAGTCCCGCAGAAGGCCGGCTGTCCGTCGTTCGATCCGTTTCGATTCGTAACCTTCAAATCCCCCCTCCCGAATCCGTCCGGGAACATCTCCTTTTAGGCTTTCGATCAGCCGGATTTCTCCCATGAAGATGTCGTACCATTTGGATTCTTTCCGACTCAGTGTGAGCACGCAGATGCGGTGATGTTCGTCCAGGATGGCGCTTAAAGGACGGACATACGGATTATGGTCGATAATGATACGGTTCCGCGGTGAATTGCTCAGGTTGAACTCCTGCCATAATCCTCCTTGAGAACAGGAAAAGAGTGCCAGTCCGGCAAAGTTATATGCCGGCAGGGTCTGCTCGGTGAAACGTTTGATCTTACTCAAGTCTTTCAGCAGAGATTCCTTGTGATCCCTGTCGAGAGAAGCGTTGCTGAGCCGCGCGTGATGACTGCTGATCAAGTTTTTCAAATTCAGCTTGATCTCTTTCTTTGACATGCGGCTTTTGTTGGTGTCAAAATAAAATGAAGTGGTCAGGAATGTCTCGTTCCTGAATTTCGCAAGCAGCTCGATTTGCTTCCGACTTGTTAGCTTCATCAGTCCTCCAGGCTTAAAAATCAGGTTGGATTCCCCGGAATAATGGGTATTTCCGGGGTGTTCGGAAAGAATTATTCACTGATTCCAAAGATAGGAACCTTAAGCGTTTTTGTCAAGTATTTGAGTTTAAGGTCGGACCAGTCTTCAAATCGGCTGAAGAGTTGACTTCAGGGGTGATTATTCTATATGATTTAATGTCGAAAACAATTAATATATAATATATCTTTAAATAAAAAATTACTGTTTCGGGAGAGATAATATGGCTAAAGATCCAAAAGAATGGCAGGGCTGTTTTACGGCCGTTGTAACCCCTTTCAACAAGGAGGGAGAGATCGACGCCGAAGCTTTTTGTGAAAATATCGAGTTGTTGATCGGAGAAGGGATTGACGGCATTGTGGTTTCAGGATGCACGGGAGAGAGTTGGGCGCTTTCGGATGAAGAAAAGGCTCGGGTTTTCCGTCTTGCCGCCCAGCAGGCTAAGGGTCGGATCGTAACGATCGGAGGGACCGGCGAAATCACCCCCTCTCATACCATAGAACTCAGCCAATCCGCGAAAGAAGCCGGGATGGATGGTGTGATGATCCATGCGCCCGCCCGGGTGATCCCCAACGCCCGTGAGATCATTGCTTTTTACAAGGAAGTGGCCGCGGCGGTTGAAATGCCCATTCTTCTCTATAACATATTGAAACGGCAGTGTGTTGATTTGATTCCCTCGCTAGTGGACCGGTTGGCCGATATCGAGAATATCGCCGCCATCAAGGAAAGCTCCAATAATTTTGAGCGGGTGATGGAAGTGATTCATGCCGCAGGCGACCGCATCCAGGTTTTCACCGGCCATTCCGCACAGCGCGGCGTCCCGGCCATCCTTATGGGAGCCAAAGGTTGGGTCGGCAGCCTTGAACCTCAAGTCATGGGAAAAGAGGCGATTGAGATGTTTAAATGGGTGCGCGGCGGCGATCTTGAAAAAGCCAACCGGGCTCAGTACCGCTGCATGCAGCTGAACAATGAAATGGGCGGCGGGAAAGCCGGGACATTCCCCGCGGGCCTCAAATACGGAATGAGCCTTCGCAACCGGCCCGCCGGCTATCCCCGGAAGCCGGTTCTTCAGCTCACGGATGAACAGAAGCAGCACGTCCAGAAGGTTTTGAAGGATCTGGATCTCATCTAACGGAGGCGGAACCATGAATCCCGGCCGCTCGATCCTGGTGTATTATCATATCCCGGAGTATGTCGACCGCTACCGCCGCCTGATCGTTGAAGAAAGGCCGGACCTGGAGATCTTGCCCTGCATGAACAGGGAGGAAATCGAAAAGGTGATCGATCGTATCGACATCCTCTTCTCCGGCAGCTCCTTTCCCGTTGAAATTCTGGCGAAGGCCCGGCGTTTGCGGTGGATCCAATCCATGAGCGCGGGTGTCGAGAATTTCATGCGGGGACGAGATGCCCTGAAGGATGTGGTGCTGACCAAACCCCAAGGAATTTTTGGGCCCATCATGGCGGAATATGTTTCGGGATACATCCTTTCCCTGACTCAAAAAATGCGGAGGGTCCATGCCCAGCAGAAAGAACATGCATGGCGTCCCTTCGTCGTGGAATCCGTCCGGGACAAGACCGTCGGTGTGATGGGGCTGGGATCGGTCGGTTCTGTTATCGCCGATCTAATATCGCGTTTGGGCGCGGCGGTCGTCGGTTTCGATGAACAGCCGCCGCACTTGCCTTTTATGAAGCGGGAATATGGTCCGGGGGAGCTTGACGACTTTCTGAAAGTATGTGATTTTGTGGTGCTGACGCTCCCCCTAACTGAAAAGACCGCCGGCCTTCTGAGTGCGCGGCGGTTCACCGTCATGAAGAAAAACGCGGTGGTGATCAATGTCTCCCGGGGCGGTCTCATCCGCACCCGGGATTTAATCGATGCGCTCGAGACCGGGCGGATCGCGGGTGCCGTGCTGGATGTCTTTGAAGAGGAACCGCTGCCTTCCGATCATGCTCTTTGGGCTCGAGAGGATGTCGTTCTGACGCCGCATGTCTCCGGTCCCAGTCTTCCCGAAGACCTGACCGCCGTTTTCCTCGACAACCTGACGCGTTGGGAGTCAGGTTCCCGGCTGCAGGGGATCGTGGACTGGGACAAAGGCTACTGAAGATAACGCGCCACCGGTTTCGCCCGGATAGTAGGATCCCGGCGAAACGGAAGGATATGCCCGGATGGAAATGACCAATCAAATAAAAAAAGATTTACGGATAAAAAATCATCCTATTCTCGGGAAAGCCCCCGAAGGGACCTGGGTGGAGATTGAAGTCGATGGAAAAAAGATTCCCGCCATCGAGGGAGAGCCCATCGCCGCCGCGCTTACGGCCGCGGGGATTCGTACCTTAAGGATCACCAAAAAATTTGCGGAACCCCGCGGCGTCACGTGCGCTATCGGAAGGTGCACCGATTGCATTATGGAAGTGGATGGTCGTCCCAATGTCCGTACCTGCGTCACGTCGGTCAAAGCGGGCATGATAATTCGAACCCGGAAAGAATGAAGAGAACCATGAAGAAAACGCAGTTGGTTGTGGTAGGAAGCGGGCCCGCCGGACTGTCGGCCGCCGTCAAAGCCGCCGGATACGGCGTCGAGGTCATGTTGGTGGATGAGCACGCGCGTCCGGGAGGTCAGCTTTTCAAGCAGATCCATAAATTTTTCGGATCGCATACCCACTATGCCGGGATGAGGGGACCCGATATCGGACGTCTGCTGTTGAAGCAGGCGGAGACACACGGAGTCTCCATCAACCTGGAGACAACGGTTTGGGGTATTTTTCAGGATCGGGTGCTGGGCCTGGTGCGTGGAGACCGAACGGAAAGGATTCAGGCCGATAAGATCATTCTGGCAACCGGAGCCATGGAAAACGCCCTGAGATTTCCGGGATGGACGCTTCCCGGAGTCATGGGTGCCGGGGCCGTGCAGACAATGGTCAATCTCAACCGGGTTCTCCCGGGAAAACGGTTCCTCATGGTCGGCTCGGGGAATGTCGGTTTGATCGTATCTTATCATCTGCTCCAGGCCGGTGGGCATGTCGTGAAGCTGGTGGAAGCGCTGCCGCGGATATCAGGATGGGGCGTGCATGCGAGTAAACTGGCGCGCTGCGGTGTCCCCATCGAAGTGTCCAAGACCATAAAGCGAGTTTGCGGCCGCGGCCGGGTCGAATACGTGGACCTGATTTCCGTCGATGAGGCATGGAATGAAATTCCCGGAACCGAACAGCGTGTCGAAGTGGATGTCGTATGCATTGCCGTCGGATTGAACCCTCTGAGCGAATTGGCTTGGATCGCCGGTTGTGGGCATAAGTTCGTCCCGGAACTGGGAGGTTGGATTCCCCGTCACGATGAAAGCCTTCAGACCATGGTGCCGGGCATTTACGTAGCGGGCGATGTGACCGGTATCGATGAAGCTTCAACCGCCATGGAAGAGGGGCGGATCGCCGGAATCTCGGCAGCCGAAGCCTTGGGATGCCTCGATAAGCGCATCGCTGATGCGGAAAGGGGAAAAGCCTACGCTCAGCTGGCGGAGTTTCATCAGAGTCCCTGGGGGGTTGCTTTAGCCGCCGCTCAGCGGAAAATGAGGACGGGAGAGCAAGATGGCGCTTGAAACGAAAGGATTTTTAAGTGAGACCGATGTCGCGAAACTCCCCGGAGTTCCATCTCGAAATCGGATGGAGCGCAGCGCATGCGCCGTTATCGAGTGCGCGCAGGCCATCCCTTGCAATCCCTGCGAGACGGCATGTCCGGAACAGGCCATATCCATCGGGACTCCGCTGACCCGGCTGCCGGTTTTAGACGAAGACGCATGTACCGGGTGTGGGATTTGCGTCGCCGTCTGCCCGGGATTGGCCATCTTCAATATTGAATTGAATTATGACGATCGAAACAGCCGGATCAGCCTTCCCTATGAATTCTATCCTCTGCCGGCGGTGGGGGAATCGATCCGTGTTTTGGGTAGAAAAGGAGAGGAAATCTGCTCGAGCCGGATTCTTAAAGTGAGAAACGCAAAAAAATTCGACCATACCGCGGTGGTCTCGTTTCTGGTGCCCAAACACCTGGCCATGGCGGCGCGGAATATCCGGCCGGACGGGAAGTATGAAGATGAGTGAAGATAAAGAAGAAGTGGTGGTCTGTCGATGTGAAGAAGTGACGGAACGGGAGATCCGGGATGCTATTGAAGATGGAGCGAAAACCCTTGACGATATCAAACGACGCACGCGTGCGGGCATGGGACTGTGTCAGGGCAGAACCTGCCGGAGACTGGCGGCCCGAATCCTGGCTGGGGAACGGAATTTGAAGCTGGAGGATATCCCTCCTTCCACCTTTCGTCCTCCGGTCCGCTTGGTGAAGATCGGTTCCTTTTCGCGGGAAGAGGAGGAGTTCGTGGATGAGAGTGGAGAAAAGTTCCGCAAATGATGAATCTTAGGAATGGATGTTTTTTTCTTCTGTGGATGACGGCCGCATTCTGTCTGACGGGGTGCGTCACCCGGGATCAGGAAGAGAAACCCTCCATTCCCATGATGACGATCAGCACCGGCAGCGTCGGCGCCGGGCATTACAACATCTGTTCTTCCATTGCCGACTGGGTCAACGCCCGGCTTTCAGGATATCCTATCACCGCGGTTCCGGGCTCCGGTGGATTAGGCAATCCCATCCGGGTAGGGCGCGGCAAGGCTGATATCGGTGTCTCCTATGGGCCCTTCCTGATCATGGCGAGGGAGGGAACCCAAGCCCCTTATACCGAAAAATTTTCCAACCTGAGGTCTATTTGTTCCTTAATATCGAATTCTCAACATGTATTGGTTGCCGAAGAATTCGACATAAAATATCTTTCGGATATCTCCAGAGAAAAAATCGGACTCAAGCTGGCTACCGGTTTTCCGGGATCTTCCGATCGCTTTATCCTGAAACTGGCATTGGAAGAGGTGGGTACCACTGAAGAGAACCTCCGGGCTTGGGGAGGTGCTTTTCAGCAGATAGGAACTTCCGGTCGCGTGTCTCTTTGGAAGGATCGTCATATCAATGCTTTTCACAGCTCCATCGAGTTTCCGGCCGCCGCCGTAACCGAAGCCATGGCTTCCCGCCCGGGAAGGCTCCTCTCCATCAGGGATTCGGTACGCGAACGCTTGGTCGATAAGTTCGGTTTCAATAAAGCGGACATTCCGGCGGGGACATACCCCGGACAGGCGTCTCCGGTGGCGACGCTTCAGCTGACCATGGTTCTGTTTACAACGGAAGCCGTGGATGAAAACGCCGTTTATATTTTCACGCGAACGATCGCCGAAAGCCGGGAGCGGCTGCAAAAATCTTATGGGGCATTCAAGGATTGGGTGCCGGAAAATATGGTTGAGAATCTGGGAATCCCCATTCACGGGGGCGCCTTAAAATATTATCGGGAAAGAGGCTGGTTGTAATTCTTTCAAGGAGGACAAACATGAAAATCACCGATATTGAAGTCATTCTACTTCGTCAAAAAGAAGAGATCGAAGCCATCGGAGACAGCACTCAGGACGCCGTTATCATCAAGGTCCATACCGATGAAGGCATCACGGGGCTGGGAGAAGTGGCGTCGTCCCCCTATGTCGTGGATGCTCTCGTAAACGCTCCTTCGTCAAAATTTCTTTGCACGGGACTCAAAGCCATTTGCATGGGACGGGATCCGATGGATACCGAGCCGTTGTGGGAAGATATGTACAAACAAAGTTCCTGGTTCGGTTTGCGGGGAGGGGCCGTCCAGGCCATGAGCGGGATCGACATGGCTTTGTGGGATATCAAAGGCAAGGCCCTGGAACTTCCCGTATACAAGCTTCTCGGAGGGGGATTCAAGAAAAACATCCGAGCTTATGCCAGCGTGTTGTTCCCGGATACGGAAGCCGAGATCGCCGCCATGGTCAAGCGTTATGTCGCCCAAGGATTCACCGCGATCAAATTTGGATGGGGAAAGTTCGGTAAGGTTCCTGAGGAAGATATCGGGCTCGTGCGCGCCGCCCGGGAAGCCGCGGGAAAATCCGTCGATATCATGGTGGACGCCGGCGCATGTTACCGCGATGTCCACATGGCGATTCAACAGGCGCGTGAATTGGAGAAATACGATGTCTACTGGTTGGAAGAGCCCTTCCCTCCGGACGACCTGCTGGCTTTGGAAAAATTATCCCAGGCAACGGATATTCGGATTGCAACCGGAGAGCGGCTTTCCACCCGGTATCAGTTCCGTGACCTTATCGAAAGGGGAAAGGTGGATGTTATCCAGCCGGATGTCGGGCGTGTCGGAGGAATCTCCGAATTTCGCAAAGTCGCATTCATCAGCCAGATGCTCGAGACGCCCTGCGTTCCTCATGCCTGGAGCAGCGACATCCTTCTGGCCGCCACATTGCATATAAACGCCTCTATTCGCAATGGCGGTATATTCCAGGAGTTCTGCCTGTCCGGGCGGCCGCTGCGAAAAGATCTCGTACGGGAGCCATTGCAGCTCAAGGATGGCTGCCTCGCCGTCCCCGAAAAGCCGGGCCTGGGAATCGACCTCAATGAAGAGACCATAGACAGATACCGGATTAGATAAAATCGAATCCGATCCAAGCGATCCGTATGGAAAGAAGAAAACTGAGCGGCCCGTCGGCGGGAGGAGTGAAGTTCTTTTGCGCTCTGACGAGCTTGCTGATATTCATCACCGCGTTTCGAGGGACGTTTCCGCCTCTCATTCAGCGTTCTGGTTTCCTGATGTTCATGATCCCGCTTATCCTGGTGCTCTATCCGCGTTCGAATAAATCGGTGCGGGATCGCATTCCGTTCACGGATCTGATTCAGGCGGTGCTGGCGTTTGCTTCTTTCGGATGGATCCTTCTCGATTACGGGAGGATCGCCGCCCGCATGAAGTATGTGGATCCCGTAAAGCCGGTGGATATGATTCTGGGGACTCTGGCCATTTTTTTCGTTCTGGAGGCGACACGGAGGACCTTGGGTTGGATCTTGGTCGCGATCACGTCCCTCTTTATAGCCTATAATTTTCTGGGGCCCTTCATGTCGGGCATCCTGAGTTTCAAGACCATATCCTACGACCTGTTCATCGAGCAGTTTTACCTGGTTCCCGAGGGCCTGTTCAATATCATGACCGGCCTGGCGGCGACGTTCCTTTTTACCTTCGTCGCTTTCGGGACGTTCCTTCGGATTTCAGGCGCCGACAAGTATTATATGGACCTCTGCCTGGCGGTTGCGGGGAGATCCCGAGGCGGCGCGGCCAAAGTCGCGGTTTTCAGCGCGGCTCTGATGGGGATGCTGACCGGAAGCACTATTTCCAACGTGGTCACGACCGGCACTCTCACCATCCCGATGATGAAGAACAGCGGTTTCAAAGCCAAGGAAGCGGCCGCCATCACCACGGCGGCTTCGACCGGAGGGGCGGTGACGCCTCCCATAATGGGTGCCGGAGTGTTTGTCATGTCGGCGGTTACGGGTATCCCCATCGTGACGATCTTGAAATATTCCATCATCCCGGCGGTTCTCTTTTTCGCTTCGATCTATGTCTTTATAGAGATCAGAGCCCGCAAGTATGGATTGAAAGGAATGGCCTCCGAAAACCTGCCCTCGGTTCGACAGGCATTCGCAGTGAGCTTTCATTTGTTCGTTCCCTTGATCGTCCTGGTGGGGATGCTGGTGATCGGATACACTCCTTTTATCGCCAGCGCCGGGACCACGGTTTTGATCGTCCTGTTCAGTTTTTTTAGAAAGGATACCCGTATGGGGCCGGGCAAGATCATAGAGGGGCTGGCCCAGAGCACGAAAAACATGATGACGATCACCGCGGTGTCGGCTTGTGCGGCCGCCATCATGGGCATTATCACGCTGACCGGCCTTATCATGAAGGTGACGTCCATCATCATCCTGGTTTCGGGAAATCGAATCCTGGCGGCCCTGCTCATGTTGGGGGGGATTTCCATGATCATCGGAATGGGCATGCCCATCACCCTTTCATATATTCTGGTCTCGACACTGGGTGCTCCCGCATTGACCCAATTGGGGATTTCACTGCTGGCCGCGCACCTCGCTATTTTCTGGTTCAGTCAGAATTCCACCATTACCCCTCCGGTGTGCATGACCGCATTTGTGGCGGCTGAGATCGCGGAAGAGAAAAGGTTTATGCAGGTGGGGTTTCTGACCCTGAATATAGCCAAGATGCTTTACCTCGTCCCTTTTCTGTTTGTTTTTACACCGCTGTTGGCGGAGAATCCCGGAGGTCCCGTGCTGGTTCTGCTGCAGATCCTGCCCCTGCTGCTGGTGATGACGATGGTGACCGAGAGATATTTTTTGATCCGGCTGAACAGGAAAGAATGGATTGTCTCGGGTCTGGCCGCGGTCTTTCTGCTGTCGGCGGTCTTTGTTTCCGGAACGGCCTACATCCTGATGTTTACGGCGGGAGGGCTGATCTGTACGGGGGCTGCGCTTGCGGGACAGAAAAAGAGGTTGGGAAATCCGGAGGAAAGCGAGAGCGCCTGATTGGAGCGGTAGGTATGGAAAAAACGGATGTTCTCATCATCGGGGGGGGGATTATCGGTGCGGCCTCGGCTTACTTTTTATCGCGAGAAGGCGTGGATGTTCTGCTGGTCGAAAAGGGAGAGTTGGGCCGGGAAGCTTCCGGCGCAACGGCCGGGACGCTCTCCATCCAGAACAAGGTGGACAAAAGCCTGGCTTTGGCACAGGAGGGCGTACGGGTCTGGGCGGAGCTTCAGGATGAAATCGGGGAATCGCTGGAATTCGCGCGCGTGGGAGGGCTCCGGGTGGCCGAAACAGCGGATCAAGCGCGGGTATTGGAAGAGGCCGCGGCCCGCCAGCGCAAATCGGGATTGGAGGTGGATATTTGGGATCGGTTCCGACTGAGCCGGGAAGCCGGATATTTGAGCCCGAATATCGAGGCCGCTTCATACTGCCTCCAGGATTCCCGCTGCAATCCGCTCAAGGCCGTCCTCGCTCTGGCTGAAAATGCGCGCCGGAGCGGAGCCCGGATTCGTCTCGGCGAAACCGTGGAAGCGATCGAATCGTCGACGGTGGACAGCTTCCTGGTAAAAACTTCCCGCCGCAGCTACCGCAGCAATCTGATCCTGAACTGCAGCGGAGTCTGGTCGCGGGAAATCTTCCGGCTCCTGGGGCTGGAGCTTCCCATCGTTCTCTCTCCCCAGCAGGTTATGGTAACCGAACAGGTCCCTCCTCTCTTTTCCCATGTAATCAGCCATATTCAGGGGAAGCTGACGTTGAAACAGGTTGAAAGCGGGAATGTCGTCATCGGGGGGGGGTGGGAAGGACACGGGGATTTGATCCGGGGACGGAAAGACCTCGAAATCGAGAGTCTGGTGGGAAATATTCGTTATGCCGGAAGAGTCATCCCCGGCTTGAATGAACTGTATCTGCTGCGATGCTGGATCGGTTTCGAGGGTCGGACTCCGGATCGGCTGCCCCTGATGGGAAGCCTGAGCGGCCGCCCGCGCTTCTTTACCGCATGCTGTGCCAAAGGCGGCTTTACACTGGGTCCGTTGATGGCTAAATTGACGGCTGAATTCATCAGAACCGGAAAGGCGTCAATCCCTCTGGATGATTTCGATGTCAATCGGTTCTTTCCCGGTTGAGGTCCCCGCGTATTATCAGACCCGGAGCGGCGCCTTGACATTTCTTCAAGTATCATGATAGAAATGTTATGCGTGTTGTTTTGCACGCGGAAAATATCGTTTTTGCGGGATAATCCAAAATGTCGGGAATAAGCCGTCGGCTCTATCTCACGATTATATTTGAATTTATTTCCTCGAAGGACGGGATCGATGAAGGGGACGGTTTCTAGAAATAAAAGGGGAACATCATGAACAACGATTTTTCTCTCCTGCCGCGGACCATCGGTGATTATATATATGAGAATCTTAAAGAAGCGATTTTAAACAATGAACTCAAAGCCAACCAGCGCATCAATGAGAAGGAGCTGGCGGAAAGCTTTCAAGTCAGCCGAACCCCCGTCAGAGAGGCGGTATTGAAACTGGCTGCACTGGGATTCGTCCATATCGATTCCTACAAACGGGCTGTCGTCAAGGAAGCATCCTATGAGGAGTTAGAGGAGATCCTTCAGGTTCTTGCCGTGCTGGACCAGATGGCGCTTGATATGGCGCTTGATTACCTGGGTCCGAAGGAGATCGGAAAACTCGAGATGCTGACGCAGCGGATGGAAGAGTATTCTCATCCGGATACGGCGGAGAAATATCTGCAGGCTGACGGTGCGTTCCATCGTGAAATCTGGAAAGTGGTCCCCAATAATTTTTTAAAAGAGCTTCTTCTATCCGTCAAAGAAAAAAAGGAACGTTATATGTATGCCAGCATTCGTTCCTGCACAAATACGGATAAGTTCGAATCTGGCCTGAGGCTGCATCGTGAACTCATCGCCGCGATCAAAGCCAGGGACCGCAAACGATTAAGAAAGTTTGCGGCGTCCAGGCAGCATACTCTTCTCTCCGCTCTCGGAGGTCAACAGGAGTTGATGGAGTTTTTCCGCTCGACCGGTTCATAAATCCGGTTTTCCTCTCATAAGCTAAAAGGTATTGGGAAGGAGTTCGAAGACGTCGATTGGATCATTCTCTCTTTATTCGAATGGGGAGCGATCGCGTTTCATGGCGTTTGGCTGGAAAGAAGGCTTTACTCCGGGAGAAATTCAGATTATAATAGCGTCTCAATCGAGTCGAAGGATTCGATTCCGGTGCGGAAGTGGCGGAATTGGTAGACGCGTAAGCCTCAGGAGTTTATGGTCTTTAACGGCCGTGTGGGTTCGAGTCCCACCTTCCGCACCATTGCCCGATGAACATTCTTTGCATCAATCCCTGGATATATGATTTTACCGCCTATGATTTCTGGCTGAAGCCCTTGGGGCTCCTTGCAACGGCCGCACTTCTGCGTACGCATACGGACAGTGACTGCCGTTTGATCGATTGTCTCGATCGAACCCACCCCTCAGTATCGTCGATTTCGGCATCCAGGTCGGACGGCCGCGGGCATTTCTTCAAGCAGGAGGTCCTCAAACCCGCCGTTCTCAGGGGAATTCCCCGGAAATATTCCCGTTACGGTATTCCTCCCGAAGCCTTCCGACGGGAACTCGATCAGGGACCTCGTCCCGATCTTGTCCTGGTGGCCTCGGGCATGACTTACTGGTATCCCGGGGTGCGGCATGCCGTTGCTCTGGTTCGGGAGCGGTTCGGAGGGATTCCGGTGATCCTGGGCGGTGTTTATGCGAGCTTGATGCCTGAACATGCGCGCGCCGTCAGCGGCGCGGACGCCGTTTGCGTCGGCCCGGCCGAGAGTTCTCTTTTCCCGCTTGTCCGGGAACTCATGGGTGATGGGGCCTGTCCGAAGTCGGTTTCGGATCGCTGGGAGGATCTTCCGTCTCCGGCTTACGACCTTTTGGCCGATCACGGCACTCTTCCTCTGCTGACGTCCCGGGGCTGTCCGTTCAACTGTTCTTTTTGCGCGGGCCCGCGGCTTTATCCCGGATTCGCGCAGATGCCGCCGGATAAGGTCCTGAGCTTGATCGAGGACCTTTACCGGCGTTTCGGCGCCCGGCGTTTCGCTTTCTATGATGACAGCCTGCTTGTGAACAAGCAGCGGCATTTCATCCCGCTCATGCAGGGATTGAGCCGCGCATGTCCGGATGCCGTTTTTCATACACCCAACGGTCTCCATGTTCGGGAGATCGACCGCCCGGTCGCGGAGCTGCTCTGGAAGGCAGGAGTGAAATCGCTGTTCCTCAGCCAGGAAAGCTTCGAGCCGGATATCCTGCGCCGTTCCAGCTCCAAGATCGACCCCGGAGACCTGGAAGCGGCTTGGGAACATCTGCGATCAGCGGGTTTCCTCTCTTCGCAAATCCGAGTTTACCTGCTGGTCGGTCTTCCCCGGCAGAGCCTGGAAGGGATTCGGGAGAGCATCCGTCGCGTATACTGCCTGGGACTACGCCCTTTTCTTGCCTATTTCTCACCTGTTCCCGGAACGGAAGAATGGAATTATCTTGTGAGCAAGGGATGGCTGGGTCCGGAGGATGATCCGCTTATGCATAACAAAGTGGTTTTTCCCTATACGTGGTGGGAGCATGATCCCGAAGACCTTGATTCCCTGAAAAGCCTGCTGACGTCACAGGAATCGGGAAGGTCATGATGCGAGAAAGATTTGAGGCTTTCCGTGCCGGCGTTTTTTATCGCGGCGCGGGTCTTCTCCTGCTGTATCTTGTTTCCTCGGCTTGTTATTTGTACCGCCTGGAAAGAAAATTGGATCCCGAAAACACGGAGTTTCTCAACCGGGTGCGTTACATCATCACTTCCCGTGAAGAGAGGATGTTTCTCCAGCTTCCGGAATCGGAGCGGTCGGAGTTTCGCAAAAAGTTTTGGCGGGATCGAGATCCCGATCCGGAAACGGAAGAGAATGAGTTTAAAAGGGAATACTTCCGCCGGATGGAACAGGCCGACGAAATTTTTGTCACCGAGGGGATTGCGGGTTGGCGTACCGATCGCGGCCGCATGCTCGTTCTCTACGGCCTTCCCGGCCAACGGATCCTGAATCGCGGGGGCTCCGGTATCCACGCAAACTGTGCGGAAATCTGGTATTATGGAAATTTCCCGGTGGTTTTTCTGGACGTGGACTGCACCGGATTCTTTCGCTTGGCGACATGGGATTTATCCCCTTTACTTACCTATTCTCTGGAGAATCAGATGATGGGATTCCCCAAGGATGGTTCCGTAGGCCGGAAGGCTCTGGATTCTCATTCCTTGATCTGCGATGTCGTATTCCGGGATATCCGGTTCAAGCCGGGGAAACTAAATTTCGTGATATCGCTGTTCGTGCCTTTCGCCCAGATGTGGTTTCAGGAAAAGGGTGCCGTGCTCGAGACGGATATTCAGGTCCGTTTCCGGCTTCTTGATGAGGAGAACCGGGAACTGTGGAGCTTTTGTGATACCTTCAGCCTGCAAACGGATGAAGCTTCGCTCCAGGAGGAACAGCCGGGCTTTTCCCGAGACCTCCCCGTGGAAGTCGAGATGGTTCCGGATGGATCTGAGAAGATTCGATATCGGGTCTTTGTCGAGTTGATAAATCGAACCGGCGGCGCCGCTTTGCGGAGAATGATGCCACTCAGGCCGTGATGCCAAGGGTTTTACAACATCCCTGAGGCGCCGTCATGGGATTACGGCTCGGGATGAGAGGATTTCACGCCGATGACGGCGTAGTTCGCCGGGGCGTAGAGGAGATCGTTCAGCTTCTCGAAGTTCCGGTTTAGGACCTCGCTGATTTCATCCCCTGTCGGTAAGGATTGAAGGGCTTCTTCCGTTAAAGGGGAGTCGTACCGGATTTCGATCTTTTCGAATCCGGCGTTTTCCAGCAGGAAGCGGAGCGCTTGAGGATGAAGCGGCTGTTGATGGGTCATATCCAGAAAATAGATCTGAACCAGGGCGAAAACGGACAGCGGATTCACGGTTTCCAGAATAACGGTACCGGTCGTTCGGAGTTTGGCATATATCGTTTCCACCAAACGCCGCAGATAGGCCGGGGGGAGGTGTTCGACGACTTGAGAGGAGAAAACGCCGCTCAAGCTGTTGTCGGGGGCTGCGGACAGCTTTTCGAGAAGATCGACTCGCTCACAGGTCAGTCCCTTATCCCGGCAGATGTCGATCATCTGGCGGCTGATATCCACTCCTTCGGCTTCCCGACCGTGGTCCTCCAGCAGTTCGAGAAATTCGCCGCGCCCGCAGCCGAGGTCCATGATCTTTCCTTCCTCCGGGAAGTAGTCGAGATATGATTTCTGCTGACGGCGGACGTTTTCCGCGTCGCCCCGGTAGCGGTTCTCGAAAGCGGTGTATCTCCAGTCATCGAGAGGGGAAAGCAGTTCGGTGACCAGCTTGGGGGACGGATCTTTTCTCTCCTCGAGCACGTCCAGCAGACGGGTCAGCTTTTTCCTCATAGAGGTGAAGGTCTTGATCAGCAGAACGGCGTCCTGTGCTTCCGCGTTCAGCCGGTTGACCTTCCATTCCAAGCTGTTGAAGATCATCCCGACATGATTGCTGCCGAGGGCATCCCACTCCCGGTCCCGCGCCGCAGCCAAGGAGGTATTGATTTGAATCGAATCCGCGAGAGCGGTGAGGACTTCGTTTAATCGAGATCGCTGTCGGTTCGACCTCAGCGATCCCCTGGTTTCGGACAGCGCCCGGATATCCGATTTGAGCCCCTCGAGCTTCCGCTGAAGTTCGGCCTCTTTGTCCTTTCGCTGTTGAACCAGTTTTTCAATCGTATGCTTCATTTATCGGCATCGGGGGGATCTTCGCGAGGAGGATTGTCCTTTTCTTTTCCACCGACGGATTTTCGGAAGTTTTTGATGCCTTCCCCCAAAGATTTACCCAATTCAGGAAGTTTGCGGGCGCCGAATATGATGATGATGATCAGGACGATAAGAAGCAGTTCCGTTGGACCGACGGGACCGAATAAAAACATGATGACCTCCTTGAGGGTGTGTTTCGCCGTGAATGTAAACTCTTCTCCAAATTACTGTAAGCGCAGGGAAAAGTCAAGCCGCTCAAGCCCTCCGAACCCGGAGGCCGAAGACCGCCGCCGGAGAGGAAACGGGAAAAAATGTAGACGTCGGTTCGACATCTTGGTTATACTGGGGTGCCGGAAAACACCGTTGGAACGGTTGAGTATGAAACAAATAAGAAATTTTTCTTTGATAGCCCACATCGATCACGGCAAATCGACGCTGGCCGATCGGATTCTGGAAGCCACCGGCGCATTGAACGCCCGTGAATTGAAGGATCAGGTTCTGGACAGCATGGATCTTGAGCGTGAGCGCGGAATCACCATCAAAGCGCAAACGGCGCGGCTGCTGTATCATCCCCGGCCCGAAGAGACGTTTGTGTTGAATCTGATCGATACGCCCGGCCATGTGGATTTTGCTTACGAAGTGTCCCGCAGCCTGGCCGCTTGTGAAGGGGCGGTTTTGATCGTCGATGCATCGCAGGGAGTGGAGGCGCAAACCCTGGCCAACACCTATCTGGCGCTCCAGAACAATCTGGTCCTGATCCCCGTGATCAACAAGATCGATCTTCCCCAGGCCATGCCTGAAATGGCCCTGGAACAGATCCAAAATATCATCGGTCTCGATCAGGAGGACGTGCTTTCGGTCAGCGCCAAAAGCGGTGAAGGGATCGACCGCATGTTGGATCGGATCGTTCGCGACATCCCCCCTCCCAAAGGGCGTTCGGATGCGCCTTTGAAGGCCTTGCTGTTCGATTCCTGGTTTGATTCGTATCGCGGCGTCATTGTGCTGGTTCGCGTGTTCGAGGGTGTTCTGCGAACCGGAGCGCGGATCGAGCTGATGGCGAACGGGGCCGCCTACGATGTAGAGGAAGTCGGGATCCTGACGCCGAAACCGAAAAAAACATCAAAGCTGGAGGCGGGCGAAGTAGGCTATCTGATCGCCGGGATCAAGTCGATCGGCCATGCCCGGGTGGGAGAGACGATAACGGAAAAAAAACGCCGGACCTCGGCAGCGCTTCCCGGATTCAAGGAGGCCAAACCCATGGTTTTCTGTGGAATGTACCCGACCGGGGAGAGCAGCGTGGACGATTTGCGCCGAGCTTTGGAGAAACTGCGCCTGAATGACTTTTCGTTTGTCTATGAGCCGGAAACATCCCCTGCCTTGGGGATGGGATTCCGCTGCGGGTTTCTGGGATTGCTGCACCGGGAAATCATTCAGGAACGCCTGGAAAGAGAATTTCAGATCTATCTGGTGACGACCGCTCCCAATGTGAGTTACCGGGTGAAGACCAGAGCAGGTCTTGAGTGGGACGTACACAGCCCTTCACAGCTTCCCCCGTCGGTGGAAATTCTCAGCATTGCCGAACCGGTTATCGAGGCCATGGTTTTTACTCCGGAGAAATATCTGGGCGGTGTTCTCAAGTTGCTGGAATCGCGCCGGGGTCTGCAGAAAAAAATGGAATATATCAGTGCGCAGCGGATCTTTCTCACCTACACGCTGCCGCTGAACGAGATCGTCTATGATTTCTACAACCGTCTGAAATCCGTATCCAGCGGATACGCCTCCATCGATTATGAAATGGCGGGATTTCGTGAAGCCGACCTGGTCAAACTGGATGTTCTCATCAATGGAGAGTCGATAGATGCTTTTTCCGTGATCGTGCCCCGTGAGCGGGCTTATCCGGTCGGCCGGGCGCTTGTCGCCAGGATGAAGGACCTTATCCCTCGTCAGCAGTATGCCGTCGCTCTTCAAGCGGCATTGGGCAAACGTATTATCGCCCGGGAAACGGTCAGAGCCTATCGCAAGGATGTTCTGGCAAAACTGTACGGGGGAGATTATTCCCGGAAGATGAAAGTCCTGGAAAAACAGAAAGCCGGGAAAAAACGCATGAAAAAAGTCGGACGCATCGATGTGCCGCAGGAAGCATTCCTGGCGATGCTGGAGATCAAATAGATCATCCCGGTTGTGTCCGTTTCAGATCGCGGGGCGTTCGGGACGGCCGCGTTTTTCCCACCGTCGGTATTTCAGCAGGCGTTCCAGTAAATCCTCGCTGCCTTTGTGGGCATCCCATTCCAGGATGTTGTTGATCTGTGCGACTTTTTGATTCTGAGAGATCGATCGGGCGAGAACGGATTTGATTCTCTCGAAGGTTTCGAATGAGAAAGAGCCGTCGATACGGCTCCACACATCTACGGCCTGGTCATGGATCTTTTCCTCCCAATAGAGGCACGCCAGGGCGTACAGACCGCGGTTTTTATCCGGTCCTCCCGCTCGGATGATGCGGTCGTAAATCCTCTTTTCCGCAAAACTGTATTCGGCAAGGGCATCTTCCAGGGCGGGGAATCCCCTCGCGTGAAGCTCGGAGGTGAGATCCTCATATATTTCCTTTACGATGTATGCCTTGAGTTTTTTATTGAAAAGATCGGGATCCGGGAAGAACTGCATCAGCACTCCGCGGGCTTCAGGATAGGCTTTGTACAGATATTGGATCGCGCGTTTTTCGAAATTATAATGAGATGCCAAGGCGAGCCAAAATTCCGTTCCCGTACGGGTTTCGGGATTAGTCAGGCAGTAGCCGTGGAATGTAAGATCCAGAGGGCGGCTGAAATAGAGCTGTTCGATGAATCCGAAGGCGCCCGAAAGCGCATTGTAATTGATCACGATGCTGCACAGGTTGTTTCGGATCAGTTCCCTGGTCAGGTAAGGGAGATCCCCCCGATTGGGGTCGAAGGCGCTCAGATATCTTTCTGCGAAAAAATGCAGCTGTTGATCTTCCGGGAAATGCATGAGGCCGTCAAGGATCTCCCGAATTTGATGTTCCTCGGCACGGAAAACAGATTCGTTCATGGAGACTGTCGGGTCTTCCTTGAGAACGGGTACCAGGTCCCTGATCAGGAAAAGATGCATCCTTTCGGAATTCTTGGGCGGTGCGTCGATCGTGGGGGGGTGGGCGGCCTCGAAATCCGGGAATCCCTGAATGATGTAAAAAAGGGATGCTCCCTGGGCGAGGATCCGTTCATAAGGCGGCTCGCGGAAATAGTATTCCAAGGGGATGTACTTGATGCCCGCCGCGGTCTTTATCCGGACGGAATCGCGGGTGATACTCGCGTGCTCTCTCTCCTGTTTCTCCTCGCGACGCAGGGCCGCGATCCGGTCTCTCTTGGTTTTAGGCAGAGAATAAAACGTCAAGGGGTTTCCATCATCCGCCGAAGGCCCGGAAAAAAGGATGTCCCCCGATTCCAGTTCGATTGTCCCCCGCCGTTCCAGGATTTTCATGATTTCCTTCAATGTGAGACTTTCTTCAGAGATTTCGGGATCGTTCCCGGCGCCCGGATCGGTCAGCGTTTCTAAAAAATCCATCAGCGCTTCGATGCGGTCCCGGCTTTCCCAGCTGGAACCGGGAGCGCCGCCGGCCAGCATGTCGGCCAATTTTTCCCTCTCCGGCGACGGCAAGATGCGGCTGAGGCCGGGTCGATTCCGTACGATTTTTGCGATGACTTTCCGGGCTTTTTTCGCGGAGGATTTTTTTGATATATGAGAATCCAATCGGTAAGAATTCAGGAAAAAGCCCAGCAGGATCAGATTCCAAACCAATGAAAAAAGGAAAGCCCTGGAGAAGGATATCTTCCCCGGGCGAAACACTCGGTCGAAGATCCGCCGCCTCCGCCGGGAAGTGAAATCTCCCCCCGCTGAAAACAATGTCGGTGCGCTTTTCCCCGGCATGAATCCCCCTCTAAAATATCATACCAGATGACCGGGTCAGATTCAATCGGAGGGACTCCCGATAGCCGGTTTTTCGAAGACCCCGAAGGAGCTTTACACTCCGCGGCGAAGCGGTTATCATGATGACACATGAGCAGATTCGCTGTTGATAAATGTCTTAGGAATGTTGTGCGGCTGCTGGGAGAAATCCTTCCGGGAAAAACGTATCTTTATTTCCCCTTTCTTGATGCCGCATTAGTTTGGATCCAAAAACGGATCCCGGAATGGGAAGAGAAGGTGGTTGCTTGGAAAGTCTGGCCCGATCCGGGCTATGTCGCCTCCAAACCGGATGCGTTCGTGCTTGAATTCTTCCTCGGTTGTCCGGAACTTCACCGTGCATTCCATGCGGCCGTCGAATCCGAGAATTGGGTGGATCTCAGGACAAATTTTCTGCGGTTGTACCCGATCTTCGGATTGGAGGATCCGTTTTTACGGGCATTGTTTCATGAGGAACTGGCGGCCGGAAATCCGGCGGCCGTAGTGAGAGAATTCGATGAAAGGGTCCGGAAGGCCCGGGAAGATGTGGAACGGATTCCGGATAAATCCCGTCTGTTTCGGGGTCTCAAGGCCTGCGCACAAGAACTTTTATCCATGGGTGTAACGGCCCTTTCACAAACTCAGGTAAGATATGCGATCGAGGATTGGCTGGAAGAAAAAGGATGGAAGGATGAAAACTGAGATCCGCCGCCTGACGGTATGGCAATTCGTCGGGTTGCTCCTTATTTCCGCCGGAGTGGTCGGCTGCGCTTCCCATTTGAGGGAAGCTAAATTTCAATACGTGCAGGGAACCGAACATCGGAGGGGTTACCGGACGGAACAGGCCTTGGTCTCCTTCGCCAGAGCCCGGTTGGAAGCCGAGCGCGCCTCTAAGAGGCATCCTTCCGCGCAGTCCTTCATGTTGATGGGGTTGGCCGAGTTGGAATTGGACCGTCGAGTCGATGCCGAAAGGAACTTTCGAAAAGCTTTCGCGCATGGATTTGATAAAGGAGAAGAATGGGCGGCGGGGCTTTCGCTGCTGGGAACGGCCGTAACGCTGGAAAAATTCGGTTTGGCGGAAGCGGCCTCGGATTTTTACCTCCACCTGATCGAAAAATCCAAATTTCGGCCGGTTACTATCCTGGCTGCTCAGCACCATGTCGAAAAAGAGCTGCTTCGGATTCGCGGTCTTGAAAGCGATCTGCGGGGAAGGGAACTGACTCGTTTGCTCAAGACCGTGCTACGGCTGGCGGAAAAGGAGCCGAGCTGTGGATTCTACCATTATCTGCTGTCTCAGATCCGAAGTCATCAGGAAGAATACCGTACCTCACTGGAGAGTGCCGTGCTGGCGCGGGAGCTGGGACTGCCTCAGCAGGAAATTATGCGGGATAATGATAATCAAATCGTTTTTTGCTACCGTCAGCTCAAGCGCGAGCTGGATCCTTCCCAGTGGGAAGAATTTCATGCTTTCTATATGCAGTGGATTCGGCGCTGGAATTGGCGCGGACCCGAAGAACCGGAATGGAAGCGGAGGTGAATAATGTGGCCGACTATCAAATGGGATGAGGATAAAGTGGTTATGATCGACCAGCGCAGATTGCCCGCGGAGGAGATCCGGGTGGAGTGCCTCGATGTCGATCAGGTGGCGAAAGCTATCGAGAGCATGGTGATCAGGGGGGCTCCGGCTATCGGAGTGGCTGCCGCTTTCGGCGTGGCGTTGGGACTGAGGTCGATTGAAGATGCAGAGAATCTTGAAGAGGATTTTGACCGGATTGTCGCGCGTTTGGAAAACACGCGTCCGACCGCACGAAACCTTTTCTGGGCGTTGGAACGAATGAAGAAAGTCTTTGCAAACAACCGGCAAGAACCGCTGGCCGGGCTTAAGGATATCATGCTGCGGGAGGCTTTAGCCGTCGAGCGGGAGGATGTGGAAACCTGTCGACGCATCGGGATTTGGGGAAACGAACTGCTGGCCGATGGCCAGACCGTGCTGACCCACTGCAATGCGGGAGCCCTGGCTACAGCCGGATACGGCACGGCCCTGGGAGTGATCCGGGCCGCATGGGAAACCGGAAAAAAGGTTCAGGTCTATGCAGATGAAACGCGGCCGTTTCTGCAAGGGGCGCGCTTGACGTGTTGGGAGCTGGACAGAGAAGGAATTCCGGTCGTCCTCATCACGGATAATATGGCAGGGCACTTCATGCAGCGGGGAGAGATTTCCATTGTGGTGACAGGAGCGGATAGAATCGCCCGCAACGGCGATTCAGCCAATAAAATCGGGACCTATACCGCCGCGGTGCTGGCAAAAGAAAACGGGATCCCTTTCATCATTGCGGCACCGATGTCGACGATCGATTTTACCATGGTCACCGGAGACGACATCCCTATCGAGGAAAGAGATCCGAGCGAAGTCAGGGAGATCGGCGGGACAAGTATTACGGTTCCCGGAATCCCGGTTCGGAATCCCGCTTTCGATGTTACTCCGGCCCGCTTCATCTCCGCTATCGTCACGGAGCGGGGGATCGCCCGGCCGCCTTACGAAGCGAGCCTTGCAGCACTGGCCCGGGGCTGAAAGCCGGGTTCATGAATGCGAACGGGTGGGCGGTGCTTGCGTGTTTCTCGTCCTTGGCTTATCATAGGAGGTTCCATCCGCGCGGAAGTCCCATGTGCGGAGCGGTCGAAAGAAAAAAGCTCCATGAATATACTCGGAATAGAAACCTCGTGTGACGAAACCTCCGCCGCCGTCCTGAGAGGAGATTTCGCGATCGCCAGCAGCGTCGTGCTTTCTCAGGATGAAATCCATGCTCCTTACGGAGGAGTGGTCCCGGAATTGGCGTCTCGTCAGCACATCCTGTCCATCAGCTATGTGGTGGAGGAGAGCTTGCGCCGGGCGGAGTTGGAACTACGGGACATCGATGCCTATTCCGTCACTCAGGGACCGGGATTGATCGGTTCGCTGCTGGTTGGTCTGTCATACGCCAAAGCCCTGGGCTTTGCGTTCCGGAAACCGGTTATTCCCGTTGATCACCTGGAAGCCCATGTGTATTCCGCTTTTCTGGAAAACCGCCGGATCCGTTTTCCGGTTCTGGCTCTGCTGGTTTCGGGAGGCCATACCTCGCTTCTTTGGATGGAGAGGGAATTGAGGTATGAACCCATCGGGCATACGCGGGACGATGCCGCCGGGGAAGCCCTGGACAAAATCGCCAAATTCCTGGGTTTGGGTTACCCGGGCGGCCCCATTATCGATAAACTCGCCGCCGATGGGGATCCCCGGACCTTTCGTCTAGCGCCTCCCCAAATGTCGGACGGCTCTCCGGATTTCAGCTTCAGTGGTTTCAAAACCGCTGCGCTTCGTCAGATCCGTGAATGGAACCTAACCCGCGGGCATCCCGGAATACAGGATTTTCTCGCGGGATTCGAATCCAGCGTGGTCCGGGCCTTGCTCCACAATGTCGACCGGGCCGTGCGGGAACGGTCCCCTGAATCCTTGATCCTTTGCGGGGGCGTGGCTAGAAACCGTCGGCTGCGAAGGGAATTCGAAGCTTATGGGCGGAACGCCGGGATACCGGCGTATATCCCATCTCCTGAATTTTGCACCGACAACGCAGCCATGGTAGCTGGATTGGCGCTGGCGAGACGGGAAAGCGGAGAAACATCCGCATCGGAACTGACGCTCAACGCGTATGCCCGCCGCTCTCGAGGTTGAGAGGTCCCACATCCCGATCCTTCTCGTTTCATCATCCTTTCCTGTTCTCGGTCTCGATTCTCAGAGTAGTGGATCCCGGATTCGTTCCGGATGAGCCGCGCATTCATGAGCCGCTTTTCAACGGGACTACCTGGAATAGATATGGCGAAATCAGCATGGATTCCCGAGAGTGCTGTTTCAGATCCAGCGTCAGTTCATATAAATAGAGATTTTTAAATCGAAAGCCTTCCGGAGGAGACAGGATCGTTTCGCGGCGCTGACGGGAGGTCCGTTCTTCGATGTAAGGGAGATCGAAGCATCGGATGCCCAGAGTATGATCGCCGTTCTCCGATCCGAAAACCAACTTGAGCTTTTCGAGTTTCCGCCGGGAGCTGAAATATAGTTTGTACGATTTTTCCCGGTGCAGATAGAATTCCGCCTGTCTCTTCGCGATAACGCCCTCCCCCATGGGGGAGAGATAGAATCCCAGAGCACGTTGCGGTGAAAAGCGCACCGTCCAGGCGGGGTAGAGGCTGGGCCGGGGAATAAGCACCCAAAGAAAGAACATCGCAAGCAGAAGACACAAAGCGGCGGAGGTATGAAATCGAAGCGACAGCGTACGGCCTTTCCCCGCCAAGAAGTAAATCAGCAAGAAAGCGATCAGCCCTCCCAGCCAGAAATAGTTGGGGAGGTGGGAGGTGTTGTCGATTTTGAGAAAGGAAGGCAGGAATTTCGGCAGGAATAGACGGATGTTGCTGAGGGAGACGAACAGATCGCCGGCCCGCATCGTGAATTCATGGGTTGTCGGCTGATAAAGCCAGCGCGGATTGAACAGCAGAAGGACCGCGGTGAAAATTCCGGAAAGGCTCAGCATCCAAAACAGAAATGCGAAAATCGGCTTGCGGTTGTTTAACAGAAAAGCTCCTATGAAAATCGCTGCGATCCAGGCGATGGGGGTCAAAATTCTTCCCTGAGGGCAGTAACCCTGGCGATGGGTGAGGAAAGCGTAGCTGAAGAGGAATGGCGCTCCGAGCAGGAGCATCATCCAAAAATCCCGTTTGTGTCCGCGAAAAAATTCGATGATTCCGAGAAAGAAAAAAACATAGAACGGAGAATACAGCAGCAGGCCGTCCCTTTGATCGAAAAAATAATTGAACAGCGTATCGATCCGCAGCATCAAGGGGACATTGGCGGCGGTTTCCTTGAACGCCTGCAATTTTTCCGGAGTCATCACGCCTTCATAGATGGCGAAGGGGGAAAAATTCCCGTAGATCTGGTAGAGATAGAGGGAAAACAGCCCTAGAGAGACAGCGGGAAAGATGAAAAAGGCGGCGGTTCTCCACCCGGCCCGATGCTCTTTTAAAAAGAAGAACAGAGCCATCAACAGCAGCGGCCAGAAGATCAGATTGTATTTAAGGCCGAACCAGAAAAAAGTGGACAGCAGGAAACCCAGTCCGGCATAGTGCGGCCATGACAGGCGCCGGGATGATCGGATCCTGCGGTAGATGATTATCGTGAAAAGCGCGATCGGGATTTCCGGATAGAGGTGAACGGAGTAGAAGAGAATGGGGGCCGTGAAGGAGAAAAAAAACCACAGAACCAGCGATATCTTTTCTCTTTTCCAGAGCTCTCCACTCAACAGGTAAACCTGCAGGCCCAACAGCGCGGCCCATAAAGACAAGCTGCTTTTGAGGATGAAAGTCAGCAGGCGGCCGGAAAAAAGCTGGCTGAGAGCATAATGCGGCACCATCATGACCGAGACCCCGAAAAGGTTCACCGGGTAGATATGGGAGCGTCCTTTCTTGCCGGCACGGGCGTACATCCCGAGCTTGAAACGCGGATTTTTTTTGTGTGAATAAAAAGAGAAATAGTCCTTTTGGGCGTAATTATTAGCAACGTTGACGTCGCCGTCTTTGTAGAGGCTGTGGGTGGAGAGGAGATAATAAGGTTCATCCCCGGAAAAGGTTATGTTCTGCGACACCAGGATGAAGGCGCACAGGTTATAGACCAAAAAGGAGGTGAAAAAAAGCCAGATCAGTTTTTTCTTCCGGGGAAGGCGTAAGAACCGATCCCATGTTTTTCGAATGGTCGACCGGGATCGCGGATACCGTGTGTTCACCGTGACTTGGAGATAGAACGAGACAAGCAGAACGGCCGCCAGCAGAGTGAACAGCCGAAGTCTAAGATCGCCCCGGTCGATATACCTGGAGAAAAGCATGGGTGCCGTCCAGAAAAAAGTCAGGGGCAGGAAAGGCAGCAAACCGTCGAATAACCGTTGTCGCTGAAAGGAATCAGGGAAACCGTCGGCTCCGCATTCTCTCCTCCACCAGATCAACATGAGCCCGGCGCAGGAAACGGCGAGAAAAAGCAGAAAAAGTCCGGGGCGGAAGTGGAAGGCGTGATCCAGTATCGTCGTTCCTGCGGACCTCATGACGCCGATGATATAGAGGGATATCCCACCGCCGAGCAGCGAAAAAAAAGTCAGTGCGCAGAAACGTTGTTTATATGGCATGCAATTGAGAGATAGTAAAAACAGGCTTGGATGTCAAGTGAAACCCTCCGAAAGTTCCGCCTCGGAATATATGCTTTTCGCTTTATCTTCCATTGTTCAGGGTGGAGCAGAGGATGGATCCGGTTGCCGCCTTTGACGTGAGCGGCTTGATTTCTCCTCCGATTTTTTGAGACGGCGGAGGAAATATGGTATAAGGATTAGGTCTTATTAACGGAAGGATTTTTCGGCATTTCTGGTTGAAGGTCGAACCGATCCGGGTGAGAACATGGTTTTTTCAAGGCATCCTTCCCCGGATTCCAAGTATTTTGCTGAGAGATGGAGAAGGCAATGAATTCAGATTCGGATCGCACGCTCAAGGTCATCGTGGTGATGCCGGCATATAATGCGGAGAAAACGCTGGAAAGAACACTGGACGATATTCCCCGACACTGGGTGGACGAGATAATTCTCACGGATGATCACAGCAGAGACGGAACGGTTGAACTGGCAAAAAAACTGGGCCTCCGCGTGTTCGTACATCCTGAAAACAGGGGTTACGGAGGCAATCAGAAAACCTGTTACCGGGAAGCTCTCCGATCAGGTGGAGATATCATGGTGATGATTCATCCCGACCACCAATACGATCCGACCGTGATCCCTCAGATGGTTGCTCCCCTGCTCAAGGGAGAATGCGATGCGGTTTTCGGATCGCGCATGCTGGGAGGAAGGCCGCTGGAAGGCGGGATGCCCAAGTGGAAATACCTGGCCAATATTTTCCTCACGGCCGTAGAAAATGCGGTTTTCTACATGTATCTGACGGAATATCATTCAGGATTGAGGGCGTATTCCCGACATTATCTCGAAACCGTGAATTTCGAGATGAACTCTGATGATTTCGTGTTCGATTCGGAAATCATCGCCCAGGGTGTTTTTCACAAGATGCATATCAAGGAAATACCCATTCAAACACGTTATTTCGATGATGCTTCTCAGATAGGCTTTTTCAGAAGCGTGGTCTACGGATTGTCCATCCTCAAAACGCTTCTCAAGTTCAAACTGCATAAAAAGAAACTGTTTCGTTTCAAGATGTTCGTTTGAGGAGATCGTCTAATCGAGAGGAGTAACGGTCAGCCGAAACGGCTGTGTCTCCGGAAGGGGACCCGACAGTCTATCCAGGCGGATGCGGATCCGATATAAGGCCTTTTTCTTCCACCGGTATGCGGCTTGTGGGGTCCATTCCAGCCTCTGGATCGAACCGTTGGTTTTTCCCTGGAAAAGCGGAAAATCGTATCCGAGGAGATCCACGGAATAATCGGCTTCCGAGGCTCCGAATTCAATGCGTATCCGTTTGAATTCATGGGGTGAAGTGAAAAAGAAACTGTAGGATCGTCCTTCCCGATTGAGCCGGAAACGGCCCGGGGCTTCCATGCGGGCTTCACGGCTGTAGCCGTAGAGGATTATTTCATCGCCCGAGGGAAACCTGACTTTTTGAGGAGAGTCGATCGTGATGCGGGGATAATACGCAAAGACGATGAAGAAAAGGATCAGTCCGGCGGAGGCGGCGACGGTTCGAAACGCGAGATCAATCTGGAACGTATGCCGTTTTATGAGGACATAAGCCAGCACAAAGATAAGGAATCCCACAATCCAGAAAGCGTTGGGAGTCCAGCGGGAATCTTCAAGCTTGAGAAATGAAGGCAGATATCGGGGCAGCGCAAAATGCAGGTTGCTCAGGGTTACGAAAAGGCTTCCGGCCCGGTCGGTCTCCCCCATGGTCGTAAGCTGGTAGAGCGAACGGGGTTTTCCCAGCAGCAGGACGACGCAGCTCAAGCTCCAAAGCCATGAAAGCGAAAAGAGTCCGGCGAATACCTGTTTGACATTGTGGGCGAGAAAATATCCCAGGAAAATCCCCAAACCCCATGAGATAGCAACCAGGGGACGAGCCTGGGGAGCATAGCCGGTCCGCTGCGTTAAAAAGGCCGAAATCAATACATACGGCATGATCAGGAAGAGCATCCAGATGAAATCGTGACGTCGTCTCCGCGCCATTTCGATCATTCCAAGGAAGGAGAAAGCATAAACGGGAGCATACAGCAACAGACCATCCCGCTGATCCAAAAAGTATCCCGCCAGCGTTTCCCAGCGGAAGTGAAAAGGAATTCCGAAGATCAGTTCTTTAAGATAAGAGATGATATTCTGTCCTCCCACGGCGCCCCGCCAGGATACGGCGGAGAGAGAAAAGGATCCGTATAGACGGAATTGAAAAATAAAATAGATACCGATGATGACCACGGGGCCTGCCAGAAAGTATAGCAGGTTCCGCCCCGCCCGCCGCTCGCTCAGGATGATCCGGATTCCATAAAGAAGAAGCGGACCCAGGATGAAAAGATATTTGAGGGCATGAAACCAGATAAAAAGTGAAAGCAGGAAGCCGCAGAGAATCGGATTCCATGAGGAATGCATTTTTTTGGATCGCAGCAGTCGGAAAACGGTCATGGAGAAGAGAGCGATGACGATTTCGGGGTAGATATGGATGGAGTAGAAAAACACGGGAAGCGTCAGGCTGAAAACGAGCCAAACTCGAAGCGCGATCCTTGGCTTGTCCCACTCGCTTAAAGCCCAGAGATAGATTTGGATCCCCAGCAAGGAGCCGAAGAGACTCATGCCGAAGCGCAGCATCAGCATGAGAAATGTCGTTCCTCCCAGAGACCCTAAGGCGTAAAAAGGCAGGAGAAGCAGCGATATCCCCGGAGAGTGAAAGGAATACCTGCCGTTCGTGCCGGGTGCCGTGTGGGGATCGATGTGCACTCCTTTCGGCATATAACGGGAATAATCGTTTTCGGCATAGTTGTTGGAAAGATCGAAATCTCCGTCTTCGAGCAGGCTGTGAGCGATGAGAAGGTAATGCGGTTCATCACCGGAAAACGATCCGGTTCCTTGACTCAGGATCAAAGATCCGGTGTTGGTGATGATGACCGCGACGGCAAAGAGAATAATCAAACGCGTGCGAAGCGGGAAGCGCGGTAACTTGGATGTGAAGAGACGGAGTGTTCCGGGCCGCCGCTTCTCAAGAAGAAGAATGTTCGTCGACTTCAGGTAGAGGACGGCGGTGAATACGGCCAGGCTCCAGATTCGCGTGCGAACCAAAAGGTCATTTGCTCCCAGGTAGTGATGCATCATCAGAGGCAGAAAACTCAGGAACAGCAGCGGAGTCAGGGTCCAAAGCTCCCGTTTGAGAGCGTCATGACGATCCAATTTCCAGGCGGACGCGGTGAGTCGTCCCGAGACCGACCAAAGCGTCGTCAGCAGAAAAGCGAAAAGGGCCGTCAGCACCGCCGCCTCGGCTGCGGCCGGATGAAATGCGTGCCCGCGCACGGAGAATTCGGGGATCTGGCGGAGGAACAAAACCCAGAAACTGAGGAGCAGAGCGGATATACCCAGGATCAGCGGTGCAGCGTGATTTTTTCTCATGTGGTTTGACTATTAGTCGATTCTCCCGCACTTGTCAAGTCCGAAATCCCTTCCCGCCCGCGGTCCTTCTCGGGGGGAATTGGGGAAATCCGCTTGCAAATCATTATGATTTGCTGCATACTGACTGCGGGAATAATAAGTTCAAAAAGTTAAATATAATGAAAAATCTAAAGCTGAGCGTCTTAAGTCATACGAAAAACAAACGTACCGTCATCCCCGTAGGGGATGTTCGACTGGGGGAGGATTTCGTCATTATCGCCGGTCCTTGTGCCGTCGAGAACGAAGAGCAAACCCTTGAAACGGCAAGGAGTGTCAAAGCCGCCGGGGCCCGCATGCTTCGTGGTGGAGCTTTCAAACCGCGAACATCCCCCTATTCTTTCCAGGGCTTGGGCCTTGACGGTTTGAAAATCCTCGCCCTCGCCCGAGAGGAAACCGGACTTCCGATCGTCACGGAAATCATGGATACGCGTCACATTTCCATGGTGAGTGAATATGCGGATGTCCTTCAGGTCGGATCGCGCAACATGCAGAATTTTACGCTTCTCAAGGAAGTCGGCCGTTCCAAAAAACCGGTTTTGCTGAAAAGGGGGATGAACGCCACCTTGACGGAATGGCTCAATTGTGCGGAATACATCCTTTCGGAAGGCAATCCAAGGATCATCCTGTGTGAGCGGGGTATCCGAACTTTCGAGACGTATACGCGCAACACTCTCGATTTGAGCATCATCCCGGCCGTCAAGGAAATTTCCCATCTTCCCGTTATCGTAGATCCTTCCCATGGAACCGGGCGTTCCACCCTGGTTGAAAGGATGAGCCTGGCCGCGGTGGCGTCCGGAGCGGACGGCCTCATGATCGAAGTCCACCGGATGCCGCGGCAAGCCCTGAGCGACAGATACCAACAGATCTCTCCGGAGGCGTTTTCGATCCTGGCCGGCAAGATCAAACGCATGAAATCCGCGGTGGATGATATCTATCGGGATGAATGATGATCGCGGGGAGGCGGGGGAATCGTTTGTCCTGACCTATGGCGGTTGTGGTCGAATATCCGCTTGGATTTTCGGAACATGAATACCCGCTGACGAAGGATGTTTTCAGGAAATCGGAGGTTTTATGGCGAGACTCAAGATGATGGATCCGTCCATGGGGACTAAAATTATTGTCGGGGAAAAGCTGTCCCGGCTTTCCGATTATCTTGGAAAGCGAAGGACAGTCGTCATTACCGACAGTCATGTACGCCGTCTCTATGAAAAAGATTTTCCGCTTTCCGATGTCATCGAATTGCAGCCGGGGGAGCGTTATAAAAACCTCGAAAGCGTAAGGAAGTGCTATCGCCGACTGGTGGAGTTGGAAGCCGACCGGTCTGTTTTTATCTGCGGGATCGGAGGAGGCGTGGTATGCGATGTCACCGGGTTCGTCGCCGCCACGTTTATGCGGGGCGTCGATTTCGGTTTCGCGGCGAGTACGCTGCTGGCTCAGGTGGACGCCGCCCTCGGGGGGAAGAACGGGGTCGATTTCCAAGGTTATAAAAACATGGTTGGAACCTTCCGGCAGCCCGTTTTCGTTCTCAGCGATATCCGACTGCTGAACACGCTTCCGCCGCAAGAGATCGCTTGTGGGTTGGCTGAAGTCGTCAAGACGGCCGCGATCGGAGATGATACGCTTTTTGAACAGCTGGAAGCCCATGTTCCCGTGCTGCTCGCCCTGGAACCGACGTGGATGGAACAAGTCGTGACCGCATGCGTTCGGATCAAAACGGAGGTTGTGAAGAAAGATGAAAAAGAGCTCGGGCAACGGAGAATCCTCAATTTCGGACACACTCTGGCTCATGCGTTGGAAAAGACATCCGGGATCAGTCATGGTCGGGCCGTGAGCCTGGGGATGGTGTTCGCGGTGGAATATTCGGTTAGAAAACGGCGGCTGCCGCGAAAGGAGGCGGATCGGATCATCCGGCTTCTCGATCGGATGCGGCTTCCCGTCGATTTGTACGAAAATGGAGGGATGCTGCGGGAAGCGATACGGAAAGACAAGAAAAGATCGGGAGATGAAATAAAGTTTGTGTTTCTTGAGGGAATCGGAGCGCCCGCGGTAGAGAGCATCCGACTGTCGGAATTGGAGTCCGTCATTGAAGATCTGTGTTAGCTTGGCAGAAACAACCTGGGAGGCCTGTCGTAAAGCCCTGGAAACCGTGGAGTTTGCCGAAATCCGTTTGGATATCACCTCTTGTTCCCTGACGCAGGTCCGAAATCTTTTTTCGCTTCCGCGTTCCTTGGTCGCGACCTTCCGCCCGGAAAAAACCGCCGATGAAACACGCAGGTTGATGCTGGAGACCGCTATCGATTCGGGAGCGGATTATGTTGATCTGGAATCCGATGCGGACCCTTCATTCCGGAACCATCTGATCCGGTGCGCCCGCGAAAAAGACTGCCGGATCATCATTTCCTTTCATGACTATGTCCGAACACCGCCGCGGATGGAGCTGCGGAGGATCATCGATGAATGCCGCTGCGCCGGCGCGGATATCGTAAAGATCGCATGCAGAGTTGATTCGCCTGCCGAGTGTGCGCGGTTGCTTTCTCTTTATGAGGATGAGTCCGATCTGATCTGTCTGGGCATGGGGAGCCTTGGACGGTTCACCCGCCCCGCCGCCCTATGGTTGGGGGCCCCCTTTACCTATGCCGCGCTGGCGGTCGGAAAGGAGACCGCGGAAGGGCAGATCGACATCGAGACATTGAAATCGATCTTGGCCGTATTGTCCCATGCCTGAAGAAAAGATCTTTGCCGTTGCCGGCCGTCCTATTCTGCACAGTCGGAGTCCGGATCTGTTCAACGCCGAATTCATGCGAAGCGAAAGAAGTGCCGCTTACCTGAGGTTGGCGGCCGCGGGCCTGGATGAGGTGTTCTTCCTCTGGAAGGAACTGAATCTATCGGGAATGAACGTGACCGCCCCTTTCAAGGAGGGAATCATGGATTCTCTGGATGGACTGGATCCCTCGGCGCGGAAGGTGGGAGGCGTCAATGTCGTGGTGCGGTCTCCCGTCGGCGGGATCGGGTACAATACGGATATCGCAGGGGCCGTGGGCGCGTTGAGATCTCGTGGAATCGATCCGGAAAACCGGGATTGCGCCGTGCTGGGGGCCGGGCCGGCCGCCCGGGCGGCGGCGGTGGGATTGATAGCGGCCGGAGCGAGGATCACGCTTGTCAACCGGACTCAAGGCAAAGCCGTCCATTGGGCGGAACGGTTGGGTTGTCAGGCGGAAACGATGGAAAACCTGCCACGCATTCTGGAGAGAAGCGACATTCTGGTTTCCGTGTTGAGCCGGGGCGTCCAGCCGGTGCCGACGAAATCGGTGCGGTCGTCTCTCATCGTTATGGACGCGAATTATCCTGAATCTTCCCTTATCAAATTGGCCCGCGACCGAGGCTGCACGGTGCTTTCGGGAGAAACCTGGCTGCTAGCTCAGGCGGTCGAGGCCCATCGTCTTTTTTGGCGGGCGGATCCCGATCTGGAGGGAATGAGGTCCGGACTTGAATACTCCCTTAAGGAGAAAGATCATCTTTCCCGGATTTGTCTGATCGGATTCCCCGGGAGTGGAAAAAGCACGGTCGGCAAGCTGTTGGCCCGGCGTTTGGGTTTCGGTTTCCGGGATACCGACCGCATGGTGGAAGAAAAACGAGGGCTTTCCGTTGCGGAAATATTTCAAACGAAGGGTGAAGAGTTTTTTCGGGCTGAAGAGGAAGCATGCATTCGGAACATGCCGGGAGAGTCGAACTGCGTCTACGCTTGCGGCGGCGGAGCCGTCCTCTCTCCCCGCAGCCGGAGCTTGATGCGGCGCCATTCACTGGTGATATGGCTTTATGCTTCGCTATCCGCCTGCCTGGAGCGAGTGGGACGCAAGAGCCGTCCTTTGATCACGGGAGACGATTACAGGTCTCACGCGAAGCGGATGCTGGATCAACGGCGCTTTCGGTATGCCGCTTCAGCGGATGTCGTTGTCAGTACGGAATGGGAAGCCCAAGCCGCGGCGGAGATGCTGTATGAAGAAATCAGTCTGGCCGTCTGAGATACATGGGGAGATAGACGCTCCGGCCTCAAAAAGCGCCATGCAGCGTGCCTTGGCGCTGGCTCTCCTTTCCCGGCAGCCGTCGCGCATCACGAACCCAGCATTCTGCAGCGATGGGCTGGCGGCCATGCGCGTGGTGGAACGGTTGGGCGGAAACTTAAGGCGGTTTTCCGACGCGGTGGAGATCATGGGAAGGACGAAACCGAAAGGGGGAGAACTGCACTGCGGTGAGTCCGGGCTCTGTTTGCGGATGTTCACCGCCGTTGCCGCGCTGGAAGACTCGGAATTCCGTCTTACCGGAGATGAGAGCCTGCTGAGACGGCCGGTTTCCATGGTGGAAGAGCCGGTGAAAAAACTGGGCGCCGAATGCCGGACGAACCGGGGGCTGCCTCCGGTGCATGTGAAAGGACCGCTTCAGGGAGGGAGAGCGGTCATTGACGGTTCGATAAGCTCTCAGTTTGTTTCCGGCCTCTTGCTGGCGCTGCCGTTGGCGCCCCGAGATTCCCGGCTGACGGTTCACGGCTTGACCAGTATCCCATATGTGGATCTGACCCTTCGATTGATGGAAAAGGCGGGAGTGAAGATCAATCATGAAAATCATAAGACCTTTTTCATTTCCGGAAACCGGGAATACGCATTGGGAACGATGAGGATACCGGGAGATTGGAGCGGCGCCGCGTTCTGGCTGGCGGCCGGTGCGGTTTCAGGTCCGGTCACCGTAAACGGACTCGATCCCCGATCCCCACAGGGAGACCGGATGATTATCAGGGCTTTGCGTGCGGCCGGCGCCGAGGTCCGGATATTGACGAACGCCGTCCGGATCCGACGAGGGGAATTGAAAGGATTTGATTTCGATGTCAGGGGGTGTCCCGATTTGGTCCCTCCGCTGACGGTTGCGGCCTGTTTTTGTCGTGGGCGCACGGTCCTGCGCGGAATCCGAAGGCTCCGATATAAGGAAAGCGATCGGCCCCAGGCCCTTTTTCGCGCGTTCCGCGATCTGGGAGCGGATATCCGGGTGCAGGGGGATGAAATGATAATCCGTGGGGGCGAATTGAACGGTGGAGAGGTTGATGCCGTCGGCGATCACCGTATAGCCATGGCGCTGGCTGTGGCCGCCGTCCATGCTCGTGAGAAAGTCGTTATCCGGAGCGGAGACAGTGTGGTAAAATCATACCCTGGATTTTACAGGGATTTGGCTAAATTGGGAGGCAGGGTCGATGAATAGTTTCGGTAGAACCTTTCGAATGAGCATCTTCGGTGAATCCCACGGTCCGGCCGTTGGGATCCTCATCGACGGGTGCCCCGCTGGAATGGAACTGAATCAGGGTGATTTCCTGGGGGACCTGGAGAGGAGAAAAGGAGGAGGCGCGGGAAAGACCGAACGCGTCGAATCAGATCTACCGTACGTGGAAAGCGGGCTTTGGGAGGGCCGAACGACGGGAGCTCCGCTTCTCATACGTTTCGCCAATGAGGATGTCCGATCCGAAGATTATACGAATTTCAAGCGGATGCCGCGTCCCGGGCATGCCGATTTTTGCGCCGCGAAAAAATACGGCGGATGGCAGGATGCGCGCGGAGGCGGTCATTTTTCTGGGCGGCTGACTCTGGGTTTGGTGGCGGCGGGCGTGATCGCCAAGAAAATGATCGCGCCGGCAGTGGTGAGCGCGCGGCTGGTGGAAGTCGGAGGAGAAAAGGATCCTTCGCGCGCCGTCGAACGGGCGGCGTCGGATGGCGATTCCGTGGGTGGGTTGATAGAGTGCGAGGTGCTCTCGGTTCCGGTGGGATTGGGAGAGCCGTTTTTTGATTCCGTCGAATCGCTCCTTGCCCATTTGCTGTTTTCCATTCCTGGCGTTAAAGGGGTGGAGTTCGGCGCCGGATTTCAGAGCGCCCGCATGCGCGGAAGCGAATGCAATGATGTGCTGGAGAATGTCGAGGGGCGTACGGCGACCAACCATTCCGGAGGGATCAACGGCGGTCTGACCAACGGAAATCCCGTCCGGCTGCGCGCGGCCGTAAAACCGACGTCGAGCATCCCCCGGGCCCAGAAAACCATTCGCCTGGAGACCGGAGAATCCGCCGATCTAAGGATCGGGGGACGACACGATACCTGCATCGCCTTGAGGATGCCCGTTATCGTTGAGGCGGCGACGGCGATCGTTTTTGCCGACCTGCTCCTGCAGGAACAGAAGATCGGGAGGATCGTCCCTGCATGACCGGGAACATGGGAACTGGGAAAGAGACGCGAAGGATGATCTTCATCCATACTCCGAATGTGGGGGCGTCCCCTTCGAAGGACTTGGGATCCTGTTTGAATGCCCTGGGCCGCGATCTGTACACCCGGGGTCTTCCCCGTAAAGCGGTTCTTAAGCTGACTTTTTTTTTGCGGGCGGAAAACGGCTGCCGTCGCGCTGAACTGAAGCGGGAACTGTTTCCCGAAGTGGATGATTTTTTCTCGAGTCGATCCCCTTCTATCATTTGGGTTGCACAGCCGCCGGAAGGAACCGCTTGGGTAGCCATGGAAGCGGTGATGCTCATGAGCTTTGAAGGCGTTCGGGTGGAGCGTCGGAAATGGGAGGGACATGCGTATGTCGTTCTGTCCGATCCTCCGTACAAGGTGCTTTATGCGGGGGGACTGGGAGATCGAACGCCGGAACCCGGCATCGAAGCGGCTTCCCGAGAGGGCTTTGGATCACTCAGGAAATTGCTGCGCCGGGAAGAGATGAGTTTTTCAAATATCGTCCGGCAGTGGAATTATATCGGGGGGATCCTGTCTCATACGGAGAAGGAGAAAAGGCAGCATTATCAAATATTCAATGATATAAGAGCGCGCTACTACGGCGCCGACCGTTTCGAATGCGGTTTTCCGGCGGCCACGGGGATCGGCCAAAACAGCCGGGGGGTGATCATCGATTGCATCGCCGTGAGAGGAAACGGGAGCGGGGACATCGTTGCGTTGGGAAATCCGGGGCAGGTGGATGCGCATCGCTATTCGCAGGATGTCCTGGTCGGAGGGAAACCGCCGGGATCCGACGGCAAGGTGCCCCCGCAGTTCGAAAGGGGAAAAATCCTCTGGCGACGTAACAGGGGGATGATCTATGTTTCCGGAACCGCTTCCATCGTCGGAGAGAAGACCGTCGGAAAAGGCGACGTGATCCGACAGACCCGTACCACGATCGCTAATATCACACGCCTCGTCTCTCCCGGAAACCTGACCGCGCCGGGAGCCGCTGCGATCCCGGTTCCCGGTGATCCGGCTGGTTTTCGGGTGTATGTCAAGCACGAAGAGGACATCCCGTGCGTTAAAGCGGTTTGCAGAGATTCATGGGGAGATGCTCCCATGCTGTTCGTGCAGGCCGATATCTGTCGGCGGGATTTATTGGTGGAAATAGAAGGGATGCTTTATGTTAAACTTAATAATAAAATAATTTCGACAAGGTGAAATCATATGAAGGAATCGAGAATATCAATCATCGTATTGTACGGCCTCGGTTTGATGCTGTCGGTGGTTTCACTGAGCCTATGGGCTCAGTCTCCGGATACGGATCGGGTGATTGCGGCATGGGGAAAAGGTGAAATCCCCGGTCGGCTGGTGATCACGTATCCGCGGGAGAACACTCTGTTTCCCCCGGAGATCATTTCTCCCACGGTCAGGTGGAAGGATGAATCGGGACAAAGCGATACCTGGCTGCTTCTCGCCGTCCGTGACGGGAAAGTGGAAGAAACTTCTGAATTCACGGAGGAGAGCGAAGTCGGATTCGATCCGGAGTCGTGGAAAAAAATCAAGCGGATATCCAGAGGAAAACCGATAAAATTCGTCGTTCTCGGGTTGGAAAGATCCCGTCCGGACGTTCTTATTTCAGGCGGAGAGGTGACGATCAGCACTTCCCGCGACGAAGTCGGAGCGCCGATCTTTTACCGCGATGTTCCGCTCCCTTTTGAATATGCATACAAAAACCTGGATTCGATCCGCTGGCGCCTGGGGGATATCGCCACCGACGGACCGACTCACATCATGCTTGAAAACCTTCCGTTGTGCGGCAACTGTCATTCTTTTTCCCGGGACGGTCGGATCCTCGCCATGGATGTGGATTATGCCAACGATAAAGGCTCGTATGTGATCTCTCCCATCAGCCGGGAAACGCGGCTGACACCCGCGGAGATCATAACCTGGAGCGATTATAAACGTGAGGATGGGGAAATGACCTTCGGACTGCTGTCTCAAGTCTCACCTGACGGGAGATACGTTCTCAGCACCGTTAAGGACCGGTCCATTTTCGTGCCGGTGGACAACCTTCCGTTCTCTCAATTGTTTTTTCCCATCAAGGGGATTATCTGTGTCTACGACCGGGAATCGGATCGTTTCTGGGCGCTGCCGGGCGCTGATGATCCCGCCTTCTGCCAAAGCAATCCAACCTGGTCTCCCGATGGGAAATCCGTCATCTTTGCGCGGGCTCCCGTCTATCACTCCAAAATCGCGGAGTCCTTCAAACAGGCCGTGCTTCCCACCGAAGCGGCGGCTGAATTTCTCGAAGGCCGCCGGGGTTTTCGCTACGATCTTTACCGGTTGCCCTTCAATGAAGGGCGGGGAGGAGCCGCGGTTCCGATCCCCGGAGCTTCCGGAAATGATATGAGCAATTTTTTCCCGCGCGTATCGCCTGACGGCAATTGGATCGTCTTTTCGCAGGCGAAAAATTTCATGCTGCTTCAGCCCGACAGCAAGCTGGTTATTATACCTGCGGAAGGAGGTTCTCCGCGGATAATGAACTGCAACCTGACGAGCATGAATTCCTGGCATTCCTGGTCTCCTAACGGCAAATGGCTCATTTTTGCGTCCAAAGAGCTGGGCCCCTATACCCAGCTCTATTTAACGCATATCGATGAGGCCGGCCGGGATACGCCCGCCGTACTGCTGGAAAATTTCGTGCTGCCCGAAAGAGCGGTCAACATCCCTGAGTTCGTGAATCTCCAAAAGTCGGAATGGAACGCCATCGTCAACGATTTCATGGAGAGCGGCAACTATTATGTCAGGATCGGGGAAGACAAATACATCATGGGTGATTCCGATGCGGCGATAGCGGCCTATGACAAAGCACTCGAATATCATCCCGGATCGGCCGATATTTATATCAAGCGCGGAGACGCCAGGTTTCAAAAGGAAGAATTCAGCGCTGCGCTCGAGGATTACAACCGGGCCCTCGAGATCAATGCCGCTCTTCCCATCGCGTATAAGAACCGGGGTGATGTCAAGTTCCGGTTGGGCGATCTCATGAGCGCCGTCGAGGATTATAATGAAGCGATCCTTCTTGATCCCGATTATTATGAGGCGTATGACCGCCGGGCGAACGTGAAGCTCGAATCCAAGGACCTTGCGGGAGCGCTGCAGGATCTCAGCAAAGCGATCGAGATCAAACCCGATGAGAGCGCCCTTTACAGCAACCGCGGTTTCATAAAACTCACTTCAAAAGATTGGGAAGGTGCCGTCGCGGATTACAACCGGGCCCTGGAATTGAATCCGCGCAGCATCACCGGATTCAAATACCGAGGAGACGCCAAACTGCGGCTGGGTGATTTTTCCGGAGCCGTCGCGGATTACGACAAGGCGATCGAACTCAATCCCGCGTATAATCTTGCCTTAGAGCGCAGGGCGGATGCACGATATGCACTGGGTGATTTTTCCGGGGTAATCGCCGATCTGAATATCGTGATCACTGCGAATCCTCAAAACTTTTTTCTTTTCAGCCGCCGGGGCGATGCAAAATTCGAGATGCGGGATCTCACCGGTGCGGTGGAAGACTACGATCGTTCCATTGTGCTAAAACCCGGTTTCGCCTTGAATTACTTTAAACGCGGCATGGTTAAAATCATTTCCGGTTTGAAGGATGAAGGATGCAAGGATCTGCATAAGGCGCATGAAATGGGATACGAGGGAGCCATAGAGCAGATCGAGAAATACTGTGCGCGTTAGCTGAACCTGAGTCGTCCCTTCGGTTCGCCGGTTGTCTCGGTTTTACAAACTCTTCCCCGAGTCATACGTATAACTCTATGATCGGATCGGAATGGGAGGAGGAGACGTCTCGCCGTATCCGGAAGGGATTTTCCCCGATGTTCCGGAGGGTGTTAGAAATGAATTGTGTATCCAGGAATGGAGGAAATATTATGAAAATTAAAGTTCTTTTGATCGTTGTCATCGTCCTTGGAGCCTTCCCGTGGTTGGTCGGTCAGGAACAGGAAATCGTATCCTTGACGCTGGAGGATTGTATCTTGAAGGCCATGGAAGGAAACCTCCAGGTTGCTGTGGAAGAATATGAACCGAGGTTGGCGGATGCCTCCGTTATGCAGGCAAAGGGAATATTCCTTCCCCAGTTCGATCTTTCCTACGGAAAAAACAACACGGAGTCGCCTTCCTACTGGTGGCTTCAAGGCGAAGAGAATATCGAAAGTCGTTTCTCCGACTATACCGTCAAAATCAGCCAGCTTATTCCGACCGGTGGAAATGTTTCGCTCTCCTGGGACGGGTATCGATCTGAAACCAATGAAGGATTCCAATTGATCAATCCTCGGTACGGCAGTACGCTCGAATTCGAATTCACACAGCCGCTGCTGAAGAATTTCGGCATGCGGATCAGCCGAAAAGAGATTCTCATCGCCCGAAACAACCGTGATATCTCCCGCAGTCAGTTCCGAACTCTTCTGATGGACACCATATACAGCGTGCAGGAATCCTACTGGAATCTGGTATATGCGATAGAAGATTACAAGGTGAAACAGCGGTCACTCCAGCTGGCACGCGATCTGCTGGCGAAGAACCGCAGAGAAGTGGAAGTCGGGAAACTGGCTCCCCTGGAGATCCTGAACGCGGAAACCGAAGTCGCTCAACGTGAAGCCGATATCCTGCAGGCCGCCGCTCTTATTAAAAGCCGTGAGGACATGTTGAAGAATATCCTCAATCTCATGGAAGGAGAAGGTCCGGATCTCCGGAAAATAAGACCTCTCGATGATCCTCGTTTCAATCCGTTCGAGATCACGCTGGCTGGTGCCGTCGAGACGGCCTTGATCAACCGGCCCGACCTGAAGGCCGACCGGACCCAAATGGAAACCAGAAGCCTCAATGTGGATGTGGCGAAAAACCAGATGCTGCCCGGTCTGGATCTCACGTTCTCATATTGGAGCCCGGGGATATCGGGTGATCGCATCCTCTACCTCAACGGCGATCCGTTTTTAGGCATCGTTATAGGAAAGGAGAAGGGAAAAGCGTCTCAGGCCGCGCGTGACGCATTCCGGAATCTGTATACCAACTGGTCCGTGGGCTTGACACTTTCCGTCCCCTTGAGCCATTTGCTCAACCGATCCGAAGTGGTCAAGGCGCAAATGGAGCTGGAACAGGGAAGACTGGAGCTTGAAGGAAGGAAAAAGCAGATCATACTGGAGATTCGGGATGCCGTGCGCGCGGTTGAAACCAATGCCAAGCGGGTGAAGGCGTACCGTCTTGCCCGGGAATTAGCCGAACGCCGGCTCCGAGCCGAGGAAAAAAAACTGAGTGTGGGTTTGGCGACGAATTATTTCGTTCTTCAGTACCAGGAGGAATCGGCCAATGCCCGTTCGATGGAGATCAAGGCGCTGGTGGACTACAACCTGGCACTGGCGCAGTATGAAAAAGCAGCGGGCATCAGTCTGCTCAACCGAAATATCAAGATTTCACGCTTTGAAGATAAAAGGGACTGAAATTTCCGGGCGGCGGGTTTCAAATCCTTTCCCCCGCCGGGCGTTACCGACTTATCGCACGACCTTCGGTCCGCTCGTATCGGGCTCATGTGAAGTGAGTTCGCCCTTCAAAAGCGGGTGTCATTCCCTGTGTTTTATGCTAAGATGTTGCCATGAAACTCTCGGTCGTTATGATCACGTATAACGAAGAGCAAAGGATCGAAGGCGCACTCCAAAGCGTTCGCGGGGTCGCGGACGAAATCGTTGTCGTAGATCGCTTCAGCGATGATGAAACGGTAAAGATCGCCAAACGTTATACGGATAAGGTCTTTCTCCGGAAATGGACGAATTTCGCCGACCAGAAGAATTTCGCCAACCAAAAAGCCAAGCATGAATGGATCCTTTCACTGGATGCCGATGAACGGTTGTCCTCAGAACTTCAAGAGGAAATTCTTGATTTGAAAAACCTTGAACCGCCCGCCGCCGGATATTCCATGCCGCGTAAGGTTTACTATCTCGGCAGATGGATCCGTCATTCCGGTTGGTATCCGGACCGGAAGATAAGGCTTTTTCCAAAAGACGCCGTACATTGGGAAGGGGAATACGTCCATGAGCGCCTGGTAATCGGGGAACCGATCCGAAAACTTAACGGGGATATTCATCATTTCACTTACCGGAGCATCGGCGATCACTTGGAGAGGATCAATGTTTTTTCCGATCTGGGGGCTCAGAAGCTCTATGCCCGCCGGAAAAAATGCCGCTGGCCTCATCTGGTTTTTCTCCCGCTGTTTCGGTTCTTGAAGGCCTATGTTCTGAAAGGCGGATTTTTGGACGGATTTCCCGGACTGGTTGTCTGCACCCTGCATGGATACGCGATATTCGTCCGCTATGCCAAACTAAGGGAGATCTGGAAAAAAGGAGAGCGGATTGAGCCTTATCCAAATTGACGCCGGAAAGGAGTGGCGCGGCGGTCAGCGTCAGTCTTTTTTTCTGGCGAGGGAGTTGGCCAGAAAGGATTATCCGTTCTCGTTCTACGTGCAGCCGGAAAGCCCCCTGCATATAAAATCCGAGTCCGCGGGACTTCCGGTTGTTCCGCTCCGTATGAAGAGCGAATGGGACCTCGCTGCCGTGCTGCGTTTAACCCGTGCCATGCGCCGCCGCAGGTGCCGTCTGGTGCATTTTCACGAAGCCCATTCGGTGACGATCGGATCCGCCGCCGCCGGCCTGGCCGGCGTCCCCATGAAGGTCATCTCGCGAAGAGTGGATTTTCCTCTCAAACAGAACGTTTTTTCCCGCCGGAAGTACGGTCCGAACGTGGACGTGATCGTGGCCATTTCGGAGGGGGTGAAAAAAGTTCTGATCGAGAGCGGGATCGAACCCGGACGGATCAAGGTCGTTCCGTCCGGGATTGATTTTTCTCCGTTTGAGGAGGCGCGCGACAGTGATTACCTCAAGCGGGAGCTGGGATTCGCGCCGGACGATTATCTTGTGGGCATCGTCGCCCATCTGGCCGATCATAAGGGACATAAATACTTGATCGAAGCCGCTGATATTTTAAAATCCCGAGCGCCCCAAATCAAACTCGTCATCGTAGGAGAGGGTCCGCTTCGCATGGAGCTGGGAAAGCTGGCCAAGAAAACCCGTGTCGAAGACATCGTGTATTTTCTGGGATTTCGGGAAGACATTCCGGAAATTCTTGGGTCTTTAGACCTCTTCGTTCTGTCTTCAAAACTCGAAGGCATGGGCAGTTCCTTGCTGGACGCCATGGCCAGCAGCCTGCCGATCGTGGCCACGCGCGTGGGAGGGATCCCGGAAGTGGTTCGTGACCGAGAGACCGGTCTGTTGGTCCCGCCGAAGCATTCGGGTCGGCTGGCGGATGCCATTCTTCAACTGTATGGAGACAGGGAGCTGGCCAGGAGATTGGGGAAGCGGGGGTATGAGCTCGTGCATGGAAAATTTTCGGCGGCGGCGATGGCGGGGAAAATCATCGACGTCTACGAAGATCTGGCCCGAAAAAAAGGCGTTGATCTGGACTGAATTCGGCTTGACATTCAGGTTCGCCATGCCCGGCGGGACGACAGGGGAAGGATCATTAGGGGATGAACTTCAGAGTAAAGCTCCTGGGCGGCTTGACAAAAATGCATTTATAATAATATTATAATAAGTATAAAATTGGGCGGAGTCGACTGTTTTATGGATGCGGTTGTATTGTTTAAATAAATCAAGCTTGCTTTGCAGGGAGGATATCATGGCGAAACTCGATAGAAGGGGGAGGCTTTGGCTTCAGGAAAAATTCGGTGACAGGGTCAATCTGAATCCTACCGAAAGGCTGCTTTACAGTCACGACATCGCCGCTATCCCGGGCCTTTTCAAGCCGCTGGTCGGGAACACGATCCCGGATGCGGTCATTCAGCCTCGTAGTGAAGAGGAACTGGCGGAGTTGGCTCGCTGGGCGGCGGAGAATAAGATCCCGTTGGTGCCGCGCGGAAAAGGTTCCTCTGGATACGGCGGCATCATTCCCATGAAAAAAGGATTGGTGGTTGATTTCTACCGTATGAAGGATGTTGTCGCCGTCGATGTGGAAAATAATCTGGTGACGACTCAGCCGGGTATCACCTGGGAACAGCTTGATCGCAAGCTGAAACCTAAGGGGTTGGTCATCCGCCTGTATCCGACCAGTTATCCCTCATCTTCGGTGGGAGGATGGCTGGCCCAGGGAGGGGCGGGGATCGGATCCTATGAATTCGGCTGGTTTACCGAGAACGTGGTCAAGGCCCGGGTGGTTCTTCCCGACGGCAAGATCAAGGAGTTTTCCGGAGATGACCTTGAGATCGTTGCGGACGCGGAGGGCATCACGGGGCTTATCAGTGAAGTGACCCTTCGTGTTCAGCCGCTTTCGGAGATCGCGGTGGCCGCCGTCGCCTGTCCCGATGCGCATAAACTCTCGCGCATATTCGAGGATTTCATCGCCGAGGACCTGCCGATATGGTCGGTCGTATTCATTAATCCCCGTATGGCGGAAATGAAAAACCGTTCTCCGGTGATGATGCATCAAGGTCATCCGGTCGAGCATAAAGTCATCCTGCCTGCGGCCTATATCATCACCTTGGCGTTTCGTAAGGCGGACGAGGAGAAAATCCGGGACCGACTGCCTCATATCATCAAGAAATGCGAGGGAGAAATTTTGAGCCAGGAAATCGCCGATCATGAATGGGAGAACCGTTTCAAACTGATGGTCGTGAAGCGGCTGGGACCATCGTTGGTTCCCGCGGAAGTCGTGATCCCCTTGGAGAAGCTCGGCGATGTAATGGATGACATTGAAAACAAGATAAATCAGCCCGTCGTAAAGGAGGGCGTCATCATCAAGCGGGGAAGGAAGGGGAAACCGGAAGCCGTGATCCTGGGCTTCATTCCCAGCGATCAGCGAAAATTCTCCTATAATTTTGTCTTCGGCTTGGTGATGACCATCATGAAGATCGCCCGGCGTCACGGCGGTCGTCCCTATTCGACGGGGATTTATTTCACAGGAAAGGCCGGTGAGATCCTGGGAGGGGACCGGGCCGCCCGGATAAAGGAGTTCAAGAGGTCCGTCGATCCCCGAAAAATTCTGAATCCGGGGAAGGTGATCCAAAAAAACCTGGTCAGTCGGGCCTTGGGAATCGCCACGGTGTTCGAGCCCCTGGTGCGGCCTTTGGGCAACAGCGTAGTGACCGAGGTCGGTGAACGTCTGGAAAAGCCCGTTCGGGGGATCCCGGCGGATGTCGCGTGGTACGCGTATGCCTGCTCTCAGTGCGGTTACTGCCTGGATGAATGCGACCAGTTCTTCGGGCGGGGATGGGAAAGCCAGTCCCCTAGAGGGAAATGGTATTGGCTGCGGGAATATATGGCCGGCCGAACGAAATGGAACCAGTTCATGGTGGACACCATGCTGGTTTGCACAACCTGCGAATTTTGCAATCTTCGCTGCTCGGCCGCGCTTCCCATCGAATCTTCCTGGATGAAACTGCGTGGAAAGCTGATCGACGAGGACAAGGAAATGACATTTCCTCCTTTTGAAATGATGGGGGCCGCCCTGCGTGCGGAGGGAAATATCTGGGCGGGATACCGGAAGGACCGAACGGAATGGATGCCAAAAGAACTGGAAGAAAAACATGGCCCCGAACACAAGAGCCGCAATGTGTATTTCGCCGGCTGCACCGCTTCTTATGTCGAACACGATATCGCGGCCGCGGCGGTCACGCTTCTGGATCATGCCGGAGTGGATTTTTCGATCCTGGGCAATGTGGAAAACTGCTGTGGAACCCCGATGCTGGTGGCCGGAAAATGGGATATTTTTCAGGAAATTATGAAAGCGAATATCGCTGCCGTCAAGGAGGCGGGAGCAGATACCGTTATTACGTCCTGCCCCGCCTGCGACATGATGTGGCGGACCACCTATGCCGAATGGGCTGAAAAGACGGGGATGGAATACGACATCAAAACCAGGCATTACAGCGAAGTGCTGGCCGAACAGATCCGCACCGGAGAATTTGCTTTCACCCACCCGATCGATGAAAAGGTGACCTGGCATGATTCCTGCCATATCGGCCGCGTTTCCGGAGTGTATGAAGAACCGCGGGAGGTCATTCAAGCCGTTCCCGGGGTTACCTTTGAGGATATGGCTCACAACCGGGAGGAGGGGCACTGCTGCGGCAGTGTTCTGACGCTGATCAAGGAGCCGCCCGTGGCCGCCGATATCGGGAAATCCCGGATGGATGAAGCCGCCGAGATCCATGCCGACCGCATGCTGGCGCTCTGTCCCTGCTGTGAATTCCAGTTCCGGGTTACTAAAGATAAAAAAAATCTCCCGATCGAAGTCCAGGACTTGGCGACCTTCGCCTGCCGGGCTCTCGGTAAAGAGTTCAAGGATCCCAGCCCCGAAGTTCAGAAACAATGGGCGGTTTTCGAAGCCATGATCGAATTGATGACGCCGGAGGGATTTGCCGAATTGATGGGATCCATGTGGCCGGAACTGCTCTCCGCCATGCCGATGGGGATGGGAAGGATGATGCGGTTCATTGGAAAAATGGGATTCGTGGGAGATGCGCTGTTTGCGCTCATGAAGCCCGTTTTCCCCGTGCTGTTTCCGCGTTTGCTTCCCGGAATGATGCCGAAGGTGATGGCGACCATGCTGAACCGGGTGGATGAACGCATACCGATGCCGGAATATATGGCTGAGCAGATGCCGGATCTGATGCCGAAAGTCATGGATAACCTGATGCCCAAGATGCTCCCCGATATCGTTCCCTTGGTGGTCCCGAGCATGATCGCGTTTCTCCGGGGTCGGGTCGCCGCCGCTTGAAGCCGTCGTCCGGTATCATAAGCAAAAAAAAAGGGACTCCTTTCGGGAGCCCCTTTTCGAGTGCGAGCGTCTATTTAGAACTGCGGAGGATGATGTCGCCGTTGCGGGTCTCGAACCGGTACTCCGGTCCGCCCCCGTTGATCGTACCGTAGATATTGTCGTCGAAACTGATTTTGAATGCCCCTCCCTTATCCCGCTCGTCTTTCTGCCTTTTGACCGGTTTGGTTTCCAGCGTCAGGTCGAAGTCGCTTAAAACTTCCCCTTGTTCGGTTCTAAGAACGGCCGTCGCTTTGATCGTGGGAGGAAAGGTGACGTCTATATCCCCATTGTAGGTGCTGAACGACATGGGCTTTTCGGGATCGATGCGGTCGAACACGACCCGGACCTCGCCGTTGTGGGTATTGGCGATGATGGATCCCGAGATCCCGGTGAATGTAAGCGGTCCGTTGTGATGGTCGGCCTCGATTTCCCCCTGGATGTTTTCGACGATGATCTCACCGTTGTTGTGCCCGTCCAACCTGAGAGATGTGTTGAGCGGCACCTCGATGACGAGATCCACGGCTTTTTGAAGGGAAGAGACCTCGACCGACATGATGTTGTTCTTTTCGACGATCTCGAGTCCGGTGGTGGAGAGCCGTATCCTTTTCATCCCGTCTTTTACGGAAGGCGAGTCCGTTACGGGCCGGGTTCGAATCCGCGCTTCCACGGAAACATCCTTTCTCGACGTTCCTTTGACGATGATGCTGCCGGTATGGGTGCTGGCCTCCAGCAGTCCGGGCCGCGAAGGATCGCTGAATTCGACCGTGGCCCGGTCCGATTTAGTCTCCTGGCCCGCGGCCGCCGGAACCGCCAGCAGCATGCAGAGGGCGTATACGAAGAATACATGTTGTTTTTTCATGTCTGCCTCCTGGTTATCTTTGATTTATGAGAAGATCCCCGTTCAGGGTATCCATTTTTATTTTGGGGCCGCCTTTCCCGATGCGGATCCCGAAGAAGCGGCTGCTCTTATAGATGAACTTCCCCCTTTTTTTTCGGATCTCGGGGGCGTCCGCGGGCAGGGGGGTATACGGAAAATCCGAATACGCGTCCCCGTTGAATGTTTTCAAACGGAAATCGGCGGAGAGATGGGGGGGGAAGATCGTTTTGATATCACCATTGATGGTGTGCAGGGAGCAGTCATGTTCGGGATGGCGAACGAAATGCGCCGTCACCTCACCGTTGACGGTATGAGCGGTGCCGCCGCCGCCGATCGCAATGAGGGAAATTTCGCCGTTGACGTTGCGGATTTCGAAGTTGCCTTCAACGGATTCGACGCGGATATCTCCGTCATTGACGGTTTTGAGCGAGAGCTCCGTTTTCCGGGGAATCTGGATTTCGAAGTCATAATGCACCCGGTATCCGGGGTCCCGCCGGCGGTGCCTTCGTTCTTCCCGATCATTTTCCCGGAAAGGGCCGTCGACATAGATGTCTATCAGGTTCCCGTCTCTGTAAATGTCGAGCTTGACTTCTTCGCGGGCTTGAGCGATTTTCTCCTGACTTTGGGCCTTGATGGTTTGGTGGGCCAGCAGAGCGACGTCATGCCGGTCCGTGCCCGTAACCGTGATCGAGCCGAAGATGTTGTCCACCCGGACTTCCCTCGTCTTGGAAGAATCGATGAAGCTTAATGTTTCCCGGATGGTCTCCTTGGCTTGGACGCGGTAGCGCTCTTCACCGCCCTCCGTGAGGCCGGTCAGGAAAAAAATGAGGATCAAGCCTATAATCCTTTTCATCACCATCTCCTTATCAAAAACGGATCCTTTGCATCCCTTCTTCAGCCCTGAGGCGGACATCGGGAATCAAATCCTTGCTTCGAATGAAGTGCTTCAATGCCGCGGCGGCCCGTTCTTCCCGCAGGCTGACGATAAGGTCGATAAGGGCGATCTGAACCAGGGGGGATTCCTGGCCGTCCAGAGCGTTCAGAATACCTTCGCGAACAACGGGATCATTACGGAAGAGGTAGAGGGCGTCCACGGCCGCCAGGCGGATATTAACGCTGGGGTCGTTTTCGAGTGCAAAAAGCAGGGCCTTAAGGGTTTCCGCATTGGGAGAGTCGGTTCGAGTGCTCAGGTTGACGCCGTAAAGGCGTTTGCTGGCGGCGGGCTGCTCCAGAAGCGACACGGCCAGCATTTGACGGGTTCCGTTCACCTCCCGGCGGAGGGATGCGATGTCGGCTCTATGTGCCGCCTCTCCTCTCAGAAAATACCCCGCCGTCAGTGCCGTGGCGACCAGGAGAAGCGTGATTCCGAACTGCAATGCCGGGCGCTGGGGCCAAAACTTTTGCCACCAGCCGGACAAAAGGGATTTCCATCCCAAATTGCGCGGAGCATGTTCCATACCCTGCTTGTAAGCTTCCAGCATGGAATAGAACCGCGTTCTCAATCCTTCTCCCGGCAGTTCTTCCGGCATGACGCCCAGTTTGGTCCAGACGGCGCTTAAGCTTTCCAGTTCCGCCCGGCATGCGGGACAGGCCGCCGCATGTTCTTGTATGCCTTCCTGTTCGACGGGATCGAGTACGCCCAACAAATAGTCAGGGATGTGTGCTCGGAATTGTTGGCAGTTCATGAGATCGATCCTCCTGAGATTTCAAAATAAATACGCCCCAGCTCCTTGACGGCGCGATGGACATGGGCTTTGACGGTTCCGATTTGGCAGCCCATGAGATCGGCGATCTCTCGATACTTCATTCCGTGGAAGCGGGATAGGATAAGCACTTCTCTTTTTTTTACGGAGAGTCGGGACATGGCTTGTTGAAGAAGTGCGATCTCGGCTCCGGTTTCGAATTCGTTTTCCGGCGCCGGGTCCGGGCCGGTAGGCTCTTCCCACTGTTCCTCCAGGGGATAGGTGGATTTTTGTTTGCGCAGGTGGTCGATGTGAGCATTGCGCGCGATCTGGAAAAGCCATGTGGTGAACTTGCTGGTTCCCCGGTAGCTGTGGCGGTATTTGAGGATGCGGCAGAAGATTTCCTGGACAAGATCCTCGCTCACCTGACGGCTTCCTGTAAGTCTGACTAAGAAATTGAACAGCGGGACGTGGTGCCTCTCGAAAAGGATGGCCAGCTGTTCGATTTTTCCATCTCTGACATTTTCCATGACTTGGGTATCCGTCAAGGCTTGGTGCTTTCCAATATTCATGATTTTCCGTTTCAAGGAGTTAGACTGCTTTCCCTTAAAAATGTTACATGAAAAGATGAAATAAAGCCATGCGTCCTTATTCGTCGGAGGGGAGTGATTGACTTGCCTCGGGGGGGGTGTTATAACATGGGAAACGGAATAAGGATGAGCCATGGTTGAGTTGACATACAAAAAAGCCGGAGTAAATATCGATGCCGCCGATGCTTTCATTTCCAGGATTCAGCCGCTCATCAAAAGGACGCAGGGGCCTGAAATCCTGGGGGGAGCCGGCGGGTTCGGCGGATTGTTCCATCCACGATGGTCACGTTACCGAGATCCGGTTCTGGTCGCTTCGACGGACGGAGTAGGAACCAAGCTGCTGTTGGCCGATGTTCAAAACAAGTACGATACCATCGGCATCGACCTGGTTGCCATGTGCGTGGATGATGTCGTTTGCGTCGGCGCGCAGCCGCTATTTTTCCTGGATTATATCGCATGCGGCAGGCTCGATGGAGATAAACTGCACGCGGTGATGAAAGGCATCTCGCGCGGATGCCGCCGGGCCGGTTGTGCCTTGATCGGAGGAGAGACCGCCGAACTGCCGGGAATGTATGAAGAGGAAGCCATCGATCTGGCGGGATTCTGCGTGGGGATCGTCAGCCGGAATAAAATTATCGATGGAGCGGCCTGTCGCCCCGGAGATAAAATCATCGGATTGGCGTCCAGCGGAGTCCACAGCAACGGCTTGTCATTGGCCCGCAGGGCGTTTACGAAACAAGAGCTGGGGGGGGCTGTGGGAAAAGAGCTGCTCAGGCCCACGAAAATCTACGCCGGCATTCTGCCGCCGCTTATGAACCGGTTTCGAATAAAGGCCGTCGCTCACATCACCGGGGGCGGTTTTTACGACAACATTCCCCGGGCTCTGCCGTCGGGATTGGGGGCGCGCATCGTTCGCGGATCCTGGAAGGTTCCCGCGATATTCAATCGCATTCAGCAACGGGGGAAGATAGCGGATGAGGAGATGTTCCGCACCTTCAACATGGGAGTGGGCATGATCCTGGTGGTGGGTTCGCGCAGCGTATCCGGGCTGATGGCAAAATGCGGAGAACTTAAGCAGAAAGCATGGGTCATCGGGGACGTCGTGGCCGGGAACGGGGACGTCGAGATCTCGTAATCATTTTTATCAGAAAAAATTCTCTCCGTCCTCATTGGTGTCATTGTGGAAAGGGATCCGGGGATCGTTGCATCGCGCGATGTTCATGTTATACTGGTTGATACGGATCGGTCTGGATGAAGCCGGAGAGAGGCATGATGCGTGCTGACGGTATGAAACGGATGTTTAAACGGGGAATCGGTTTGGGATTGTTGCTGATGGTGCTTTTGCCCGGATTCGGCCGGGCGCAAAAAGTCAGGGTGTCGTTCCTTACCGGGGGATGCATCACGTTCGCATACGGTTCAGAACAGGATTATGTCCTGGGGGAAAACGACTTTCCCGTTACACCCGCTCATTCGTCATTTCACTTAGGGAGCGCTTTGGGAGTGCCGCTGAGTGAAAAGCTGTTGCTGGAACTTGACGGGCGGTTTATCTTTTCTTCGCCGGTGACTCTGGAAGATCCTTCCGATGAGGATACGGTGCGGATCGACACCTCGAATCATCTCATGGTGGGAGTGAACCTGATCTATCGGGTAAGCGGAAGCCGCTTCAGGCCTTATATTCTGGTCGGCGCCGGATTCGATAAGGTTTTTGCCGAAGATATGACCGCTACCTCGGAATACGGCTTCGATATCATTTTTGAGGCTCCTTCCGGTGGTGAAAGCCTGGATCCTCTGATAAATATCGGCGCCGGCGGGATGTTCGCACTGAGTCAGCGGCTGGCGCTGCGAATGGATGCCCGTTATGCGCTGATAGCGGACAAGACCAATAAACCCAGCAGTCTGAGTTTTTCGCTGGGATTCGCCACCTGGTTTTAACCGGCTATGATTTCCTTCCGCCTGTTCTGATGCAATTCTCTCCGCAATTTCCCATCGCTCCGGATCGCACGTCTCATGCGTTCAAATTTTACGCCGCCGTGGTGGAGTTCGATATGCTGTTGAGGGGTTCGGAATTTAAAGCCGATTCTTCCCACCGTGATGTTCTGGCTCCGGCCAGGGGGGGCCCGATCCTTATGGAGATCAAGCCGAATTCATCTACCTGGTAGAAATCCGCCGCTTGCTGGGAAATGGACTTCTGGCTCCGTGAAAAACAGGTATAAAAGGGGCGGGAAGGGATCCCGCCCCTCTTGCATTGTGAAAAGCTCCTTTTCCCCTCGGATCGCTCTCAACGGAGTCTCTTTCCAAGGGGAAATTGGACGGGATGGATCGGAAAGGCGCGATAGGCGTCGGGCGGTTGACCTGGTGAGGAAGCTGTGTTATAAGCTTTTGTTGGAACCGCCAACCATTGTTTCGTCAGAAGGGAGAAAACTCATGAACAAAAAAGGCTTCTTTGCAGCGGTCGTTGCCCTCGTTTTTCTGAGCTCTCCCGCTTTCCCTCAGGAGCGGATCGACCGGGAGGCCGGAAAAAAGATCCTGGAATACACGACCGACTCGCGTTATCTGACGAAGCTGGTGGATCATCTCCCCTACTCGGAGAAAGTTCCGGCTCCGCATGAAATGTTGGGATATGTGACAGGGGCGCCGGGGAAAATGACCTACTATGAGGATATCCTGCGCTATTTTCAGGCATTGGATGAAACCAGTGACAGGGTGAAAATATTCGAGGTCGGCAAGAGTCATGGGGGCAACACGATGATCGTGGCGGCGATCGCGGATGCCAACAGCATCATCGACCTTGATCTTTTTCGTGGGGATACCAAGCGCCTTTCCGACCCGCGTTCTTGCAACGCGGAAGCCATGAAGATGATCGTGAAGGAAGCCAAACCTTTCTATTTGTTTACCGGAGGTCTGCATTCCTCTGAAACCGGAAGCCCGGAAATGCTGATGGAGCTGGCTTACCGCCTGGCCGTAGGTGAAGAGCTTTTTATACGCCGTATCCGCAACAACGTCATTACGCTCATCATTCCGGTTCTGGAAATCGATGGGTGGAACCGCCAGGTGGACTGGTATTACCGCCACACCAAAAAGGTTTCCAGATATGAAGACATTCCCCGTACCTCCCCGCCGATCTGGGGGAAATATGTCGCCCATGACAATAACCGGGACGGCATCATGCTCAGTCAGCCGCTGTCCCGGAACATGAACGAAGCCTTTTTCATGTTCTATCCGCAGGTCGTCCATGACCTGCATGAAAGCGTTCCCCTGCTTTATGTCAGCACCGGTACCGGACCTTATTACCCGAGCCTCAGCCCGATATTGCGGAATGAATGGCAGTGGCTTGCTTTTAACGAAGTCACTCAGATGACCAGCCTTGGAGTTCCGGGCGTCTGGACATGGGGGTTTTTCACCGGCTGGTATCCGGGATATGGAGCCTGGTCCGGAAACAACCATAATGCGATCAGCCGCTTCTATGAGACGTTTGGGAATGCGGGCGCGAATACGTATGAACGGATCATCAGTGAAACACCCGGGAAGGGCCGAACATCCGAGGAATGGTACCGGCCGCTGCCGCCCCCGGCGAAAACCCTCTGGAGTATGCGCAATAACATCAACCTGCAGGAAAGCGGATGCCTGCTGGCATTGGAATTCACGGCCCGTCATAAGGATACGATCCTGGAAAATTTTTGGAAGAAAGCGCATAATGCGGTTCTTAAAGGGCGAACGGAGAAACCGTATGCCTGGATCATCCCTCTGCGGCAAAACGACCTGGTCGCCGCCCGGCGTCTTCTGCATGTGCTTCAACTTCATAGAATCGAAGTCCAACAGCTGACGGAGAATTTTTCCATCGGGGATCGGGTGTTCCCGGCGGGGAGTGTCGTGGTGCGCATGGATCAGCCCTACCGCAATTTCGCGAAATCGCTGCTGGAAATCCAGGAATGGCCGGAGCACAGCAAAACGCGGCCTTACGATGCGACGACCTGGACCGTGGGATTGATGATGGGCATCGATACGGCACGTATTGAAGATAAAATGGTGCTGCAGGCGCCTATGCGGACATTGAACAGCAATCCGTTTATAGGGGTTTTGACCGGGAAAAACGTTCCGGGAAATATCTTCATCCCTCCCCAGGGAAATTCAACGCTGTCGGCCGTATTGGCTCTGGAAGGGGAGGATATCTTCATCTCCGACCAGGCCATTGAAACAGCGGAGCGCACGTTTCCGCCCGGAACATTGATCTGCCGGGAAGAATCCCGAAATCGCATCGAAACCGTCTGCAGAAACATCGGCGTCAACGCGTTCGCCGTAGCGGAAGAATTTCCCGCACCGCGCAAACTATCCCTGCCCCGCCTGGGGCTGTATTCGGCATGGTTCACGACTCAAGATCCGGGTTGGGCCCGCTTCACTCTCGACAGCGTTCGTATCCCCTGGACCTGGATCACCAAGGAGAGGGTCCGTAAGGGAGGCTTGAACGGCGAGTTCGATGTGATTATCATTCCGCATCACGGCAGCCGTGCGAACGGCGTCTCTTTTTTACGCGGGATCGACCGCCGCCATGGTCCCTTGGATTATATCCAAAGCGAGGAATTTCCGTACTTGGGTACTCCGGTGAGCTCAGAGGATATCACCGGGGGGCTGGGAATGGAGGGCTTGTCCGCGCTGGAAAAATTCGTGAGCAACGGGGGGACTTTGATCACTCTGGGTACGGGAAGCCGACTGGTCACGGATTTCGGGATGCTTTCCGGGATACAATCCCGCTCCGTCCCCGAGCTTGTATGTCCGGGGACGTTGGTATCGGGTTGGACGAGGCAGAGGAACCATCCCGTAGCTTACGGAGTCGGGGAGCACCCCGTTATCTACAGGGGAAAGATGCCGGTCTTCGAAGTGGAGAAACACATGCGATCTCGTGTGGTGATGCAGTTCGGCACCCGGCTGCCGGTGGATGTCATGAACGCGATGAGTTCGCCGCAGAAATCGGCTCACGAAATCCTCAGGAAAGAATATCCCTTGAAAATAAGCGGTCTGTTGCGGGAGGATCAAGCTTTGGACGGCAGTGCGGCGGTTGTCGATGCTCCTCTGGGGAGAGGGCGTATCGTGCTGTTTGCCTTCAATCCGTTCCACCGCTGGATGAACCAGATGAATTTCCCGCTGGTATTCAATGCCATCCTCAACTGGGACGCCCCCTCGATGTTGCGAAGGCGTCCTCCCACCGAAGAGCGCTGAGGCTGTTTCCTCAATGGAAACCGATGTTCACCTTCAGGTAGAGCAGGGCTCCTTTTCCCAGCAGGTTCTCTCCATATGAAAATCGGGCCTTTACCGAGGGTGTGATCGGAACGGCCACCGCCGGCCCTAAATAGAATGTTGCGTTCCCGCCTAGATTCTTCTTCCCGAATCCGATGAGTCCCGCCTGAACCGACCGCTTGCGGCCGAGAGAATAATATAGGGTCGGGATCACATAGTAATGATCGACGGATGAGGGATTCAAGCCCTGGAAATATCTAAGCTGGAGTTTGGCCTTGAACGGGGGGGGAGCAAAGGGCAGTGGAGCGTCCAAGCGGGCGCCCAGCCACCTGCCGTGATGATTATCCCCTTTCATGTAGATATAAGCGGTCCATGTGGAGAAATCCCTGCCGACCAGAAGATCGATCCGATAGGTTTCTCCGGGGAGGGTGAAGTCCGCCGGGCGAAATTTATAGATGATGTTCCGTGAACTGTACGTCAGTTCCAAAACGTTTTTCTCTTTCATCGTATTTCCGAAGGCGGGAAGTGAAATACTCGGGAATACCAGGATCAAATAAAGGCTCAAGCTTGCGAGACGAAGATAGGGTAATCCGGTATTCATCTTTTTTTTGGGAAACGTGTTGCAGTGGAAATCAAGCGAGCCGGATAGGCCTCAGCCCTTCCGGCTCGGTTTTTTCAAAAAAGAAAGTGTATTGGTTCAGGCCTCCAGTACCTCATTGATCTTGGAGAGAAGTTCATTCGGTTTGACGGGTTTCTCCATGAAGGCTTTTACAGGCATCCATCTTTCGTCGGGCTTGTATTCGAAGGGAAGATTCCTTACCTTGCGTACCCCGGAAAGAATGATAATCGGGATATCCTTGAGCAGGGGCTCGCCGTGAAGTTCACGGGATATTTCGAATCCATCCGGGCCTGTGCTTCCGGCAAACATGACGTCGAGCAGGATCAGATCCGGCTTGACGTCCTTTACCGTTTGAATGATGTTTTCTGATTTGTACGTATAAAATGGATTGAATCCAGCACTATCCAGCAGTGTTTTCAAGGAATCAACGAGCTGCACATCATCATCAGCAATCAGGATTTTTTTCTTGTTGGTCATAGTCGAAACCTCCTTTTTGGTTTTCGTATCCGATGGATACTCTTGAGATACGGCATCTTTGCTTGAATAAGGCAGGGATGCCTTGAATCCCGCCCGGGTTGACGGAAACCGGAATTTCCGGTTGTACGGCCAACGCAACGGTGTGTTTCCTGACCGGGTCCCGCGGAGGAAAATCCTTTGGCGGGATAATGTTATAAAAACAAAATTTTCGCTTGATTTTTATCATTTTTAATCAATCATCATAGCATAATTTTTTGGCTTTTGCCTCTTTTAACTTTGGTTTTTGTGAAAAAAAATCCCAGGAGCGGAAAAGGCAACGGGCACCCTGCTTGGATATAATGTGAAATATTTCACAAATAATATTGACATCCCTATGGCGAATGCGTAATATTTGATTTGATGTTACAAAAAGAGCAAGGAGACCATGTGCACGCAGGCGGCAATGGAAATGCAAGCCTGGAACCGGAGGGGGTTCAATGGCCAATCGTAAGAGTATTCTCAGGTTATCCCGTTACAAAAACGTAGCGCTTCGCCTTAAGTCTTTGAATTTTATACGGGTTTTTTCCGAAGATTTGGCTAACGCATCGGGAGTCACCGCATCTCAGGTCCGCAAGGACTTTTCCATATTCGGGATCACCGGAAACAGGCGGGGAGGATATTCCATCGACAGCTTGATCGAGAAATTGAACAAAATTTTGGGAAAAGAGAAAACCCAGCATTTGGTTGTCGTCGGAGTGGGCAATCTGGGAATGGCCCTGTTCCACTATCGATCTTTTCGCACCGGGAGCATCCAGATTGCGGCCGGTTTCGATATTGATCCGGCCAAGCTCGACGTGAATGTGGAGGTCCCCATCCTGCCCATGAATGATATGGACACGTTTGTCCGTACCCGGGGTATCGAAATGGGAATTATCACCGTACCCGATTTTGCCGCTCAGCAGGTCTTCGAGATGATGGCCGCCTCCGGAATCCGCGGCGTCATTAATTTTGCCCCCATACGGCTTAGAAACGATTTTGATGTCGTGGTTCAAAGCATCAATTTTGAAACCGAGATTGAGAACCTGAGCTATTTCGTCAATGCAGGAAAAAAGGAAAAGAAATGAATTTTCCCGTGCAGTCTTTAAAGGGACGAATCCTGATGGGATTCTTTATCGTCATCCTGGTCATTTCACTGATGACCGCGCTGCTGGGCGTTGCGATCATCCAGAGATACATCCTGGGCACCGCCTATGACCGCGTCGGTAATAACCTCGACGCGGCCCGAACTTTTTACGAAGAGGAAATCCGGGATATCGGTGAAGCCCTTCGGTTGGTTTCGCTGAATGAGGATCCTGATTTATTACGTGAAAAAATGGGCCTGGATTATTTTTACGTCCTCTCCAGCGAAGAAATTGCATCGGTTCAAAATGAAATCGTACAGCGGGCATGGAAAGAAAAAAAGATGCTCGGAGGGACCCGCATCATCGATGCCGAGGAACTGGAAAAAATGCCCGAAGCGGCCGGCATTCGCACCCGGATGGAAATATTGGAAACCCAAAGGGCCAAACCGACGTCGAAGACCGTCCTGGAATCCGCCATGGCAAAAGAACATGCCGTTCCCATTCGTTCCGCCGACGGGAAGTACGGAACTCTGATTTATGGGGGAAGAATCATCAATCAGGATCATGCGCTGGTAGACAGGATTCGAGCGCTGGTCTTCGGGAATGAGCTTTATGACGCCAAACCCGTAGGGACGGTGACGGTTTTTCAGGATGACGTACGGATCGCCACCAATGTTTTGAATGAAGACGGAACCCGGGCGATCGGCACGCGCGTTTCCGCGGAAGTCTATGAAAAGGTTCTGGAAAGGGGTCAAACTTGGCATGATCGGGCTTTCGTCGTAACGGATTGGTATAAAACGGCTTATGAGCCGATCCGGAATATCGAAGGCGATACCATTGGAATCCTTTACGTCGGCATCCTGGAGCAGCCCTATAATGATCTGCAGAAAAACATCACTCTGGTTTTTCTCGCCATCATGATCGGCACCACACTCTTGGCGGTGATGGTTTCTTTTCTGCTGGCCGGTGGAATCCATCGGCCGATTGCGGAAGTTCTGGAGGCGACCCAAAAAATCTCACATGGAAATCTGGGACTTAAGGTCAATTCCCGTACATCAATTTCGGATTTGAATGAACTGGCTGAATCGTTCAATGAGATGTCCGTTAAGCTGCATGAACGCGAAGAAAGCCTGGTCTTGACAAATAAAAAACTGGAAGAAGCCAACAAAAGCTATGTCGATCTGATCGGATTCGTGTCCCACGAGCTCAAGGGTATCTTGGCTTCGGCCGTCATGAATGTTTATTCGATAAAGGACGGATTTCTGGGAATGGTGAATTTCAAACAGCGAAAAGCCATCGATTCCGTTGCCCGAAGTCTGGATTATTTGACGGCGACGGTAAAAAAATTCCTGAATCTGGGGAGGATCGAAAAGGGCGAACTTCCCGTAAACAAAAGGGATGTGCTTCTGAAAAGCGAAGTTTTCGATGAGTCCATAAATTCCCTGGCCGCTTTGGCCTTGTTAAAAAATATCCATTTTGACAATCGGATTGATCCTGAACTTAAAGTCAGCGCCGATGCGGATCTGATGCAGGTTGTGGGGAACAACCTGATCAGCAACGCCATCAAGTATGGCTTGGACGATGGAGATATCCGGATCGATTCCCGAATACTGGGAACCAAGGTGGAAATCGAAGTCTACAATGACTCGGTCCCGATTGCTCAAGATCAACTGCCGCTTCTGTTTCAGAAATTCTCACGCCTGAATAACAAAGCCACCCGCGGCGTCAAGGGCACCGGACTCGGTCTTTTCATCACCAGGCAAATTATTGAAGAGCACGGGGGTTCCATCCGGGTACAGCCGAGGGAAAAAGGGAATTCATTCATTTTTCAGATAGAAAGGAGCTAGTTCATGTTGACGCCACTGGATATTGTCAAGAAAAAGCGCGCGGAAGCGGTCAGTCGCATCATTGGAAAAGGCTATCTCTCAACCAAACGTGTCTTTGTGGGGATGGCAACGTGTGAAATCGCGGCGGGATCCCTGGAAGTGATGCAGGTGTTTAGAGACGCGATTGCCAAGGGGGAACTGCCGGATGTTTATCTCAGTCAGAAAGGATGCGTGGGGCGCTGCAATCTCGAGCCTACGGTCGAGATCCTCGAAATGGGGAAAAATCCGGTTCGTTACGGCCGGATCGACCAGCGGAAAGCCCAGGAGATCATCGAGCGGCATTTGAAAAAAGGGGAGGTCATCCCGGAATGGGTGATCGACTAGAAAGGAAACAGCCGTGAATAAAGAAACTATCATCACCATATGCGACGGAACCTCTTGTATTCAAAGAGGCGCCCATGATCTTCGAGGGCTCCTGTTGAAAAACCTGAAGAAGCATGGACTTATGGATTGCGTAAAGATCAGCCATTCCGGATGTCTGGGGATGTGCGATAAAGGTCCGATCATGGTCGTTAATCCCGGATACACCATTTACGGTCATCTTAAGATGGAGGATATCCCGGAAATTGTGGAGGAGCATATCCTTCATGACAGGCCGGTGGCTCGCCTGGCTATTCAGGAAGACCATCTCTACAATAGGTTTTTCCGGGTTTTCGGCGACACCCAGTTTTTCGGCCATCAAATGCGGATCGCGCTGCGCAACTGCGGCATCATCGATCCTGAAAGCATTGATGACTACCTTTCGCTGCGGGGGTATGAAGCGGTTGGGAAGATGTTGACCCACATGACTCCCAAGGATGTGCTGTCCGAGGTGGAAAGATCCGGCCTGCGCGGCCGTGGCGGCAGCGGTTATCCGACCGGAAAAAAATGGCGGTTGACCTCTGAACAACCGGGGGAGAGAAAATACGTGATCTGCAACGCCGACGAGGGAGATCCCGGGGCGTTTATGGACCGAGGCGCCATTGAAGGCGATCCTCACACGATCGTCGAGGGGATGATCATCGGAGGGTATGCCGTAGGTGCAAAACAGGGGATCGTCTATATACGAGCCGAATATCCCCTGGCGATCCAGAGAATCCGGAAGGCGATCGACGATGCTCGAGAGCACAAACTGCTGGGACAAAATATCTTGGGATCCGATTTCTCTTTCGATATCGAGATCCGTTTGGGCGCCGGAGCCTTTGTCTGCGGTGAGGAAACCGCATTGATCAAGTCCATCCAGGGCGCGCGTGGGATGCCGCGGCCTCGTCCACCCTATCCCTCCGTCTCCGGACTCTTCGAGCGGCCGACCCTGATCAATAATGTGGAGACGTGGGCCAACATCCCCGTCATTATTCTTGACGGCGGCGACTGGTTCAGTTCCGTGGGAACGGATGGCAGCAACGGCACCAAGGTTTTCGCGCTGGCCGGTAAAGTCGTCAACACGGGATTGATCGAAGTCCCCATGGGCACGACTCTGCGCCAGATCATTTTCGATATCGGAGGCGGGATCCCCGGCGGAAAGTCCTTGAAGGCGGTTCAAACCGGCGGCCCTTCAGGCGGCTGTCTACCGGTCGAATACCTGGACACGCCCGTGGATTATGACTCCTTGGCAAAAGCGGGCTCCATCATGGGTTCGGGTGGAATGATCGTCATTGATGAAGATTCATGTATGGTGGATATAGCGAAATTCTTTCTGGAATTCACCCAGAACGAGTCCTGTGGGAAATGCACTCCCTGCCGGGAAGGCACCAAACGGATGTTGGAAATATTAACCCGGATAACCGAGGGACGGGGCCGTGAGGGAGACATCGAAAAGCTGGAACGTTTGGGGCATATGATCAAAAAATCCTCTCTGTGCGGGTTGGGACAGTCCGCTCCCAATCCGGTTCTGAGCACGATTAAAAATTTCAGGGAAGAATATGAGGAACACATTCGGGAGAAAAAATGTCGGGCGAAAGTCTGCTCCCGGTTGATGTCCTATTCGATAACCGATGATTGCATCGGATGCGGCATGTGCAAACGGGCGTGTCCGGCGAATGCCATTGAGGGATCGCCCAAGGAAAAGCACGTGATCGATCCGAATGCATGCATCAAATGCGGCGGTTGTTTTACGGCTTGTAAAGTCGGTGCCGTGATCAAACAGTAAGGAAGAACCATGGACGAAAAAATCACGATTACGATCAACAATAAGGCTTATAAGGTCAATTCCGATCAGACGATCATGGAAGCCGCCGATGCCTGCGGTTATCACATCCCCCGTCTCTGTTATCACCCCAAGCTGTCCATCGAAGGAGCATGCCGGGTTTGTATCGTGCAGGTCGAAGGGATGAAAGGCTATGTGGCTTCCTGCGCCTATCCCGTTGCCGACGGCATGAAGGTTTTCACCAACACGCCCGAAATCCGGCGGGCCCGGCGGGATATCGTTGAACTGCTGTTGGACAATCATCCCGAGGACTGCCATACCTGCGAGCGCGACGGCAACTGTGAGCTTCAGCGGCTGGCTTACGCGATGGGGATCCGCCACCGGCATTTTGTCGGCGAAAGGAAGAGGTACGAAAAGGATCTTTCATCGCCGGCGGTCATTCGGGATCCGGATAAGTGTATCCTCTGCGGGCGTTGTGTTCGGATGTGCTCTGAAATTCAAGGAATTCACAACCTGGATTATGCCCACCGTGGATTCAATACCGTCGTGATGCCGGCATACAACATGCCCATGGACGAATCCGTTTGCTCCAGCTGCGGACAGTGCGTCAATGTCTGTCCGACCGCCGCGTTTCTGGAAAAGAACTGCACCCAGGAGCTTTTCGATGCACTGGATGACGGGTCTCTCGTGAAAGTGGTTCAGATCGCCCCGGCTGTTCGAGCCGCCATTGGGGAATCTTTCGGTCTTGAAACCGGCCGCAACATGGAGCATGAAACCGTGGCGGCGCTGCGGAAGTTGGGTTTCGATTATGTCTTCGACACCCAATTCGCGGCCGACCTGACCATCATGGAGGAATCCAATGAATTTCTGGAACGTGTGCAGAACAAAAAAAATCTGCCGATGATCACGTCCTGTTCTCCGGGATGGGTAAACAGCATGGAGCATTTCTACCCGGATCTGATCGATAATGTCTCTACGTGTAAATCTCCCATGTCCATGATGAGCGCGGTGGTGAAGACCTATTTCGCGGATAAGATTAAAGCGAAACCGGAAGATATTTTGGTTGTGGCGGTGATGCCCTGTACCGCCAAAAAAGACGAAGCCGTGCGTTCTGAACTGAAAGTCGACGGTCGCGATGCCACCGATTTTGTCATCACCACACGGGAATTGGCTTGGATGATCAAATCCGCCGGCATCGACTTCGTCCACATCCAGGGAGAAGGATTCGACAAACCGCTGGGAATGTCATCAGGAGCCGGAACCATTTTCGGCGTTACGGGCGGGGTCATGGAAGCGGCCATCCGAACGGCATATGAACTGTATACCGGGGAGACGCTGATCGATATCGAGGTCGAAGATATTCGCGGTCTGACCGGAGTCAAACAAGGCAGGATTCAGATGGATGGTAAGGAGATCCGCGTCGCCGTGGCGCACGGGCTGGGGAATGCCCATCGATTGCTGGATGTGGTTCGCAAGGAACCCGACAGATATCATTTTATTGAGATCATGGGGTGTCCCGGCGGATGCATCGGAGGCGGGGGGCAGCCGTACGCCGATATGAATTCCATCCCCCTGGATGCGGATTGCTTGCGCAAAAGAGCCGAAGCGCTTTACGGCAGCGACCGGCGCAACACGATCCGGCGCAGCCATGAGAATCCCGAGATACAACGTCTTTACAAGGAATTTCTCGGCCGACCTTTGGGAGAGCGGTCACATCAACTGCTGCATACCCGTTATGCCGCCAAAAAACCGCGCGGGATCGTTTCACAATCACTTCGGTCATAAAGGATGAAAGCCATGAAGTACAATACGCTTTCGGGACACGGTCACAGTTCAGTTGAGTTGGATGATTGGATCCGCGACAGGATCCGGCCTGAAGAGATCGAAAAGTACATGCCGGACGGACGATGTTTCATCGATGCCGCGTCCATCGAAAAAGATCTGGCGGACAATGTCCGGCCGGATCCTTTCAGGGTTCGAGATATATTAGAGAAATCACTTTCGATTCAGACATTGAGTCCGGAAGAGACCGCCTGCCTGCTCCATGTCGAAGACGCCGATTTTCGAGTGGAAATGGAAGCCGCCGCCGCGGAAGTGAAGCAACGAGTCTACGATAACCGTATCGTGACCTTCGCTCCGCTGTACCTGGGGAATTACTGCGTCAACGATTGTGCCTACTGCGGTTTCCGGAAAAGCAACCGGCAGGAAAAAAGGCGGGTGTTGACCATGGAGGAGATTACCCGGGAAACCGAGGTGCTGGCCGGCCGCATCGGACACAAGCGTCTTATCGTCGTGTATGGTGAACACCCGATGACGGGTGTGGAATACATGGTGGAAAGTCTGAAAACCATCGCATCCGTCGAGGTGAAAACCCGAAAAGGGACAGGGCGGATCCGGCGGGCGAATATCAATGCTGCTCCTCTGTCTATCGCGGAATTGAAGCGGCTGCATTCCGCCGGGATCGGAACCTACCAGGTTTTTCAGGAAACCTATCACCGCCCCACCTACGAAGACGTTCATCCCCGCGGCACGATCAAGGGGGATTACCTGTGGAGGCTGACATGCATGCACCGGTCCTTGGAGGCGGGTGCGGATGATGTGGGATTGGGTGTGCTGTTCGGGCTTTATGATTGGAAATTCGAGGTCATGGGGCTGTTGGCGCATGCCCGGGAACTCGAGGATAAATTCGGCATCGGGCCGCATACCATCTCTTTCCCCCGCTTGGAACCGGCCGGCAATACGCCCTTCATCGAAAGAGCGCCGTATCGTGTTGGAGATGACGATTTCAGGCGCCTGGTCACCGTCATTCGGCTGGCTGTCCCTTATACGGGGATGATCCTGACCGCCCGGGAAAACGAGGCGGTTCGCCGTTCCATCCTTCCCCTCGGATGCACCCAGATGGATGCTTCGACCCGTATCGGATTAGGAGGATATACCGACGATAACGGTCGCCAGAGGAAGGACCGGCAGCAGTTTTTACTGGGAGACACGAGAAGCTTGGATGCCGTTATCAGAGAACTGGCGGAATCAGGAACCATAACGTCTTTCTGTACGGCCGGCTACCGCTGCGGACGTACGGGAAAGCGGATCATGGATCTTCTGCGAACGGGAAAAGAAGGAGAATTCTGTAAATTGAACGCGGTTCTTACTTTTCGGGAATGGCTGGATGATTTTGCCTCTCCCGATACCGCGGCCGCCGGTCAGGCGCTGATAGAGCGTGAGCTGAATGAAGTGAGTCGGAAAATGCCCGCGTTCTATCCGCAATTTTCAGAGTATTACTCCCGGATCGGCCGAGGGGAAAGGGATCTGTATTTTTAGGAACGATGTGTTCGCTTGAATGAAGATGAGAAAGAGGTTACAACAATGGGAAGCTCAAGCAAAAAGAAACTCCAAGAATTAATTCGTGAGATCGAGAAAATCAGAAAAGGGGAGGATCCGGAATCCTATTTGATCGCGGTTTTACACCGGGCTCAGCAGATTTTCGGCTATCTGCCCCAGCATGTCATGGACGAGATCGCGCTGGCCATGGACATCCCCACCGCCCATATATGGGGGGTGGCGACTTTTTATCACTATTTCAATCTCACCCCTCCGGGGAAACATGTGATTTCGGTGTGTCTGGGTACGGCCTGTTACATCAAGGGGGCGGGACAGATCCTCGATGCGATCAAGGAACATCTGCGGATCGAAATCGGGGATGTCACCGCGGACGGCCTGTTCTCTTTGCAGGGAGCAAGATGCTTGGGAGCTTGCGGACAGGCTCCTGTGGTGATGATCGATGAGAAGATCTATGGAGAACTCAATCCTGAAAAGATCATCAAGATTCTTCAGGCCTTCCGCCGGGAAGAGAAGAAAAACAGTCAAAAGGAAGCATCCGTATAGGCGGTGAAAATGCAACTGCAGCGTGTATTGAATCGGGTTTATTCCGAGAAGCGGCCCCGGATCGAGGATCTGGAGTTTCTCCTTTCGCTGAAGACCCCCGATAAACGGGATGCCTTGTTCGATTTCGCCGACAGAGTTCGGGAAACCCATATGGGTCGCGGGATTTTGCTGCGCGGTATCGTGGAGTTCTCCAATCACTGCCGAAACACCTGCCGCTACTGCGGCTTGAACCGATTTCAGGACGGATTGGAGCGTTTCCGCATGACCAGGGACGAGGTTTTGGCCTGCGTACGGAATATCGATGAAGCCGGGATCAAAACCGTTGTTCTGCAGTCCGGAGAAGATCCGGAATGTGATTCCGGCTGGCTGGCTGAGCTTGTTTTCGATATAAAAGAGCATTTTTCAGGTGCGGTGACGCTGTCGGTCGGAGAATGGACGGCTGAGGAATATGACTTATGGCGAAGAGCCGGAGCCGACAGGTATTTGCTTAAAATCGAAACCACGAATCCGAAGCTTTATAGAGATCTTCATCCGGGAATGGACCATAACTTCCGTCTGGCATGTCTCGAAACCCTGGCTTCTCTGGATTATCAAACCGGATCCGGATCCATCGTCGGGATTAAAGGACAATCGGTACGGGATCTGGCGAAGGATATACTCTATTTTTCCGAAAGCGAGTTCTCCATGCTCGGGATCGGTCCTTTCATCCCCCATTCCGGAACGGATATGGGGAGAGAGCTGCCGGGGGGGATGGACCTGGCGTTGAAGATGTTGGCCGTGGCGCGGATCGTGACCAAAAACACCCATCTTCCGGCGACAACGGCCCTGGGGAGTCAATCCGGGAGCAGCGCCTGGAAGGCCGCCCTGAAGGCGGGTGCGAATGTTATCATGCCCAATTTTACACCGGCTCCATACCGGCGCGGCTATGACATCTATCCCGGTCGGGATCGGGTGGCCGAGTCCCCTAAATCCTGTGTGGCGGTGGTGGAGTCCATGGCTCGGTCGATCCGGCGTACAGTGGATTTTTGCCGGGGGGATTCCCTGAAGATGAACAAAAGAGTTTTTCAAGCGGACGCGGGTCCGTTTTATTTCCGTAAAAAATCTCAAGGAGGCGATACAATTGTCTAATAAAGTTTTGATTATTGATGATGACCCGGAGTTTGTGGAGGCTATGTCCAATCTTCTGGATGCTAAAGGATATGATGTCCTGAGTGCCTCCAATGGAAAAGATGGAGTTTCCAAGGCCAAGGAGATGATCCCGGATATTATTCTGTTGGATGTGATGATGACCACTAAATCAGAAGGATTCGATACGGCGAGAGAACTGCACGAAGACGCTAATCTGCGTGAAGTTCCGGTGGTGATGATCAGCGGAGTGCGCAAGGAGATGAATCTCCCTTTCGGTTTTGAGCCGGATGAAGATTGGCTTCCTGTCAAGGCTTTTCTGGAAAAGCCCGTCAAACCGGACGTCCTGTTGAAGACGATCGAGGAGAATATCAGGAAATAAGCGGTCCTTATATTCATGGAGAAAGGCATGGTGCGCAAGGCCCCCAGAGGATTTCGTCTGCATATCGGAATTTTCGGGCGGCGGAATGTCGGCAAAAGCTCAATTCTGAACCGATTGACGGGACAGAACATCTCTATTGTGGCTCCCGAGGCGGGAACGACCACCGATCCCGTTGAAAAGCCCATGGAGATGCTCCCGATCGGGCCGGTTCTTTTTATCGATACCGCCGGGGTGGATGACCAAGGAGCCCTTGGGAAAAGGCGCATCGAAAAAACCCGTCAGGCCCTGAGGCGAACGGACCTGGCTTTGGTGGTGGCTGAAGCCGACCGATGGGGAGATTTCGAAAACGATCTGATGGGGGAATTAGAAATGCTGGAAATTCCGGCGATCATCGTTTTCAACAAGTCCGATGTCTCTCGACCATCGCTTGAATTACAAAAGACGGCGGCTCTTCGATCCGCTTCGGTCTGTGTGGTCAGTGCGTTGAAAGACGCGGATCTGGAGCCGCTCCGCCGTGCCGTCGCATCCGCGATCCCCTCCGAAGACCTCTCCCCTCCCGTGATTTTACGCGACCTCGTTCCCGCCGGGAGGATTGCGGTACTGGTCGTTCCCATCGACAAGGAAGCTCCCAAGGGGCGATTGATCCTTCCCCAGGTACAGTCCATCCGGGATCTCCTGGACGGAGGAGCGGCGGCCCTTGTCTGCCGGGATTCCGAACTCGAATCGACGCTCGATCAGCTTGGCGCCCCCCCCGCGCTGGTGGTGACGGATTCCCAGGCTTTTTCAAAGGTAGCGGAGGACACGCACGAAACCATATTGATGACCAGTTTTTCCATCCTTTTCGCGCGTTTCAAGGGAGACCTGGAGGAAATGACCCGGGCGGTCAAAAGCATCGAGCGGCTCAAGGCCGGAGACCGGATCCTGATTGCGGAAGCCTGCACCCACCATCCCATCGAAGACGATATCGGGACCGTGAAAATCCCCGCCTGGCTGCGCTCACATGTCGGGAGCGATCTCGCGATCGAGCACATCCGAGGATATGATTATCCCGACGATCTTTCCGTTTATAAGCTCATCATTCACTGCGGTGCCTGCATGTGGAATCGACGGGAAATGCTGTCAAGACTCCGAATAGCCCGGCACGCCGGTGTGCCGCTCACCAATTACGGTTTGACCATCGCCCAAACGCTTGGAATTCTGGAGCGTGCGCTGCGTCCCTTCCCGGAGGCGCACCGGATCTATCGGGAAACGAAGGAGCGCTGATCTCCCGCCGCGGATTCTCCGAATGGGCGGTCCGCCCGGATTCCGGCTGAGTGCTAAGGATTGAAATTCTCCGCGACGATCTTTCCGTCGAAGAGATGGACCACCCGCTGTCCGTAATTCGCCTGCTCCGGTTGATGGGTGACCATGAGGAGGGTGGTTCCCATCTCGTTCCGATGCCGCAGAAGGCGCATGACATCCATCGCGGAATCGGAGTCAAGGTTTCCGGTCGGCTCATCGACCAGCAGGAGGGAGGGATCGGTTGCCAGAGCGCGAGCGACGGCCGTGCGTTGGCGTTCCCCTCCGGAGAGATGGCGGGGGTATCGGCGCCTTTGAGAAAGCATCCCGGTTTCTTCGAGCATCTCCATGACCCGTTTCCGGCGGGTTGAGGTGCTGGGGAGAAGAGAAAAGAGGGGGAGCTCGATGTTTTCAAAAACGCTGAGCTCTTCGATGAGATGACAATGCTGAAAAATGTACCCCATCCGCGTTCTGCGCAGTTCCCTCCGTTCTGATTCGGAAAGTTGCCGGACATCCCGCCCCATGCAGTGATATTCCCCCGACGTAGGACGATCGAGCAGCCCCAGAATGTTCAGAAGCGTGGTTTTACCGCTTCCCGAAGGTCCCATGACAACGGTGAATTCCCCGGGTTGCACCGCGAAGGAAATTTCCTCCAGGGCCATGGTTCGGGTGGGGGAATCGGAGTAGATCTTGGTAAGATCCAAGATTCTGAGCATCATATCCTCAAATTTTAAAAAACGGAATAAGCGGATGATCATCCCAACAGCGGGTTTTCCTCATCACACGATAATATATCATGTGCACGGATTGACTTAAAGTCATGGAGCCGGGATCAAGACTTTGGATCGAAGAGGATTGCTGATGAGGCTCCAATCGATAAAATATCTGTTTTCGGGTTGAAATCTATTTTTTCATTCATATAATAATCATTAGTGTCGTGGGGATTTTTCAGCATCCGGGCGTCTCCCGATGCGAAAGGAGATGAAAAATCATGAGATCCCGTTTCCGTTTCAGAGGGCCGCATTTCAGGCTTATTTTAGCGGTATTGTTGTGTATGATTTTTTTTATGGGTTCTGAAGAGAGCGAGCGATGCGAGGGGAGCTCGACGAAAGGAACTCTTGCTGTGATTAACAGCACGGGGTATGAGCTGACCGTAAAAATATCAGGTCCCTCAGGGCCTTGGAATTACACCGCGGCCGTCGGGGATTCGCGTTCCTTTACGGCCGAGCCGGGGAAATATACCGCTTCCTATGCGGAGAATACATTCCGTGCTCAATTCACAAGCAAAAGCACTGACGTTGAGAAGGGAAAGACGGCGTCCATCAACATGACATTTTAACGGATGATGCAATCTCATGCCGGTTATAAGAAGGGGATAAAATGAAAAAATCAATTCTGATACTATCGATTTTAATGATCGCGGGAAGTTTCACGCCGGCTCGGGCCCAGAACCGGGTGCAGGTGATCGTGGAGCGGGCGAACGTTCGCTTGAGTCCGGATCTCAACAGCCAGGTCATCGACCAAGTGCCCATGGGAGCGGTGCTGGAATACACCCAGGTGGAGGGCGAATGGTTTCTGGTGAACCTGCCGGCCAACGCCCAGGGATTCGTGATCACCGGGTACATCCACCGAAGTGTCGTCAATGTCATCTCGGAAACCGCCGCACCCCCAAGGCAGCCCGTGCGGCAGTCTCCCTCCGTACCGCAGAGGGCCGCGCCGCCCCCGACCCCGGTCCAGCCTCAGTACCGGCCGGTCCGCCGGGCTTATGCCCCGAATCCTCAGGCGCGTCTTATCGCGGGACCTTTCGTCAAGTTCGGTTGGCAGCACAAACCCGATCCGGGAGGTTTCAACTATGCATGGATGGGGAGTGTGGGCTTTGATAAAGGGATCAGCCGGAACTTCGCTTTGGGTCTTGAGATCATGCCGGCTTACCGCAATTATGCCGACATCGATCTTTCTATTTTGCCCGTGAAGGGATTCGTCAACCTGAAAGCCGGGGAAAGCCTGGGGAGGCTCTGGTCGAAGATCGGATTCATCAACTTATACGGCGGAGTCGGCGCGGGAGCCCAAGCCTCATTCGTCAAGGCGGAATTCGAAGGCGAGACGTTCACCGATTTCGATGTGATGTTCGCTTACCATTTTCTCTTTGGCCTGGAACTCGATATCCGGGCCCTGCGGCTGCTTTTGGAATATCAGCTCATACAGGTTCCCGATCCCGATGTCGACCCCAATTATTTCGGCCATTACATCATGTTCGGGATTCGATTCTAATCGGAAGCGGATATGGAATGGGATTAAAATGACCTTTCTGGAACGCGGCGTCATAAGAGCCGGGTTCCGGGAGATGGATCCGGAAAGAAAAAAATAAGCCGCGAGTAAGGAGGATAACCCTTATGAAGATGATGAAAGCACCGGGTGCCGTCCTGTTTGTATTGATGCTGGCCTCTTTAGGGATAGCACAGAATGTCGATGAGGAATTTCAAGGTTGTACGGTCATCGGGGCCGGGAAAATGGCCACGGTCGACGGATCCGTTTTTACGTCGCACACCGACTGCTGCAGCGAATGCCGGGTGCATGTGGTTCCGGCTCGGAAATTCAAAAAAGGCGCTATGGCTCCGGTTTATTGGGGGATGGTTTATTTCGGTCGTGATGACGAGCGTGCCGGGCTTCCCCTGGGAGATTACGGCAAGGTCATCGGAGAGATCCCTCAGGTCGAAAACACCTTCGCCTATTTCCATACGGGGTATTCCCAGATGAATGAATACCAGCTGGCGATCGGGGAGTCGACCTGCAGTCAACGGAAAGAACTGGCGACGCCTTTTGTTGAAGGGGTGACACGTCAGATCATGACCATCGAACAGGCGCAGGTATTCGCGCTCCAGCGCTGTAAAACCGCCAGGGAGGCTGTCGATGTGATCGCCTCTCTGGTTGAAACCTACGGTTTTCTCCCCTCCTGCGGAGGAGCGGAAGCGCTCTGCATCGCAGATCCCGGGGAACTCTGGGTGATGGAAATATTCAGCGTCGGTCCCGAATGGGAACCCGGGAACGGAGAGCCGGGCGCGATCTGGGCGGCGCGGCGGGTACCGGATGATCATGTTACGGTCATCTCCAATTATGTGCGGATCCGGGAGATCGACCTGGAAAACCCCGATTTCCTGGCGTCACCCAATTATATGCAGGCCGCCGTGGATCGCGGTTGGTATGATCCGCAAAGTGGCAAGCCTTTTATCTGGCAGGAAGTCTATGCCCCTCCCATTCGGGAGGGCAGCCTGAGCCGTCTCTGGGTTGTCTACAGCGCGGTCGCGCCACGGTATAAAGCCTGGCCGCGGCGCGGCGTCTCGGGACCGACCGGACCCGGCACGATGTATCGACAGGGATACGAGGGAGCGGCGTTCTATCCTTTCTCGGTCAAGGCGGAGAAGAAACTCTCCATTCAGGACATGATCGCGTTTCAGCGCTCGGTTTCCGCCGGTACGGTCTACGACATGGAGGCCGATCGTGCCTGGTTGGTGCCGGACTATCACGGAGGGTATGTGAAAAGTTCGCTGGCGACGCCTTTTCCTTCCGGTCCCATGAAAGAACTGCTGCGCATCACCCCTCACCGCAATATCGCTTCCCAGGGCTATGGGATGGTCGCCCAACTCAGGGATTGGCTCCCGGATGCCGTCGGCGGGATCTACTGGTTTTATGTCGACTGCCCCTATGTCAGCACCCATGTTCCCATTTATGCCGGGGTTCGGGAGATCCACCCGGCGTATAAGAACTACGATGTCCATCGTTTCAGCGATGACTCCGCGCGTTGGGCGGTGGATTTCATCGACAACCTGCTGCACCTTCAGTGGCAGCAGGCCGTCAAGGACCTGCACGCGGTGAGGGATCCGCTGCAGGAAGAATTCTTTGCCGGGCAGCAGGCGGTGGACGAAAAAGTTCTGAAGATGGTTAAGAAAGATCCCGATACAGCCCGGGATTTTCTTACCGAGCTGACGAAAAAGCGTATGGAACGCGTGGTGAATATGTACAAGGAACTGCGTGCTACGCTGATCACGAAGTATAACAACAGCATTTACTGATCCGTTTTTGTCTCCGCCGCGATTTTTCCGGACGCGGTTTTCTGTTACAATTTATGAGTGAAAAAAAGATCCGCCTTGATACTGCTCATCTTTAATGGAATCCTGCTGTGTGCGGCCTGGACATTGGCGCTGGTCGCTTATCCGCGGCTGCCCGCAAGAATCCCGTTGTGGCTTGATGTCTTCGGCGGAGGAATCATCCTGGCACGGAAATCTCCATGGTTTTTTATTTACCCCGTCTTACAGAGTCTTTTCTGTGTTTTTTTCGTTGGATTCGCCCGTCGGCTGAACCCTGGGAAATCCGAGGGCCCGGGAGTTCAGCTGAAACGCGAGCAGATTTATCTCACTCTGATTTTTTTCAACATGATCTTCATCCACCTGCTCAGCAGTCTGGTGCTTGCGGCTCACAACATCGTAAACGGCGTCAACCGGTTCTATCTTTTCGCTCTCTTCGGAATCATTCTGGTCCTTTTTCCCTATTTTCGTTTGCGGGCTCGTATCCTGAAAAGGTGAATCGCAGACGGAATGTCGTAAGAGTTTGCTTTCCCATCCGCATAGAATCATGTATCCGCAGTGAAGCGGAGAACGATGGGTATGCAGGATATCGCCGATCTGATTCCCCTGCTGATTTGACATGACGGGACCCTCTCACGTATAAGGGACATTCGGTTTATCGGCATCATACCAACCCGTTCAAGGAGGTCATGCGTCATGAGAAAATATTTTTCCATCGGTCTGATCGTTCTCAGCCTGTCATTTACCGCCATCGCCCAGGAGTACGGCGTAACGGCCGTCCGGGACGTGCAGAATATCCTGACCGTGCACGAACGCGCCCGTTTGATGGAAGGATGGCTGCACTGGCGCCTGGATCATCTTCTTCCCGAGATCATGCGGAGGGAGGGGATCGACATGTGGGTGATCGTATGCGGTGAAAACAATGAAGATCCGGTCTATTTGACCATGATGCCGGAACCCGCCCTGATGGCGGCCGGAACCACCATCCTGGTGTTTTATGACCGCGGGAAAGAGCTCGGTGTCGAACGTACGATCTCGGGAGCCTATGTCCCGATCGATCACCTTTACGGATCGTTTCCGCGCTCGGATAAAGAGGATCGTTTTGAAAGGCTGGCCGATTTCATCAGGGAGAGGGATCCCGGCAAAATCGGTATCAATATCTCCGAAGACTGGCATTTCGGCGACGGCCTGTCCGCCTCCAAGCACAAAAAGCTGACCAAGGCGCTGGGCCCGGACCTTTCCTCCAGGATGGTTTCGGCGGAACGGCTGTGCGTGGGCTGGCTGGAAACCCGCAGCCCGCAGGAGCTGAGCGTCTATCGTCACATAGGCGGGATCGCCCACGATATGATCGGCGAGATGTTTTCCAACCGGGTAATCCTTCCCGGTATCTCCACTTCGGACGATGTTGTGTGGTGGTGGCGGCAGAAGGTAAAGGACCTCGGTCTCAAAACGTGGTTTCAGCCGACACTGCGGATCCAGCGGTATGTGGAAGGCGAAGGGCTTCAGACCCTTGGCTACGGTGGGGGGGCCGTCCGTCCGGAAGATAAGATCATCCGGAGAGGCGACTTGATCCACTGTGACGTGGGTATCGTATACCTGGGACTGGCCACGGACACCCAACAGCTGGCCTATGTCTGCAGGATCGGGGAAGACGATGCGCCCGCAGGTTTGAAACAGGCGCTGAAAAACGGCAACCGCCTCCAGGATATCTTCATGCAGGAATTCAAAGCCGGCCGCTCCGGTTATGATACAGCCAAGGCGGCTCTCGAGAAAGCCGAGGCGGAAGGATTGAAACCGACCATATACACCCATCCCATCGGTTTTCACGGTCATGGCGCCGGGCCTACTTTAGGGAACTATCGAAGGGGCGTTCAACATTCGGCCCGTGCCGATTATCCTCTTCATCTCAATACCTGTTATGCCATCGAGCTGAACAACGGCAGCATCGTGCCGGAATGGGGAGGTGAGGAAGTCAAGATCTACCTGGAAGAAGATGCGGCCTTTACTTCTGACGGCTGCCGCTTTATCGACGGCCGCGAAACCGAATTGTATCTGATCAAATAGCTGACGGGATGAATAATGGATGTGTTCAAATGAAAAACCACCGAAAAGGAGAAGGTCACTCATGAAACGAAAAAACATCTTGGTGCTGACGGTCGTTATCCTGGCGCTTGGGCTGTCTTCCGGGGTCTTTGCTCAGGATTACGGCGTTACCGATGTGCAGGATATGCAGAATATCATGCCGCATAGGGAGCGTGTCCGGATCATGAACCAATGGCTGAAGTGGAGATTGGAGAACATCCTTCCGGATCTGATGCGGAGAGAAAACATCGATATGTGGGTGGTGATCTGTCGAGAAGCCAATGAAGGGCCCGTTTATTTCAGCCTGGCTCCTGAGCCCAGCTTCTACGCCAGCCGGACGACGATCCTGGTGTTTCATGATCGCGGGAATGAACGGGGCGTGGAGCGGTTCTCTTCCCGCAGCCGGGGAGGGGATGAATGGTACCGCCCTCTTCATAAGGATAGAAGCATGGATGGATTCCGGCAGCTGGCACAGTTCATCCGGGATCGAGATCCCCGCAGGATCGGGATCAACCGCTCGGATGACTGGTCTTTTGGGGACGGTTTGTCCGCCGCGCTGCTGGCCAAGTTGGAGGAAGCGCTGGGCGCGGAATATGCTTCCCGTCTGGTGACGGCGGAAAAGCTTTGCGTGGGCTGGTTGGAAACCCGCAGCCCGCAGGAGTTGAGTGTGTACCGTCACATCTGCGGGATCGCCCACGATATGATCGCCGAGATGTTTTCCAACCGGGTGATCGTTCCCGGAGTGACGACGGCTGACGATGTCGTGTGGTGGTTCCGCGAGAAGGTGTCCGAAATGAAATTGTCTACATGGTTTCAGCCTTCCGTCTCCATCCTGAGATCGGATATGGAGGCGGCCCGCCATGAAAAAGGCGACCGCGTTATCCGGCGGGGAGATCTTCTCCACTGTGATGTGGGCATTGTGTATCTGGGGCTCTACACGGATACTCAGCAGCATGCTTATGTTTGCCGGATCGGGGAAACGGATGCTCCGGAAGGATTGAAGGAAGGGCTGCGCCGGTGCAATCGCCTGCAGGACATTTTCATGCGGGAGTTTGAAGCCGGCCGCAGCGGCAACGAAATCCTTCGGAATTCCCTGCGGAAAGCGAAAGCCGAGGGGCTGAAACCCATGATCTACACCCATCCTCTGGGTGTCTATGGGCATGCCGCAGGGCCGACCATCGGAAGGTATGACAAACAGGACGGGATTGCCGTCCGCGGTGATTATCCCCTGTATGCCGACACCTGCTACGCCATCGAATTGAACAACCGCTGCGTGGTTCCCGAGTGGGGGGGGCAGGAGATCCCGATCATGCTGGAGGAGGATGCCGTTTTCACTGCGGATGGATGTGAATTCCTGGACGGTCGCATGGAGAGGTTCTATCTCATCAAATAGCGTTGACGGCTTTCCCGGGTTTTACAGTCTCCAGAGAAAGGAAGCCTTGAAGAAAAAGCCGCGTTTGGTTTCGAGGAAGCGATCCACCGGGCGGTATTCTCCCTCGATGACGTCATAGCGTTCGTACAGCGATCCGTAGCCGATATGGATGACGGTTCCGGGGATATAGGTGAACGAGGCCAAAAGATCGGTCATCCACTCTTTCCGGAATGAGTTGTATTCCGCGATCGCCCGGAAGAAAAGATATTTGTTGACCTGGTAGGTGTTGCGGCTCCGGAAGATCAGGTAGTCGTATTCTTTGACCGATTCGATCGATCGGAAAAAATCGGAATAGACCAGGCTTGCATCGAGGTGCAGTTTTTCAGAAGGGAGGAATGCGATGGTGAAGCTCGCGTCGCTGCCCCTGCCTTGATACGGGTCATCGATGTACCGGATTTTATCCTTGTAGTAATAGGAGAGATTGAGGTTGACTTTTTTCGTGATCTGGCTGGCGGCGGTGAAGCGGAAACGGCTGGTTGAAAAGCGCTTGCCCAGCCAGATTTCGTTGGAATAAGCGCCGCCGGCCAGGAAAAATGTATTTCGGAGAAGAATGAACCGGATATCGAAGGAATTGAAGGTTTCGTACAATTCGCTGTTTCGATCGACCAGGTGAAAACTGTGGACCATGGGCTCGATACGCTGAAGCACCTTGGATTGGGGATAGAACATCCGGAGGACGCCTGTGCGCACCCGGGTAAGGCCGGTCCGGGTCAGATATCCGGTTTCCGTTTGAAAGTCATCGGAGATATCCTGAATACCCGCCATGAGGATCCAATCGCGTGTGGAAGAGAGGTAATCGAGACAAAAAGCATGGCCGCCCCGGGCCGGACCGTCCGAATTCCCATGTGTCGCCGATTGAAAAAGATGAAAGCCCAACATGCCGGACGGGGATAGGCGGATCTGGCCGTCGGCGCCCACCACCCGATTATATCCGGATGCTCTCTCGCGCCCGGTATAGAATCCTCCGATGAAGCCGTCCTGTTTGAGGGACCTTTTGTACCGAATGATCCCGAAATGAGCGAACTGTTCGGCTGCGGTTTCGGGGAGTTCATCCATGGCATAGATCAAAGCCAGGGAATTCTTCTCGCCGAGGCGTCCGTTGAGTTTGAATCCGGTCAGAGGGTCGACGATGTTACGGGTGTGAACCACGGCGCCCAGCGGATCACCCCCTTGTGCGCCCCCGAAGTGGAATTTCTCCAGTCCCTCCAGGAAAAAGGGGCGTTTTTCCGGAAAGAAGAGGGAATATCTCAGATTGAAATCCACCTGTCCGGCATCCGATTCCACCTGACTGAAATCCGGATTGTAGGTCCCATCGAAGATCAGGTGAGACGTGATGCCGTACTTGGCCGTAAGACTGATGTCGCCCACCCCCTTGGGTGAGTTCAGTTTTCCGCCTTCTCGGGTACGATTGCGGCTGTAGGTTACGGCCGGAAGGATTTCAAACAAGGTATAGTGTTTTATGTCGTGAAAAAGCAGGGGCCTTGTCTGGGTGAGGAAATTCGGGCCGATATCGGGAGATAGCGGGGGGTAAGTGGCGGCTTCCGTGCGGCGGCTGATGAAACGTTCGAAAATAACACCCATGGTGACAGGATCCTTATGGGAGAAGCGAATGCTTTTAAAAGGGATCTTCAGTTCTACGGCATAGCCCTCTTCATCGACGCGCCCCGTGCTGTACCAGACGACATCCACGCTGAAATCTTCGACTCCCCCCTCGAAGCGGGAGTCCCCCTGAATTCCGAGGGGATTGACGTACAGGGCGTAGAGGGATTGGTGGTCGTTGAACGTGTCTAGGTTGATGCAGATCCAGTCGTCGGGGCGGATATTGTCGCGGCTGTTGACCGATGTTTTTACCAGATGCGGCTCGCTGTCGAAACAGCGGAACGCGAAGTAAAGATTTTCCCGGTCATAGGCATAATAGACGATGGTCTGTTCCGACATCGCGATCTCGTAATCGGGGGTATAGGTTTTGAATCCGGTTTCCTGGGGGGCGTTCTCCCACACCGGATCGTTCAGCACCCCGTCCAGCACCGGCGGAACGGCGGTGTAATAAGGCTTGAGTAATTGGTAGGTTTCCTGTGCGGCTGCCGAGAGCATCCCGGTCAACAACAGCAGCGGGAGGATGAATATTTCTTTAAAAAGGCGGCGTGTTCGCGAAGCGGGTTGAATCATGATCCCTCTCTTTTTTTTTGTTTTTCATTCCATCGCAATTCATTTATTGTATTTTACTTTTCTCCATATACCGAGGTGTCGGTTGATATCACGAGGTTTGTTTTTTTATACGGAAAAACACCGAAGAAAGTTTGAATCATGCGGGAAAATTGAAGGAGAATACTAAAATCCTCTTGTGGAAACGCAGGATTCGACCCTCTCTTTCGATCCCGTATCGTCACCCCGCCGGATTGACATGACGCCCCAAAGTCACTATAATCCCTTCCCGTAACGGATAGGTGATTTTGGCTTTCCTGTAACGACCGAATGAAAAGATTTTCTTCGAGAAACCGAATTTCATCCGTTTGATCGGCGGATCAGCGATCGGATATATTTTATGAGAGTGGGCGGTTAGCTCAGTCACTCTTATTTTTGGCCTCCCCAAGAAACCCCATAAACATTAAATAATAAACGATTTATACCATTCCATATTTTTCATAAATTCCATGAAATTCCCCTCTTTCCCATCCCTTTGGTCAAGACATGGTCAATATTCTCCCAACTGAGTATTGTGCATTTATTCGGAGTTTTTGCATGTTCATTTATTCGGAGTTTATGAATATTTCCGTCTT